>QWCN01007025.1_pt1 | contig 12247 bp, 13 predicted proteins | sample 1972711 | NCBI WGS metagenome assembly QWCN01 (sample SAMN09866707, study PRJNA288562) | Human gut metagenome isolate term1_stool, whole genome shotgun sequencing... | isolation source: gut | host: Homo sapiens | place: USA: California | reverse complement strand
ATTTCTGTTACTGTCTGGGGAGTTTCATTCACAATTTCTGTTACTGTCTGGGGAGTTTCATTCACAATTTCTGTTACTGTCTGGGGAGTTTCATTCACACCCTCTGAAACTCCCCAACTCCTTTCACCCCCACCCTGCTTCGACCACACTTGCGGACACACCTCCAACAGGAAGTGAAACTCCGGCCAGGTGTGCTTCCGCACGGTCTCCGGGTCGCACCAGACGTACAGCTGGTCATGCGGAGGCGGCGGCAGTGCGAACTCCGAGGCGGAGCAGTCCACGCCCTGCAACACCGAGATCACGGCCATGGCGAAGCGCGTGAAGCCGCCTTGGAGGAAGCGGCGGAAGAGGAAGAGAATGTCGGCAGGACTGTGCAGCACGCGCCGCCACGTGGCTCGCTCCTGCTTGCGGAGACAGTCGATCAGCACGAAGGGGAAGACAGGCAGGGCCGCCAGCTGGTGGAGTGCTTCGGCCAGCAGCGCGGCCGAGCCGTGGTTCAGCGCGGAGTGAAGAAGGAACTCGAGCGACGCGTCGAGCGAGGGCGTGTGGAGCGTGTGGAGCGCGCAGAGCAGCTGCGCGGCGCAGTCGGGCCGGCGAAGGACGAGGCACTGGAGCAGCGGCGAGTCGGCGACGCAGCGCACCTCGAGTGGCGCGGCGCCGTCGTTGGCGTGCTGGAAGAAGGCATTGAAGAAGGTGACGCAGCTCCACACGTCGGGCACCACGCCCACGGGCAGGAAGCCGAACTGGAACTGCTTGGGACCCACCCAGCTGCGCAGCGCCGCGGGCGCGGGGTCGAGCGCGGGCAACCAGGTCTAGGAATGAAGCGAAGAAGCGACGCGCACGTTGTAGCGGTGCTGGCCGAAGAGGAGCACGCTGGTACGCAGCGGCGCGGGCGTGGCCACACTCCCCTTCACCAGGAACAGGCACAGCGCGTCGTCGCTCAGTTGCTTGCGCTCGGCGCCGTCGCTGGAGACGAGATCGACTGTGTGATCGTGGTTCAGGAGGAGCAGGCGTTGCAGCTCCTCTCTCTCCTCCTCCTCCTCCTCTTCGTCCTTCTCGCAGCCGAAGGCTTCGAGCGAGTCTTCGCGGCTGCGCGGCGCGTCGGGCTCCGCCGCGTCCACGAGGGGGACCACCCGGATTGGAACGGACGCGGAGGGAGGGAGGGGGATGCGTCGCGCGGACTGCAGGGGGAGGAGAACGGTGTGAGAGTCGTTGAAGTCAACTAGGATTGAGTGGGTTCGAGTGGTGATACAGGAAGAGGCGATGGAGAACACGTGAACGGTGGAGGTGGTGGTGAGCACGACCAGAGAGTGACCCTGGCACACCACATCACACACCTTCATCGGCGCTGGCTCCTCCACCGACACCTCCTGGATGCACTGCTCCGTGCACACCTGCCGGATGTTGAACGCCCTCAGCGTGCTGCGCCGAGGGTTGGAAGACCCCACGGCGATCACGAACACGAAGTCAGACACCCACGCAGCGGCGGTGATGGTTTCATGTTCCTATGGATGATCATGCACCACTGAACGTGCGTCGACGAGCCCGGTGGCGACCTTCCAGAGATCGAAGTCCTCGAGATACAGACACACGTCATTGCACGTGAACAGCAGAACGCGGGAGGAGGTGTCGTTTACGCACATGCCCAGCAGCGGCCAGTTGCAGTTGAGCGTGAAGGACTGGGGAATGGAGTAGTACTTGGGCAGCACGCAGCCGCTCGTCGTCGGCGAGAGCAGGAGCAGCGTCGTGGAGTTGTAGGCGGCGAAGGAGCCGTCGGGACTACGTATGAAACGGGGCGGCTGGGCGCACTTGCAGAGTACCATGCTGTTCGTCAGCAGGAAGCGCTGCGAGACCAGCCGGCCCTCGCGGCCCGTGAAGAACAGCGCGTCGCCCATCGCGGAGAAGCAGGCGCAGGCGGGCGTTTCTTCCTTCCTGACCGCGTTCCAGAAAATGGGGCTGTTTTGCAGGTTCCACACCGCGACGCCGCGGCCGCGATAACCCACCGCGAGATGGTCGTTCTCCCAGTTCCATGCGAGACAGGTCACCGCGTCAGGAGCCACCTCGTCGGGCGGCGGGTAGAGGTGGTTGTAGGTGGCGATGGACAGCGTGAACAGCTCCACGGGGTTCAGCGAGTCGTTCAGCCACTGCAGGCGGTAGATGGCGACGCGGCCGTCGGACTTGGCGAGGGCCAGGAGGTGGGCGTAGCCGCCGAGACAGCAGCGGGCGCAGTCCTGTGCTTGGATGACGACGCTTTTGTTGAAGTGAATGCGGTTGGTGTAGGAGACGTGGAAGAGGAGGCAGATGCCGTTGCTCAGCACCAGGATGATGACGCCGAGCGTGGCGCTGTAGTTGAGGGAGAGGATTTGCAGGGAGGGAGGCAGGTCCTTCGCCAGCTCGGGGAGGAAGATCATGATGGGGGCCGCGATGGGGTACCCCCGCGAAATGCCGCTCCACTCCATCTCGACCAAGATGCCCTGGTCCGTTCCGAGGAGAATGCTCGAGGGCAGCGAATCCACGCAGAGCGGCAGTCCGAACTCCTCCACATTCTTGACACAAACGAGACGAAGCGTGCAGCTGGGAAGATAGGCGGTTCCCCGCGTCACAGTGTCCATTTCAAACAGACTCTCCTCGTAACTCACTTCGAACGTTTCGACAATGCCCTCGCCGCACACGACAGCGAGATTACCACAGTTGCCGCTCCAAACAAGCATCACACGGCGAACGAGATGGGGAGGCAGATTCGGTGCACGCTGGATCCGTAGTTGTGCCAGAAGAAAAAGGCTCGGTCCAGCCGACCAAATTTGAAGATGATCCGTCGTCGCGGCAGCAAACAGCTTGCCATCCGGACTCAGTTCGATGGCGCACACGCCAGAATCCTTTATAGAGGCAAGCTGAATACTCTTCTCGTGTGGAATCAGCATCGCAACGGATTGTGAGCAGCGGCCGAAATCGCGCCCGCTTCCGGACTCTTCCAAAAGGGGCTGGAAAGTGTCAGTTTTCGCTTCTCAAAGAAAGCCTTGCATTGAAGAACACATAGAAGGATGGAGTCTGCCACGGAGAGCTCTGCTGAAAGCGCGGTACTGTCGAGTAACGAAGAGAGGTCGTTTGTCAATGCGTAGTTTTACACAAGAACATTTCCCTGCTCAATGGCGAGATGAAAGAAAGGGAGGCGTCGGTGATCCACCGCGTGCTGTTGTTCACTCCGTCCATTCGCAAGTGTCTGAAGCTGAGCGACATGGAATCTGCGGTGAAGGAGTTTGTGAGCGAGGGTTCCCCGTTCAGAAGCCCCATGCTCGAGATTATCGCAAAGTACAATGTGCGTGCTCCTTCGTCGTGCTCACCCTGTAGAACGTCACATCAAACGCGTCTCCCGCTGTCAAGGCATCGAAGGACATAGTGGACTACTACCTGGCGAGTATTCTGATGTACATGCTGCTCAGCATTGGAAAATACGAGGACGTACTTGCCGTTTCTTTCGATTGAAAGTAGTGCCTTTTCCTCATCAACATGGTCATCACGCACTTCATGACGGAGGGCTACATGGATATTCAAAAGGAGTATATAATTTCGCGTGCGTGCACATACCTGATGGTTCTCTACAACCGCCACTTCGCGATTCCCTCCCTCCTTCCGTACTCTTCCTCCCCTCGCCTCACCCGCAGCACCCTCCTCTCCAACTACCGCATCTGCTGCCTGCACAACAACAACATCGCCCGCGTAGCCCTCTTCTCCCCCTCTCACCACAGAGCGCCCTCTACAACTGCATCCTTCGCGTCTACGTCAGCGAGAAGCAGTATCTCACCGCCACCCACTTCATCGCCTCGGCGCCCTTCCCCGAGAACGTCTCCGACAAGCAGTACATTCGCTACTCCTACTACAAGGGTTGATCGCATTCGCGCATTGTGATCGTAGCCTTGGTGTCCACCGTGCTTCTGGACTACTCCGGCGCCGAGCACGCCATCTTCACCATTCACAAGAAATCGGGCGGCCAGGAAATCGGGCCGTTTTACGGCGAGGTGGAAAAGCTCTCGATTTTGGTCACTCTGCTGATTGGCGAGAAGCCTGATCTGAGCGAGCTGAAGAACGCTCGCAACGTCGCACCGTATCTGGAGCTTGCTACAGTAGCCGTGAAAGGGTTATGTGAGGAGTAGGCGGTGATGCGCGGCGATCTGAATGCGTACCGCCGGGTGCTGACGCAGCGTCACAGCTGCTTCAAGGAGGACGGCCTGGACCGTATTGTGAACCGGTAGGAGTGGTGGCGCGTGTGGAGAGTAGCTTGCACAACACGGTGATTCGCATCGCGTTGGTCAAGTTGTGCAAGAGCTACAGCCGCATCTCCCTCGCGGAGATCGCGTCCGTGCTGCAGCTGGACGGCGCCGAGGAGGCTCGCTACACGTGCATGCGAGTGTGATTTGGGATTGGCATTGAGTGTAGAACATTCGCGACGGCATCGTCACGGGATCGATTGAGGGAGACTATTTCGTGACGGAGGACCGGGTGCAGGGTGCGTTGGGAGGATGATGCGTAGGAGACGGGCGTCGTGTCCAGCCGGCCGAAGGAGCTGTTCAGCCGACGCATCGATTTCTGTCTGAACCTGCGAAAGGAGATTATCAACAGCAGCGTCTGAGAAAAGAGGGTGTTTGTTGCTCACACGTGCAGTGATTGCGCGTATTGATTACCAATGGGACATGATCACTGGTCGCTCGCATTCCAACCACCATTGTTTTGTTCAGAATGAGGTGACACGGGGCGCTATGTGTCTTGAAACCTGTAGGAATCGTGACGTACGTGTGTGCAGCGCTTCTCATGGTCAAAAGTACTCGTTCACTTCGACCTTGATATGCTGCAAGAGAGACAGTTCGCTCTCCACGAAGGCTAGCTTGTGACTTTCCTCCACTATTATGTGAACGACATCTCACCCTCTGTAGTGTTCTTCGTGGTGTCCTCTGCAGAATAGGTAGGTGCGGTGATGAGAGTGCATTGGCGATTCGAAGCGTCCCATATCGAACTGATGTTATGTGATGTCAAACATCTGCCTAAACGCACGAACGTGCTACTTGTGTGGCTGGCATGCCTGTGTCACTCACGACAGCTGTTCTCACAATCCCTAGGTAGGTGTTGTGAGATGTGTATTCCGGAAACCCATTTGCCCATGACTACCGTTTTCATGTGGCACAAGTTACTTCCGGGAAAGGGGGGGTTCTTCTACAGTTTGCCAGGATTCTCCGTTTCTTGCAAATAGTTGCACGGACTCATAGTTTCGTAGTTTCCTTCTGCAGAGTGTGTTGTATCGGCAGTGCTGGAAGTGCTTGGTAGGTGGTGTGATGATGGTGCATAGCAAACCAGGGAGGTGACGTGTGTGTCACATTCTCTTCATAACTATGCATATATACCAATGGATATTCGACCGGTGATGCTCCGTCTAGCATCCTTCGGATTTCATCCCACTAACATTCCTGTAGTGTAAGTGTTGTGTGTTTGTTCAATATGTTCAATAAACAACGCAGTCAGAAATGGTTTCATTCTCGGGAATGTCGTACATGACCGAATTGATCCACGAGCCCACGCTAAAAATGAGTCGATGAGTGAGACGTCACCTTGAGTAGGTTACGTTGTTCGACACCACAGAATTGCCATCATCACACATTTTCCCCACAATTTCATCCTTCTTGGTGATGGATGACGTTAAAATGACGGTTCCCAGGTCTCTCTTTGTGTCCATGCAGGCGAAAAGAAAAAGATGAAAAAGAAGCTGCGGGTTGTGAGGATCGAACTCACGACCTTGGGATTATGAGACCCACGCTCTTCCAACTGAGCCAAACTCGCCTGATTAAGGATTCACCCTGCTCTAGATGAGACCGCCCTCTCCCTCGCGTGCAGATGGATCATTCTTTTGCTCCTATGCCCTCATCATTACGAAGAGCGGAGAAGAAGGACCGCACGTCGTTATGGCAACGCTTCGTGGTTGTTCCTTCATGGAGGTGGTTCCTCGTAGGCCTTTGTCCAATCGCACAGACACATCATCGTCTTCCTCTCCCTGCTGGTTGTGTTCACGGTTTCCATGTGCGTCTTCTTCTTTGCTTCCGTCGTGTTCTACGAGTATATGTGCTATATCCTAGTGCCGAGAAGTCCTCATCCCTTGGACTTAAACTTCAATTACACGTAGGGATGGGGATGGGCCGTTCCTCGTAGATCCTACTACAAGTCGAAGGGAGAGCGCATCAAGAACGACATCATTCCTTCTGCCACTGTCAACTATACGGCTCTCATGAGTACCGTGCGTCTCTCGAAGAGTCAGGTTCGTGGAATTGGTGGCAGCGTAAGGCAAAGAGAGCGAATTCGCACATGGAATTCGAGATCGTCTACACCCTTCCCTATTTGCTTCCCAACTACTTTGAAAGTGTCTACTCCATCGAGGCCCAGGTGCTGAGCAAGAACAAGACAGTCCTTGCGACATCGACCCAGACCTACACCACGGACATCCGCTTTGCTGTCAACGCAGTGCTGACCTATCTGTTTCTGTACCCACTTGTGGCTCTCGGAGTCGTGCGCAACGGGGAGGTGCGTAGGATGCCTTGCTTCATCCAGGAAGATTTCGTTTCTCTTCTTCCTTCCTCTCATGCCTAGCTTGTTCAGAACAGCATCGAGACCGTCCATGTGATTCTTCACAATCCCAGCGTCATTCTCACGGATTGCCATCTGCATGCCCATGTCGCCACGCGCGGGTTCCGCTCCTATCTGCAGAACCACCACTTCATCATCGGCGTTCTGTTCGTGAGTGTATCGGTGAGGGATGGTGGGGTGCGTTAGGTCTAGACCCTGTGTGGTACGGTGTGTTGCTTGGTAGTGGCGGTGATCGCGGGAGTGAAGCTGAACGCGTGGCTGCGACCTGCGGAAGAGAGTGGGAGTTCTATTCCTGTGAAGAAGGAAAACGAGCCTGTGGTGAAGAAAAAAGACAAGTCTGTGGTGAAGAAAGAAGACAAGCCTGTGGTGAAGAAAGAAGATGGACTCACGGTGAAAAAGGAGGATAACGCACAGTTCGATCTTCCTCCTTCTAGCGATTTTGCGTTTACACTGATGAAAGGTGGAGGAGGGAGAGAGGGTTGATGCATAGACACCGAACGAGAGTTGGATAGCACGCTACGGCATCGAAGGCACTCCTCCTCCAGTCCTGTGTCCTTTTAGTTGCTCTGTTTGTTTATCACCGTCATTGATTCCTTGTTATTGTGGTAGAACAGCGCACCCCTGATGGAACAAACATCTTTGGGAACTGAAAACGAAATCGCAATTCCAGTAGAGCCAGATGTGACAGATCCTCCCATTTCCCTGCCTGTGCACATCCGTGGGAGAAATCATGCGTAGAGTCCTACTAAGGAGGCGAATTCGATAGGGAGCGATGGAATCACGCCGAGGATGGTGATCAAGCGTGGGCATTATCAATTGAGTGTAACAACTAGCAGATCCCGCGGAGGAGTTGGCGGCGAAGAGAAAGGCTATTCCTGTTCCGAACCCTATTCCCCATTCCGTGTTTTCCCACCTCTCCTATCCCAAAACGGGAGGAAGACTGGGAAACTGCTATCTCTTGTGGGGAGATGAATTGAAACATGACTATTTCCCCTTCATTTGTTTAGTGGGTCCTGATTGGCCCACCCTGCTGATTACCTTCGCATTTCAGATCTTTGTGCTATTTGGAGATTTGTATTTGTTACGGTTGGGATTGGAAGCCTCGCTCACGGCTAGAATGGGAACTACCTCCTGGATTCCTGTGATTGTCGGCGCCATCATCTGTCTGTTCCCCATTTCCATCCTTCTTCTCACCACCTGCTCCAATCCAGGCATCATCTATCGAGGTGAGCCTCCCTGCTTCACGGAATTCAAGAGCAGTGTGTGCAGTTCACTCTTCTGGAGTGTGTGAAGAGTAGGCAAATGTGGAGTGGATCGTCCCCGTTATGCGTACCACTGCGATCGCTGTAATACCTGCTGTCTGAAGGTGCGCATGCATCATTCGTTGTGATCAGTAGCTGGATCATCACTGTCCATGGATGGGCAAGTGCATCGGGAAAAACAACATCATCCTGTTCTATATTGCAATCGGATGCATTCTGGTCCCTATCGTTGTTGCTGCGGGGATTATGATTCTGACTGTGGGGCCACCCAAAATGTAGCTGCTCGTGTTTGTTATGTGAGAGTATTCCCGGAAAGTTCTCGTCCATTCGTTTTATTTCCATTCTTCCATAGAATGCCTATTCACCATCTCGGAAGTGTTGTACTGGAATCTGAACGACTCCTTTTGCGTCCCTTTGTCTTGGAGGATGCACCCGCCATGTTCAAGTATGCATCGGATAAGGAGTCTACACAATTTATGCGTTTTTCCACCCATCAGTCGATTCAAGATTCCAAGGACATCATAAACATATGGGTTAAGGAAAGCGCCAATCCCGCGTTTTACATCTGGGCGATCGTATGTAAGGAGTGCAACGAGTTAATCGGCTCTATCGGACTTGTGAACGTGAACGAGTTTCATCTTCTTGCAGAAGTGGGTTATATCCTGCGCAGGGATCACTGGAGAAAAGGTCTTGCTACCGAGGCACTGAGCACAGTGATCCGTTTCTGTTTTGAGCGTCTGGGTATGAATCGTCTGGAGTCTTGCCACTCCATCGAGAATCCCGCTTCCGGTCGTGTTATGGAGAAGGCCGGAATGGTCCGAGAGGGTGTGAAGAGAGAGTACTTCCCTACGGACCACGGCTTTGTAGATTGCCCCATATACGCGATTACGCGCAGTGATTATGATACATTGGTTGCAATGAAATGAAGTGTTTGTTGTAGCAAACACACAAAACGGTTGCATAACTGTTAGTGAACATGATCAACTCTGCGCTCTTCTTAATGGCGGTGACAATCCTCCTCTCCCCATTGTACAAGTCCTTCACCTCCTCTTTATTGAAGGCTCTCTCCGTCAACACCAAGTCATAAACGCGGCCACTGAACAGGCCCTGGTTGTTTGCGGCGCCACCGAGGGCCATTGCCTGGTTGTCCTACGCTTTAGTTGTCTTTGAGGTTAATACACTCAAAAAACGAATCGATTGCTTTGACAGAATCAACTCGCCATTCACGTAAATTTCAATGATCATAGGATACACTAAATCTACTACGTGTGACAAGAGTGCAACAAACCCACCAAAGTCTTCACGGTTCACATCACTGTCGGAAGGGGAAAACACGATCGATACATGCGTCCATGTATCAGGCGGTATGATACGCTGCGTCAGCACCGATTCACATCGCGATTTCTTCGATCGCCACATGACTCCGATATTCCTAGCTCTTCAATCCCGGATGAATGCCTACTGCTCTTGGTAGTCGTAGAAAACAAGATAGCCGATGGATTTGTAGCGGTTCTCGCAATCCAACCAACGATTGCCAATGATTACACCACGGGAGTCCTTTGCGTGCGGATCCGCTTTGAACCAAAAGAATATCTACGATATCAATGCGGAAAACAGCAAATACGGATAGATAAGGACTATCATAACTGGACGGTATTGGCATGGCACTCTCTCCTTTAAATATCGCCCCAGCATCACCCCTATTGTTGATAGTCAGGGATAGAGCAAACTGAGGTGCGACAGAACGCTCACTGTCAAACCAGCCTTTGTCATCGAATAGAACATACGAAAAGACGATTCGGCTTGCCAAGTATCCGGTAAGAATAGCACAAAGCACAAGAATACCCAATGCGGAAAAGCAGACAATTTGCTTCCTTTCTTATGAGTAATCGATCGATTTGGAATGCATACTGTTATGTCTATTGGATCTGCCTCTATTCATGGATACGCATGAAAACACTGATGGTAGTGAATCATCATTTCAAAGATTGGTAGTGGGCAAAAGTAATAGGAAGTGGATACAATAAAGATGGCAGTAATTACTTCCGTCTCTGTGAATGAAAGAGTGAACCTCTCTTTTTTGTTTGTTTGCTATACCATGAATTGATAGTATAGAGATATGGAACAATGTGCAAAACAGTAAAGTACAATTCTCTCCTGTTCCCAATTCTTAACAGAGAAGACACAGACGTTTCAACCCAGTTACACGATAAGAGTACTGGACCGCTCCTTATCACTCGTAGCCTATCCTCTGTATGATGTCGACAATCAAGCGTCGAAACCGAGGAACCCGGGATATTCGTTCACCCAATAGGATAACGCACCATAGATGTCCTTACAAACGATAGTGTTTCATACTCTTTTTCATTCTCTTGCAACCATCACGGAATTGTACTCGTAGTCTTGATCCTATGATCTTACGAAAAGCTCTCTACGGAATGGCTCTTACAGGTGAGAAGAAAAGTATTATCGTGTTCGCATTCATTACTGTCTTCATGGACTCACTGAATTACGCGCTCATCGTTCCCATCCTCCCTTACTTGATCAAGGAACTCCACTCCACTCCCATGGAAGAAGGTATTCTGTTCAGTTCCTACGCCATTTTCCAACTCATTAGTATAACCATTTGCATTGTGTAACCACAAGGTCTAATGATCATGGGTCCTGGAAGTGATGTATTCGGAAGAAAGCCCTTCCTCCTCTTGTCGCTCTTTGGCTCCTGTTTTGGTAATTGCTGTTATTCTCAATCATCTCTAGGCTCCATTTTCCAGGCCATGTCCTATTCCATGTGGGCATTGATTGTCTGGAGGTCTTTTACTGGTTTGTTTGCGGGTTCCCTCATTCTTGTCCAAGCGTACTGCTTCTTCCTTCTGTTCACTCTAGTGTTATTGCTGATCTTATTCCCGCAGAAGATCGCAGTATCTATTTGTCCAGACTCGATGCTTGTGTCACTGCTGCTTTTATTCTCGGTCCTGCTATTGGAGGAATTCTTGGTCAAGTGAACAATCATTTCCCATTGTATGTCGCTGGTGTTGCATCGGGTGTCGCGATGATTGTCGCGATGATCTTCCTGAATGAATCCAATCCACTCGTCATTCAGCGTCGTAACGCGAAGAAGAACAGCGTTGCTGTTGCCCCTACTGAATCGGTTGCTGCCCCTGCCACTGAATCTGCTGCTGCCCCTGCTGCTGAGTCTGTTGTCGAAGTGAAGGAAGAGAAGAAGGAGGAGGCGCCTGTGGAGAAGAAGAAGCTGAAGGTGACGAAGACCATGTGCCTGTGCTTCTGCTTTGAATTCTGTCTCCGATGGACCGTTAACGCCTTCGACTCGCGCTATGGCATCTATCTGACGGATGTGTTCGACACACCCTCCATCGTCTTCTCGTCTCCTCCATCCTTTCTCTCTCATTCGTAGGGGTCTTGTCATCATTCAGAGCGTTCTCTGCTGCGTGTTCCAATCCCTCATTTACCCTATGCTCATGTCCAAGCTGAAGGTGCCCATTCCTTATCTCGCCCTCACTGGCATGATCATTGAGTTCTTCGCCTACCTCCTCATTACGGTGGACAGCGAGTATGGCTCCATGGCCGCCACCCTTCTTCTGTGGATTGGCTTCAGCATGGCTGCTCCCACCTCCGTCTCCATCATTAGTGTAAGTGAAGGAGTAATGATGATGATGATTAGACCACTACACATCCCAGTGTGCAGGGTCAGGCACTCTCCTATAACAACTTCTTCTGGCAGGCTTCTCTCATTTCTTCGCCTCTCATTCTCTCCGCTATTTACATCTACAACAAGAAGTGGATCTATTACTTCTCCTCTTTCACCGCCCTCATTGCCATTGCTGTATCTGGTTATGTGTGCACGTGGGATAATGTGAGTGTGATTGGAAAGAAGTCGATGTATGACATGGGTGAAGAAGAGAAGAAGGAGTCGGCAGTCGAGGTGGAGATGAAGACTGTGAGTGAGAGCAATGATGTTCCTGCTGGAGAAACGACCAAGGTGGAAGTGAAGAATGAGAATGCCTCTCTCTTTTGTGTTTCTTGACATGATATCTCACGATTGAACTCCTCAGGTCATTTGGGGACTAACCACCCGTATGATACCACTTCAAGTCACAAGCAAACAGCACAGTTAGGATACACTACACTTCCTCCACATGCATCTCCTCCAACTTCTGCTTCTTCAGCAACTTCCTCTCTTCCCTGTTCGCACGCTTCTTTGCATCCGCACTTGTATCCAAATCACTCTCGGAATACCGACTCTGACTTGCGATTTCGTCAAAAGCCGTCAGCAGTTCCTTCAGTCTCCAGTAGTAGCCTCTGTTCCATCACAGCATGCAGTCACACAAACTCCTTATCGCTAA
>QWCN01005593.1_pt1 | contig 12259 bp, 16 predicted proteins | sample 1972711 | NCBI WGS metagenome assembly QWCN01 (sample SAMN09866707, study PRJNA288562) | Human gut metagenome isolate term1_stool, whole genome shotgun sequencing... | isolation source: gut | host: Homo sapiens | place: USA: California | reverse complement strand
ATGTGATGTGTTGGGAGTGTATGGTGTGTGATGTTGTGATAACGGGAGGAGAAGGGGTGTGAGGGAGGAGTAGTTGGGTGTGGGGGTGGAGGAGGGGGGGATTTCGTGCATCGGCTTATGATATTGAGTATTTCCCATTTGATGTGGTTTTAGAGGTTGTGGAATGCAATATTCTGTTGATATATTGCTTGGACCATCGATCATTCTCCAGAGGTTGTTATTTTGATTCACTCTCATGTGTTCTGTCTTACCAGGTATTGCTGCTTTAACCACCATCGTTACTCATCTGCTGTCATTTATTTTGTTACTCTATGGGTGTTCATACCATTTGTGTTTCTATCACGTTATTCCTATTAGATGTAGGTTGTTTTGTCATTGTTCCTCTGATTGTCTCATTCTCGCTACCCAGCATTCTGTGTTGTATCATGCCACTTGTTATTTATTCTATGTTACAATGATGCCAGTTGAATAGCCGAAAGCACTGTATCAATGGATCACCTCTTCCCTTCGGTTTTTGTGAATGCAGCTCCACTTATCGCTTTCCTCTCTACTATTGCTTCTGTTACCGCCTTCTCTAATCTTGTTTTCTATGCTACGGACAATCCTATATTGGTCTGTATGATGGAAGGCATGATTGCTAATTCTGATGCCACTTTCGTTCATTTGCCTCTCCGCGAAAGGATAAGCGGCAATTCAGTGTGTATTCGCACCCCCTTGCAATACGGGGATATATATCTCCTTTTAGGTCATCGTCTTCTATGACCGTTAGACTTCCTTGCTCTAGGGTATTACAAATGTCTATATCTCTCGTTTCCTTTGTACTGCTATATGCCATATCAGTTGCCAGCTGTAACGACGTTTTACCGGTGTTATACCTAGCCCCCAGTGAGTGCCTTCTCACAGTGAGTGCCTTTTCCTTCAATAGCCGCCACCCTCCTGAGGAGGCGAAGTCCTTCTTTTCGCGTTACTGTTCTATCGACTACTTCTACTGGGTTACAGACATTGCGTACGATCCTGCTACATTGGGTAAGGATGTGCAGTCCTCCTACCCCTATGTAATCCGTTCGAATGTGGAGAGAGACGGGTACTTGTCGTTCATTGCTCCTTTGCTGTACAATAGTACCTATACTCTTATCATTGACTCGGATGAGCTAACGGACCGCCTTCCCTCTTCGACTTGGTTGAACGAAGCACTGACCGCTATTAACTCGGATCCGACCGTTGTTCCTGTGTGTGGTCTCTACGAGGATTCCCAGGTTGCAAGGGGGTGCATGCTTGTCAAGAGTCTGGATCTGCGTTTCATTTGGACGATGACAACCTTCCGTCGTAAGCAAACAAAAGCCATGGAAATCATGTCTCACATCCTTCGTTGCTTGTATCATTACCGTCTTGTTGATTCTCTTTATCCTCGACCGGAATTGGTTGCTACAAAGGTACATCCTTCACCGTATGTGGAAACTGCGTGTGAGATGGCATATGATGTGAAGGGTTTCCAATGCAAAGCCGACTATCCTGTGGAAAGAACGACTGGCATCGTGTTGTCTCAGTTCAAACGTCCATATCTGGAACAACAACTCCTATCTATCCGAAAGGGTAGTGCCAATTGCAGTGAGATTATCATCGTCCAGGGAGGAGTGCATAAGAATTACGGGTCAGTTCTTAATAGATGGCCCGCCGTCAAGCACGTTTGGATGACAAACTGGGATTCGCCGTATTTCTTCCGTTTCCTCATCTCCTTTGAGCTTACTTCCTACTACATTCACCAAGTCAACGATGATATCGTGTTTGGGCGCACGACACTCCATACATTGAATCAGCTCTCTTCTCAGCATCATGCTCCTGTGGGTGTGAAGGGAAGAACAGTATTGTCCCTGGATTACAAGAAAGGCCTCTTCACGCAGAACAATATGCAATCGAGTACATTAGCTGTCGACTTCTTGATCGGCACTTTTGGCGGTATGATGGAGCATATGAAGATATTCTGGCGTTATAGAGCCTACACGCAGAGAAATGCGGAGGACATTCATTTCTCTCTCACCAGCATGATGGAGTGCAATACGTTCTCTCGCGTTCCTTTTGCATCAAATAAACTGGATGCAATCACGGATTATGGCACGGATCAATTTGCCTCCTATAAGAAGTCTGGTCATTTCGAGATTCGTGGGAAGATCTTACGCTTCTGGTTCTCCCAGGGTGCACCCTTCTTGAAGAGAGATGCCCTGTCTGCTGCTTCCAATGATAATATCAACAAATCATTCCGTCGGCTGAACTACTATTTCTAATTCTTGCCTGTGAAGTGGTATGCGCTCCATCTTCATTGTGATCCGTATACTGCTTCATATGTTGATGGACTGTTTGTTCTATGATAGAATTGTCGTTGTTGTTTGCTTGTTTCCATGGAAAACGTCTCTTTCCATCCCGTGCCATGCATTTCTTGGGATATCCCACATTCTTCTTGAAAGACTATTCTTCTACAGATCATGAAAGACACAATCCATTACTTCATCCGTGATAACCTGAATGCCTTCAGCTTCAACATGCTGGTTATCCTTCTTCTTGATGCTCTCTCGTTCATCGTGCTGTTCGTCCTTGTCTTGCCTCTTCCCGAGATGTTCAGACGGGGTTTTGCTGGCGTGCGGGGTTTCGTGGCCTAATCATGCGTAGTACGTGAACCAGGTGTCTGTGGGCTATCTGTTCTTTATGATGTTCTGCATGTACAATATGCTGGGTAACTGTTTCAATTTTGTGTGATGAGTAGCCACTCTCTTCAAGCTGGTGCGTAATGTGAATGACTACCACTTTACCGCTGGTGAAGTATGGATGCTGCTATTTTTTGAATCGTAGCTGAAGAAGGTGGAGCCCCGCATGTACTACAAGCGTATTGCCAAGAATCAGAGAGATGTGTTCCTGTGCATTGCTGGTTGCATCTTCTCGATGTAGCTTCTCGTAATTGTGTTCACAGTAGGATGACGCTCTTCCTCGCTCTTCAGCTGAAGGCCCCTGCTGCGGAACCCGCCATTGAGGAGAAGAAGGAGGTCGAGAAGACCGCTGAGGAGAAGAAGAACGACTAAGGCTGTTTGTTGAATAAACGCGACAGTTAAGGCGTAAAAGGATTTCCGCAGCGCGATTCACATCATTTCCTGCTTGGAGCAGAGCACTCTCACATTCTGTCCGCGAGTATCCCATTCCCTAGGCGTTCATCCAATGCAGGATTACTACCATCAACTCTTCAAGCGAGGCGGAATGCACACGCTGTCGCTGGGACTGCGTGAAAAACGTCAGCATATCATCGTTTCCACTTCGCATAAAGACTGGATCCTCCGTAAAGAGGGTACGGACGGCTTTCTATGCATGATGCCATTGATTGGATAGGAAACGCAAAGGAGTTGGGGAAGGAATGGAGGGAACCGCTGCAGAAAGGAGTAGGTGGACTGGAGGCGGAGCAGTCCAACACCAATCCCCATTCCAAAGCACATGTCAATCACCCCAAGCATACCGCAACGAAGAGAGAGGAGAATGAGCAGGAAGCAGGAAAGCACCTTGATGCTTACGCTGAAATGCTTGAATACAGGCAGAGATTCTGACCGAACAGGAGGAATCACCTCTAGCGTTGACATGGAAAGACAATCCCAAACTGCAATAGATGGCCAGAAATGCAGATGAGACGGTGATGCAACCGTAGGCTGGAGTGTAGAAGCTCATCTGAAGGAAGCGAAGACAAGTGATGCACAAGGAGACGGAAACGAGTAATGAAAAATAGATGCACGAACCCATCAGGAGCTCCAAGTTTCGAATGGAGTAAAATAAGGCAGCAACAACGCCATACGTGAAAAGGCTGCAGATAAGGAGTACCATGCATTGTCACCTATCATAGATGAAGAGATTTTGCAAGACGCGTAGTCCAATACTCGCAGACTTGCTTGGTATGACTAGACGTGAATTGTGCAGAATAACCATACCGCCTAGAGAGAATATGGATAGAAGAAAGAAAAAATAGAGTAGGGAGAGAGTAATCGGGTAAGAGGCTTCATCTCAAAGAAGCGTGGAGAAGCGTACGAAGAGATTTGCCGCCATTCATAGTGGAGTCAGGACTGCACCTGGTTGAAACGCGGAAGCAATTCTGAAAATGACATGTGCTTCAATCAATCACGCAAAGTGTACAAACACCTGATCTGCAATGGATTGCTTTCTTCTGGAGGGGGATTGCTGCTCCATTCCAATCCGCACTAACCTGATCCTGCAACCGACGTTAACCATCACTTAAGCGACTCATTCCATCCTTCTCTCCAATGGGAGTCATGACTACAAACATCCCACAATCCCAAGGATTTCGCCGGACGATTTGGGTTTTCGTTTTCGCACAATTGTTGTTCTGTTTTGAATTGTGCTGAACAGAATGACGGAGGAGTACGAGAACATGACGATGGCTGATTACCTGACAAAGAAGGCGCAGACGGTGGAGAAGGAGCGATGCGGGCGATCTTCCTTATGTGTAGGCAATCATTTCCCATTGCGATGATATATGCGATTTGCTGATGAGCCAGTTTGAGGAGGCAAAGAACAAGGAATTGGGAGAACTGGAAAACGATTCTTCCGCATCAAGTGAATGAGCACGGCATGGATTACCCATAGAGGTGAAGGTGATTGTGAAGCTCACCTGCATCGTCGGTCCTTACAAAGATCACGTGTTTACGATAAAGCCCAAGTCCGTAGGGTGTTACAAGAGTGAATGATCTGTAGAAGGTGTATCCCATCATTGGTCGGTCGGAGCGCGACGACATCATCTCAAACGGTGTCTGCTTGAGCAGGGATCTTGAGGTTTCCTCCTTCCACGGAAAGGTGGGGTTGACGGGGATCATTGATTGCGTAGTTCTTTCTGCGCGGCGGCCAGCTGAAGTACAGAGATATGAACAGTACAAACCACAGCTATGTCAACGGGTCGATTGTTCGGTTTGTCCGTGATGAATAGAGAGTTGGTGGAGGATGATATCACGTTGAAAACGGGAGACGTGTTGCATGTTGGACAGTCGGAGCTGAAGATCTCGATTCAGAAAGTGTAATTTGTGTGTTTGCTGCTGTTTCTTTTTCATCCATTCTGTTGTCTCGATTGATAATGCCAGTTTCTATGGAAGGAGAGATCATGCTTGTTTGTGTTCTCTCCAATTCAGGGTATGCGATGGTACTCTTAGTGAGTCATTTAGAAGGATGAGAGTATTATCGCTCGTATGCACACGGATTCTACAGAATGATGCTTTGACACTGAATCGACTGGAATTCAGATCCTTATAGAGCGACTGAGAATCAATCAAGGGACCATTTGTAGCGAATTGTCCGTACGATTTGCATTTGTATGATCTGGAAGCTTAGTTATTATCAAGGATTGAATTGCTTTTATGTAAGTTCTTTTCTACAGTCGCCCTCTTGTTGCCGTTCTGACCGTATCGTAGAGAAATGACTGCAGACAACGATACGACTACATCATCGAGCTCTGATTCTGAAGTTGCTCAGAACCCTGCTCCTATCTCCAAGAAGAACGTGTCTTCGTCCTCGGATAGCGACTCCGATAGCGCTCCCGCTCCTGCTCCCAAGAAGGTGCCTCTTTCCTCTTCTTCTTCGGAATCGGAGGAAGAGAAAAAGCCTGAGCCCAAGAAGGCTGAGACTTCCTCCTCGTCTGAATCGGAGGAAGAGAAGAAGCCTGAGCCCAAGAAGGTGGAGTCCTCGTCTTCTTCCGAGTCGGAGGAAGAGAAGAAGCCCGCTAAGAAGGAGGAGTCCTCTTCCGATTCTTCCTCTTCTGATTCTGAGGAGAAGAAGCCCGCTAAGAAGGAGGAGTCTTCCTCGGATTCTTCTGACTCTGAGGAGGAGAAGAAGCCCGCCAAGAAGGTCGCCAAGAAGGCTGCGAAGACCTCCAAGAAGGCCAAATCGGAGTCCGAGGACACGGATTCCGATTCGGAGAGCGAGGAGAAGCCCAAGAAGTCCTCCAAGAAGGCTGCCAAGAAGTCCGAGTCCGAGGAGGAGGAAGAAGAAGAAGTGGAGAAGCCGAAGAAGTCCTTCTTCCAGGGGTGGGCGTGCGACAGGCGAGTGACGCGTAGCTGGCTGGAGCAGCGCAAGCAGAAGAAGCGCGAGAGCGACAACGTGGAGTTCTCCCAGAACCTGATCAAGCAGTGGGAGTACAAGAGAACGGGCAGCCTGGCGAAGAAGGTGTGCTACGAGGGCATGCTCCCCTATACGCGTATCATGGTGGGTGCGCGGCGGTGGTTCGAGCGTAGAGCTGGAAGGTTATGATCGGCACGGAGACGCGCATCACCAGCAAGCTGTACAAGGCCACCGTGAAGAAGGGCCAGCAGCTGCGCGAGAAGTTCGAGAAGGTGGGTGAGGTGCTGACGCCTGACGCGCAGAACCCCGACGCGCCGTGCGAGGGCAACGAGAAGACCATCGTGCAGATTCCGCAGGCGGTGAAGGCCGTGTACCCCAACGAGCCGGACTTCCACCGCGACTCGTTCGAGCGCGACCTGCGTGAGGTGCTGGAGACGTTCGTGGCGTACCGCACGGACATCGGCTACTTCGACGGTTTGAACTACGTGGCGGCGATGCTGCTGCAGTTTGAGGACGAGGAGTCCGTGTTCACGTCGATGGTGAACCTGTTCCTGCAGTACATCGTGGACGCGGTGGACCCCAAGAACAAGGAGAAGTTCGAGGAGTACTGCTCCGTCTTCAAGAAGGTGATGGAGGAGGTGGTGCCCGACGTGGCCGCGCACTTCGAGGAGAAGGAGGTGGACCTGAAGGTGCTGCTCAAGGAATGGTAAGCGTGCGGCGGCGCGCTAAGGCGTAGGATGGGCTCGCTGTTCACGCACTGCGTGGACTACGAGAAGGCAAAGCGCATTTGGGATATCCTGCTGCTGGAGGGCCCGTTCGGCATCGTGAAGATCGCGCTGGGCATCCTGAGACTGTTCGACGGCCAGCTGACGAGCATGAAGGCCAAGGAGATCTACGCCTTCCTGCACCGCCTGCCCGAAGACATGGACATCGAGGAGCTCGCCAACAGCGTGGGCGCAGCGCAGCGGCGTGAGGCGTAGATCAAGGGCGTGCCGGTGGCCGTGGTGGACTGGAACTACATGCTGGAGCAGGCCAGAGAGGGCCAGGAGGAAGAGGAGGAAGAGGAGAAGAAGCCCACTAAGAAGGTGGAGTCCGACTCCAGCTCGGAAGACGAGAAGCCTGCGCCCAAGAAGGTGGAGAGCTCTTCTGACTCTAGCTCGGAGGACGAGAAGCCCGCCCCGAAGAAGGTGGAGTCTTCGTCTTCCTCTAGCTCCGAGGATGAGAAGCCCGCGCCCAAGGCCGCGCCGAAGGAGTCTTCCTCTTCGGACTCTTCCAGCTCCGAGGATGAGAAGCCTGCCCCGAAGGCTGCTCCCAAGAAGGTGGAGTCCTCTTCGGATTCTTCCAGTTCGGAGGACGAGAAGCCCGCGCCGAAGGCTGCGCCGAAGAAGGTGGAGTCTTCCTCTTCTTCCAGCTCCGAGGACGAGAAGCCCGCGCCCAAGGCGGCTCCCAAGAAGGTGGAGACCTCTTCGGATTCTTCCAGCTCCGATTAATCTCAGAACGCGTTGTCATAGCTTGGCGTGTTTGTTGAACAAAGAGACGACAGAGCACGATTACCCACGAGGATGGTGAGGAGGACGAGCGGAATGAGGACCTTCAGCAGGCTGATCATGTTCCAGCCGATCCAGAAGACCACGTAGAGCAGGGCGATCGCCACGATGCAGAAGAAGAACACGAGCTTGCTGACGCGCTTCACGGCCGAGTCCACCAGCACCTCCGCGCCGACGCTCTTCCACCCCAGCAGCAGCAGCGGGATGAGCGCCACGACGGCGACGCTGAAGGCGAGCGGGAAGAGGAAGAAGGGGTTCTTGTTCTCCTGGCGGAAGACGTGCTCGATCTCCTTCAGCGGCTTCACGCTGCTCTCGCTCTCGTACGTCAGCGGCTTGCTGTAGATCGGGAACACGGGCTTCGCCGGCGCCGCGCCGAAGTCGATGCTCGCGCGCGCCAGCTCCACGCGCAGCGGCGTCGCCAGCAGCAGGTCGCCGCACAGCAGGCTCAGCGTGAACTCGCCCGCCTCGTAGTCGAACGGCAGGGCAATGTCGGAGCGCGAGGGCACGAAAGACACTTCCCAGACGGCCTAGTGGTCACAGCGCCTCTCCACGCTCACCTCTCTCTTGGTGAGCGGCAGCGAGATCTTCTTGCCTGCGCGGCTCTGCAGCACCAGCAGAACGGTGGTGGGCGTCACCTCCGCGGACTCGAGCGTCACGCGCACCGCCACGGCGTCCTTGGGAGCGAAGGACAACGTCGTGGAGCCGGGCACGATCACCGCCTCCTTCTTGTTCACCGACACCACCACCTTGGACACGGTCAGCTCCGCGGCAGCCAGCACCGCCACGGTGTCGTCGAACGCCACGACGTCCTGCTTCGTCACCACCACGCGGAGCGCGTGGTACCCGGGGGTGTAGGCGCGCGCCACCACGAACTTGCCCTGGCGCGGCAGTACTGGAAGCGTCTCGCCGTCGTCCTCCACCGCCACGGTCACGTCGGCAACGGGTGCGTTGAACAGGTCCACCACGGCCAGCTCCACCTCCGCGTTGCGGTAGGTGGCCTCCACGGCGACGAAGGCGCTGCCGACGCGGGGCTTCAGCGCGGCGAGGGTACGGAGAAGGGTGACGGCGTAGCAGGCGTGGTGGGTGTTGCGGTAGTGAGCGAAGAAGGAAGCCAGGGACTGCGCCAACGGCTCGGGCAGTGCCTTGTGGGTGGCGACGAGGCGCGCGAGGTCGGCGATAGAGAAGAAGGCGTCGCGCTCGGCGTGGCGGAACTGCTGCTGCTCCAGCTCCGAGAGAAGCGAGGTGACGATGGAGGTGTAGCTCGTGATGGCAGCCTTGTTCGCGGTCTTGGTGGCGGCGGGAAGGGCGTCGTAGATGTTGGTGAGGATGATCATGCCGGCGGCCTTCTCGGCGAGGGTCAGATCGGGGCATGCGAGCGTGTTGCAGTAACCCATCTTCTGGGACACGGCATCCGCGAGCTAGGGTCAAAGGCAACAAGAGACGGTACCATATTGGCGTCGTACTTCACGGTAGGGAACTGAATGGCGTACATCACGTCCTCGAGAGAAGAAACCTCGGCGATTGCCTTGTTACTACATCCTCATTTCGCAGCGTGCACAAGTACATATTCTTGGGAAGGGAAGGCTTGCAGTTGTACTCTTTCAGCACCATGTAGGAGTAGAAGGCCTCTTCCATGGTAGACTCGTCCACCGGAATCATATCGCACGTCTAGACACATGAGCATTCCAATTCGTGAACAAGGTACCATTTTCGGGATCGCAACATCCACCTCCTTCGCGAGCTGCACAGTATAATAGAGATCGCAGATCTGCGAGTACTCCTTGTCCTTGCGCACAAGGCTCTTGAAATGAGCCACATCGCTCCCTCGAATGGGCTCAAACGACGCAGACACAGCGATCGCGATGATCAACGCTGATAAAACGAAGCTATTCTTCATGGTGCGTTTCTTTTGGGATGAAAGACGCATGATTCATTATGTCGACATTCCCGCGGTTGTGCTCTCGTCAAGGAAAGGAGGGCGATTCATGAAATGGGGTAATGCATTCTATGGAGTGCAGTGACTTGGAGCGGCAGGAGCGAGGAGAAGAAGAGTTACAAATCATCATGGCTGAGCGAGTTGAGGCCGAAATACTGCATATGAAGGAGAAGAGAGAGGCGTACTCTGCCGCAGTGGGTTGGCTGTGGAAAAGGGAAGTCAGAGATAGACACATGTGAAACGGCGCTGAAGGCATCTGTAGATGGATATTATGCGAAGGTGTACGATTCTCTATATCCTTACGAAGATTGGGGGCAGTGTTTGTGTCTTTCATTCGAACGGCGCAGAACGCGAAGGCTATTGAGAACGAGAACAACACGTTGGTGCATTTAAACAAGCAGGTGAACGTGCTTCTCTTGCTATCCCTGTAATGGGCGTAGAGCGAAGTGGAAGGGTTCCAGGCAAAGGTGGACACATATGACCGGAAGTTGACATCATTCCAGGATTCCGCTTCGGTAATAACACAAAGGGGGGCATTATCGGCAGAGCCTTGACTACTTCGACAAGTGGGCGAAGAATATCAAATCGAAAATGTACGAAGTGAGTCACATCATGGAAGACATCTGCCAGACGGAGCAGGATGAAATGCGCGTTATTCCTTTCCGTGTTTTCCACAAACACAACTGCTTTCCAACAAACACCTCACACTCACACTATATGGTACACTCTCAGAATGCGGGCGCCTCCCGGTTGTTTCCCGCACTCCACGCCGACATGTCGCTCCCCACCGAGTTCCTGACAAACGGAGCCATGTGCGTGCTTGGCGGCCTCCGGAACTGCAGCCCTCTGGCGGGCCGTCCCAGTCCGGCGCTGCCCTCGCTCACGGAGCTCATCCGACCGCTCTTCCGCCTCGAGTACTCCATCACGGAACTCTGCAGCGGCGAGAAGGGCAGCGGCGACGCGGCGTCTCCGTGCAGCGGCGAGAAGGGCGGCACGCCCGCGGACTGCGGCGTGATGGACTGCCGGGTGAACGCGGGAGCAGCAACTTCCTTGCGGGCCTGGAGGAGGACGCGCGCCGCCTCGAAGCACTCGAAGGAGAGCTTGCCGTCTACGCCTCACTGTGAAGCTGCGCGCCCACCGTTGAACAGCTGCTCCAGCAGACGGCCCAGCCAGTCCAGCTCCTCGCCCTCGCCGGAGCACAGGCGCAGCAGCTTCGCCACCGGCGGCTTCTCGGCGCACAGGACACCCCACTGGCTCGCCCACAGCTCGGAGCGCGCCTCGGCGGGCAGCCAGGCGGGCAGTGGAATGGACTCCTTCACCAGCACGCGCGAGGAGTGCTTGTGGTGGCCCGCGCCCTCGCGCGGCGAGGCGGAGCGCATGACGCCCTTCTTCAGCGCGTCCTTGTCTTCCGCGACGCGCGTGCCACGCGCCGGGAAGGGGATGCAGGAGGAGTAGAGCCCGACGACGACGCGCACGAGCGAGAGGAGGTTGCGGAGAAGTGACAGCACAGCGAAGAAGAAGACGACGAGCGCGAAGGTCATGGTGACGGCGAGCAGCGGGTTGGAGGCGGCGTTGGCGCGGATCTCCAGCACCGCCCACTCGACGAAGACGTAGAGGTAGTGGAGGACGACGGAGAAGTTGCGCGAGCTGCGCAGGAGGAAGCGGTAGGAGAGGTGGAGGAAGAAGCGGATGTAGAGAAGGAAGGTGGCGCAGCAGTCCGCCAGCACGGCGGCCAGCGAGGCGGACTCCGCCAGGGACTTGCCCGCGTCCACGATCGGGGCCATATCGTTGATGATGTCCCGACAGTGCTCGTTGACCCAGAAGCCGATGGCGCCCTCGGCATGCTCAGAATCCTGGAGACAGTAGTCGCACACACTGCATGTGTCGACTGCGTCGGCGCGACGCCACGCCTCGACCCAGGAGGGGCAGGAGCAGGAGGCGCAGAGATCCTGGAGGGGGTGGACGCCGTGGAAGACATCGCAGCGCTGGATGTAGAGGAAGATCCAGTCTTGGAGGGAGAGTAGGGTGGAGTTGCTGAGGGTGTGGTTGGAGAAGAGAGTGGAGAGGGAGTCGGGAGTGACGGGGGACTTGGACAGGGTGCCGGAGAGGAAGAAGCTGCAGAAGGTGAGAAATAGACTCTTCAGATAGGAGAAGAATTGGCGGAGTGGGGATGGGAGGTGGGGAGCGATGAGGGACTTGTAGATGGGGTAGAAGGATGGAACGCAGGAAATGATGATCATGGGGAGGAGAAGGGAGAGGGAAATGCGAATGCACGTCAGGAACGCGACAAAACTAGTGGTGGAGGGGAGGACGAGTTACTACGATGATTTTAGCACGCTCGGTCTGTGCGAACCGCTCTTCTCTCCATTTCCCTGTTTCTTTCGCTCACTCTATCCGTCATCCTCGTTTGAGACGGATACGGCAGTGATCGACGAAATGGACTGCTTCCGTCGCATGTGCTTCTTCTTTGGATTGCGATCCTCGTCCGTCTCTGTTCCCGTAGCACTGTCCATTGGGGAGAGACTGGGGATACTGTACAGCAGACTCGTATCCGAGGAATCATGCGTGCTGTCCTTTCCCGATAAGAATGAAATGTTCTACTCTATAACGAAAGCCGTGCAATGCGACAGGGATATTCGTGAGAGCGCCAATGCCAATGGAAAAGATGATTATGAGGAAGACA
>QWCN01005591.1_pt1 | contig 12262 bp, 7 predicted proteins | sample 1972711 | NCBI WGS metagenome assembly QWCN01 (sample SAMN09866707, study PRJNA288562) | Human gut metagenome isolate term1_stool, whole genome shotgun sequencing... | isolation source: gut | host: Homo sapiens | place: USA: California | reverse complement strand
CGCCAGACGCAATCTGCACAGAAAGACCTGATGTATTGGATGCATAAGCGCGGGTTTTATCCGCAGATGCAGCTGTTCGCGGCAGCAAACGGGCTGCTGGAACGCTGTGAGACGCAGGCAATCCAAATTGAAAACAACGGCGCGTGCAGCGCGTGGGAATATGTTCCTTACGGCCTCGCGGCCATTCCGGTGGGGAGCAGTCTGACGGCGGACTCGCTGGAGGAGGCACTCGCTCCGGCAAAGGGACTGCGCGGCATACGAAAGTATCAGTTTGCAATGCTCGCCGCACCGGAGCAGACCGCAGAGCAGACGCTCGCCGCGCTCACGGAACAGCCGGATGCTGCGCGGAGCTACCGCAGTCTGGAGGGCAGCTACCGGAGTGCTGTGCAGGCGCGGGAGCTTGAGCTCCCGGCGGAAACACGCGCGCAGCTCGCGCCGATGCTGGATGAGATCTGCAAGGAATATGGTGCAGCGGATGAGCTGACGCCGGGAGAGGCCCAGCTCTGTGCGCTGCGCTTTCTGGAGCAGATCGGGACGCTGCGAGACAGCGGCGCGGCCCTGCCGCTGGATGATCTGGTAAAGGACACAACCTATCAGACTGCGACGCTAACGGTGCTGACGCTGCGCTATTATGGCCTTCCGGCACGGTATGCCGAGGGCTTCGTGCTGACGCAGGAGACCGCGGCGCGAACCGCGCCCGGCGGAACGGTGACGCTGACGGCTGGCAACGCACAGGCATGGGCGGAGGTCTATCAGGACGGCATCGGCTGGATGCCGCTGGCGCTGACGCCGGGATACGGAACGCTGACCGATGCGCTGTCTTCTCACCGGACGCAGACCGGCGGACAGACCGACGACGGGGATGGCCCGGGGGATACGCTCCCGCAGGCAGAAACCGCAGAAGAAACGACGGAAGAGGACACGCCGCAGGAGCAGCAGCCGGACGAGACCGGACGGATGCCGCAGGAAACGGCAAAACGATGGCTCTGGCTGCTACCAGTTGGAATTTTTCTGCTGCTGTTGGCGGCACTGGCGATCCGCTATGCGCTCTCGCACAAAAAGAGAGAACGCCGCCTGAATGCGGCGGAGCCGCGACAGGCGATCACATGGACGGCCCATGAGCTGGCGCGGCTCTGGCCCGCGATGGGCGAGCCCTACCACGGCGGTTCGCTCTTCGCGCTGAGCGAGGCGATCGGGCCGGAGAACGAGGCGTATGCCGCAGCCATCCGGGAACTGGCGGAGCTGAACGGCGCGGCGCGCTTCAGCAGCCGGGCCATGACGCCGGAGCAGGCGGAGCGGGCACGGGAGGTCTGGCGGGAGACGCTTTTGCGGCTCCGAAAAACGTGCCGCCCGCTGCGGCGGTACTGGATGAAATGGATCCGCTGTTTGTATTGAGCAGCCTGAGGAGGAACACGATGAAACGAAAAGGGACACGGATATTTGCACTGCTGCTCGCGGCGGTGCTGCTGCTCGGCGGCCTGCCCATGCAGGCGCTTGCGGCTGAGGACGAGGCGGGATGGTTTCATCTCGCTGCGGACTGGAACGGCGAACTGCTAATCAAACCGGAGCGCGTGCCATATACGGCGGAACAGACGATCTACGAGGCCATCTGCGCGGCGGGGCATACGCTCGCCCCGAATGCGGGGAACGTGACGCAGATCGACGGCGTGGCCGGAAACTTCATCCGCGGCGATGAGACCGGCGCAGACAACAGCTACGATCTGACCAGAAAGGCGTCAGAGGCACAGATCAAATATTTTTGCTTCGTGGACAACAGCAGCGGTTCGCGCACGGCCACACCGTCCGTCGCGCGGCAGGCGCTAATCGCCGTGATGGCGGAATATGCGCGGAAGGACGCGGATGTGCAGGCGGCGGCGAAGGCGGAATACGACGCGGCCTGCAAGGGTTACTGCACGGCGGACGATACGGAGGCTGAACGGCTCTGTGCGGCGCTGACCGACGCGATCAACCGCTACGAACAGGGGCTGAATGGCACAAAATACACCGTTTCCTTTACAGATACGAATGGCGTCTGGAAGGCCGGGGATCTGCTGACGGCGAAGAATGCATATGGACGCGTCTATTCGGATGAGAACGGAAATGGCGTGCTGGAGCTTCCAGCGGGAGACTATACGTTCACGATGGAGGCTGCGGCAAGCGGCGTGACGGGGAGTATCTCGGTCCCGGCGCAGAGGGCGGTATCCGTGGCGATCGACAAGACAGACTGGCTTCTGGCAGATGAGTTTCAGCTGTCCTCCCGCCCAAAGCCAGCAGATTTCAAAAACAATCGGTTTTCTGTCGAAAAGAAGTCTGCGCGGGAACTGGAGACGGTCGTGATCGACAACTATTCCGGGACGCTTTATGCGTATTGGCGCAACAGCGAAAAGACCGCAAAGATCCCGGAGCTGAATGCGGTCTACGTTCCGGCGGGAGCGACTGAGCATGTGAAAGTACCACAGGCGTTGTCCTCCTATACCAGTGGCATCGATCATGTGCTCTCCGCCGGGGCGGAGGGCAGCACGGTGATCTACCGGGCCAGCATGGAGCTGGGCGGCAACAACTATTATCAGGATTATACGCTCCGCATTCGCCGTGCCCCAACGCTGAAGGAGGTGCGCGTGACGGAGACGAACGGCTCTCCGGCTGCGCTGGAGAGCTATGCTGAGAGCACAAAGACTTATACCTATCTGGTGCTCGGCAGCAAGGCCTCGCTGGCGCTGACGCCGTCTGTCGAGGATGGGTGCAGCATCTATGTGAATGAAAAGGCCGTTAAGGTCGGAGAAGCTGTCCAGATCGATGTAGGACAGACAAACACTACGGTAAAGATCCGGCTGGAGGCCGGCGGCGCAGAAACGGAATATACGCTGGTTCTGCGGCCGTCTACAAGCTGTGTGGTGCAGATCCCGATCGCGGCGGGCGATATTTCACTGACGGTCTGTGACGAGAATGGACAGACGGTGTATGGCCGCTTCAATGCCTCGTTAAAGACCTATCGGTATTCGCTGATCCCGGGAAGACGCTATACCTACACTGCGACCAAGGATCAGTATTATCATGCTGCAGAGACATTCACCGCGGCCGCAAAGACGCTGTCGCCGGTCGACGTGGAGACCGGCGAATGGCTGACCGATCTGGCGCTGGCCAAGGACGGCGCGAAGGACAGCAAGGGCAACATCGAGCTGGATCGGAGGTTCACTTCGAACATCCACCGCTACACGGCGGTCGTGCCGGACACGCCGCCCGCGGTCTATCTCTGGGTCGACGGCGAGATCGAAACAGCGAATACAGGCTTTTCTGCGCGCTATCGCACGATCGCATCCACCGGTCAGGATGAGCAGGAGGTCGTGTGCACCATCAGCAGCGAAGAACTTGGTACACCGCTGTTCTTGCAGAAATTCCTGCTGAACCAGAGCGGACGCGGCAATCTGCTGACCGTCCGGTACAGCCGAACGGACGGAACGGTCACCTATTATCAGGACTACGAGATCGAGATCCGGCGGTCGTTCTCACTGAAAAGCCTTGCTGTCTTCTGCGGCGGGCAGGAAGCGGTCCTGACGCATGGCGGCGGCGCGAGCGGCTATACGCCCTCGGTCTGGGATTATATCGTGACTGTGCCGGCGGCCGCGAAGGAGCTGAGTATCTGCGCAAGCGTGTATGACGCGGATGGCGCGTACCGCGACCATGGGCAGACCGGTTACCGTGTGTGGCTCGGTGAGCGGGAGCTGACCTCCGGCGAAGCTGCATTGGTGGCCTTGTGCGGCGATACTACGCCGGAAACGATCACACTGACGGTGACGAATGATTTTGCGGAAGGCGTTTCGAGCAACTATACGATCCTCGTACAGAAGGCAAAGCCGGTCCGCTTCACGCCGGAGCTGACGCCGGAAACGGCGTTGCTGTTCCTGCGGGAGGATCTTTCAGGGCGGCGCGTTTGGCCGGATGAAATCGGCGCATTTGAGCTCTCGGAAGGGTTTTCCTACAGCTATCTGCTGACGTGCGCGGGCTATGTCGGAAGAACCGGTACGCTCGGGACCGCGCACAGCGGGGACGGCGAGCTGATACTGCGTATCGATACGACTGATATTGTGGTCAAAGACGGCGCGGCCTCTGCCCAAATGGCGCTTCAGGCGGCGAAGCCGAATCAGACGCTGAAGATGCTGCCAGCCGAGTGGGCCGATTTCCGCGGGACGAGCTATGCGGCGGACGGCACGATGGGCGGCAGCAAAGGCACGAACAATACCGTCCTTTCTGTGAAAACGCCGATCACGGCTGAGGGCTCGACGCTCTACTGGGCCAGTAAACTCGGCGATGGGTTTGACAGCGGCGCGACGGGCTGCCCACTGCTCGTGGACGATGTGCTCATCACCTACGCCGGGAGTACGATCTACCGCGTCGACCCGGTCTCGGGCGAGATTCTGACGCAGGCGGAGATGGACCGGGCCTCGAGCTTTGCCATCACGCCGCCAGCCTATGCCAAGGGCATGATCTTCGTTGGTCTGGCCGACGGCACGATTCAGGCGTTTGATGCCAAGACGCTGAAATCACTCTGGGTCTATCACGATCCGCTCAAGGGTCAGCCGAACTGCCCCATCACGATCTGCGGAGACTATCTCTACACGGGCTTCTGGCGCGGTGAGGAATTCACGGCGAATTTTGTCTGCCTGTCCATCACGGATGAACAGCCGCTGGAGGAGAAGGAGGAAAAGACGGCCTGTTGGTATTGGACGCAGCAGGGTGGATTCTACTGGGCAGGCGCGTATGCCTGCGAGGATTATGTGTTGGTCGGCACGGACGACGGCGTCGACGGCTACCGCTCCAAGACCGGCAGCCTGCTGATGCTGGACGCAAAGACTGGGAGGCTGCTCGACCAGTGGACGGGTTTGCTCGGCGATGTGCGCAGTACGGTCTGCTATGATGCAGAAACGGAGAGCTTCTATTTTACGACCAAGGGCGGATGGTTCTGCGGCGTGCAGACGGAGCAGACTGCGGATGGCTGGCGGCTGAAGGAGCGGAGCAAATGGACGCTGAAGCTGGAAAACGGTTCCGATACGGAGCCAGCCATGAGCACCTCGACGCCGACGGTCTACAACAGCAGAGCCTACATTGGCGTCAGCGGCGCGCTGCAATTTGGGGCGTTCAGCGGGCACAGCATCACAGTCGTCGACCTGAATAAGCGGGACATCGCCTATAAAGCCGAAACGCTCGGCTATCCGCAGACTTCCGGCATCCTGACGACGGCATACAAAGAGACAACAAAGCACGTCTATGTGTACTTCATCGACAACTATACGCCGGGCAAGCTTCGCGTCCTGCAGGACGAGCTGGAGCAGACGGAACCAAAGTATCTGACGAAGGAATACGACTCCGACACGCCATACATCCTCTTTACGCCGAGCGGCGACGAGGCACAGTATGCAATCTGTACGCCGGTTGTGGACTCCTACGGCGTGATGTATTTCAAGAATGACACGGCACGGATGATGGCCTTCGGCCCATCGGCCACGCTGGAGATCACGACACCGCCCACAAAAACGACCTACCGTGTCGGGGAGACGTTTGACGCGAGCGGGATGAAGGCCGAGTTGGTTTATGCCAACGGACAGCGGCGGGATGTGACGAAGTATGTCACATGGTCTACGGAGCCGCTGACGGAGCAGGACGCGGAATTTGCGATCAGCTTCCCCTATGTGAAATACCACGATGTCGACGGCGAGGATGGGCATCAAAGCAACATCAGAACGGAGACGCCGTTTGCGGCCCTGACGCTGACGATCTCGACGGGCATGGAGCCGGAGCGGATCGGTGAACTGTCGTGGACCTACGCGGAAATGAGCGGCAAGCTGAGCATTGAAGGCGAATTCAATGAGCAGACGCTTATCGCGGCCTGCTATGACGCCAATGGCCGGATGCTCGAGGTGCAGACGCTGGCCAAAGCTGGTGATTTGAAGCTGAACATGAGCAGCGCAAAGATCCGCCTCTTCCTGCTGGACAAGAACAGTAAACCTGTCTGCGCCGCCGTGACGGTCAAGGAAACAACATCGTAAAAACCAGCCGGCAGACCAATATGGCCTGTCGGCGGATCCTGTTCCGAGAGAGGGGAATACTCCGCAAGCTGCGCTTGCTCCGTGCCCCTGCGCATTTTCTTTTGGCACAGCCAAAAGCCGCGGGGCTTCGCACCGCGGCCATCTTGCGATGGCAAAATGCTTGTGGTCGAACCCCTCAGTGTTTCTCATAGCCCTCAGCTCCACCATAAAAAGCGCCGCCCATCGGGCGGCGCTTTTTATGGTGGAGCTGAGGGGAATCGAACCCCTGTCCGAAAGCAACTTGACTGGACTTTCTCCGGGCACAGTTTGTTATTTACATTCCCTCGGCCGCGCGCGAACAAACACGCTCGCGGCCTTGGTAGAGTCATCATGCATGGGCGAGTCAACTCTTTCCCGCCGCACGGTCACCACTCAGATCACACCCTAGCCCGGCTCGTGGTCCTTCCGGGGAGGATGGGCGCCTAATTAGGCAGCCAGAGCAACTTTATTGTTGTCAGTTAATTTAAAAAAATTGCCCGTTTTATGGAGGCCAGGCGCCTCCGCCCGCTTATCCAGCCTCACTGCCCCCGTCGAAACCAGTGCAGCCCCATGAGGAGCGGCGGAAGATCCGCCGCGCTGGAAAAACAAAATCAACTGACCGAAAGGACCGTCAGGTCCTTGCTGCTTTGATCATCCACTTCATCGGCAAGAGCTTTGCGACGAAGCGATAGAATTTGTAAAAGCCCTTCGGCGTATAGAACGTCCGTCCGCGCTTCGCCGCGCGGAGTGCCCCGGCGACGACCTGTTCCGGGTCGCAGTAGGGCAGCGTCTGGAACGTCTTGGACTTGCCGGTGATCCCGGCGACGTCGAGGAACTCCGTCTGCATCGGCCCCGGGCAGACCGCCGTGACCGAAATGCCGCGCGGCTTCAGCTCGTCGGCCAGACCGCCGGTGAACGCCGAGACATAGGCCTTGCTCGCCGAATAGACCGTCATGCGCGGATTCGGGCAGAACGACGCGATGGACGACACATTGATGATGTGCCCGCCGGAGAGCATGTACGGCAACACCGTATTGGTCATCAGCGTCAGCGCCCGGACGTTGAGGTCGCACATCCGCGCCTGCGTCTCGTTTGGTACCTCGCCGAGGTTGCCGAGCGTGCCGCAGCCCGCGTTGTTGACCAGCAGCCCGACCTTGGGCCGCTTTTCCGCCAGATAGTCGGCGAAATATTTGAAGCTCTTCGCGTCGCAGAGGTCGAGGCCGAGGCAGATGACCTGCTTGCCCTCGATTGTCTGCGCCAGATCCTCCAGCTTACCGACGCGCCGCGCGATGAGCCACAGCGTGTCGATCTCTGGGAACTGCTCCACGATCTGCCGCGCAAACTGCGCGCCCAATCCGGCGGATGCGCCAGTCACAATCGCGATCATCAGAAGCGGCCGTAGGGGTCCGCGAGCTTTTCAGGCTCCGGATACGTCTCGCCCTGCGTGTCGACGCGGATGGAGGCGATCTTCTGCTCGGCGACGGGACGATCGGCCGGGCCGGTCTTGGTGTTCGCGATCGCGTCGACCACATCCATGCCCTCCGTCACCTTGCCGAACGCGGCATACTGCCCGTCGAGATGCTTGGCGTCCTCGTGCATGATGAAGAACTGGCTGCCCGCCGAGTTCGGCGAGCTGGAGCGCGCCATGGAGAGCACGCCGCGCTTGTGCTTGAGGTCGTTCTTCACGCCGTTGAACAGGAATTCGCCCTTGATGCAGTAGCCGGGGCCGCCCATACCGGTTCCATCCGGGCAGCCGCCCTGGATCATGAAGCCGGGGATCACGCGATGGAAGATCAGCCCGTCGTAGAAGCCCTTGTTGGCGAGGGAGATGAAGTTATAAACGCTCTGCGGGGCCTTTTCGGGGTACAGCTCGGCGACGATCTTCTTGCCGTTCGCCATCGTGAGCGTCATGATGGGATTTGCCATGGGTGGTTTACCGTCCTTTCATTGCCCGGTCGATCTGCCGCTCGGCATCCTTTTTGGCCGCGTCGTCGCGCTTGTCATAGAGCTTTTTGCCCTTGGCCAGCGCGATTTCCACCTTGACCAGCGAACCGCGGAAATAGACCGACAGGGGAACCAGCGCGTAGCCGTCCTGCCGTACTTTGCCAAACAGGCGCATGATCTCGCGCTTGTGCATCAGCAGGCGGCGGGGCCGCAGCGGGTCCTTGTTAAAAATATTGCCCTGCTCATAGGGCGCGATGTGCATTTGCCGGATGTAGAGCTGCCCATCCTTGATCTGGCACCAGGCCTCCTTGAGGCTCAGCGTGCCGAGGCGGATGGACTTTACTTCGGTGCCGGACAGCTCGATCCCGGCCTCGAATTTTTCCTCGATGAAATATTCGTGGTATGCCTTCTGATTTTTCGCCACGATCTTGACGCCGGTTCCTGCCATCCCGCACCTCCTTCCCGCAAACTCGTACATTTTATTATAGCATAGTTGTCAAGTGGAATAAACGGTGGAATTTGGCGGAAAGACTACCATATCTAGTGTCTTGCCAAATCACGCGCAATTTGATATAATGAAACAAAAGTTCGAAGAAAAGGAGGCGGCAATATGCCTGCGCGGAATCTGCCCATTCAGGTGCTGTCCTGCTGCGATACCTGCGGCAATTTACAGCCGCTGCGCTTTCGCTTTGAGGATCGTGAGCACAGCGTCCATACCGTCTCCGTCACCGAGATTGTCGACGGGCGCAGGGTGGAATATGTCGGGCTGGAGGCGTTCGTCTTTCTCTGCAAGGCCCATCTCGATGGGCGGGAAAAGCTCTATGAGCTGCGCTATACCGTCGCCACGCACCGCTGGACGCTCGCGAAGGAGGTCTACTGATGGCCGGGCGCGTGATCTTCCACATCGACGTCAACAGTGCGTTTTTGTCGTGGACAGCAGCCTACCGCTGTCTCGTGCTCGGCGAAAAGACCGATCTGCGCGAGATCCCGTCCGTCATCGCCGGGCATCAAAACATCCGCACCAGCATCGTTCTCGCCAAGAGCATCCCGGCGAAAAAACGAGGCGTCAAGACTGGCGAGCCGCTCGGCATGGCCCGCGACAAATGTCCCGACCTCGTCGTGGCCGAGCCGGATTACGACCTCTACGTCTCCGCCTCGCAGAAGCTGATCGCCCTCCTGCGCGAAGTTTCGCCCGTGGTCGAGCAGTATTCCATCGACGAGGCGTGGGTCGACATGACCGGCACGGAGCGCCTCTACGGTCCGCCCGTCCTTGCGGCAAACTGGCTCAAGGACCGCATCCGCCGCGAGCTGGGCTTCACGGTCAACATCGGCATCTCCTGCAACAAGCTGCTGGCCAAGATGGCCGGCGATTTTGAAAAGCCCGATAAGGTCCATACGCTCTTCCCGGACGAGCTGGAGGCGAAGCTCTGGCCGCTGCCCACGCAGGAACTTTTTATGCTCGGCGCGGCCACCGCGCGCAAGCTCCGCCGCTTCGGCATCGACACGATCGGCGCGCTCGCCAACGCAGACCCCGTTTTCCTGACGAAGGCCCTCGGCAAACAGGGCCAGATGCTCTGGCAGTATGCCAATGGGCGCGGCGAGGCGTTTTTACAGGCGCAGCCCGCCGCGAACAAGGGCTACGGCAACGCCGTCACCACGTCCCGCGACGTGACCGACCGCGCCTACGCCTGCCAGGTGCTGCTCTCGCTCTGCGAGACGGTCGGCATGCGGCTCCGCCGCGACGGACAGGCCGGCAGCTGCATCACCATCCAGCTCCGCACCAGCGAGTTTGAGACGTGGTCACACCAGATGCGCCTCGCCTCGGCCACAAATGTCACCGGCGAGCTTTATCTGGCGGCCTGTTCCCTGCTTGATCAGGCGTGGGACCGCAAGACGCCCCTCCGGCAGCTCGGTGTGTCGGTCACGCAGCTGGCCGACGGGACGCTCCGGCAGTACAGCCTCTTCGACGCCGCCGACTATGCCCGGCAGGAAAAGCTTGACACGGCGGTCGACGCGCTGCGCGAAAAATTCGGCGAGGGTGCGCTCTTCCGCGCCGCCCTGCTCCACAGCGACGAGCGCATGGCCGGCGGCCTGCACAAAAAGCGCCGCACCGGCATCACCAAACCCATCGAGGACGAGGCCGCCCGCATCCGCAAAAAATACGGGAACAACGATTGACGCAGGTGCGTCGAATGGCTATCATTTAGAAAGACATCAAGAAAAGAGGCAAAGATAATGGAAGAAAAACGGCACGGCGGCGCGGGCCGCGTGATCGTGGTCATTTTGATTTTGGCGGTCCTGCTGGCGGCAGGGGCCTTTTTCCTGTTCGGCGGACGGGTGCGCGTGGAAACGCCATCGTTCTCCACGGGCTACCGCTATGACCGCGCGAAGGACTATGCCACGCTCGACACCTTCCCGGTCGAGGGCGTGACGGCGGACAAGGACGAGCTGCATTGGATCTCCGGACGGGTCGAGATCCGCGCGGCGGAGACGATCTCCGTCTCTGAGAACTTTGCGGGCGACGATGCGCAGCGCCTCCGCTGGCGGCTGGACGGCGATACGCTGATCGTGCAGCCCTGCGCCTCTGGCGCGCAGGAGCTGCCGGAAAAGACGCTCACCGTCACGCTCCCGCAGACAGTCCTGCTCAAGGTCGACACCGTCTCGGCGGACTGCGCCCTGACCGGCGTGCAGACTGCCCAACTGGACGTTGACAGCGTCAGCGGCGCGCTCCGGGGCGACGCCGCCGTGACGGAGATGCTCTCCGTGGATACGGTCAGCGGTGGTGCGTCGCTGGATCTGACCGCCGCGCCGAAAAAAGTGACGGGGAATACCGTCTCCGGCGTGATGGAGCTTGTGTTCGACGAAGCGCCCGGCACGGTGAAGCTAAGCTCTACGAGCGGCAGCTTTGCCCTCGGCCTGCCCGCGGGCGCGGCCTATCAGCTGGACTGGAGCACGGTCAGCGGCGCTTGCGACGACTCGGGCTATCAGGCCCCGGAAGGCCGCGGCGCGAAGAAGATCAAGCTCACGGCGGACACCGTCTCCGGCGGCCTCACGATCTATACGAAATGAACTGCATAGCGGCGAAATGCCCCACGGGGTGTTTCGCCGCCCACCGTTTTTAACGGAATCTTAACGGACATGGCCGTGGAAATTTGATAGTATTATAATTAGAAAAATTACTGCCGAAGGGAGATTGCCATGCGCAAAAAACGGCCCGGCACGCTCACGCCGGAGAGCTTTTTCTCGTTTTCCTGGCGGAATACTGCCGTCTGCATCGGGATTCTCGCCGCCGCGACGGGGCTTTGTTTCCTGCTCCGCCTGCTCGACGATTCCGATGTCTATGTTGCGCTTATCTTTGAGCTGGCGGTCGTGCTGGTCTCGCGCTTCACGAGCGGCTATTTCTATGGCCTGCTGGCCTCCGTCGTGGGCGTCATCGGCGTGAACTATATTTTTACCTATCCGTATTTCGCCTTCAACTTCACGATCTCCGGCTATCCGCTGACGTTCCTCGTCATGCTCGCCGTGTCCATCGTGGTCAGCGCGCTGACCACGCAGATCAAGCAGCAGGAGAAGCTCCGCGCCGAGGCTGAGAAGGAGAAGATGCGCGGCAATCTGCTCCGCGCCGTCTCGCATGATATCCGCACGCCCCTGACCAGCATCGTCGGCGGCGTGAACGCCATTTTGGATTCCGGCGACCGGATGACGCCCGAGACGCAGACCGCCCTGCTCACCGACATCCGCACGGAGGCGCAATGGCTCGTCGGCGTGGTGGAAAATCTGCTCTCCGTCACGCGCATCTCCGGTGCGTCCACCATCCATAAGGAGCTGGAGGCCGGGGAAGAGCTGCTCAGCGCCGCGAGCGTCAAGTTCCGCAAGCGTTTCCCGGAGATCACGGTCTCCATCCGCGCGCCGGAGGAGCTGCTGATGATCCCGATGGACGCCATTTTAATTGAGCAGGTGCTCATCAATCTGATGGAAAACGCCGCGCTGCACGGCGGCTCCACGACCCGCATCGAGCTGCATCTCCGCCGCGAGGGTGACTCCGCGCTCTTTGAGGTCGCGGACAATGGAGAGGGCATCGCACCGGAGGTCATACCGCTGCTGTTCACAGGCGCGGTCAGTTCCGCCGGAGATGAGAGCGCCGACGGCAAGCGCAACATGGGCATCGGCCTTTCCGTCTGCATGACGATCGTGCAGGCGCACGGCGGCGCCATGGCCGCGGAAAACCGCGCCCTGGGCGGCGCACTGTTCCAATT
>QWCN01008977.1_pt1 | contig 12268 bp, 7 predicted proteins | sample 1972711 | NCBI WGS metagenome assembly QWCN01 (sample SAMN09866707, study PRJNA288562) | Human gut metagenome isolate term1_stool, whole genome shotgun sequencing... | isolation source: gut | host: Homo sapiens | place: USA: California | reverse complement strand
TTCGGAAGCACCTACCAGTACTATCCGGTGGTCACCGAGGAGGAGTTCTCCCGCTCGACGCTCGGAAGCGTCATCAGCCGCTATTTCGAAAATTCATACCTCGGAGCTGTTTCGGCGCTGGTCGAGGAGGAGAAGATTTCGGTCGGCGAACTGCGCGAGCTGATCGACCGCATCGAGAACGAAAATCGCCGGTAGCCATGTATGACCTGATGATTTACAGCCTGAAGGTCGGGGGCTGTCTGGCTGTTTTCTACCTGTTCTTCAAATTGCTGCTGAGCCGCGAGACCTTCCACCGTTTCAACCGCATCGTGTTGCTGGGGGCGATGGTGCTTTCGTTCGTGCTGCCGCTGTGCGTGATAACGGTCTACCGCGAACTGCCCGTCTTGCCGGAATCTCCGGAGGAAGAGGCCGTGACGACCGTTGCCGCCGAGCCGCCTGCGGAGCCTTTTCCGTGGGAGAAACTGGCCGGAGGCGCTTTTGTGGTCGGAGCCGTCGTTACGCTCCTCGGAACCTGCTGTTCGCTTTTCGGCGTGGTGCGCCTCGTCAGGCGGGGGAGCCGTGAACGGTTGGAAGACGGATCGGTGCTGGTGCGCACGGACCGGGCCGTGACGCCTTTCAGTTGGGGACGTTATATCTTCATGTCCGGGAAAGACCTCGCCGAGAACGGCGACGCCATCCTGCTGCACGAACGCGCCCACCTTCGGCTGCGCCATTCGCTGGACCTGATCGTGACCGATGTTGCGGGATGCCTGCAATGGTTCAATCCGGCGATGTGGCTGCTGCGCCGTGAACTGCGCGCTATCCACGAATACGAGGCCGACGAGGCCGTGCTCGAAAGCGGCGTCGATGCCAGGGATTATCAATTGTTATTAATAAGGAAAGCTGCCGGCGGGAGGTGGTACTCAGTTGCCAACAGCTTTAATCACAGTAAACTTAAAAACCGAATTACCATGATGTTACGTAAAAGATCGTCGCGGTGGACCGGAGCCCGTGTGCTTCTGCTGCTGCCGCTTATGGGCGCAGCCCTCGGGGCTTTCGCCGAAACCGCGTATGTCTTTCCGGAGGACAAAGTTACAAAAGAAAAACCGGGAATCCGCATCCGGGGCGTGAAATCTTCGTCCGGAAAGGAGCCGCTGGTGCTGGTCGATGGCCGGGAGACCGTGTTGGACAGCATTAAAACCGAACAGATTAAGACGATCACCGTGTTGAAGGATTCGACGGTAGTGGCTGTATACGGGGAAAAGGGCCGCAACGGCGTGATCCTTGTAGAGATGAAAAAAGACACGGAACCGGCCAGCATGTACCTCGAAGTGAAAAAGGCGAAGGTCGTTTCCGGGAAATCGGGCACCGTGATCGTGTCGGACAGCGTCGGGACGGTGGTCACAGCGGGCCAACCGGAAGAGGTGACGGTGGTCGGCTACGGGATGAAATCGAAAGAGGGGAATGTCGTACGGCTCCGGGGGCATAGGAGATCGGATTCCAGAACGGTCGTTTATCTGGTCGACGGGGTCCGGGTGCCGGAGATCGAGTCGCTCGATCCCAACCGGATTGAGAGTATCTCGGTGCTAAAGGATGCCTCCGTTCCCGCGGAGTATCTTGCCGAGGGGTGTACCGGCGTGATTGCGATCACGACCAAGCGGACCCCCGATGCGCGGCAGGCCGCGGTGGAGTCCGTCGAAGGCTCCCCGGATAGTTCGACGACGGTTTACAAGGGCAGCGTGACGGTCAACGGGGCTTTTTCCGAGGGTACGCTGATCCTTATCAACGGTAAGGAGGCTGCGCAGGCGGATGTCGACGCCCTGAAACCGGGGCGGATTAAAAAAATGACCGTCTATAAGGGCGACGAAGCCGTGAAACGTTACGGCGAGAGGGGGCGCAACGGCGTGGCCGATATCCGCGTCCGGAAATGAGGCTTACAGGAAATACACCATAAGCAGCTAAAAAGTTCAGCAGGGGACGGAGTTTCAAACTCCGTCCCTTTTTTATCCTACTTGAATTCGACGATCTCGGGACGTGTCGGGCGGTAGCGGTACTGCTCCATGCGCGTGGAGTTCGAGAGGCGGAAATACTCGCTTTCGACCAGTCCGTTCTTGCCGAAGGCGATGCCCAGGCGAATTTGGATCGTGTTGAATACCAGTCGTTCGTTTCGCAGCCGCACACCCAGTCCGAACGAGGTGAAAAAGTCGTTTTTGAAGATGTTGGGCGAATAGCCGATCAGCCCGAAGTCGGCGAACCCGAAGACGGCGATGCGGAATCCCAGCGGTTGGTAGGGGGTGAAAATCACCGTTTCGGTGTTGAGGATCATTCGGTTGGTGCCGATGATGTGCTCTTTGAGGGCCTGCAATCCGTCGATGCGGGTGAAACGGATGCTTTCGTCGCTGCCCGTGCCGCGGTTCCAGCCCTGGGTGTAGTTGAAGGCGAGGAACTGGCGGATGCGGCTGCGCCGGAAGAGGAACAGGTTGGAGAACCACCGCAGGTCGACGTCCACGGCGCTGCGCTGCCACATGCCGTCGTTGAGGTCGATGTAGCTTCCCAGCGTGAATCCGCCCATGATGTAGCCCACACCGCGGAATCCTCCGGTTTCATAGCTCATGCCCAGGTACATGGCGTCGTTGAATTCGCCCCACGAATAACCCGTTGTCAACTCGGCCTTGTAGCCGGTTGCCAGGTACTCGCGGAGTCCGAATCCGTAAATCATGTTGGCTGTGTAGAATTTCTCGCGGTAGAGGCCCGCTCCGACCAGCAGGGCGTCCTGGTCGTGCAGCGCCGGATTGAAATGCGGTCCCACGAGGGGCCGCCGGCTGACCCGGCGGTAGTTGTAGCGTCCTGTGAGGTAGACGCTCGAATTGATGCGCCGCAGGTAGTGGGAGTAACCTCCCCAGGCGTCGAGGTTCCGCTCTTTGACCAGCAGCGAGGTGTCCTGCTCGACCATGTAGCGTTTGGATTTGATGTCGCTGTACGTGAGGCCGATTTCGTAGTCGGTGGGTTTAAGGAACTCCTTGCGCAGCCCCATGTCGAGCGTCGAGTTGTAGAAGTCGCGCCCGGCGGCGAACTCCGCGGTGTAGAAACTCCCCAGCACGTTGGGAATTTCGTATTCGACCATGTTGCCGCCGTAGGAGAAGTCCTTGCGGCTGAAGTTGGTCATGAGTTTGAGCTTGTTGCCCCAGCCGAGGATGTTGGCGTCGGAGAGTCCGACCATCGTCCGGCCCTCGGAGTGCCATCCTCCGTCGACCGAGATGGTCCAGCTGTCGCGTGTGGTGATGGCCAGGTTGACGCGCGTCGAGTCGAACGCGTCGGGCAGCACCGTGACGTCGATATCGGCAATATAGCCGCGCGAGCGGATCAGTTGTTTGTTGCGCACGATCAGCTCCGGATCGAGCGTGTCGCCCGGTTTGAAAAGCAGGTCGCGGCGGATGACGCGCTCGCGGGTGAGGCGGTGGGTTTTGTTGGCGGTGCGTTCGAGCCAGTTGCCCCCGGGGTCGAAGATCTGCCGGCGGTCGATGGTGATTTCACCGATGGTTTTCCCGGAGTAGGGTTGCAGTAGGCGGCTTTCGTCGGTCACCCGGCCGCTCATGGTGGTATCGAGGACGGGTTTCACGAAAAGCATCTTGTAGAGCATGCGCGGCACGGCACGGCGGTTGGTTTTCGACTCGATGCTGTCGTAGAGCCGCTGGTTGCGGGCCGAGGCGTCGGGATTCGACACGCGGGCGCTGTCCGGGGTGAAACGGTCGGGCGTATGCGCACCGGGACCTGCGACGCGGGCAAAGGAGGCGGTTGCCGCCGCAGTCAGGGTCAGTACCAATATGCAAAACCGGGCATACATTCGGTAAAGATAACGCTTTTTTCCGGTATTAAGTATGGAAAATCGCATCCGGAGGCCCTCAGGATGCGAAAAAGGTTCACCTGAAGGTGAACCTTTTTCTATTGCGTTGGCCGGGCGGGGCGTTTTTCAGGACCGTATGGGATTCGGCTCCTGCCCTCTCCCTTTCTTCCCTGCCCCCCCCCGGGTTATCGGCGGCCTTCCTTGGCCTCGATGCATTCGGTGGCATGGGGCACCTTCATCAGTCGCTCCTTGGGAATGAGCTTGCCGGTGGTCTTGCAGATGCCGTAAGTCTTGTTCTCGATGCGCACGAGCGCCATTTCGAGGTTGCGGATGAATTTCATCTGATGAGCCGCCAGACGGCCGCTCTCCTCTTTCGAGAGGGTGGCGGCGCCCTCCTCCAGCACTTTGAACGTCGGCGATGTATCCTCGGTGTCGTTGTCGGCCGTATGGGTGATCGTGGCGCGCAGCAGCTCATAGTCCGCGCGGGCGTTCTCGAGCTTTTTCAGGATAAGCTGCTTGAACTCTTCGAGTTCCGCGTCGCTGTACCGTGTTCTTTCGTCTGCCATAGTCGTATCCTCCTTGTTTTGGTTTCATGTAAAATTAAGCAATAATTCCGATATTACCAAATTTTACAGGATATATCGGGACTATATCCGCGTTACCGCAATACGCAGGGGTTCTTCGTCGACATCGGTCTCCACGACCGCTTCGCCGGCGGGCTCTGCCGCGGCTTTCACCTCCACGGCGAGGGTCTGCGATGCGATGTAGTCAGCGAACCGGGCGATGCCGTCGGACACGCAGGCCTTGTCCTCGATCTCGACGCGAATCTTGTCCGTGACCTCGAATCCGGAGTCTTTGCGGATATTCTGGATGCGGTTTATCAATTCGCGTGCCACGCCTTCGGCTTTCAGCTCCTCGGTGACCGTAATATCGAGCGCCACGGTGAGTTTTCCCTCCGAGGCGACCAGCCATCCGGGCATATCCTCCGAGGTGATCTCGAAATCGGCTGGCGTCACGGTGATCTTCTCGCCGCCGAGGTCGAGCACCGTTTCGGACGCCGTTTCCACTTCAGCGATGCGCTCCTGCGAGAATTCGGCCACCAGGGCGGCGATCTGCTTCATGTACTTGCCATAGCGCGGCCCGAGGGTTTTGAAGTTGGGTTTGATACGCTTGGTAATCAGCCCCGTGGTCTTTTCGATCAGCTCGATGTCCTTGACGTTGACTTCGCCCATGATGAGGTTCTTCACGGCCGAGATGTGCTCTGCCGTTGCCGGGTCGAGCACCGGAATCAGGATCTTGGTCAACGGCTGGCGCACCTTGATCGACACCTTGCGGCGCAGGGCCAGCACCATCGACGAGACTTTCTGGGCCAGCGACATCATCTCTTCCAGCCGGGTGTCGATCAGCCGCTCGTCGGCCTTCGGGAAGGTCGAGAGGTGTACCGATTCGTCGGCGTGGCGGCCGCTCACGGCGTTGAGATCCGTGAAGATGCGGTCGGAGATGAACGGTGCGAAGGGCGCCGCGAGCATCGAGACGGTCTCCAGACAGGTGTATAACGTCTGATAGGCCGCCAGTTTGTCCTCCGACATGCCGCCGCCCCAGAAACGCTTGCGGTTGAGGCGTACGTACCAGTTCGAGAGGTTCTCGCCCACGAACTCCTGGATGGCGCGGGCCGCCGGGGTCGGGTCGTAGTTTTCCAGCGATTCGGTCACCTCTTTCACCAGCGTATTCAAAAGCGAGATGATCCAGCGGTCGATCTCGGGACGCTTCTCCATCGGCACCTCCGGCTCCTGACCCGTGAACGCATCCACGTTGGCGTAGAGGGCGAAGAACGAGTAGGTATTGTAGAGGGTTCCGAAGAACTTGCGGCGCACTTCATCGACGCCGTCCTTGTCGAATTTGAGGTTGTCCCACGGCTGCGAGTTGGAGATCATGTACCAGCGTGTCGCGTCGGCTCCGTAGGTGTCCAGCACCTCGAACGGATCGACGGCGTTGCCCAGGCGTTTGGACATCTTGTTGCCGTTCTTGTCCAGCACCAGTCCGTTCGAAATGATGTTTTTGAACGCCACCGAGTCGAACAGCATCGAGGCGATGGCATGCAGCGTGAAGAACCAGCCGCGCGTCTGGTCGACGCCCTCGGCGATGAAGTCGGCGGGATAGACCTCGTTGAAGCCCTCCTTGTTCTCGAACGGGTAGTGTACCTGCGCATAGGGCATGGCGCCCGAGTCGAACCACACGTCGATCAGGTCCGGTTCGCGCTTCATCGGCTCGCCTTTCGACGAGACCAGCACGATCGAATCCACGTAGGGGCGGTGCAGGTCGATGTTCGCGGTCGAATAGTTCTCCTTCGACATGTCGCCGACCTTGAAATTCTTGTAGGGATTTTCCTTCATCACCCCGGCGGCAATGGATTTCTCGATCTCGCCGATCAGCTCTTCGACCGAGCCGATGCATTTCACCTCCGAGTAGTCTTCGGTGGCCCATACGGGCAGCGGGGTTCCCCAGAAGCGCGAGCGCGAGAGGTTCCAGTCCACCAGTCCTTCGAGCCATTTGCCGAAGCGGCCCGTTCCGGTCGATTCGGGTTTCCAGCGGATTGTCTTGTTCAGTTCGATCATCTTGTCGCGCAGCGCCGTGGTGCGGATGAACCACGAGTCGAGCGGGTAGTACAATACGGGTTTGTCCGTCCGCCAGCAGTGGGGGTAGGAGTGGGTGTGCTTCTCGATTTTGAACGCCTTGTTTTCGGCTTTCAGCATCACCGAGATGTCGATGTCGAGCGTCGGATCGGTGTCGCACAGCCGTTCGTCGTAGACGTTCTTCACATAACGGCCCGCGTATTCCCCGTATTTTTCGACGTCGATGTTCGTCTTCACGAATTCCGGGTCGAGGTCTTCGACGAGGAAGAACTTGCCCTGCTTGTCGACCATCGGCTGGTTCTTGCCGGCGCGGTCCACCATGAAGAGCGGTGCGATGCCTGCGGCTTTCGCCACGCGGTCGTCGTCTGCACCGAACGTCGGGGCGATGTGCACGATGCCCGTACCGTCGGAGGTGGTCACGTAGTCGCCGACGATCACGCGGAACGCGTCGCCCATCGGCTTCACCCACGGGATCAGCTGCTCGTAACGGATGCCCTCCAGCTCGGTGCCTTTCCACGTCTGCTCCGCAACTTCGTAGGTGCCCTCCATCTTCTTGGTGAAGTAGGAGCCCAGCAGCTCTTTGGCCAGGATGACCGTCTGCGGCTGGTCGGTATAGGGGTTGCGGCATTTGACCTTCACGTATTCGATTGCGGGACCCACGGCCAGTGCGGTGTTCGACGGCAGGGTCCACGGCGTAGTGGTCCAGGCGAGGAAATAGAGTTCGCCCTCGACTCCGTCGAAGAGCTTCTCGCTCTTTGCGTCGCGCACGACCCGGAACTGTGACGTGCAGGTCGTGTCCTTCACGTCGCGGTAGCAGCCCGGCTGGTTCAGCTCGTGGGTCGAGAGGCCCGTTCCGGCGGCCGGCGAGTAGGGCTGGATGGTGTAGCCCTTGTAGAGCAGGCCCTTGTCGAAGAGCTGCTTCAGCAGCCACCACAGCGTCTCGATGTACTTGTTGTCGTAGGTGATGTACGGGTCGTCCATGTTGACCCAGTAGCCCATCTTGCGCGTGAGGTTCTCCCAGGCGCCCGTGAACTCCATCACCGCCTCGCGGCACGTGCGGTTATACTCCTCGATGGTGATTTTCTTGCCGATGTCCTCCTTCGTGATGCCGAGTTTCTTCTCGACGCCCAGCTCCACGGGCAGTCCGTGGGTGTCCCATCCCGCTTTGCGGTGTACGAGGTAACCCTGCTGCGTCTTGTAGCGGCAGATGATGTCCTTGATCGTGCGGGCCATGACGTGATGGATGCCCGGCATGCCGTTGGCCGAGGGGGGACCTTCGTAAAATACGAACGTGGGGTGTCCCTCGCGGGTGTCGATGCTTTTGTGGAATGTGTCGCGGGCGTCCCACTCGCCGAGCACGTCGGCGGCTACGCCGGCCAGGTCGAGACCTTTATACTCCTTGAACTTCATATCGGTAAGAAATTTCTTCGCTGTTTTTCTGACAAGTAGCAAAGATATAAAAAAGATTTCGGCCGACGGCCGAGTCGACGCCGACGCGTCCGCCCAGTTGTTCGGCGATCGACTTGCAGATCGAGAGCCCGAGACCGGTCCCCTGTGTGAAGGTGTCGAGTTTGACGAAGCGTTCGAAGATGCGCCCGTGATCTTCGGGGGCGATGCCGATGCCCGTGTCGCGGACGTGGAAACGGATGTAGCCGGGAATTTCGCGGAATCCCACCGTGATAGATCCCTCCCGCGTGAATTTCAGGGCGTTGCGCAGGTAGTTGCCGATAATTCGGGTTACTCCCTGCCGGTAGGCCCGGATCGGGAGCGGCGGCAGGCCCTTCTCCATGCGGAGCTCCACGCCCGGGGGACATTGCGGGTGGAACACCTCGACCGTTTCACGGATGAACTCCCGGGCATCGAAAATCGTGCGGATGACCTCCGACCGTCCCGATTCGATGAGCGCCAGGTCGAGCACGTCGGAGATGATCTGCAACAGCAGTTCGTTGTTGTGCCGGATGATGTCGCTGTACTCCCCGCGGGTCTGGTTGTCCGGCTCGTTGGCGAGCAGCTCCGAGAATCCGACGATGGCATTCAGCGGGGTGCGTATCTCGTGGCTCATGTTGGCCAGGAAGGCCGATTTGAGCCGGTTGGACTCTTCGGCGCGCTCCTTGGCCCGGCGGAGTTGTTCCTCGCTGCGCGTGGCTTCGGTGACGTCCTCGAGCAGGATGACCAGCTCGTCGTCGTCGCCCGGGGTATTGTAGATCAGGGTGCGGCAGATGCGCTCCGAGGCCGGGGCCTGCCAAAGGTGCTCCCGGGAGTCTCCGGAGGGAATATGCAGGAATCTTGGGAGACTCTCCTGAGGGTCCGCTCCCGTTTCGACGGCCGTTTTTCCGGTAAAGTCCTGCGTACGGATGCCCAGTATCCGGCCCGCCTGCTGATTGATGTACGAAAGCAGGTAATCGACGGCCTCGCCTGCCTTGTTGCGCAGGATGTTGATGCGGATATAGCCGATCGGCAGGTGCTCGATCAGTTGTGCGAGGTGGCTGTAATTGCGCTGCGCCGCCTTGTAGCTCTGATTGATGGCGGCGAGTTCCGCGCTCTCGGGGTTGCCGCTCGTGACGCGGCGCACGCTGCCGAAGGCCGTGCGGGTATTCGTCCGCGGATCGGTGCGCACCTCTACGGCTTTGACTTGCAGACACCTGTTGCCGTTTGCCGTGACGAATATTTCGTCGAGCGTGTCGGTGACTTTGAGCGCTGCGCAGCGGGTGTAGATCCGTGCGCGGTGTTCTTCTCTGGGGAGCAGGCGAACTTCGTCGAAAGTGATGTGCGTACGATCCGTGCCGAAGAGTTCTGTTGCCAGCGGGGAGCAGGTCATTTCACGCTTTTCGAAATCGAGACACCACCATCCGATGCCCGATGCGTCGAGAAATTGCTGTAATAATTCAATGGAAACGGGATGTTCTGTGTTCATGGAAAGGGACCGGTTTTCCGTTAGGCCGTTTTGTCTTAGTCGAAGGACTGCATTTCGATCAGTTTGGCATAGATGCCGTTGCGCTCCATCAGTTCGGCGTGCGTACCCCGTTCGGCGATGCGGCCGTGGTCCACGACGATGATCTGGTCGGCGTTGTGGATGGTCGACAGGCGGTGGGCGATGACCACCGACGTACGGCCTTTGAGCAGGTTGTTGAGGGCCTCCTGCACGAGTTTTTCGCTCTCGGTGTCGAGGGCCGAGGTGGCCTCGTCGAGGATCAGGATGTCGGGATTCTTCAACACCGCGCGGGCGATCGAAAGCCGCTGGCGCTGTCCGCCGGAGAGCTTCACGCCCCGGTCGCCGATGTTCGTTTCGTAACCCTCGGGGCTCTCGCGGATGAAGCAGTCGGCGTTGGCGACCTTCGCCGCCTCGACAACCTCTTCGTGCGTGGCGCCTCGCTTGCCCATGGCGATATTGCCCTCGATGGTGTCGTTGAACAACACGGTGTCCTGCGCCACGACGCTCATATGCTCGCGCACGCTTTCCTGCGTGTAGTCGCGCAGCGAAACGCCGTCGATGCGGATGTCGCCCGACGTGGGGTCGTAAAAGCGGGGCAGCAGTTCGCTCAGGGTCGACTTGCCGCCTCCCGAGGGACCTACCAGCGCCACGGTCTGCCCGCGGAGTATCTCGAACGAAACGCCGTCGATCACCTCGCGCGAACCGTCGTAGGAGAAATGCACGTCGCGGAACTCGATCTTTTCTTTCAGCCCCGTCAGCTCTTTGGCGTCGGGGCTGTCCTGTATTTCGGGATTCGTGTCGATGATCGAGAAGATGCGTTCGCCGGCGGCGATGCCCTGGTTGATGTTGGCGAACTGGTCGATAAAGGTGCGCACGGGGCGCGTGATCTGCGAGAAGATGGCCACGAAAGCGATGAACCCGCCGGGGTCGAGCGTTCCCTTGGCGACGAGCGAACCGCCGAAGACGAGGATCACGCCCACGGCCGTGATGCCGAGAAATTCGCTCATCGGCGACGCCAACTGCTGACGGCGGGCCATCGAGAGGGTCAGCCGTGCGAGGTCGGCGCTGATGGCGTAGTATTTCTGTTTGATGTATTCGACGGCGTTGTAGCTTTTGATGACCTTAATGCCCGCGAGCGATTCGTCGAGCGTGGCGACCATCTCGCCCATGCGCTGTTGGTTGGTGCGGGCCGGGTGGCGGAGCTTTTTGACGATGCTGCCGATCAGCAGCGCCACCACCGGGAGAAACAGCACCGAGAAGACGGCCAGCTCCCAGGAGATAGCCACCATCATCACGATATAGCCGATGATCAGAAACGGTTCGCGGAACGACACCTGCAGGGTGTTGGTGATGCAGAACTGCACCACGCCCACGTCGGAGGTGATTTTCGAGATGATGTCGCCCTTGCGCTGGTCCGAAAAATAGCCTACGTTCATGTCCATCACGCGAGAGAACATCTCGTTGCGCATCCGCTGCAGGGTTCTCGTGCGCATGTTCTCCATGGTCCAGGCGCCCAGATAACGGAACAGGTTGCTCAGCAGGCTGATGCAGATGGCCACCACGGCCAGCAGCATCAGGACGTTCTGCGTGGAGTATTCCTGGAAAATATGCGAATAGGTGAAGTTGAAGAGCGTGGCCAGATACTCCTTGTTCAGTTCCACGGGCGGCAGTTTCTCGACATACTCGAACGAATAGTTTGCGTCGAACATGGTGTTCAGGATCGGAATGATCAGCATGAACGTCAGGGAGTTGAACAGCGCGTAGAAAAGGGAGTAGAAGAAATAGGGAACCGCGTATTTTCTGATCGGCCGGGCGAAGCCCAATAGCCGCATATATGTCTTGAACATTCGGGGCGTATGGTTTGGTGGTTACGCAATAATCGGACAAAGATACGAATAAGCGAGGGCAAAAGCAAGTTTACTTGCATTTTGCCGAGCGGAAGTATCTTCGGCGCAGCCAAAGATACGAAAAAAAACTGACAGCGCCAAAACCGGATCGCGGGCGGTAGGTCAGGTTGCGCCGGCAAAAGGGTCGTAACGACTCCAAAGGTAGGAATAATAACCCGAAAAGCGAACCTTGCAGGAACTTTCGGCGAAAGATCGCGTCCGGCGGACCAAAAAAAACGGAGCGGCAACGTCTCCGTTTACCGCTCCGCAGGGTCGTATCCCGTATCTTCGAGCCAGTGCGCCCTGTCGTTCGCCGCCGCGACGGCCAGCGCGTCGCAGCGGTTGTTCTCCACCGTGTCGGCATGGCCTTTGACCCAGACGAACCGGACCTTGTGGCGGTTGTACGCACGCAGGAAGCGCATCCACAGGTCGGGGTTCTTCTTGCCCGCGAATCCCTTGCGCACCCAGCCGAAGACCCAGCCTTTCGAAACGGTTTGAGGGTCTCGAGCGCCACGCACACGGCCATGAGTTCCATGCGGTTGTTGGTCGTGAGGCGGAAGCCCTGCGACAGCTCCTTGCGGTGCTGCCCCGAAAGGAGTACTGCGCCGTAGCCGCCGGGGCCGGGGTTTCCGAGGGCCGAGCCGTCGGTGTATATGGTAATTTGTGCCAAATTCGAGGTGAAAGGTTTGAAGAAAAAAGCGAAAAGTGCAAGGTTAACGGGCGATGTCATTGCGAGGAGCGCAGCGACGCAGCAATCTGCGCCGGAGTGGCGACGTTGTGGCGTTCAGTCGGATTGCCACGCTCGCTTTTGTTCGCTCGCAATGACGGAAAACTGAGTTTCAATTTTCCGCTTTCGACTTTTTACTCATTTCAGTGCGGAAAGCTGTGCTTTCAGCGCCGCGATCTTGGCTTCAGTGTCGGCCTGCTTGGCGCGTTCGTTGGCCACGACTTTCTCGGGCGCCGAGGAGACGAAGCGTTCGTTCGAGAGCTTCTT
>QWCN01011253.1_pt1 | contig 12285 bp, 6 predicted proteins | sample 1972711 | NCBI WGS metagenome assembly QWCN01 (sample SAMN09866707, study PRJNA288562) | Human gut metagenome isolate term1_stool, whole genome shotgun sequencing... | isolation source: gut | host: Homo sapiens | place: USA: California | reverse complement strand
GTGTGGAGATTGCTAGCTTATTAATCTTGAGGTACGACCAAGTAACCTTCGCAGAAATAAACAGCCACCCCACACTAGACCATAATATATTTAGAAATTCATGATATAAACCTAAAGGGAATTAAAGAAGAGTTTAGTGATTTTCTACATGAATTATCTCTTACTTACGATAAAGAAGAATGGCATACTTTAAAATAGCAACACGCTATCATGGTGAAAAAGCACCTAATATTTAATTTTTAATAAAGAAATAGCTTATTTACAAACCTACATTGTTATATAATTATGAGAAAATTAATATTTATATTTATATTATTATCGACACTTTTAGCAAATTGTAGCAAAGATAGTGGAACTGATGATCCCAACAATCCAAATGGGAATGGAGGGGTACAAACAACATTAACAATCTCTCCAAGTGAATTAACATTTAAATCGGAAGGAGAAGAAAAAACATTTTCTATCACCTCCAATTTTGATTGGATTATTACAAACCCAAGTACATGGTGTAAAATTAATCCGACCCAAGGTAATGGAAACTCTACAATAACAGCTATTGCTGATCCCAGTGACGAATACGATGATAGAAACTTCAATCTAACCATTAAAGCAGGAGAGACAACAAAAGTAATGACCGTCACCCAGAAGAAAAAAGATGCGATTATTCTAACCAAGGAAAAATATGACATTCCAACAGAAGGAGATAACATTACGGTTGAAGTTAAAAGTAACATTAGCTATTCCACCATTATCCCAGAGGAACACAACGAATGGATCAAGCAAGTAGAGACAAAACAACTTGGGAGAGGGTTAGAAACAAAGAATCTTAATTTTGAAATTTCAGCAAATCCAACCACCAACAAAAGAGAGGGGATTATCGTGATTAAAGACAATAGTAGCTCTTTAGCTGATACAATTCATGTTTACCAAGCACAAAAAGATGAATTGATTCTTACACAAGACACGTACAATGTTTCTTCGGAGGGAGAGAATATAAATGTTGAATTAAGGAGTAATGTCGATTATGAAGTGATCATTCCGGAGGATGTGAAAGATTGGGTTAATCGAATCACAAGCAGAAGTTCAAGGGTGGATAATCTTATATTCAACATTGCAGCAAATCCGACTTATGACAACCGTTCTGCAAAAGTGATTATCAAAGATAAAAATAGTGAACTTGCAGACACACTTAACATCAACCAGACACAAGTCAACGCTATTATATTAACACAAAAAAAATATGAAATTCTCTCTGAAGGGCAAAATATTAAAATTGAAGTCAAGAGTAACATTAAATACGACATTATCATTCCTGACAATGCAAAAGAATGGATCAAACAAATTCAATCCAGAGCATTAATAACGAATATTATCAATCTAAGCATATCCGAGAACACATCGTATGAACAAAGGGCTGCAGAAATTGTTGTAAAAGACAAGAATAGTAATTTATCAGATACAATACGGATTACCCAGAAACAAAACAATACGATTATACTAACACAAAAAAAATACGATATTCCAGCAGAAGGGCAACAAATATCTATTGAAATAAAGAGTAACATTGAATATGATATTTTGCTTTCTAGCGATGCTGAAAAATGGATAGAAAAAATTGATTTATCTAGGGCTTTGATAACAAACACACTAAATTATAACATATTACCTAATACTACTTATAATGAGCGCAAAGCAGAAATTATTATAAAAGACAAGGGCAGTGATTTATCCGATACCGTGAAAATTATACAAGCATCCAAAAGTGATATATTTATTGGAGATGTAACATTTGAAACAGAGCAAGATTTAATTGATTTCAAGGAAAAAGGTTACAAGCAAGTTAAAGGAAATGTTATTATAACAGGAGAAAATTTAAAATCTCTACAACTTCTTGATAATCTAATTATTAATATCGATGGAAATCTTACTATCCAATGCCCTAGTTTAACCACATTTGAGGGATTTAAAAATTTAACAACCATATCTGGTGACTTCATATTACATAAGGGTAATATGATAAATATGAAAGGGTTAGATTGTTTAAATTTTATCGGAGGGGATTTAAAAATTGACATTAAAAACGCCACAACCCCTTTAAAAACCTTTGACGGATTAAATAAATTAAATACTATCAATGGAAGTTTTGAAATAGAAGCTATCCCCACGAAATATTATACCCCACAACTAAAACTAAATTCTTTTAGTGGTTTAGAGGGCTTAAAGGTCATTGGTGAAGATTTCTACATACAAGGAGGGGCGAATAAGAATAATCTATCAATAAATTCATTTGGAGGCCTAGATAACCTATCTACAATCGGAGGCGATTTTAGCATTATAAATGCCCAAATTCCAAAATCTTTTGATGGAATAAGTAACTTAACAGTTATTGGACTAAGTTTCCGACTTCAAAACTTAAACTTAAAAGACTTTACAGGATTAAAAAGTCTAAATTCAATTGGAGAAAATTTAATAATAGATGGCATTAATAATAATTTCGAATCTTTTTGTGGGTTAAATAAATTAAAATCAATTGGAAAAGATTTAGAACTTATAGGAGGTTCCGTCGGACAATATAAAAATACATTTCTTTCCTTTACATCATTCAATGGCCTTAATAATCTAGAAACAATAGGAGGAAATTTAAAACTTAGAGGTAGTCATTACGAAGGATATTCTTCTTTTAATCAATTGAATTCATTTAAAGGATTAGAACAATTAAAAAACATTGGAGGAAACTTTACTATTACAAGTGGAAGTCAAAAAGCTTTTAATTCCTTATCTTCTTTTGAAGGATTAAATAATTTAGCATCTATTGGAGGAAATTTTGATTTATCTTTTACCTCTGATGCAATAACTTCATTTGGAGGATTAGAAAATTTAACATCAATTGGTGGTGACTTTATTGTCGGAGGTAGTTATATCAATAATAACACATTTCATTCACACAATTTCACTTCATTATCCTCATTTAAAGGTTTAAGCCAATTAATAACTATCGGACACAACTTCATAATTGAAGGGAATACTGGATACAATTCAAATTCTACATTAAATTCATTAACTTCATTTGAAGGATTGGAAAAACTAACCTCTATTGGCGAAAATTTTATTATTCAAGCAAGTAATTACAACAAAGCCTCAAAAGGAAGTCTGAATAACTTAACCTCGTTCAATGGACTAAACAATTTACACCATATCGGAGGAATATTAAAAATTATCGCTTCAGGCAAAGATGAATATAATCCATCTTTAAATTCCTTTACATCATTTGAAGGATTAGAAAACATAACTATGCTTGGAGGATTAGAATTAGACATCAGTGCTCCTCTTAAAAAATTCACTTCATTCAAGGGTTTAAACAATCTAGAAACAATTAATGGTAATTTCATTATTACTGCCAACACATGGAATGGTCTGTCTGAATTGGCATCTCAACCTATGCTTTCATTCACATCGTTTAAAGGACTAGAGAAATTAACTTTAATAAATGGAGACTTTGAAATTAATGCTTTAGATCACGATTGTTTGAATACATTATCATCTTTCGAAGGATTGTCTTCTTTAAATAGAATTAATGGCAATTTCAAAATAAATTCACCCTCTGGTTCTTTAACCACACTCACTTCATTACAAGGTTTAGAATCATTATCATCCATAAAAAACCTTAGCATTAACCAATATTCATTACTAACATTAAATGGTCTTGACAACTTAAAAACAATAGATGATAAACTAATAATAACAGGATGTCATAGTTTAAATAATATTGCAGCTTTAAAAAGTTTAATTACAATAAAAGATATTACTATAATCCAATGTCCATTATTATATAATTTCTGTGCAATAAAAAACGTAGTTAAAGACACTGATTGCAATTTTTACACAGAAGGTAATGGATACAACCCCACGAAGTACCAATTATTAAACGGAGAATGCTCCAAACTACCAGAAGAATAAAAATTACTACTCCTAACCTTATTAGGATTAGGAGTTTATAACATTCAAATTCACCATTATGTCCTATCAACAATTTAAAAAAGATATTGAAACAAGAAAAGAGGCAATCGCAAGTACATATAATTCGGTTCAAGATTGTCATATAAACCCGTTGGAACTAATTTATATACATCCCGATTTAAAAACCGTTTTCCAAAGAAGTAACCCGAATAACCCTAGTGAGGTTAGATATATAATAGCATTACTCTCGTACAATCATTTATGGGGGACATACCGTCACTCACACATAGAATTATTTGGATTTTTCGATGCGGAATACAATAAAATTCCAACCATTCCACTTGTAGATGAATGGGAAATATGTGGGATAAAAGAACATGGAGGTTTAAATGCTTGGGAATGGGTAAGAGCTAATTTAGTAATTAGAAATTTACCCTTGTTCATTGAAAAAGAAATTGAAATCCCTAACAATAACAATGGAGTGACTGATGTACAAACTTCTTTTAATATTATCTGGGAATATATTGGTAAAGATAAAATTCCCACTCCTGTTACATCCATAGAAGAACTTCAAGCAACAATCGAACAACTACAATCTGAAAACCAAAAACTCAAAGAAAATTTATCAATATCCAATGGGAAGTTTGAAAAGATTCTCGCTATTATAAATGACCAAAGGAATATTAATATCTAAATAATTATATCTATAACCAATTTAAAATTAAACATCATGAAAAAGATTTTTACTTTATTAGTTATGGTAGCTTTAGCTACCTGTTGGGTGTCATGTTCAGATGATGATGATAAAGATGAACCAGATCCAACAATTCCCACGATGAATGAAATTACTTTATCCGTTAAAGTGGGAGATAATGGCAAATTAACCCTCTTTAACCCAAACTATATTGGAGAATTTGGAGAAGAGTGGGAAGAAGAAATAGCACAATACATCACTGTACCACAAGATTTAGAAATAAACTGGGGAGATGGACAAACAACCAATTCAACAACACATCAATATGATTTAGGTGGGATATATCAAGTTACAATAAAAGGAACTGGAATAACATCTTTCATTTTTGAATCTAGCAAACTTCAAAGCATTGATATAACGAAAGCACCCAATTTAGTAGTTTTTTCTATTTATTGGAATCAAGTTGTCAAAATACTAGATGTAAGTAAAAACTTTGATCTTACTTATTTTATATGTGATGGCAGCAAACTTACGTCACTAGATGTAAGCAAGAATACTAAATTAAAAATATTAAATTGTGGAAACAACAATCTCTCCTCAATAGATGTAAGCAAAAATACAAAATTAGTAGAATTGGACTGTGAAGGAAACAACTTTACTTCATTGGATGTAACTAACAATATTGCATTAAAAGATTTATACTGTGATAACAATAAACTCACTTCGTTAAATTTGAGTAAAAACACGAAGTTGATAAACTTAAATTGTTCTAACAACCAACTAACTTCATTAGACTTAAACAAAAACACAGAATTAATATATTTGGAATGTGAAAAGAATCCATTCACACAAGAATCTGTTAATAACCTTTTAACTAGTCTACCTATGGGTAAATATGATAATGGAAAATCTATTTCAACCCTTTGGATTGACGATAAATGGGACACTTCCATTGCAGAAGAAAAAGGTTGGAGAATTAATTCTTATTTTTAAACATCAAGAAGGTGCGTCAAAATGCGCACCTTTTCTTATAAAACTACTCTCCTACTCCATAATCAACAAAATCATTCAAAAAAAACAAAGAACTATCACCACCACCTACTAAATCTCTATCACCTACACTTCAAATAATGATATATCACTTTATATAAAGTTCAAATTCAACCACACACAACAAAAAGATATTAGATAATTTATAAAATGAAGACTTATGAACAACACTAGCTAAATTTCGACTACCTACACTTCGATCTGTTATTATATAGAATATAAATATCTTCGAAGTGTTGAGGATAAGATAATTTGTAAAGCATCATTTTTACTTGTTATCTTATGAATTTCATTAGAAACTTCTCTTTACACTAGAGAGAAAAACACCTTATCACTTAAAAACACTCTCCCCTCATGAATACAAGTTAAATAAAAGCAATAGAATTTATTTAGTTTATTACTGATAGATTCTAAAAAACAGAGGCAAAAGTCAATGTCCCTCTTCATAATAACATTCTTATATAGAGATAGATAAAATACTATTCACAATCTTGGTTACTTTTTAGTTTAACTAAAACCATTCTCTGAGTTAAACCATGAGTTAAACCAGAGCAAAAATAGGCTCAATTTTCATCGAAAAAATAGCCCAAAATGAGTGCTAATTTAATGTGCTGATATAGAGAAACTGTCGACAAGCTGCTAGAAAAATTGGAAGAAGATGATGACGTAACCAACGTTTATCACAACATTAAAGAATAATTTTCTTGCAGATTAAAAAATATTGTTGCATATTTGCACCCGCAAAACGGTTAAAACCTCTAAAAATATTGTTGCATATTTGCACCCGCAAAACGGTTAAAACCTCTTGCAACAAGGAAGACTTCGTAGCTCAGCTGGTAGAGCAATTGACTCTTAATCAGCTTTTACTATACAGAAAGCATTAAAAATCAAGCACTTACAAAAGTAGGTGCTTCTTTTTTTACCCATTTTTTAGGCTATTTTGCCCTCTAGTTAAACCATGAGTTAAACCAAGAGTTAAACCGAAATCAGTCATGACAGCAGGAATTAACATCTTGTGTTACAAATCAAAAACACTTGCAAATGGAGAACATCCTCTAATGCTTAGAGTATGTAAAGATGGCAAAAAGAAATACATCAGTTTAGGTTTATCAATGGCAGAACAATATTGGGACTTCACCAAAAACAAACCTAAACCCAATTGTCCCAATAAAGAATATATTGAAACACTTATCGCTGATAAAATCAAAGAATACAATGAAAAAATTATCGAATTTAAATCAGAAAACAAAGAATTTACAGCCACCACTCTTATTGAAAAGGTAGCCAAACCTACAAAGAAAAAAACAGTAGGAGAGTTCTTTTTAGAACAAATAGAACAACTCAGAGCTGCCAAAAGAACAGGATATGCACAATCTCATTATCATGTTTACAATTCTTTAATGAGGTTTAATGGGCATCTTGATATTTATTTTTCTGATATAGACATTCCTTGGTTAAAAAAATACGAAGAATGGCAAAGAGGTAATGGAGATGCAGAAAATTCTATCGGAATCAGATTTAGAACATTAAGAGTTGTTTACAATCATGCGATAGAAGAAAACATTGTCAAAGAAGAATATTATCCATTCCGCAAATTCAAAGTGTCAAGATTGCATGAGGTTACAGCCAAAAGAGCAATTGTAAAAGAAGAAGTGATGCAAATCATTAATTACAATTACACAGGTAAAGACTTCTATATCCATCTAGCTATTGATTTATTTTCGTTCTCTTATTTCATGGGAGGCATCAATTTTATTGATATGGCTTATCTTACTCATGATAACATAATGGATACTAGATTAGTCTACAAAAGGAAGAAAACAAGGAAACTTATAAAACTTCCATTGTTACCCAAAGCTATTGAAATTATCAATAAATATAAAACAGAGGATTCTCATTTTCTTTTCCCAATCTTATCAACATTTCATCAAACAGAAGTACAACAAAGGAATCGGATTCACAAAACAATAGCTAAAGTAAATAGGCGATTGAAAAATATTGGTAAAGAACTTGGAATAGATAAGAAATTGACAACCTATGTGGCAAGACATTCCCATGCAACCACATTAAAAAGGGCTGGTGTTAGTACATCACTTATTTGTGAGGCATTGGGACACAGTTCAGAAAAAGTAACCCAAATCTACTTGGATAGTTTTGAAAACAGTCAAATGGATGCTGCAATGCAAAATTTATTATGAATATCACAGCCTCTTATCTTCGGATTTGAGGCTATTTTCTTTTTCTCCAAAATCATTTTATTTACCCCCCAAAAAATTAGAAATAATCACCAATTTTATAAATTCTAATCCAGACACTAAATAAGAAATATAATATTTCTCCTATCACTATAAAAATAGAATCATGAAGCTAAACACATCACTATACCCCCAAAAATAACCATCACTTATATTTTACCTTTCATGGGTAAAATCCATTCCAATAACACAGGTTAGATTATTGCTTTATCGAATCAAAAAATTGGCATAAAAAAAAAACCTCTCTCCTAACTTAATTGCCAATGAGGAGAGAGGTTCTAATATTCTATAATGCTATTCAACATTTTTTAGGGAATCATGCTGATTGTGCCTTATCGGAATCACTACCATTCATAATTTCTAAAACTTGCTTCACAGCACTAATCAGTTTAGAAGCTTCATTAAGCTGACTCTCTGAAGGAGAAGTTGACACGCTTGAAAATCTTGCCTTTGCCATTTCCCCTTCGGAAAAAAGTTCATCATTCAAAAAAGCTATATCATCAGCTTTATAAACTGATTCTATTCCAAATGATAAAACTTTCTCCACTTGCTTCTTTCCAGCCATTGCAATGTTCTGGGCAGCCGCAAAAGGATTCAAACTTAAATCTATACAGTCTTTGCTAAACTTTAAATTAGAAACTAATCTATTCAAGACTATTTCTCTAAGTGTAGATAGATAACCATTTTTAGTTATACCCTCTACTTGTTTTAAAGCCTCTTCAAAGACCATTTTTTTTACTTCCACTTGGTCTTTCTGCATTTGATGAGAAAGAATATTTCTATACTTCTCATTTACGATGCAAAAAGCATCTTTTGGCTTTCTAGCCTTTTTATTGGAACTAGCTTCTTTTGAAGCATTTTGTTCCGTTTTGTCTATATAGTTTTCCATTGTTATTAAATTTTAATTTGATATTAAAAATATAAAAAAAACAAAAATAAACAATCAATTAAAATTTAAAATATCTGGCAGAACTAGGAACTATATATAATATAAGAGAAATATTACAGTCATTGGCATACCTGCAACACTCTCCCATATACATTACAAATATAAACAAAAAGTTACATCATCAAAATCTTCCTCATGAAAAATATCTTCAACAATCACCAACCAGAGCCTATTTATATCAATTATATAAAAACATAACTCCATACCCTATAATTCCCTAAAACATAACTTTCAACCCTATAATTGGGGTAAAACATTACTTTTTACCCTGTAATTGACTAAAAACATAACACCTAACCCTATATTATCATCAATCCTTTACCCTTCACCGAAATTACCCCATTTATCTAATCTATTATTTCAATTATCTATATTTATACCATACCTTTATTAAAACACCCTACCATTTAAATACAATATTATAAAACATACACTTTATCCCCCTCCTTCTTTCTATTTTCTTCTATCTAACAATATCATTCTATAAACATTCACCTCTTACCTGTTTTAAACAACTAACCAAAAACAAATCAATTAAACACTCCTTTAACTTATTAACCTCATGTTGCAAACCAGAGTTATTTATTATAAAATAATAATCATGATTTGCAACAAGTAAAAGAAGAAGGAAATAGAGATTTATGGCTAGCCATTACAAGTTTATAAATGAATCAAGTAAAATTGAAGTTTTATCCTCCAAATCATTTGCATTGTTATAATATATACCTAGTAGATACAGGAGACAAGCATTTTACTTGTTTTCTTCCAACACTCCTTCATTAACACCATGTTATATAAAACAGGAGTTATCATTTAATGAATTTTACAACTTCCTTATCTTTTCATAGCTTTCGATTTTTTTAATCACTATCTTTGTGATAATAAATAAGATAAGATATAATCATTATATCTACTTTCTCAAAATCTACATACATAAACATTCTCTGGCATCAAGGTATGAAACCCTGTCAATTTAATCGATAGGGTTTTCATTTTACCTGAATTGTTGCAAATGGATATAGTATGTAGAATAGAATACTTTTATATCTAATCATCCAGATAAATATAGATTAATATATCATTAAAAGAGTAAGGAATTAATGAATCGAATGATATTCTAATCATTTATAATAGATAAGACTATTAATAATACCTTGAATCATGCTTTATAGATAATAATAGTTTTAACCACTTCTTGAACTATTTAAATCTATACAATACAGTTGCAATCTGGATAGATTTATATATAAATAATAACCATGGTTTGCAACATCAAAATGATGAAAGAAGTGGATAATTTAATCATGTCAGAATGTTTTTCATAAACAAAAAAGAGATTAGAGATTTAAATTACAACAAGCATCTATCAGAAACAGTTTTTTTAGAGACACTGGATTTTAATACTAGATTCAAGATTTCCATTGAAGCACCAACAGGATGTGGGAAATCTTATTACTTGCTAGATTATTTAAAAAGGAATAACATTCCATTTTTATACGCCACGGATACATTATTCCTCATGGAGGGGTTATCTAGTAGACATGAGATACCTTATTATTGTGCAGCCGATAGAAGTAAAGAGGAAGAGAGACAATTAATAACTGTTTATCAACATATTCCTAAATTTATTAGAAAGGGTATGACGTTAATCATTGATGAAGCGCATTCACTTGTTACTGATTACAGCTGGAGAAGAGAAACGGTAGAGAACACTCTTACTGCGATGACAGGATACGATAGAGTGATCCTTCTCTCTGGCACTCCTTTATTATCTAATGATTCAGCGTATAATGGAATTGAACAAGTTAGAGCCATTCCAAATGAGGTTAGTAAAAGAAAATTATGGGTAACAAGATATTCACAGAATTTAGAGGGAGCTATACTTCAACTGGCTGGAATGATTAAAGAAGAGGGTTACATACCTGTACTATCTCTACTGGATAAATCCGATAAACTGGATACTATTATAGAGAGATTACCTAACCATGGATTTAATAAAATAGCCGTTATCAATTCCTTGACGAACAAGAAAACTAGAGGGAAAGATGTTAAAGGTGAGGGAGAGATGGAGAACGATATAGAGGTTGAAGGTGATCCAGGTTATTACGATCAATTAATCACAACTGGTAAAGTCGATGCCGATATAATTATTACCACTTACAGGCAAGGGTACGATATTAAAGGAGATAATTATAAATTAATCATAGCACCAAGTAAAAACAGGCACTCCTACACTGATATTATACAGGTGATGAACAGGTTTAGAGATTGCACCACGAGTGAAGGGTATCTATTATGTAATAATTTATATGAAGAACAAGAATTTAATTATCAACAAGTGTACTCTACCATATTAAACAAGATTACCCAAAAAACAAGAACGGAATTTAATAGAATACAAACACTGGAAAAAGATTATAGAGCCATCAAGCTGGACCAACAATTGAATTGTAATTACTTCTCTCGATTTATTTATTCTACCCTTTACATGAATCACCAGAAGATAGCTAACACTACATACAATAACATGAATAACGTTGCTTACAACAATTTATACAGGATGAAGAGAATACTTGAAACATTTAATATCGACATGGAACTATCAAAAGATTGCATGGATTTAAAAGAGGAAATAGAGACTAAAGAGAAGAAGAAATACACCCAAGAGGAGATAGATATTGCGGTTGATACTTTCTTTCATGATTATGCCTATCCAAAAGAAAAGGGTATGCCTGTACTACTAGATATAAAAGAACGTCCTATTTACCAGACTATAAATGAATATTACGAAACCTTTCATGCGATAGGAGTCCCTTCTTGTCAGGTAATTAATAAATTAAAGCGATATTTAATAACTCCCCAAAAAATGAAGTCCATCAAGAAGGTTATAATAATAAAATTCGGCACAGACCCAAGCATAAAAGCGTACAGGCTCATGTTACTTAGAGCGTTTAATGTTGGAGAGAGATTAACCAGTCCAGAGATATGTAAAAGGATAAACAATTGCAGGCAACAGGTGGGTGATTCCATTTTAAAAGAGAAAACGGCAGTCGAGTTTTTCAACCTGTTATTTAAAACGAAGAGGGTGAAAATGAATGTTGAGGGCAAAGAAACATGGGGCAGGGAGATTGAAAAGACTTTCTAGCCAGTTAATCATATATATAACTAATTTAAATCATAACATCATGAAAAAAAATTCAAAAGCAGGAGAAGGCTACACTGAACTTGTTCCCTCTAAAGTTACTGAAATTTACCATAGAGAGATGGAATTTATTAACAAGGATCTAGAGGATGAAACCAACAAGTTATGCAAGCGATTTTTAAAACTCGTGGAGGAAGGGAAAATGGATAACGTTATCTCTTACTTGAAGAGGTTAGAT
>QWCN01007153.1_pt1 | contig 12292 bp, 14 predicted proteins | sample 1972711 | NCBI WGS metagenome assembly QWCN01 (sample SAMN09866707, study PRJNA288562) | Human gut metagenome isolate term1_stool, whole genome shotgun sequencing... | isolation source: gut | host: Homo sapiens | place: USA: California | reverse complement strand
GCACTTGGAGGCGGTCATGGACGACGCCTCTATTGCCGGCTGATTTCACTCAGCCGGAGCCTGCAAATAATTTTGCGCATAAATCTTGACGGGACCGCTATCTACCGCAGTACTGCATACTCAAGTCACACAAAGCTTCCGTTTTTTCCCTCGCTGCCGTGGCCCTCCGTTTCCGTCATTTGCGAATTTTTCAAAATGACGGAATGGAGGAAAAACGCCGTGAAAAAGAAGAAAAATTTTTCAAAAAGTTGGCCAAAACGGATCACTTCAAACGGAGTATTTAGTAAGAGGGAAAGAGAGAACCCTTTCCCGGCAGCAAAAGAGGATGACGCTTTGAAGCTTCCCTGGAACCAGAAAGAGCGCGTTCTGCACATATTCGACAGCTATTGTAAGAAAATACTGCGTCAGGAAAACGTGGATATGCAGCGGTCAGAGGTGCGTCATAGGGTGCGGGAGTGCAGTTTCTCGGAGCTGCCTTCAGAGCTTCTTGCGAAGCTTTGCTGCTAGGACGTTCACTCCGTTGAATTTGGAGTGTGTGGATACCACATCCCTGTCAACGATGACCGCCTTGCGGCGGCGCTGGCCAAGCTCCTGCGGGAGAAGCACGACGTGATCCTGCTGTCTTACTTCATGGACATGAGCGACCGAGAGATTGGGGAGCTGCTGGATATGGCACGGCGGACAGTTCAGCATCAACGGACGGATGTCCTTGCTGAACGCAGAAAGCAAATCCTCCTTTCGCACGAAGCGGAGGTCAAAATCCACAAGCGCCCATGGATGATCTGCGTGCTGATACAAATTGGTATCGTTATAGACCGTATTGCCGGTTTTCTGCTGATACCAATAGGCGGCAATCGGCTCCAGAAGATGGCCCATTATCAGTTGGTCCTGATTGGCCTTTATCGGTGTCTTTATAAAACTATCCATAGTTCATTTTCTTACACCTTCTTTTTATGCTTGAGATTCTTTTACTTTTTTGGACGGATACTTGTGTCTCCATGTTCCCACGTTTTTTCAGTGGACTGCATCTTCACAAAACCTACATGAGAAGTTCCGTGATTGTTGAGCTTTGCCAAGGATGGCTGCTTTTAAAAGCGATTGACGGGATAAGAAAAAGCTGATAGACTTAGAATACTTAGCAAGACACATCAAGTCACCATCTTTGATATGCCGGAAAAGGCAATATTTCACCGATATTACAGAGGGCGCCTGATTTCCTTGGGCGTATATATCTGCTTCGTACCAAGCCGTAGCTCTAAGGCTTGTCTGTTCGTAAGCCAACCCTGCCACACAAAAGGATTTGAAACCATGAAGCTTTCCTCCATACTCAAGGACTACCCTGTTCTTTCTGTCTCTGACCGCCCTATTGCCGAGGCGTTTCTGTCTGGCCAAATGGAGCAGCAGATTCATTCCATCGACTACGATTCCCGCCGCGTCTCTGCCGGTTCTCTGTTCTTCTGCCTGCCCGGCGCTCATGCGGACGGACACCGCTTCGCGCCGCTTGCCTATGCCGCCGGCTGCCGTGCTTTTGTATGCAGCCGTAGGCTTGTCTCGCTCCCGGAAGACGCGGTGCAGATACTTGTGGAGAATCCGCGCCACGCGCTAGCCTGTCTGTCGGCGTCATTCTATGGCCGCCCGGCGGAGAAGCTGACCGTTATCGGCATTACCGGAACCAAGGGCAAAACAACAACGGCATTTTTCCTGCGGGAGATTCTCTCTGGCTGCGGCTTTCCGTGTGCGTATGTCGGCTCCAATGGCGTGCTGATGGAAAAGGATTGGTTTGATACCGTCAACACGACACCGGAAAGCAGTGAGCTTCACCGCTATTTTCGCATGATGGTGGATCGTGGCATCACACATGTGGTAATGGAGGTTTCCTCGCAAGCGCTGGCCACACACAGAGTGGAGGGCGTCCGCTTCGATACCTGCTTGTTTACGAATCTGGCAGATGACCATATAGGAGAGGTGGAGCATCCCTCGTTTGCCGCCTATCGAGCGGCGAAGGCACGACTGTTCCGCGATTTTGCGCCGGAACACATTGTCTGTAATCTCGACGATTCCCATTGGAGGGCTGTCGTTGGGAATCCGGGCGAGAACACGGATTTCATTGGTTTTTCTCTGCACCAGCCCCTGTCCGACCGTTGCCGGTTTACTGCCGCGGAAACACGTCCCTTTCGCGGAAAAGCAGCGCTGGGCATCGACTTTACCTGTGTTTCACAGGGTGGGAATACCGCCGTCAGGCTTTGCGCTCCCGGAGAGCTTTCCGTGTATAATGGGCTGGGCGCCATTGCGGCGGCCTCAATTTACGGTGTGTCAGCGGCAGACGCCGCCCAGATTCTGCAGACGCTTTCCGTCCCCGGACGCTTTGAGGTGGTGGACGCACTGCCGGGAGTGACCTTTGTCCTTGACTATGCGCACAATGGGTTCAGCCTTGAAAATGCGCTTCAGGCTCTTCGGACATACCATCCCCATCGGCTGATATGTCTGCTCGGCTCTGTCGGATGCCGGACAAAAAAGCGCCGCAAAGAACTGGGTGAGGCGGCTGGAAAATACGCCGATTTCGCAATCATTACGGCAGACAATCCGGACACTGAAGATCCCAATGAGATCAACCGGGAGATTCTGTCCTACTACGATCAAACGAAGCCCTATCTGCTTTTTGAGGATAGAAAAGACGCCATTCGTGCAGCAGTACACATGGCAGAGACGGGTGACATCATTCTCTGCGCCGGAAAGGGTCACGAAACCTATCAGCTAATCAACGGCGAGAAGATTCCGTTTTCCGAGCGAGAGATCATTTTGCGCGAGGCGGCTCTGCGCCGTGACACTCAAGCCGTCCCAGTAGAGAATCATGATAGAATTCTATAAGCAACCAAGGCACTGTACAAGCATCACTGAAAAGGTACAGTGCCTTTTTGCGTATGTCGTTTATTAAAGATTTGATATCCTCTAACAATCCATATTTCCTTGAGCGGATTCGATCCTCCGATACATCTCCTGCATCTGTCGGTCAATTTCGGCGATCTTGCCCGCGCATTCAAGCATTTCCTCGTTGATGCCCTCCGGCAACTTTGTCTTATCTACCTTATACCGAATATCGTGCTCTAGACTGGCCCAAAAGTCCATAGCAATCGTGCGGATCTGAATTTCCGCAGTTACCTGCTCCGTCCTATCTGACAGATACACCGGCACCCGGATATCCAGATGTAATGAGCGGTATCCGTTATAGTTTGGTGTGCGGATATAGTCTTGCCTTTTGATAATCTTGACATCCTTTTGCAGCTCCAGCATCTCCGCCACCCGGTACACATCGTCGATATAACTGCACACTACCCTGACACCGGCAATATCATTGATACTCTCCCGCGCCGTCTCGATGGTCAGTGGCAACCCTTTATTCAGTAGCTTGGTTGCAAGGCTTTCCACAGATTTTACGCGTCCTTCAATATGATGGATTGGGTTTCTCGCGTAGAGCACTTTGAACTCATTGTTCAGTATTTCAAATTTCAGCGACAACTGCTTTACAGCTGAATCATAGAGGTTTCGCATTAGCCGTATCTCATACGGATCGTTACAAAGGGCTGCTCGAAATTCTGTTCTTAACATTGCGTGTTACCCTCCCTTTTTAATTTCCACCCTCCGAGGCACCAGACAAAGGCCCTCCATAGCGAGCAGATGGCGGCGGAGCTGATACTGCGTCTTTTTTCAGCATCCACGGTGTAGCAGTCTTGAGGCTTTCTTTCTTGCGAGCATTCTTTTATCGGAACAGCAAAAGGCTAACCTTCACTACCTGACTGACGAAGCGGATCATTTCCTCCTTGCTGTACTTGTCATAACCCTCTACAATAACATGCATCAAGCCGTTGGAAAGATGTGTATACATCATCTCCAACTCGGTTTCACTGGCCTTTGGCAATTCCCTGTGCCAATAAGCAAGGCTATCGGTTTTCGCCAAAGCGATCATTTTCGCAATGACAGCCGAACTGGTATTCCCCAGAACGAGTGTCCGGCAGGCTTCCTGATTTTGATCGACCATGACATAGAGGGTTTCAATTAGAGCCGTCACATCAAAGGAATTGACATAGCGAAGGGATTTCTCAAACTCATCAATGAGCTCATTCTCGATGCTCTCCAGCAGTGCAAAGCAGTCGCTGTAATGGGTATAGAAAGTAGCCCGGTTGATCTGGGATAGTTCGCAGAGCTCCTTTACTGTGATTTTATTGACCGGTTTCTCCTTCAGCAGCTTCAAAAAAGACTGCTTGAGTATCATTTGTGTATAGCGTTTCCTTGCATCCAGTTTCTCCATCCAGAAATCTCCTTCAAAAAGATTATAACGTTCATCAACACTTTGGTATGCTGTGTTGATTTTATTTCAGTTGTACGGCAAGTGCTGATTGTTTCTATTTTTCACTTCAAGTATACTATACTCGTGAAAGATAATCAACACCTGTATGCCTATTTTGAGAGGAGACTTTTTAGATGTACGATAAATATCTCGTTACAGGTGCCACCGGCTTTCTCGGCAGAACTGTTGTGGAGGAGCTGGTACACTACGACGCTCAGGTACGTGCACTTGTGCTGCATAACGACCCCTATATCAACCTGCTCCCGAAGGAAGTCCATACCATCGTCGGCGATGTGTGTGATAAAAACTCACTTGCAGACTTCTTTGCGGATGCCGATAGCCGTACCTGTGTGATTCACTGCGCGGGTATCGTCTCTGTCGCGTCCAGACCCGGCCCGAAACTCTATCAGGTCAATGTGGGCGGAACATGGAGAATCCTCCGGCAATGCTTAGCGCACGAAGTGGGAAGGCTAATCCATGTCAGCTCCGTCCATGCCATACCGGAAAGACCAGAGGGCTGCGTTATCACGGAAAGCTGCGACTTCTCCCCGGGTCTTGTAGACGGCGATTACGCAAAGAGCAAGGCGGCCGCAACTGAACTGGTCTTCGACGCGGCAGAGCGTGGGCTGAATGCCAGCATTGTCTTTCCCTCCGGCATCATCGGGCCAGGCGACATACAGGGAGGGAGTTTCACCTCAATGGCAAAGTCTTTTCTGGCCGGGAAGTTGCCCTTTGCTGTTCGCGGCGGGTATAATTTTGTGGATGTACGGGATGTTGCAAAAGGTATTCTGGCCTGCTCCGAAAGCGGAGAGCCCGGCAAGGGATACATTCTGTCCGGCCACTATATTACGATTCGCAAGATGCTTCAGCTTGTCGGAAAGGCCGCAAAGCTGAAGTATCACCCCATCTGTCTGCCATTGAGTCTTGCAAAGTTGGCAGCCCCATACTACGAACGCCGGAGTCTGAAGGATCGAAAGCCACTGTTTTTCACTCCCTATTCCGTTGCCGTTCTTGCCTCAAACGGGCAATTCAGTCATGCCGCAGCATCGAAATGTTTTGCATATCAGCCGCGCCCAATGGAGGAGACTTTGTGGGATATGGCAGTCTGGCTTATGGCGCAGAGGTGAACTATGAGTTCACCTCTGCGCCATGATGCCCCGCCTCTCGCCTGAGGAGCGAGCCTCCTGCCGCCATAAAGAGCATATTGACGGGCCTGCTGCGGGAGAGCGCTCTCAGGAGCGTCCTCCCTCTTTCTTTCCCGTCTGGCAGGAAAGAGTTGCGGTGGGCGGCGTTTTATGCTATATATTAAGGCATGTCTGCGGACACAGCCTGAAGAAAGCGAGGGCCTTGTCTCTTGAAAGCAACCACCAAGCATCTGCTGCCGATGGTCTTCGTATGTACGGCAATCGCCATAGCCTATGCCTGCCGGCGGCCCGGAATACCAGGTTCAGAAATATATCAGTGAGGGTCTTTCTGTCCGTGAGGTGGACGGCGGCGATAGCGGCTGGACGTACTCCACTGCCAAGTGGTATGTTAACTTTGACCCCAGAGAGGATCAGAACGGAACGCCGCTGCCTTTTGAGATTCATCCGTACGATGATGTTCAGGGCGATCCGGTAGACAAGATGACCTTCGAGAACATCTACACATATAGCACCACCCCGATCCGGCGGGAGAAGCCGAATACACCGGAGACGACGATCTCTTCTCCCAAGACCTTTGACGCCGGTGTGGCGCTGTACGGCGTAAGCGCCCTGCTGTCGCTGACCGGAACCGCGCTGGTCATCAAGCGTAAGAACGGCTGATTGACCGATACGCATCTCCTTTGAGATCAAACTGCAAACACCTCATCTAAAATAGCCATAAGGCGGCGGACATTACCTGTCCGCCGCCTTATGGCGCGTATTCCTCCTTGCGGGGAAATCTCCGTTTGTCAGCCCATATCGGCGGAGAGCGCCTTGTCGATTTGGGCTTGCAGTGCCTCCGCCTGATTCTTTTCCGTAATAGCGCCCACGATGGGGTCGCCCACGATGTTGCCGTTCCTGTCAACCACATAGGTGGTGGGGTAGGCAAAGATATTGGTGGTGAACTTTCCCGCCTCACCGTCGGAAGCGAAATACACATTCTGATAGGTCGCACCCTTCTTAGCCAGTACATTCTTTGCCTCAGAGATTGCCGCTTCGTCGCCGTCCAGCGTGAAGGTGTTGACGCCGATGAGGGCGCCGCCCTTCTCCGCAAGCTCCTTGTTCAGCGCGTCCAGCTCAGAAAGCTCACCTACGCACGGATTACAGGTGGTGAACCAGAAATTCACCACGGTGACGGCATTTTTAGAGAACAGCTCACTGCTCTTCACCGTGTTGCCATCCAGATCCTTGCCCTCAAAGGCGGGAAACTTCTGCATACTGCCATCGTCGGGCGGCGTGGTCATATCGCTGCCCGCAGGCACACTCATGTCACCGTCTGTGGATTCCTGTGCGATATTGGGGTATTTTTCCTCCAGCATGGTCAGCTTGTCTTCGATGTCGCGGATCTTCTCCGCTTCTCCCTGAAGCAGCTTCAGCTCATCCGCCGTAAACTGATCCTTGGCGGATTCGATGGTGTCCAGCAGAAATTCACCGTAGTTTTTGCCGTCCTCCTGCATGGTCATGCCCTTGTCGGCCGCCATGAAAACCTTTTCCCAAAGTGCGGTATTCTCCGAGAGGATGGCATTTTCCTGGGCCATCAGCTCCTTGTGCATGGCAGCTGCTTCCTCGGCGTTCTTCGGCTCATTGCTCATCCCGTCCGTTGTACCGCTGCCCTTTGTGCCGCAGGCGATCATACCGGCGGCCAGCACCAGCGCCAGCAGCAGTGTGATGATTTTCTTTACGTTCATTACGTTCATTTTGTTTCCTCCGTTTTTATTTCATTTACAGGTTCTTTTTTACCGTCTCCAAAGCCGTAGCGGAAGCTGACGGCGTTGGTGGGGCAGGCGCGGATGCACATCCCGCAGCGGATGCACTCGGTGTGGTTGGGCGTTTTCGTCACGTCCACGTCCATCTTGCAGGCTCTGGCGCATTTTCCGCAGGAGACGCACTTGTTTTTATCCACCTTCATCTGGAACAGAGACACCCGGTTGAACAGCGCGTAGAACGCGCCCAGCGGGCACAGCCACTTGCAGAAGGGCCGATAGAATACGATACTCAGCACGATCACCGCCAGCAGGAGGCTGAATTTCCATGTAAACAGGCTGCCCAGGGCCGCCCGGATACCGGAATTGGTGAGGGACAGCGGAATGGCTCCCTCCAGCACGCCCTGGGGGCAGAGGTACTTGCAGAAGAAGGGGTCGCCCATGCCCACATCGTTCACAAGGAACGCCGGCAGCAGGAAGACCATCACCAGCAGGACGGCGTATTTGAGGTATCGCAGCGGCTTCAGCTTCTTTGTGGAAAGCTTCTTTGTGGGAATTTTATGCAGCAGCTCCTGAAACCAGCCGAAGGGACACAGGAAGCCGCAAATAAAGCGCCCCAGCAGCACGCCCAGCAGAATGAGGAAGCCTGTGATATAATAGGAGAAGCTGAACTTGGAAGACCCCACCACAGCCTGAAACGCCCCGATGGGACAGGCGCCGGAGGCCGCCGGGCAGGAATAACAGTTCAGTCCCGGCACGCAGACGGTCTTCCCCGCCCCCTGATACAGTCCGCCCTTGAGAAAATTCGGCAGGTGCAGGTTGGTCAATAAGGTCGCCCCCGCCTGTATCCAGCCCCGAAAGCGGGACAGCGCCTGTGACACGCTTGAAAACTTCCTATCCAATGCCCACACACTCCAGACATAGTTTGATGGCCTTGCTCAGCACCGTTGCCGCCTCGCCCCGCCAGACGCCGAAGCACAGCATGGCGGCTCCCGCCAGCAGCAGCGTGACCTGCGCCGCCTTTTTTCCATGGCTCAATTTTCATCACCCTTTCTGTTTTCTGCCAGTATCATAACACGCCGCAGTTAAAATCCCTGTTAAGAACAAAAATTTAACACAAATCTTATCTGTTTCTGCTATAATAAGGACGAAGAAACGAAAAGGAGGGCGTTTATGCATCTTTTGATTGTAGAGGACGAACGCGCCCTATGCGAGACCATCGTCCGCAGCCTGCGGCGGCTGGCATACAGCGTAGACTATTGCTACGACGGGGATAAGGCTCTTGAGCTGCTGGGTGTGGAGCGCTACGATCTGGTACTTCTCGACCTGAACCTGCCGGGCAAGGACGGCATGACGGTGCTGCGCACCCTGCGGCAGACCGACCGTGAGACAAGGGTGCTGATCCTCTCCGCCCGCAGTGAGGTGGAGGACAAGGTGGAGGGGCTGGACGCCGGGGCCAACGACTATCTGGCAAAGCCCTTTCATCTGGCGGAACTGGAGGCCCGCATCCGCAGCCTGACCCTGCGGCAGTTTACCCAGCAGGATGTGCTGCTGACCTGTGGAGACTTGACCTTTGATACCCGCTCCCGCATCGCCGCCGTCAATGGGCAGACGCTGACGCTCACCCGCAAGGAGACGGGTATTCTGGAATATTTGATGGTGCATCAGGGCCGGCCGGTGAGCCAGGAGGAGCTGATGGATCATGTCTGGGACAACAGCGTGGATAATTTCAGCAACTCCATCCGGGTGCATATTTCCGCCCTGCGCAAAAAGCTCCGCGCCGCGCTGGGCTATGACCCCATCCGCAACCGCATCGGCGAAGGCTATCTGATGGGAGGCACTGAAGAATGAAGCGGATCTCTTTACAATGGCGCATCACTCTGATGACCGTTCTGCTCATCGGCGTCACCTGCGTGGCCATGAATCTGCTGCTCTGCTCCTCCGGTGTGTACTATATGGACACCATTGTGGACAGCTTACAGGGCGGCGGCACGGTGATCCTGAATGAGGAAGGCACGGCAAGCTTCGACCCGCAGCTGATAGTGCCCAACGGAGAGTTGACCATCGTCGTCGATGGGGCGCAGGGGCGCTTCCGCACCACCAACTGGTACATCACGGCTGCGGTAACGCTGCTCAGCGGCATTCTTGCCTACTTCGTCAGCGGACGTGCCCTCAAGCCCCTGCGCAGTTTTGCTTCTCAGGTGGAAATGGTGCAGATGACCAATTTGGCGGATATGAAGATCGATGAAGATGTGCTTCCGGAGTTTAAGCAGCTCAGCCGCTCCTTCAACCAGATGCTGGAGCGGCTGAATACCGCCTTTGCCGCCCAGCGGCAGTTCACCGGCAACGCTGCCCACGAGCTGCGCACGCCGCTGGCGCTGATGCAGGCGCAGCTGGAGCTGTTTTCCGCAGAGCATCCCGCCGTGCTGCCGGAGACAGCGGAGTTTCTCACCCTTCTGCGGGAGCAGACGGAGAGGCTGACGCAGATGACCAGGACGCTGCTGGAGATGAGCAATTTGCAGCAGGTGGCGCGGAACGAGCGCCCATGATCGAGGAGATCTTCACAGATCTCGCGCCGCTCTCAGATAAGCGCGGCGTCACACTGACGGCGGAGGGCGACGGCATTATGACCGGCAGCGACGCGCTGATCTACCGCTTGATCTTCAACCTGACGGAGAACGCCGTCAAGTACAACCGGCAGGGCGGCTCGGTGCGGGTTTCTGTCACACAGGAGCCGGAAAAGCTCTTGCTCCGCGTCTCCGACACCGGCTGCGGCATCCCGGAGGAGTATCAGCGCAGTATTTTCCAGCCCTTCTTCCGGGTGGACAAGTCCCGCAGCCGCGAGTACGGCGGTGCGGGGCTGGGGCTTTCTCTGGTGTGGGAGATCGCCGATCTCCACGGCGGCTCCGTTTGGGTGGAGGAAAGTTCGGACAAGGGCACGACCATCGCGGTGGAGCTGCCGGTACCGTGATATTGCACTCAAAATCTCCGGTGAGCAGTTTGCGGAATGCAGAATCTGTATCTCGTTACAAATAAATAAACTGTGCACCGGGAGCGACTTTCAGGTCGCTCCCGGCTTTTAAAAAACAGCCACGATCACGCATAAAATCGATAGTCTGCTATTGACTTCAGAACGAAAGCGTGCTATCATTATTGCGGATTTGGAAGGAGGCGGTTTTATGCCGAATACGATTCCCAGCGGGCAGCTTATTAAATTGCTGCACGACCGTCTGGAAAGGCACGCGAATAACACCTTGCGAGGAAAAGACCTGACAATGATGCAGGTTGCAGTTCTGATGGAACTGCAAGAAGCCGAACAGAAGCAGCGCTCCATGAAGGAGCTGGAACGGAAATTCTGCGTCGCGCAATCTACGGTTGCAGGGATCATCTCCCGCTTGGAGCAAAAGGGTTTCGTGGAGGCGTTCGGAGATGCTTCCGATAAGCGAATCAAATTGGTTCATATCACGCACGACGGAGAAGTCTGCTGCCGGGAGGCAGCCGGATACATGGCAGAAGCGGAGCAAATGCTGCTGCATGGATTTTCCGAGGATGAGAAAATCCTATTCAATCAGCTTTTGGCAAGAGCCGCAGAAAATATGAAGTGAATACCCGCCGCGCTTGGCGGGTATCTCTCAAGATAAGACGATAGCGTACTATTGTATTTCGGAGGATGTTATGGAAGATAATAAGTCAATGGAAGTCTTTGCAAAGGACCGATTCGCAAAGCGGTTTTACAAAACGCACTGCCCGCAATGGCGGCGATGCTCATGGTACTGATCTACAATCTGGCGGACACCTTTTTCATCGGGCAGACCCATGACGATCTGCAAGTGGCGGCAGTCTCCCTTGCCACGCCGGTTTTCCTGTTGTTCATGTCCGTGGGAACAGTCTTCGGCATCGGCGGCACCTCGGTGATCTCCCGCGCCTTGGACGAGGGATGGAGAGACTACGCAAAAAAGGTCTGTTCGTTCTGTATGTGGTGCTGTGTTGCCATCGGGGTGCTGATGTCTGCACTGTTCCTGATTTTCATGGATCAGATTCTCGCCATGATCGGCGCAAGCGCGGAAACCTGGGACTATGCAAAAACCTATCTGACGATTGTAAGCTGCTCCGGTCCGTTTGTGTTGATTGCCAACTGCTACTCCAATGTCATCCGCGCCGAGGGGCAGTCCGGCAAGGCGATGATGGGTCAGCTTTTGGGAAATCTCCTGAATGTCATTCTTGACCCCATTATGATCCTTGTGTTCGGCTGGAACATTGCCGGTGCAGCCATTGCCACCGTCATCGGAAATGTGGTGGGCGCGGGCTATTACATTGTCTACTTCCTGAAAGGCTCGTCCTCCCTCAGCATCAGCCTCAAGGATTTCTCGTTCTGGCAATCGGTGTTCCCGCTGCCTTGGGGAATCTTCTGATGAGCCTTTCCAGCATCATCATGAACAGTCAGATGGCAAAGTACGGTGATATGGCGGTAGCCGGTGTGGGCGTTGCCATGAAGGTCACAATGATGACCGGCATGGTCTGTATCGGACTTGGGCAGGGCGTTCAGCCGCTGCTGGGCTACTGTGTCGGTGCGAAAAACTGGGAGCGTTACAGAAGCGCACTCAAATTCTCGCTGATATTTGCCCTTTCCCTCAGCACCGTGCTGACGCTGATCTGCTACCTCTTTACCGGGCAGATCGTCAGCGTATTTCTCACGGATGCGGCGGCGTATGACTACGGCGTTTCCTTTGCTCACATTCTCCTTTGCACCAACTTCCTGTTTGGCGTATTCTATGTGCTGACCAACGCACTGCAAGCCCGCGGCGCGGCGACGGAATCCTTGATCGTCAATATCTCCCGTCAGGGGCTTATCTACATTCCGTCTATGTTCATTCTCGGTGCGATCTTCCACGAAACAGGGCTGATCTGGGCGCAGCCTGTGGCGGATGTGCTGTCTCTGCTGCTGGCGCTTGTACTGTACATGGTCCCGTCAAGATTTATGCGCAAAATTGTTTGCAGGCTCCGGCTGAATGAAGTCAGCCGGCAATGAAGGCGTCGTCCATGGTCGCCTCCAAGTGCTT
>QWCN01002666.1_pt1 | contig 12292 bp, 9 predicted proteins | sample 1972711 | NCBI WGS metagenome assembly QWCN01 (sample SAMN09866707, study PRJNA288562) | Human gut metagenome isolate term1_stool, whole genome shotgun sequencing... | isolation source: gut | host: Homo sapiens | place: USA: California | reverse complement strand
GAAGACGCAGGACGTCACGATAGAATTCAAGACGGACGATCTCGCTTCTTTCGATAACTTCGGACAGGGCTGCTACGTTCTCGAAAAGGGAGAATACCACTTTAATTTGCAGGACAACGCCCATTGCTGGTCGCAGACGAGCACGGACGACAACGCGGTGTACGCGTCCAAAGCCGTGACGCTCGATTCGACGATCGTCTACAACGACGACGGCGCGGGCAAGCGGGATTCCGACGCTTCCGTCGCGGCAAACGCCATGGACGACGTGACTGCGGGCGACGGCAATATGCTGGACGGCTACCTTTCGCGGAGCGACATCGCAGGGGGCATGGCTGCGATCATGAAGCACACCTCTAACGAAAAGGCGAACGAGGTGCTCAACGAAGAGGTGGAAAAATGCCTCAATCTGCGCGGCACCGAATCGTATACATACACCTATCAGACCTACGTCAAGGGCGTCAAGAAGACGCTGACTTCCACCATTTACGCGCACGGCAACAACATGATGCCCTTCGCGGAATACACGCCCGAGGGCGTGGCGACGGCGACGATGGAAAAGCCCAAGTGGGGACAGACCTATTATGTCAAGGAAGACGCGGACGGAAAGGTGATCACCGACGACAACGGCTATTTTGAAGTGCTCACCGAAGCGCCTGCGGACGGCAGCAAGTATCATAAACTCTGCTGCGAGGATATGGTGACCGTTCCCATCACCACGGAAAAGGGCAAAGCGATCTGGGATAAGCTGGTGGAAGAAACCACCCTCGCGGAAGCGATCGAAATACAGGGCAATTCGGGCTGGCAGATCTCCGCCGTGGAAAGCGTCGGCAAACAGAGCCAGAAGACGGTGGACGGTCCGGGCGAAGTCGCCAACGGCACGATGGCGGGCGCCACCTGGTTCCCCTGCGCGGTTGCGATCGCGGCGACCTGGAACAACGATCTCGCCCGTGCGGAAGGCGTGGCGTACGGCAATCAGGCGGTTCTGTTCGGCGTCGGGGCGGGATACGCGCCTGCTATGAACATTCACCGTTCTCCCTTCGGCGGCAGAAACTTCGAGTATTATTCCGAGGACGGCTTCCTTTCCGGCAATATCGGCGGCAGCGCGGTGGCGGGGATTCAGTCTACGGGCACGGGCGTGCTCATCAAGCACTTTGCTTTGAATGACGGCGATACCAACCGCGGCGGCAACACCACTTGGGCGAACGAGCAGGCGATCAGAGAAATTTATCTTCGCACCTATGAGATCGCGTGCAAGGAATATAAGGCAAACGGCATCATGGGCTCGCTGAATCGTATCGGGATGTCCTGGTTCCATTACGGGATGTATACCACCGTGCTCCGTCACGAATGGGGATGGGAAGGATTCCTCATCACCGACGGCGACGGCGCGGACGGCGACGTCTACAACAGCGCTCAGGCCATGCTCTCGATCGAAGGCGCCATGCTTTCCCGCGGCTGCTATATCAACGCCCCTTCCACGGTTGCCGCTTACGGCGACGCCACGAGCTATACCTACGGTCAGGTGGCTCTCCACAACACCATGAGGCACTGCCTCTTCCAATACTGCGGCAACGGCTCCATCGGCGTTACGCAGGACAGCACGGATAACTCCGCGCTGATCATCGGCTGCGTCGTCGGCGGCGTCGCGGCGGCGGTCGTAATCGCGGGCGTTATCGTCGGCGTCAACGTCGCCAAGAAAAAGAAGGCGAAAAAGGCTTAAAGAGCTTACTGTGCGGCGGTCTGCGGGGACTTTCCCCGCGGATCGTGACGCGAAAAATAAAATTTATAAGGGCATATAAAAAAATGAAGAGAAAAAATAAATTGTTTCTATTTTGTGTAGGCGTTTTGACTGCCGTCAGCTGTTTTTCCTTGCTGCTGGCAGGCTGCGGCAAAGAAGAGGATAGCAAGGGAAAAGACAGTTCCTCCTCGTCCGAATCGCTCCATCAATTGTCCGCGCCGACCAATTTCACCTTCAACACCGAAACGGGAGATTTCTCCTTCACCGCCACGGATAAAAACGCGGGTTACTACTTCGTGCGCTGCTTTGCCGTCACGAACGGCACGGAAGCCAATACGTACACGGTAAGCTCCTCGCGCATCGCGGGCGGCAGCACGGGCGAGAAGACGGGCAACGTGGACGTTTCGGGCTTCGGCTGGGGGGATTATAACATCAAGCTCGTCACCTTCGCGGCGGCGGGGTCGGGATACGGCGCTCCGGAAACGCAGGTGCTCAAAGCGCAGTACGGCGTCGGCGGCGTCCTCGAAAAGCCGGAAATGCTCGCTATGACGGAGGGCAATCAGGTGGAACTCGTCATCGACTGGTACACCATCAACGACTATTATATGTATCAGTTCCTGCCTACCGTCACGTTCAATTTCTATTCGGACGAAGCTTTGACGACGGTCGTCAAGACGGACACGGTGGACCTGCACGATCTGCTGGCGACGATAGACGTGCACCCCGCGGGCGGATATATCTGGGGCTATTCGAACGACTCCCTGCATAAACCGCTTGGGGATAAGGGGTATCTCAACGACATTTACACGTACACGCTGGACGCGGGCACCTATTGGGTGACGGCGACGGCAAACACGACTTCCAGCGCTTTTTCCGCCTCCAAACCCAGCGACGCGGTCAAAATCACCCTTACGGGCGACGCGGCGACGGGCGCGGCTTACGAGAGCGTCACGACGGCGCTTTGGAAGGCGCCCAGCACCATGGGCGTTCCCGTCGCGATGAAAAACGACGAACATTCCGACCGCGTGGACTATGCGGCATCGCAGACGACCTCGTCCAAAATCGTTTCGTAAACGAATCCTCTTTCCGGGCGTTTTGTCCCGGCGCCGATTCTTTCGGGAAATTTTCAGGCGATCGCGGACGGGCGAAGACAGGGATAGATTTCGCCCGCCGCGAAACGGAGTCGGAAAAATTTTTTTGAGGGAGAGCGCCTCCGTCCGACGGAGCGAAAAGTCCGCAACTTAAAAAAGTTTTCGAGCTTTCCGCGCGGGCGAAACAAATCCGCCGAAAAGAAAAATTTGCCGCGCCCTGCCCGCTGTCCTTGCGGGCGGGGCGGACGGCGACGACTCTATTAAAAACAGTGAACTTTTTTCGTCCGTCAAAAAAGCCAAAGCTTGTGAAAAGCCTTGTAAACACCGCATTTTCAACGGCTTTATAGACACTTATAAAAGCGTATCAGCGTAAAACACTCTATTTTTTAATTAAAGATAATTCGAAACAGGGCGGCGGGTCTTTGTGTCGTTTCGCCCTGCCCGACGCGGGAAGCAAGCGCCTGAAAGAGGTGCGGGAAAACCCGTCGAAAGCTCTTTCAAAATCGGTTTTCAGGAGTCTATTATGTCAGAAAACATCATTGAAACAAACAAAAACGGAACTGCCGGGACGGAAAAGCCTGAGAAGAAACACAGCGGATTGTCCCGGATTTTGAACAAGTATTTTCATCATATCGACAGGGGCGGCTCTATGAAGTCGGAAATCACCGCGGGCTGTCTTATGTGCATCCTTTCGGTGTGCGGTATGTTCATGAATATGCAGCTGATCACGACGATGACCGTGTCGGGCCCTTATGCGGGCGCTACGGTGGAGCAGATCGCCGCCAACGGCGAAATTATCGCCGGCACGTATTTCATCTCCATGCTCATCGCCTTCCTCGGCAGCCTCGCCATCGGACTGATCGCGCGGCTTCCCCTGGTGCAGGTGTCGGGGCTGGGGCTTTCCACCGTCATGATCTCCCTCGTGGGAACAAAGAGCGGGCTTACCTATTATAACCTCCTCGCGGTGTGCTTCGTAAGCGCTATTTTGTACGCCGTCGCCGTTTCCCTTCCCTTCGTCAGGAAATTTCTTTTCAAGGCGATCCCCGCTTCCGTGCGAAAGGCGGTGCCTGCCGCGGTAGGCGTCATGATCGCCTTTGTGGGCTTGCAGCTTTCGGGCATCGTCACCGTCAACGGCTCCTCCCTTCCCGCTTACGGCGCAGGGACGGAACTCGGCGCCGCTTCGGACAGCGTCGGATTGTCGGGCTTTTTGGGAATCTCGCTGTTCAATTATAGCACCGACAGATTCCACCCGACGCTGCTTTTATGCTGTATCTCCGCGCTGCTGGCGATCGTGCTCATCTTTATTTTCAAGGCAAGAAAGGCGAAGCATCCCTATCTTTGGTCGCTTTTGATCAGCACGGCGTTTTTGATCGTCACCTGCGTCCTCACGGTGGCAATCAATTGGAAGATGATGAAGATTTCCTTCGACAGCCTGCTGGGAAGAGCTTGGATGATCGGCAGCGAGGACGCGATGCAGACCCATCTCTCCGCGGTATTCTCTAATTTTTCATTCGGCAAGGTGTTCCGGGAAGGCTTTGACTTTTCCGCTTACACCGCGGCGGGCGGGAGCGTGTTCCTGCTCTTCGTCACGGGTGTTCTCACTATGCTGTTTGCGTTTTCCTGTCACAACGAAGCGACGCTGACCGCGGTCTATAACGACGCGGGACTTGGCGAAGCGGACAGGAAAGCGAGGAGGCTGGCGCTGATGTGCAACGCGGGCATGAACATAGCGGCGCCCTTATTCGGCGGCTCTCCCGTTTCCATCGGGCAGGAGTCCTGCGCGGGCGCAGGGGACAACGCGAAATCGGGACTCGCTTCCGTGGCGGCGTCCGTCGGCTTCTTTCTCTCCATGTTCGTTTGGATCATTCCCGCCGTTTTCGTCACGGCGACGAGCAGTCAGATCCAGATGAATCTTTACGGGCACCACGGGAAGGTGTTGCAGCTTCTCACCGAGTGCAGCTTCGGCATCGCCGACGCGGTGATGGTAATCGTGGGGCTTTCCATGGTAAAACACAGCATGGACATCGATTGGAAAAACAGCTCTTCTTCCGTTTCCCTCGTGGCGACGATCGCGGGGACCTTCTTCCTCTCCAACGTCGCTTACGGCGTCGCGCTCGGGTGCGTGGCGTATACCCTTCTCGAAGTGCTGAAAGCGCCCGCGGAAGGCAGGACGAAAAAAGAATGTCTGCGGGCGGTGGGGATCCCCGCCTATCTTGCGGCGCTCGTGTCCCTGCTGATGCTGATTTTCGCGGCGCTGCTGTAAGGCGTGGCGTAGGGACGGACTTTCTTTCGGACGCGGCGCGCCCCTTGCGCGAAAGGAGGATAACTGCCGCGAGTTTGTCTTTTCAAGAGGGCAAAATTGCATTTTATGCAGAAAAAAAGGCAGAATACGCAAAAACTCTTTTCAAATCGGTAAATTTATGAGATAATGCAGGTAACCGAAAGGACGAATTATCCCGTGGGAGGAAACAAGGTTTATGAAGTATCGGGAGATCATAGAAAAGCTGAGCATAGAAGAAAAAGCGGCGTTGATGTCGGGACGGGATTTCTGGTCCACGACGGAATATGCGGAAAAGGGAGTGCCGAGCATTTTTCTGGCGGACGGACCTCACGGCATCCGCAAGCAGGCGGCGGCGAGCGATCATTTAGGGCTTAACGCCAGCATCCCCGCCACCTGCTTCCCCACCGCCGCCACCATGGCAAACGCCTGGAACGAGGAATTGGGCGAGCGAATGGGCGAGCTTTTGGGCGAGGAAGCCGCGGCGCAGGGCGTCAACGTGCTGCTCGGACCCGGACTCAACATCAAGCGCAATCCGCTTTGCGGCCGCAATTTCGAGTATTTTTCGGAGGATCCGTACCTCGCGGGCAAGATGGCGGCGGCATATGTGCGCGGCATCCAAAGCAAGGGCGTTTCCGCCTGCCTCAAACACTTCGCCGCGAACAATCAGGAAGAACGGAGAATGGTGATCGACTCGGTGGTGGACGAGAGGACGCTCCGGGAGATTTACCTGACCGGCTTTGAGATCGCGGTGGAGGAGGGCAAGCCGAAAGCGGTGATGTCCTCCTACAACAAACTCAACGGCGTGCACGCCAACGAAAACGCGCATCTGATGCGGGAAATCTTGCGCGGGGAATGGGGATACGACGGCGTGGTGGTCACCGACTGGGCGGGCTGCAACGACCGCGTGGAGGGCGTCAGAGTCGGAAACGAATTGGAGATGCCCGCCTGCAAATACGGAAACGCGGATATCGTCAAAGCCGTAAAGGAAGGGCGTCTGAGCGAAGCGGAAGTGGACGAATGCCTCGACAGGCTTCTCGCTCTCATTCTCGAAACGGATAAGGCGGTGCGGGAAAGCGCAAAGGAATTCGACGAGGAGGCGCATCACGCCTTCGCGGAAAAGTGCGCGGAAGAGAGCATCGTGCTTTTAAAGAACGAAAACGGCGTCCTTCCCTTAAAAGGGGCGACGAAGATCTGCGTCATCGGGGACTTTGCGGAAAATCCGCGCTATCAGGGCGCGGGTTCCTCCGTCGTGAATCCGACGCGGCTCGATAGTTTCACCGACTGCATCAAGGACGAAAGGATCAATTACGTCGGGTATGCAAAGGGGTACGATCGCTACGGCAAAGAGATGGAAAAGCTCGCGCAGTCGGCGCTGACCCTTGCCAAACTCGCGGAAACGGTGATATTTTTCGCGGGACTCGACGAGGTGAGCGAGGCGGAAGGAATCGACCGCCGCGATATGAAGCTTCCCAAAAACCAAACGAACCTATTGGAGCGTCTGTATGCGCTGAATAAAAAAGTCGTGGTGGTGCTTTCCTGCGGGAGCGCGGTGGAGCTTGACGCGGCGGAGAAAGCGGACGCGATTTTGCACGCCTGTTTAGGCGGTCAGGCGGGCGCGAGGGCGGTGTTGAACGTACTGACGGGCAAGGTGAATCCGAGCGGAAAGCTCTCCGAAAGCTATCCTTTGCGCTACGAGGACTGCCCTTCCGCGCGCTATTTCCCGGGAAAGGCGGCGACGGCGGAATATCGGGAAGGACCCTTCGTGGGGTATCGGTATTACGCGACGGCGCAGGTGCCCGTGCGCTATCCCTTCGGGTACGGACTCAGCTATACGACGTTCGCCTATTCGGAAATAGAGGTGAACGAGAAGGGCGCGAGTTTCACGTTGACGAATGCGGGGGACAGGGACGGCGCGGAGATCGCTCAGCTCTACATAGGAAAGAAAGACGGCGAAATTTTCCGTCCCGCGCGGGAATTGAAAGGCTTTAAAAAGGTGTTTTTAAAAGCGGGCGAGAGCAAGCGGATAGAGATTCCCTTCGACAAACGCACTTTCCGCTATTATGACGTCAAAACGGAAAAATGGGAAATCGAAGGGGGCAGGTACGAGGTGACGATCGGTGCTTCCTCCTTGGATCTTCGCCTTTGCAAAGAGATAGAGAGGAAAGGAACGACAGACGCCTGTCCTTACGATAAGGCGAAACTCCCGTCGTATTATACGGGCAACGTCAGCGACGTGGGCGACGGGGAGTTCGAAACGCTGCTCGGGCGCGCTCTGCCCGACGCGGGATATAAATTTTATAAGAAGAATCGGATGACGATAGACGAAAACTGCACCGTGGCGGATCTGAGATATTCCAAACGCTGGATCGGCAGACTGTTTTCCTGGGGCGTGCGCTTTGCCCATAAATTCTTATGGGGCATCGGCAAGCGGTCGAATGCGAACACCATCATGATGGGCGTTTATCACCAGCCGGTGAGAGGACTTGCGAAATTCGGCGGAATGTCGCGGCGGCAGATGGAAGGAATGCTGATGATGTTCAACGGGCATTTCTTTAAAGGTGCGGGCAGATTTTTCAGCAAAGAAAAAACGAAAAAAAGCGCGACGCAAAAAAAGGAGGCAATCAATGGATGAGAAAAAGGAAATAGCGCCGGCGGATTGTTCGGCAGACGGCGCAGTCGAGGACGTTTCGGCAAAAAGCCCGGATGTCGCGGTCAAAAAAGGGCAAAACGGCGTAATCGGCAGGATCAAGGGACAATGGGCGCGGTTTTCGGCAAAGCACCCCAAGGGGAGCAAGCTGATCTGGCAATTTATCAAATTTTTTATCTTTTCCAACGGCGTGACGATCTTTCAGTTTTTGGTGTACACGTTTCTTCCCTATGCGTTCGGGGCGAAGATGGCGGCGACGGAATTTATCTGGCCCGGCATAGAACTCCCTTGGGGCGGCAAGTGGACGATCATCGGCTATGCGGTGGCGCACAACGAGGCGGGCGAGGTAATCATCGGCGGAGGCTTGGGCTATACTCTTTCGTTTTGGATAGGCTCCTTTTTGGCGCAGTGCATCAACTTCCCCCTGCAAAGGAATATCACCTATAAATCCAAGGGGAAAATTCCTTTCCAAATCATGTGGTATTTTATCGCGTGGGTGCTCATCACCTTTGCGACGACGGCGCTCAACAGCCTGTGGCTGCCGTTTGCGCAGGCGCATCTGCCCAATGCGGTGTATCAGATTATCAATACCGTGGTGGTAGGCGGAATCTCCATGGTCATCTTCTTCCCGATTTTCAAGATCGTTTTCCCCGAGGGCGAAGCGAAAAAGAAAGCGGAAGAAGAAATTGCGGAGAAAAAGGATTAAAGAGCAAACAATAAGAATTTCGAAAAAAGCGGAAAGGCGGGAACAAGAATGAAAGAGATCACGTTTGCAGTGCCGTGTTATAATTCGGAAAACTACATGGAGAAGTGTATCGAGAGCTTGTTAAAGGGCGGGGAGGAGGTGGAGATCATCATCGTGAACGACGGCTCCGAAGACAACACGCGGGAGATCGCGGAAGGCTACGTCAGGGCTTACCCTTCCATTGTGCGGGCGGTACATAAAGAAAACGGGGGCCACGGATCCGGGGTGAACAAAGGGCTTGAACTCGCCACGGGGCTTTACTATAAAGTGGTGGATTCGGACGACTGGCTGGACGAGGATGCGCTCAAAACGCTGCTGGATACGATCAAAAGACATAGAGCGGAAAATTCTCTTCCGGATCTGTACTTTACGAATTTTGTCTACGAGAAGGTGTACGAAGGGAGCAGATTCGTGCGCCGATTTCAGCGCAACTTCCCCAAGGATAAACTTTTCGGCTGGGAGGAAGTAAAAAAGTTTCATACCTCGTCGGTGCTCTTAATGCATTCCTTGATTTACAGGACGGATAAACTGCGTGCGAGCGGGACGATTCTGCCCGAGCATACGTTTTACGTGGACAATATTTTTTCCTATAAACCGCTGCCGTATATGAAAAAGCTGTACTATCTGGACATAGACCTTTATCGCTACTTTATCGGCCGGGAGGATCAGTCGGTGAGCGAGGGGAATATCGTCAAAAGATACGAGCAGCAGATCCGTATCATGAAGGAAATGGTGAGCGCGTACAGTTATGAGGGGATAAAGTGTTTTGCGAAGGGATTGAGGCGGTATATGCTGCACGATCTGGCGGTGATGATGACGCTGACGATGATGTTTACGACGGGAGGGCGGGATCATCCGTCGAGGCGTAAGGCGGCGCTGAAAGAGCTTTGGAGGTACATCCAAGGAAAAGACAGGAAGCTGTACCGCTACTTAAAATACAATGCGTATCCGGTGATGGTGGATTGGATGCCGTTCAAGATGCAGGGAAAGACGATGCTGGCGGGGTATAAATTTTTCCGCGCGGTTTTGAAGTGCAGTTGAAGGGAAGACTGATGAAAAGATACGATTATCTGATCGTGGGGTCGGGCTTATACGGCAGCGTATGCGCGCAGGAGCTGACGCGCCGAGGAAAGAGCGTGTTGGTGATAGAGCGTCGCGCGCAGATCGGAGGCAACTGCCGGAGCGAGGAAGTGGACGGGATCGACGTGCACAAATACGGGGCGCATATTTTCCATACGTCAAACGAGGGGGTATGGGAGTATCTGAATCGGTTTGTGCGCTTCAATAATTATATCAACGCGCCGATAGCGAATTACAAGGGAGAGATCTACAATCTGCCGTTCAACATGAACACGTTTAATAGGTTGTGGGGAGTGCGTACGCCGGAGGAAGCGAAGAGAAAGCTGGCGTCGCAGGTGGTGGAACGGGAAGAGGCGCGCAATCTCGAAGAGCAGGCGTTGAAGCTGGCGGGGCGTGATATTTACGAGAAACTGATAAAGGGGTACACGGAGAAGCAGTGGGGGAGGGAATGCAAGGACCTTCCCGCGTTTCTCATCGGCAGGATACCGCTGCGGTTTACGTACGACAACAATTATTTTAACGATCGTTATCAGGGGATTCCCGAGGGCGGGTATGCGGGTCTGTTTGAGAAATTGTTGCAGGGAGCGGAGGTGGAAGTAAATGCGGATTTTGAAAAAGAGCGTGGCAGGTATGAGTCGAGCGCGGAAAAGATCATTTATACGGGAGCGATAGACGAGTATTTCGGGTATTGTTACGGAGCGTTGGAATACCGTTCGCTGCGTTTTGAAACGGAGCGATTGGAGGTAGAGGACTATCAGGGAAACGCGGTGGTGAATTATACGGATGCGGAAACGCCGTACACGCGTATCATCGAGCACAAGCATTTTCAAAAGACGGCAGGGGGTCACACGCTGATCACGCGGGAATATCCTCAGGAGTGGAAAAAAGGGGAGGAGGCGTACTATCCGGTGAACGACGAGAAAAACAACGCCTTGTACGAAAGATATCGTCTTTTGGGGGAAAGGGAAAAGAAAGTCGTTTTCGGAGGCAGATTGGGAAGTTACCGATATGCGGACATGGATAAGACGCTTTTGTCGGCGTTGGAATGCGTGCGGCAGTGTCTGAGAGAGAATTGAACAAAGGGGCGGGCGGGGCGTTTGAGAGCGCCCGCTCGCTTCTTGCCATAGAGAGGGAAACACGGCGCTTAGGAGAAGGGATTTTTTTGGCGCGGGAGAAAAAACAGTCGCGGAGTTATAAAAGCCGCGGAAAAAAGCAAACTGTATAGAAAAAGGAGAAAATTTTATGCAGTGGTGGGAAAGCGCGCTGATCATTCTCGGCATCATACTCGTCCTGTTTGTGGTGTTGAAATTGTTTAAGGTCAGCCTGAAAATTATATGGACTTTGCTGGTGAACGCTTTGGTGGGCGGTGCGGTGCTGTATCTCCTCAATCTGATTCCCGGCGTCAGTATGCCGATCAATTGGCTCACAACCCTTTGTACGGGCTTTTTCGGCATTCCCGCGGTGATCGTCATCTTCATCGTCAGCCTGTTATAGAAGACAAAAACAGAAGAAAGAGCCGAGCGTTTGCCCGGCTCTTTTCGGCTCGCGAGGGCGTGTAAGAAACTCGGTCTTTGTATAAAAACGGGGAAAACAAAAATTTTTCGTGCGGGCGGGCAGGAACCGCCGCCGCGAAGCGTTCCTGTATGCGGCATGAGGAAAGGGCGCCGCTGTCACCCGCCTTCGTTTTTTCGGCGAGGCGCGTCAAGCGCGCCTTACCGTAAGGAGGCGTTTAAAAAGTCGTCGTTTTTTGGATAAAGAAACGGCGTTCCCGGAAATCGTTGACTTTCCGCGCGGGAATGTAGTATACTTTAAGCGCGGGATAATTTCGGACATTTGGAGAGCCGCGCGGAGTGACGATATGCTGAAAGAAAAAATCGGAGAGGCAAGGGCGGAGGAAGAGGGGATAAAAAACGTCGTTTTCGAGAGGGAAACTCTGAGCGAGGAGGACGTTTCGCAAATAGAATTCGAGAACGCGCGTTTTAAAAAATGCCGTTTTGAAAAGTGCGATTTTTCCAAGACCTCTTTTTACAAAACCGAATTTTTAAACTGTATATTTTTGGAATGTATCTTTTCCGAGGGATATTTCAGGGACTGCCGTTTCGTCGTCTGTCGGGGCGACGGAAGCAATTTTTGCGAGAGCGTCTTTAAAAACTGCGTTTTTTCGGAGGGCTCTTTCGCCGGTGCGGATTTTTCCAAAAGTTTGTGGGAAACCTGTACGCTCGCGGACAGTTTTTTTAAAGGAGCGGCTTTTCCCGAAGTGCGGTTTAAAAAAATGACCCTTCGAAAGGTGGATTTCTGCGGCGCGGATTTTTTCCGCACCCCCTTAAAGGACATGGACCTCTCCGACTGCAAAATAGAAAAGATCATCCTCTCCGATACTTTTCGGGAGCTTAAAGGGGCAAGCATCAATCCCCTTCAAGCGGCGGAGCTCGTTCGGCTATTGGGCGTAAAAGTAGTTTGAAGGATTGGCGGCGATTCTTAAAAAAGAGCGCGGCGGGCGCGGGGAAAAGGGAAGGACATAAGAACGAATCGGGAAAGGCGACAAAGACGATTTTGCCGCTTTTTTTGTTGTAAAGGAAATTCTTTTCCATATCGGGAAAGGATTTCTTTCTTTTCCTCCTTGTATAATAAATTAAAGATTTGAATTAAAAAGTATTGATTATCACATAGCCTCTATGAGATAATATTCTCGCAGACAGAGGTTTCTCGT
>QWCN01005568.1_pt1 | contig 12308 bp, 10 predicted proteins | sample 1972711 | NCBI WGS metagenome assembly QWCN01 (sample SAMN09866707, study PRJNA288562) | Human gut metagenome isolate term1_stool, whole genome shotgun sequencing... | isolation source: gut | host: Homo sapiens | place: USA: California | reverse complement strand
GTCGGCTCGGTGGAGATGACGAACTCGATCTTGCTGCGCGCATCCTCCGGACCGTTGAAATATTCATTGACGATGGACTGCCAGCACATGCCGTCGCAGTCCTCTTCCTGCACGGAGCCGACAACCATGATCTTGTAGCCCGCGGGGATGAGGCCCTGTTCCTTCATGATCTTCGCGCCGTACGTGGCAGCCGCCATGCCGCCCTCCTGGTCAGAGCCGCCGCGGCCATAGATGATGTCGTCGGTCTCATAGCCCTCGTAGGGGTCGTTCGTCCAGTTTTCGCGGTTGCCGATGCCGACGGTGTCGATGTGGGAGTCGATGGCGATTATCTTATCGCCATCGCCCATCCAGCCGATGACGTTGCCGAGCTTGTCAAATTCGACCTTGTCATAGCCGAGCTTCTTCATTTCCTCGGCGATGCGCTTGACAACGCCCTCTTCCTCACAGGACTCGGACGGGATCCGGATCATGTCCCGAAGGAACTTTGCCATGTCGGCCTTATAGCCTTCAGCCGCTGTTTTAATCTGTTCATAATTCATAAACCTGCATCCTCCCGGCTTTTCATTCTGTTCATATTGACTGCATATCGCAGCTTCTGCCTCCATCATACCACAACTTATGCAGTTGTCAAACAAAATTTTTGCCAACCTGAATTTTTTTCAGAAAAGGCATTGATTTCTGCAAAAACTGTGATATGATGGAATCAACGGATAAACCGATTCGGGTCAATATGGAGGTGTTATATGCTGAGTCAACAAAGCATGGATGCGCTGAAGCAGATCGCCAAGGGCATCGCATTACAGTTCGGGCCGAACTGCGAAGTGGTCATCCATGAAATTTCGGACAAGAGCGCCTATTCCTCCATCGTCGCCATCGAAAACGGTCATGTGACCGGGCGAAAGGTGGGCGACGGGCCGTCGCACGTTGTGCTGGAGCAGTTGGGTCACGAGGACGACAGCGTGCGGGATCAGTTTGGGTATCTCACACGCACCAAAGACGGCAAGATCTTAAAATCCACGTCCGTCTACATCCGGGACGAAACGGGCCGCGTAGCCGCGATCCTCGGCATCAATTACGATATTTCGATGATGCAGATGCTCGACAGCGCGCTGCACGCTTTCATCACGCCCGATCAGCCCGAGCAGAAGGAGCCAGAGCGCATCACGCTCAACGTGGCCGACCTGCTCGACGATCTCATCCGGCAGGCCGACGAGCTGGTTGGAAAGCCGGTGGCCCTGATGACCAAGGACGACAAGGTCAAGGCCATCCGCTATCTCAACAGCACCGGCGCGCTGCTCATCACAAAATCCGGCGACAAGATCGCCAAGCATTTCAGTATTTCCAAGTATACGCTTTATTCTTATTTAGACACAAGTAAAACAGGAGGAGCTTGACAATGGGTAAAATCGATCTGACCATCAACAAAGAGGGCCTTGCGCATAATATCAAGAAGGCCAAGGAAAACGGCATCATCATCCCGACCATCGCGGAGATGCAGCATCCGGAGACCATCCCGGAAAAGATTCAGGAGAAGCTGAAGTCCGTCGGCATGTGGGACGTGAACCCGCTGAACCTGTTCCGCATCACGTGGAAGAACCAGCCCAAGGTCGAGGGCGCGCTGTTCCAGGCCGTCCCGAACTACGTTGAGATCCCGTCCGTTCTGTCCGGTGTGCCCTGCCGCATCATCGCGATGGCCGGCAAGTGGTTCCCCACCGGCTGCCATAAGGTCGGCGCTTCGTTCGGCTGCCTCGCTCCGAGACTTGTCACCGGTCAGTTCGACGTCGACAAGCATAAGGCCGTCTGGCCCTCCACCGGCAACTACTGCCGCGGCGGCGCGTTCAACTCCCGCCTGCTCGGCGCGCAGGGCGTCGCCATTCTCCCGGCCGAGATGAGCCAGGAGCGCTTTGACTGGCTGCACTCCATCGGTGCGGAAGTCATTGCAACGCCGGGCTGCGAGTCCAACGTCAAGGAAATCTTCGACAAGACCAACGAGCTCAAGCATGATCCGCAGTACATGATCTTCAACCAGTTCGAAGAGATGGGCAACCCGCTGTGGCACTACAATGTCACCGGCAACGCGCTGGCCGACCTCTATGAGGCTGTCAAGCGCCCGGGCGACCGCTTTGCAGGCGCCTGCTTCACCTCCGGTTCCGCCGGCACCATGTCCTCCGGCGACCGCCTGAAGGAGCTTTATCCGGGCCTGAAGCTCGGCGTTGGTGAAGCCCTCCAGTGCCCGACCATCCTCGAGAACGGTTTCGGCGGCCATCGCATCGAAGGCATCGGCGACAAGCACATTCCCTGGATTCACAATGTGAAGAACACCGACATGGTCATCGACATCGACGACGAAGACTCCCAGCGTCTGCTCCGCCTGTTCAACACCAAGGACGGCCAGGCCTACCTCAAGGAAGAGCTTGGTCTTGACGACGAGCTGATCGAGAAGCTGACCTGGCTCGGCATCTCCGGCATCGCGAACGTCCTGTGCTGCATCAAGATGGCGAAGTACTACGAGCTGACCGAGCACGACGTCGTCGGCACCGTCCTGACCGACTCCGCCGTCATGTACGGCAGCCGCATCGAAGAGCTGAACCAGATGCACGGCGCGTACAACCGCAACGAGGCTGTCCTCGACCACAACATCCACATGCTCGGCCTGAAGACCGACAACATGATGGAGCTGAACTATGTGCAGCGCAAGCGCGTCCACAACCTGAAGTACTACACCTGGATCGAGCAGCAGGGCAAGACCAGCGAAGAGCTCAACGCCCTCTGGTACGACGTGGAAGGCACCTGGGACGCCGTCCATGCCCAGGCAAAGGACCTCGACGCCCTCATCAACGAGTTCAACGAAGAGACTGGTCTGCTCAAGAGCCTGTAAGCTAAATGGATCAGGTACGACGGAAGAGAATTCGTCTGCCCGCCTCGAATTATGAGGCAGGATGGTACTTCGTGACCATCTGTACCGATCATCGTACAAACTTTCTTGCAAACGTAACACCTACTGTAGGGGCGGACGACTCTGTCCGCCCTTGCGTAGCATTAGAGGGATATACATCCCGATTAACTCCGATTGGACTTGCGGTCAGAGAATGTCTGGAACGTCTGACAGATGCCGTGCATGGTGTCGTGGTAGATAAGTATATCATTATGCCAAATCATGTGCATGCAATTATTTGTTTAAGTGCCGGAACGGGCGGACAGAGTCGTCCGCCCCTACAAGGGGTCATACAAAGATTCAAGTCTGTTTCAACCCGTCAGGGCTGGAAGCATGGCGTAAAAAAACTCTGGCAGCGTTCCTTTTTTGATCATGTGATCCGCTGTGAAGAAGAATATCGCCGGATCTGGCAATACATCGATGACAATCCCGCCAAGTGGGCGGAAGATGAATACTATTCTGCGGAATAAGGAGCACATATTATGCTGAAAAACGTGAAATGCGCCCGCTGCGTCAAATGCGGGAAGGAATACGAGGCCGTGCCGGATCTGACCAACTGCTCCTGCGGCGGCATTCTCGACATCATCTACGACTATGACTACATCAAGAAAAATCTGACCAAAGAAAAACTCAAGAGCCGTCCGAACACCATGTGGCGCTACCGCGAACTGCTGCCCGTCGAAGAAACCACGCCCGACACGCCGCTGCGCGTCGGCTGGAGTCCGCTCTACGAAGAGCCGCGCCTGGCCAAGCTCCTCGGCCTCAAGCAGCTCTGGGTCAAGGATGACGGCCAGAACCCCACCGCATCGCTCAAGGACCGCGCCAGCGCGATGGCTGTCGCCAAGGCGGGCGAAGCGGGCGCAAAGATCATCGCCTGCTCCTCGACCGGCAACGCCGCCTCCTCCCTCGCGGGCAATGCCGCTGCCGCGGGCTTCCGCACGTTCATCTTCGTGCCGGAGCGCGCGCCGAAGGGCAAGGTCGCGCAGCTGATGACGTTCGGCGCGAATGTCATCTCCGTCAAGGGCAACTACGAAGAGACCTTCGAACTCTCGAAAAAGGCCATCGACAAATGGGGCTGGTACAACCGCAACGCGGCCATCAACCCGTACCTCTCCGAGGGCAAGAAGACCGTCTCGCTTGAGATTGCGGAACAGCTCGACTGGAATATGCCAGACTATCTCGCCATCTCCGTCGGCGACGGCTGCACGATCGCGGGCGTCTGGAAGGGCCTGAAGGATCTCTACGCCATCGGCTTCATCGACAGGCTCCCGCGCCTCATTTCCGCGCAGGCCGAGGGCTGCCACCCGATCAACCGCGCGATCGCGGAAAATAAGCCGTGGGAGCCAATGGAGGAGAACACGCTGGCCGACTCCATCGCCGTTGGCGTGCCGCGCAACGCCGATAAAGCGCTCATGGCCATCCGCGAGTCGAACGGCATCGTCGTCAACGTGACCGACGAGGAGATCATGGCCGCGCAGAAGCTGCTCGGCACGACCTGCGGCGTCTTCGGCGAACCCGCCGGCGTCACTGGCACGGCTGCTGTCAAGAAGCTCTGCGAACAGGGCGTCCTTGGCGCGAACGACACGGTCGTCTCCGTCGTCACAGGCAACGGCCTGAAGGACGTCGCCAACGCGATCAAGTTCTGCGGCGACCCGATGCACCTGCCGAACGACCTCGACGAGCTGGTCGAGGAATTCGACAAGCGCGGCATCTCCGTGGAATAAATCAAAAACCAAAGCACCCCGCGGACCTTCAAAGCACCCCGCAGACAAAGTCTGCGGGGTGCTTTAGGCTGTCGCAAAACTATGAAACGCAGTTTCGTGCATGAGCCGCTGGGGAAGAGTGAAGGGGACAAAGAGTCCCCTTCGCGTTCAATCAAGCAGCTTTCTGAACTTTTCAAAGTTCAGAAAGCTGGACAGCAGCGGAGCGAAAAGTCTATTCGCTCCGCTGGCGGGGTGCTTGTGTTCCATCTTCACATTTGCTATAATGAGCAAAATAAACGCAAGAGGTATTGACCATGGATCGGGAAGCATTTCAGACTTGGACGGCTGGGCATATTCGTCTGCTTGACGGCGCAACCGGCAGCAATCTGCGTGCGGCGGGTATGCCCGCTGGCGTGTGCAGCGAAACGTGGGTCCGCGCGCATCCGGAAACGCTGCAAACCCTCCAGCGAGCCTATGTGGACGCGGGCAGCGAGATCATCCTCGCACCGACCTTCGGCGCGAACCGCGCCCTGTTGGCGCACCACGGGCTGGAGCATGAGGTCGAGCCGCTGAACCGCGCGCTCGTCGCGCTCTCGCGCGAGGCCATCGGCACGGACGCGCTCATCGCGGGAGACATGACGACCACCGGCGAGCCGGTTCTCCCCAGCGAAGATCGCGCGTATCACCGTTTGCTGGACCTCTACACCGAACAGGCTGAGGCGCTGCTTGCCGCAGGCGTCGACCTCATCATCATCGAGACGCTCATGGGCCTGACCGAGGGCATGGCCGCGCTCGAGGCTGTGCGTGCCCTCTGTGACCTGCCCGTGCTCTGCTCGTTCTCCGTGCAGACGGACGGAAAATGCTACTTCGACGGCAGCATCTTCGACGCAGCCGAGATCCTGCCGGAGCTGGGCGCAGACGCTATCGGCGTCAACTGCTCGAATGGGCCGGATCTGCTCGATTCGGTCGTGCGCGGCGTGAAGGCTGTCTCCCCTGTTCCCGTCCTTGCCAAGCCAAACGCCGGTCTGCCCGTCATGACGGACGACGGCCACGCCGTCTATTCGATGGGTCCGGAGGCATTTGCCGGACACATGAAAGCGCTGATCGATACCGGAGCCTCCCTCCTTGGCGGCTGCTGCGGCACCACCCCGGCCCATATTCAGGCCCTGAAGGCCATCCTGTAAGCCCATGCGTTATGCCATCTCCTTTTTGCTGGGCTTTTGCCTCAGCGGACTCTGGTTTGGCTGCCACACGCTGCTCCGTCAAAAGCTTGAACCATTCGCGCATGGAGCACTGGAGCCGTTCTCGCCGCTGCTCTCTGCGGCCCTCCCTACCGTGCTTGTCTGCATTGCTGCCAAGACACATCCGTTTCATTTTTCCGCACTTGCAGATGGGCGGCTCTGGCTGATTACATTCGTGACCGTCCTGCTCACCTGTCTGGTCAAGCATGTGTTCTGCCCGCAGCAACCCGTGCCAACATCCGGCCTCGCTGCCCGCTGTCTTGAGGCCGCCTGTATGGAGTTCCCACAGCGTGCCATGGTGCAGACCTTCCTCTGCTGGTATCTGACTCGTCGCGGCGGGGACGAGGCGATGTGGGCATCGGCTCCTACGAATTTGATTGTACGCCGGTCTAAAAATCATCCCCCATTTCGTCTGAAATGGGGGATGATTTTAATCCAGATAGACGACCGGTTTGATAAGGTCGGCGGGCTTGTTTTTCATCAGGAGCAGCGCCTCCTCGATGTGCCCGAAGCCATGGAACCGGTGCGTGATCATCAGGCTCGGATCAATGCGCCCAGTCTCGACCATCGCGGCGAGGCGCTCCGCGCGGAGTCGCCCGCCGGGCATCAGCCCGCCGCGGATTTGCTTGTGCGCCATGCCGCAGCCCCATTCCGCGCGCGGAATGTTCACAAAATCGCCCTCGCCGAGATAGTTGACCGAGGCGACGATCCCGCCCGGCTTGACCATGCGGATGGCCGCGTCGAACGTGTCCGCGCCGCCGCCCGCGATGCAGACCTTGTCCACGCCGCGTCCCTGCGTCTGCGCCAGGATCTGCTCGGCCAGATCGCCGTCGCGGTAGCTGAGGAAGTGATTTGCGCCGTAGGCCGCGGCGACCTCGCGGCACTTGGCCCGCGTGCCGACGGCATAGATGTTCGCCGCGCCGCGCAGCCGGCAGCCCGCAACCGCCATCAATCCGACCGGCCCGATACCGATGACGGCCACGTCCTCGCCGAACTGCACCTCGGCCAGCTCCGCCGCGTGCAGCCCCGTCGGCATCATATCGCAGAGCATCGCCGCCGCGCCCGGCTCCATGTTCTCCGGCAGGTGGGCCAGGTTCGCGTCCGCCTCGTTGACGTGGAAAAATTCGGCGAACACGCCGTCCTTGAAGTTTGAAAATTTCCAGCCCGCGAGCATCCCGCCCGAGTGCATCGCATAGCCGCGCTGCGCCTCGAGCGAACCCCAATCCGGCGTGATGGCCGTGACGATCACGCGGTCGCCCGGACGAAAATCGCGGACGAGCGCCCCGACCTCCACGACCTCACCGACGGCCTCGTGCCCGAGGATCATGTCGCGCCGGTCGCCCAGCGCCCCCTCAAACACCGTGTGGACGTCGCTCGTACACGGCGAAACGGCGATCGGACGGACGATCGCGTCCAGCGGCCCGCACTCCGGCCGCGGCTTTTCGATCCAGCCGACCCGATCCAGCCCCAACATTGCAAATGCTTTCATTGCGTTTTCTCCTTCCGGAATTTTCTCGGTCTAGGATGTGAAAACGCACATTTTTTATGCAAATTTCATACGACCGCAGCTCCAATGGTGTGTCGCTGCCCCATAAAGATGCAGCAAGGGCGCCTGCCGGTTCCCAAACGGCAAGCGCCCGTGCGTTGTTGCGGCAGGTCTGCACAGGGGGGGACGTGCAGAGGTCTTGACTGCCAAAGAGGAGAAGAGCTGCTGAAACTCTGTATGATGCAGCGGCAGGCTCCCAATACCTGCCGGAGCAGACAAAAAAACCGTGCAGCCAATGAACCGCACGGATACAATACACCTGACATGATGTGTTCCTTCGGCTGCGGTCGTGGCACAGGCCCTGCATGGCTCTCAGCTGACCTGACTTATCGCCCCAAGGACGCATCACAGTGACCGACTCGCGGGGACTCTCACCCCATTCCGCCTGCGGACTGACCCGCACGAACCATCCAGTTCTATTTCGTTGGATTCAGTATAACACAACCCCTTGCGGTTTGCAAGGGGTTGTGCAGAAATATTTTGGGTTATTGTGCCATCAGCTGTTCCAGCGCGGCGAGGCGCAGGCTCGTCGTGAAGACCTCCATTGCCTGCTCCAGCTCTTCGACCGGCGGCAGGGACGGCGCGATGCGGATGTTGGAATCCTGCGGGTCGATCCCGTACGGGAACGTCGCGCCCGCGCCGGTCATCGTGACGCCCGCTTCGCTGCAAAGGGCCAGCGTCCGCTTGGCGAGTCCCGGCACCGTGTTGCAGGAGACGAAATAGCCGCCCTTCGGGCGCTCCCAGCTGGCGATGCCAAGGTCGGCAATGCCGTCGAGATGGCGCAGCACGCACTGGAACTTCGGAGCCATGTGCGCCGCGTGCTTCTTCATCAGCTCCAGCGTATGGGCCTTGTCCTTGAGGTAGAGGACGTGGCGCTGCTGGTTGACCTTGTCGTAGGAGATGGTCTGGATGGCGAGCAGCTTCTGCATGTATTTCTGGTTGGCTTCGCTCGTCGCCATGACGGAGATGCCCGCGCCGGGGAACGTGACCTTCGACGTGGAGGCAAACTCATAGACCATGTCGGGGTTGCCCGCCTCGCGGCAGAGGGACAGGATGTCCGGGAATTCGACATAGTCGCCCTCAAACTCGTGGATGCAGTAGGCGTTGTCCCACATGAGGGTGAAGTCCTGCGCGGCAGGCTTCAGATTGGCGATGCGGCGGATCGTCTCCTCGGAGTAGACGATGCCGTCGGGGTTCGAATATTTCGGCACGCACCACATGCCCTTGACCGCCGGGTCCTTGACGTGCTCTTCGACGAGATCCATGTCCGGGCCGGTGGGCGTCATGGGAATGACGATCATCTCGCAGCCGAACGACTGCGTGATCTTGAAATGGCGGTCATAGCCCGGCGCGGGGCAGAGCCACTTGACCGTGTCCAGGCGGCACCAGGGCGAGCCGGAATGGAGCAGACCGTGCGTGAATGCCTTGGAAATGGTGTCGTACATCAGCGTGAGTGAGGCGTTGCCGCCGATGAAGCACTCCTCGGGCTTGCAGCCGAGGATCTCGGCGAACAGCCGCTTCGCCGCGGGCAGCCCAGACAGCTCGCCATAATTGCGCACATCAATACCATCGGAAATATAGTCTTCGGGGGTCTTGAAAACATCCATAATATCGCTGACCATGTCAAGCTGTGCCTTGCTGGGCTTGCCGCGGGACATATTCAGCTTCAGCTCGCGGGATTTGAGCGCGTCAAACTGGGCCTTTACCGCGCGGTATTCCTCTTGCAGCTCTGCTGCGCTGCGATCCTTGTATGCAACCGCCATTTTCCATACCTCTCTTAAATTATCATTCTGGCCGAAACCGGCCTTCTTGGGAACCTGCTTTAAGTATACCGTATTCTAGGTATAAACGCAACCGGAAAAGCGTTCACAGCCTGACAAAAAAGCTAGGGCTTATCACGGCGAAATGACGAAAACGGCCCCTCCGCGAGATCGCGGAGGGGCCGAAATTGGATCTGGTGCGATACGCCCGCAGCTTACGCCTTCTTGGCGGCAGCCTTCTTGGCGTTGCCTTCCCAGTAGTTGACGCAGATCGCGCAGGACGCGTCGCCAATGACATTCAGGCTGGTACGGCCCATGTCGAACAGACGGTCGACGCCGTAGATGAGGCCGATGTAGGTCGGGTCGATGCCGACGGCATCAAGCACCATCGCCAGCATGATCATGCCCGCGCCGGAGGTGCCGGCGGTACCGATGGAGGCGAGCGTCGCGGTGACGACGATGGTCACCATCTGGCCCATGGTCAGGTCGACGCCGATGCACTTGGCCAGGAAGATCGCGGCCACGCACTGATAGATGGCGGTGCCGTCCATGTTGATCGTCGCGCCGAGCGGCAGGACGAAGGAGGAGATGTCGTTCTCAACGCCCATCTCATCGCAGCACTCCTTGGAGACCGGCAGGGACGCCACAGAGGACGTGGACGTGAAAGCGAAGACAGCCGCGGGGAGCACGCCCTTGAAGAACTTGATCGGGCTCATCTTCGCGAAGACCTTGACAGACAGGCTGTAGACCAGCACGACATGGATGATGTAGCCGATGTAGGCCGCCAGCAGGACGAGGCCGAGGTCGCCAAGGATCTTCGGACCCTGGTTGGAGACGACCCAGGTCATCAGGCAGAACACGCCGATCGGGGAGACAGCAAGGATGAAGCTCATGACCTTCTGCGTGACCTCGTTGAAGGAGCTGACAACGTCGGCGGCCAGCTTGCCCTTCTCGCCCGCGACGAGGATGCCGCAGCCGAAGAACAGCGCGATCACGATGATCTGGAGCATTGAAGAATCGAGCAGCGGCTGGATGAAGTTCGACGGGAAAATGCCCTTGACGGTGTCGACGATGTTGGCGTTCTTTGCCTCATACGCCGCGTCCTCCGCCATTTCCAGCACACGGAACGAGCCCTTGAAGATGTTCGCCACGACGAGGCCGATGATGCAGGCGATGGCCGTGGTGGCCAGGAAGTAGACAATGGTCTTCCAGCCGATCTTGCCGACCTTGCCGATGTCGCCCATGGAGATGACGCCGTCCATGATGGAGAGCAGGACCAGAGGCACAACGATGTACTTCAGCAGATTGACGAAGATGTCGCCGAACGGCTTGATGTACGCCGTGGCGATCTCATTCGCCTTGTCTACGCCGAGGAGCGCCCACAGGATCGCGCCGACGATAATGCCGAGCACCATGCCGAGCAGGATGCGGACGCCAAGGCCCATTTTCTTCTTTTCTTTCATATACTCCTTCTCCTCTAAAAAGATTGGCCGGGAGTTTCTCACGCTCCGGGCAGTTTCATTATACCAAGGCGTTAATGTTCTGTAAAGAAATTTTTCAGTTTTGCCTATTTTTTGTTAAGGTTTTCCAAAATTCTGTTCAGATATTTTAACAAATTGCCAATTGATTTTTTCAGCTTCATTCAGCACACTGCACAAATTTAAAGTGAAAAAGTGCAAAAATGCCGGGCGGCCTATGCCGCCCGGCTCGTCGTTTTGTCCTGTCCGGAGTATTGTTCAGTCTTCCAGCGTTTCGCAGCCGCAGAAACGGATGGCCGCCTTCGCCAGCTCCGCCGTCGGATCGACAAATGGCCCTGCCACCGGCAGCGAATCGGCCACGATGGGCAGCTCCGTGCAGCCGAGGATGAAATAGTCCGCGCCGCGCGCGCGCAGCCCATTCAGCAGTGCCTCCCACGTCCCCTGCTCCGGTGCGAGCGGCTTCGACGCCTTGACCACATCGTAAATGAGGTGCATCAGCGTATCGCGCTCCGCCTCGTCCGGCAGAATGAACGCCACGCCCTCGCCCTCCAGCGCGCGGTCGTAAAGGCCGGTCGCGAGCGTCCCCTTCGTGCCGAGGATGGCCGCGGTCTTGCCGGGGAACTTCGCCGCGCAGGTCTTCGCCGTGGCGGCGAGCATGCTGAGGAACGGCGTTTCGGTCTTCGCCTGAAGCTGCGGCAGGAAATAGTGCGCCGTGTTGCACGGCATGATGATGCAGTCCGCGCCGCAGGCTTCCAGATGCCGCAGCGCAGAGGTCATCTCCGGCACGGGGTTCGTCCCGCCGGAGAGGATGGCCGCCGTGCGGTCTGGGATGCGGGCGTTGGAGTCGATGTAGACGCGGATGTGGTCGTTGTCGCAGCTTGCCTTTGTCAGGCAGGTGATCTTGCGGAACAGATCCGCCGTGGCCAGCGGCCCCATGCCGCCGAGGATGCCGATCGTTTTACTCATAGCACATACTTCCTTTCCAAAATCAACTCAATTTGAACCCGTGATCAACCCCTGCACGACCTTCACGGCCAGCAGGATGAGGACGACGATGACCGTCGGCTTCACGATCTTCGAGCCATTTTTAATGGCAAGCCCCGCGCCGAGGAAATGCCCCGCGAAGCTCGTCACCGTGCCGATCAGGCCGAGCACGATAAAGACCTTTCCGCTCATCAGGCTCGTGATCAACGCGCCGATGTTGGACGCGAGGTTCACGAGCTTCACATTGCCGCTCGCCGTCCGGACGTCCATCTTCGCGAGGTTGCAGAACACGAGCAGGAAAAACGTGCCGCTTCCCGGCCCGTAGAACCCGTCGTAGGCCCCGATGAAAAACGTCGACACACAGACGATCGCCATCTGCGCCTTCGGCTCGATCTGCCCGCGCTCCTCCGGGAGCTGCCGCTGCCGCAGCACCACGAACGCCACAACCGGCAGCACGAGCAGCAATAAATATTGCAGATATTTCTCCGGCACCATCAGCTGCAATTTCGTTCCGAAATGCGAGCCGACAAGCGACATCACGATCCCCGGAATGCCGAGTTTCCAGTCCACATAGCCGTTTTTGATATACCGTCCCGTCGACGCCAGCGAGCCGAGTCCTGCCGAGAGCTTGTTCGTCCCCAGCGCATAGTGCGCCGGCAGG
>QWCN01012826.1_pt1 | contig 12310 bp, 7 predicted proteins | sample 1972711 | NCBI WGS metagenome assembly QWCN01 (sample SAMN09866707, study PRJNA288562) | Human gut metagenome isolate term1_stool, whole genome shotgun sequencing... | isolation source: gut | host: Homo sapiens | place: USA: California | reverse complement strand
ATCAAGACCTTTAGAAAAACAACTTACAAATACATCGCTAGAAAAACTAAATGAACTTACATTAAATATATTTAATGTAACAAATGAAGAAGATGTTTTTAGAATTATTAATTAGGTTATACGTATATTCGTATAGCCTTTTTTTATTTACAAAATATAATAATTATTTCTTATTATTTGCATTTCACACCCTAAAAACGACATTTCACGACAAATGAAAAAGTAAAGTATCATAAATAGTAAAATATGAATAGACAAGGGAGGTTTTTTTATTAACAAATAAATAAGTAGTTTTAAACATAATAATTTTAAATAAGGGGAGGAAAAGAAAGTTATGAAGATAAAAATAAAGAAAATAATAGCAAGCGTACTTATATTCATGATGATTTTTACACAAATGCCTTTAGCATCAACAAATGTGTATGCAGCTGACGACAATGGAATAACAATTTCTGGAAATGTAATGAATGTTACGCCAAATACAACATTTCCAATAGTGATTGGGGATGAAGAGGCAAAATATGGCGTAGTTGATACTATTAATATAGAAGGAGGTCAATATTCTCTAAAAAAAGACAATCGATTTTTTACCATTGTTACAAAAAGAGCTATAACTGTTAATATTAATGGTAATATAGATGTTGCAGACAAATGGAGAGGATATGGTTGGTTCATTATCGGCGGTAGTAAAAATAATTTTACTATTAATGGTAAGTATCATACTGTAAATGCCAACTTTTTAACATTCTTCGATAGCAGTGTTGGTACAGCGTCTATTAATGATTTAACAATAACAACAAATGCTCAAAAAGCAATAATAAATAGAACTACCAATTCGACAATTAGTATCAATAATTGTACAATAAAAAAGTTGCAAAATATTCAAAATAGCTGTGCATTAAGTAACAATGGTTATGCAGAAATAACAAACACTACTATAGAAAATGGAATGATTGCAAATGGTACAATGATTGATTTCGTTAATGAAACACCAAGATATAATGGGTTAGTCTTAAATAATAGTAACGTAACTAATAATTATGGTGATGCAATTCAATTTGGAAAATATTGGAAAAATAATTGGAAGAAGATAGAGATTACAAGTTGCACAATAAAGGGTCAAAACTATGGTATATCTTCAAGTTTGAATTACTACTATAATGGAGGATATAAATATTTAAATATAAATGGAAATACAACAATATCAGGTGGTAATGCTGGAATTTATCTAGAAAATTCATCTAGATTAGATATTTCTAATTATACAAATACATCGCCACTTTCAATAAGAGTTAATGAAGATGATTTATCAAAAGAGTATTATTTAACAAATACAAATTTAACACAAGATTTCATTGATAAGGTTTCTATACTTAATGATGATTGTAATGTGCTTTTTAAATATAAAGCTTTGACAGTAATTAAACATACTCATAATTGGGTATATGAAGTAAATGATAATAGTACAATTTCTGCTCGATGCACTACTAGTGAAAATTCATGTAGTTACAATACAAATGCGGTAGAATTAAAAATTAGTGCAGATGATATGGATTATACAGGAAAAGCTTATAGTGGTTTATCGTTAAAAGATAGTGACAATAATGTGGTTACTGATAATAAATTTCCTGTCACTAAAAATGATATAATAATTGAATATGAAGGAAAGGATTATACAAAAAGTGAAATTGCACCTACTGCAGTAGGTGATTACGAAGTATCTGTTAGTGTTGGTAAACAAACGGTAACAAAGAAGTTTAAAATAAATAAAGCAAATTCTTGTTTATCATCTCCTCCTAAAGCGAATGAGTTAACTTATAATGGTAAAGAACAAGAACTTGTAACAGCGGGAATAGCTGATGGAGGAACAGTTTATTATAGTTTAAGTGAAAATGATGGTTGGTCAACAACAATTCCAAAAGGAAAAGAAGCAGGAAAATATCGTATTTATTATTATGTAAAAGGTGATGAAAATCATAATGATTATAAAACTGATCATGGCTTTGTTGATGTAGAAATCAAAAAAGGCACACCAAGTATAAATGTAGAATTTGCAAAAAATCTTACATATAACAGTGAAAAACAAAACTTTATTATTAATGCTGAAATTCCAAAAGGAACAATTTTAAAATATAGATTAAATGCTAAAGATAAATGGACAACAGAAATTCCATCTGCTGAAAATGCAGGGGAATATACTATATATTACAAAGTAGAAGGTGGAAGTAATTATAATGATAGTGAAGAAAAGTCTTCAAAAGTAAAAATCAATCAAAAAGAAGTAACAGTTTCAAATATCAAAGCAAATGATAAAGAATATGATGGTAATAATTCAGTAAAATTAGACTTTAATGATGCTCATTTTGATGGTAAATGTGGAAATGATCAATTATCAGTTACAGCAGATGGAAACTTTACAGACGTAAATGCTGGAGAAAATAAAAAAGTTTCATTGTCTAATTTAGTTTTAAATGGTACAGATAAAAATAACTATGTATTATCGCAAACAGGAAATCAAACTGAAACAACTGCTACAATTACGCCAAAATCTTTAACATCTAATATGGTAACGCTAGATGGAGAAGATAATACCTATATGTTTAATAACAGAAATATGATTAAACCAGTTGTTACAGTAAAAGATGGGGAAACTGCTTTAACAAATAATGATTTTGAAGTTAGTGGTGAAGTAGAAAAAACAGACTATGGAACATACACATTAAATGTTGTTGGAAAGGGAAACTATCAAGGAACAGTTCCTGTTCAATGGTCTATTAATGAAAATAAAGCTCCTACAGGAACAATTAAAATAGGTAATAACACTATAAATAAAGTATTAAACAGTTTAACATTTGGCTATTTCTTTAAAGAAACAAAAGCTGTCACTATTACAGGTAGTGATGGTGAAGGAGAAAGTGGAGTTAAAGAAGTATCTTACTATTTAGCTAATGATATTTTAAGTATAGAACAATTAGAAAATGTTACATGGATTAAGATAGATAATGGTAAAACATTTAATATTAATCCAAATAATAAATATGTTATTTATGCTAAGATTGTAGATAATGCAGGAAATAGTAGCATTATTAATTCTGATGGTGTTGTTCTTTACAGTGATTCAACATCGGCCACAGAAAAGCTAGAATATACAAAAACAACTGAAAGTAATTTAACAGCATCGGTTAATTTAAATGGGAATGAAATTAAAGATGTTGCCATTGGAAATGATTCATTAGAAAAAGATGATTATTATACTGTTAATGGTTCAACAATTACGTTTAACGGTAGATGTTTAGATAAATTAGAAGCAAAAGATTATACATTAACAGTATCTTATAATCCTTTAGGTGTTGAGTATATAAATAATCAAGGTAATCAAGCACCAAGAACTACAACTATTACTTTAAAAGTGAAAAAGGCAAATGGTTCTATCACAAATATTCAAGATATATCTAAAGAATACGACGGACAAGTAGTTAAACAACCAACGTTCAATAAATTAGGAACAGGTAATGATACTATTGAATATAAAGTAAAAGATGCAGATGACACAACATATACAACAATAAAACCAAAAGATGCAGGAACATATAAAGTAAGAGTGACTGTAGGTGAAGATGGTACTTATGAAGCTACAAGTGGTGAAAAAGAATTTACAATTACTCCTAAAGAATTAAATGTTACTGTAGATTCTGTAACTAAAGAATATGATGGTAATAAAAACGCATCAGTAACTGGAAGTGTGACTACAGGAATTGATGGTGAAACACTTACAATAAGTGGTTTAACTGGAATATTTAATAGTAAAAATGTAAAAGATGCAAATAAAGTTACAGTAGATCCTAGTAAAGTGAATGTTACAGGAAATGATTCTACAAATGTGAATAACTACACATTAGTTTATCCTGAATTAGTTGCAGGAAGTATTACACCAAAAATAATTGATTTAAAATGGAATAAAGAATTAACTTACAATGGTAAAGAACAATTACCAATAGCTACAGTTAATAACTTAGTAGATGGTGATGATTGTGGAATTACTGTTACAGGTGCAAATAGAAATGCAGGTACTTATGAAGCTAAAGCTACAGAAGTAAGTAATCCAAACTATAAGTTACCTAAAAATGTAACAACAAGTTATACAATTGGTAAAAAACAATTATCTATTGAAGATTTAAAAGCTGTAAATAGAAAATACAATGGTACGAGTGAAGTTGCATTACAAGGTGGAACACTTACAGGTGTTGCTGGAAATGATAAAGTATCTATTGATATGCCAAAAATGGGTACAATAGAAAACTCAATTGCAGGAGAAAATAAAGCAGTAAGTTATACTAAATCTGCTTTAAGTGGTGAAGATAAAGATAACTATGAATTATTAGAAACTGTATGGCCAGCATTAACAGTGACAATTAGTAAAACAGATGAATCAAATACAGTAATTACAACTACTCAAAATGAATTAGATAAAACGTATGATGGATATGAAGTTGTAGATGTAAAATCAACATCTAACAATAAAACTACTCCAGTTGTTGAATATTCATTAAAAGGAAAGAATGAATATTCAACAACAAAACCAAAGAATGCAGGAGAATATACAGTAAGAGTGACATATCCAGCTGATGACAATTATGAAAAATCATCAGTGACAAAAGATTTTACAATAAAAAAAATGAAAACAAGAGTTTCAGCAATTGATTTATCAAAAATATACGGAGAAAAAGGTTATGAATTGATGTATAGTTTTGATAGACTTGCAAGAGAAGATCGATTAACTGGAATCATTCTTACAAGACAAGAAGGAGAAGATGTAGGAACATATAAGATAAAAGTAAGTCAAAAAGAAGGATCAAATCCAAATTATGATATTACTTTTAAAGATGGAACATATACAATTAATCCATTATCGATTGATAAAGGAACAGTTGTATTAGGAAATGTTTTAAAATATACAGGAGAAAAACAAACACAAGAAGTAGAACAAGTTTTAGTCAATGGAAAAGCATTAAATAAAGAAGATTATGAAGTATTAGATAATCAAGCAACGAAAGAAGGAAAACATGTTCTAACAATCAAAGCTAAAGGAAATAACCATACAGGATCCTTTGAATATAGCTATGCAATCTTACCAAAAGAAAATGATAAGATAGGAACAGGATCATTTACTGTTAAAACAACAGGAGATGTAGAAATAAGTAGAGAAGAAGTTATAGATCTCCTTATTGAAAACAAAGAAATAACAGCAAATGAATTAAGTGAAATAGCAGAAGGTAAGAAAGTAGAAATCGTATTAGAAGTAAAAGAAGCGCAAGCAAATGAACTTATTGAAACAAATACAAAAGGATATAAAGTAGGAAAATACTTAGATATTACACTTTATAAGAGTGTTAATGGAACAAATGAAAGTATACATGAACTTACAAAAGTCATGAAAGTAACAATCAAAGTTCCAGAAGAACTAATCAATAAAGATAGTAAAACTAAGAGAGAATACTTTATCGCAAGAAGTCATAATGGAAAAGTAGATATCTTAGAAACAAAATATGATGAAAAGACAAACAGCTTAACATTTGAAACAGATAAGTTCAGTGACTATGCAATTCTTAACAAGAAAGAAGTGAAGAAGGTTAAAACAGGGGATAGTACAAATAGCGTGCTTTATTTGGGGTTATTTGGTTTTAGTTTATTGATTATTTATTGTATTTTAATGAAAAAGTTTATTAGATAGTAAAATCATAAAGAAGTCTCTTTGAATAGGAGACTTCTTTTTGCATTTCACACCCTAAAAACGACATTTCGCGACAAATGAAAAAGTAAAGTATCATAAATAGTAAAATATGAATAGACAAGGGAGGTTTTTTTATTAACAAATAAATAAGTAGTTTTAAACATAATAGATCTAAATAAGGGGAGGAAAAATAAGTTATGAAGATAAAAATAAAGAAAATAATAGCAAGCGTACTTACATTTATGATGGTCTTTACACAAGTGCCTGTAAATGTATTTGCGGAAACTAAAGGAGAATCAATACCTCTTGATATAACGCTTGTGCTAGATGTGTCTGGAAGTATGGATGATCCATTAAGTGGTGGAACAAAAAGAATGAGTGTTTTAAAGGATTCTGTTTATCAGTTGATTGATGAATTCTCAACTAAAAATACAAACATTGAAGATGTTAGTAAACAAAATAGAATTGCAATTGTTAAATTTGCAGGGGATAAAAATAATAAAGTAGGAAATGATACATACACTAGTGGAGGATATAGATATAACTATACTCAAGTTGTAAGTGACTACGTTGCTGTACAAGATACGAATAAAGGTGATTTAAAAGAAAAAGTAAAAACAATTAATGCGTCAGGTGCAACAAATTCACAAGCAGCTATGGAGTTGACAAAAAATTTGGTAAATAGTAGTGTGAATGACACAAATAGAAGATATGCCAAAAGAGTAGTAATTTTTGTTACGGATGGTGTGCCAACAACTCAAAGTTCGTTTGATGATGATGTAGCAAACAATGCTATATCTACTGCAAAATCTATAAAGAAAAATGCATTTATTTATTCTATCGGATTATCTGCAAAGACAAATAAAACTATTGTAGGTGATGATGGGGATGGTAATTGGACAGAAACAGAAAAGTTTAATGCCTATTTACATGGTATATCTAGTAATTATCCAAATGCGACAGATTATAAGAATTTGGGTAATAAATTAAACGGAGCAAATTATTACAGAGGGGTTAAATCTTCTACTGAAGCGCATGATACATTTGCTGAGATTATTAGATTACTTTCTAATATGTTGTTTGATCTTGCGGACTATACAAAAGTCAATGAAGCAAAAGCTAAAGTGCCAAGTAACTTAAATATTTACACAGAAGAAACAGTTAATGCATTGCAAGAAGCACTTGATGCAGTAGAAGAAGGAAAAAATATAACAGAACAAGAAACCGTAGATGGATATGCTAAAGCTATTAATGAAGCAATCAATAGTTTAGTAATAAAAGATGCTAATTATAAAAAAGTCAATGAAGCAAAAGCCAAAGTGCCAAATGACTTAAATATTTATACAGAAGAAACAGTTAATGCATTGCAAGAAGCGCTTGATGCAGTAGAAGAAGGAAAAAATATAACAGAACAAACTGAAGTAGATGCAATGGCAAAAGCTATTTACGAAGCAATCAGTAAATTAGTATTAAAAGATGCTAATTATAAAAAAGTCAATGAAGCAAAAGCCAAAGTGCCAAGTAACTTAACAATTTACACAAAAGAAACAGTTAATTCATTGCAAGAAGCACTTGATGCAGTAAAAGAAGGAAAGAAAATAACAGAACAAGAAACAGTAGATGGATATGCTAAAGCTATTTACGAAGCAATCAGTAAATTAGTATTAAACAAGAAAGAAGTGAAGAAGGTTAAAACAGGGGATAGTACAAATAGCGTGCTTTATTTGGGGTTATTTGGTTTTAGTTTATTGATTATTTATTGTATTGTGATGAAAAAGTTTATTAGATAGTAAAATTATAAAGAAGTCTCTTTGAATAGAAGACTTCTTTTTTCTTTGGACTAAACGTCCATTAAAGAAAGAAAAGAAGAAAGATAATATAATGGTAGAAAAAGAATAAATTTTTTATAAAAGTCAAGTCGTTTTGGTTAGGAAACTCGCAAATTTGACACAAACTTGAGACAAAATGAAAGAGGAACCATGATACAATTTACTTGTAACAGATCTAGATAAGTTACCTTAAATAAAAAGAAAGTAGGTAATAATAAATTGATAGTGACAAATAACTTAACACCTGATAGTGCCTGTCGTACCTTCTTCAGTAATGATGTTCATTTTGCATCTTTTTCTAATGCCATCTTATTTGATGGAAAACAACTCATTCATCCTGAAAGACTTGTTCGCTACGAAAACGATACTTCATTTATTATCAATGATACAAAAAGCGTAGAGGATGAAAAAAGAAGAAGGGATATTGTCGTCAAAACCGATATCAATGGGATCTATTGTCTTTTTGGTATCGAACATCAAAGCAGTATTGATCAAGAAATGGTGATTCGCTGTGGTAATTATGAAATGGTGGAGTATCTAAAACAGTTAAAAAACAAAAAACTCAAAAGACTCGTTCCTCAAGTTATGATTGTTTTTTATACGGGAGATAAAAAATGGAATGCACCGGTAAAATTAAGTGATTATTTAGATGTTCCAAAAGAATTAAAAGCATATGTAAAGGAATGGATATTTATCTTTATTGATGTTAAAGAGATCGATACTAGCAAGATCAAAGATGCTCAAACCCGTTATTTTATCGAAGCGATACAGAACATGTACAGGAAGTTTAGATTTAATCAAAGACTTACCAGAAGGAGATGAAATCGATATGTGTGAAGGAATGGAAAGAATGGCAGAAGGATTTAGAAGTGAAGGACGTAAACAAGGTATTCTTGTGGGAAGAAATGAAGGTAGAAAAGAAGGAAAACTAGAAGAAAAGAGAAGTACATTAAAAGAACAATTAATCATTAAATTAGGAGCTGTTTCAAGTCGTTTAGAAGAACAACTTACAAATGCATCACTTGAAAAATTAAATGTATTAACGCGGAATATATTTGATATTACAAGTGAAGAAGATGTTTTAAGAATTATTCATTAAAATTTTTTGAACAAAGCTGTAAGAAAATGAAATCATTTCTTAACAGCTTTTATTTTTTGTTTAGAGTGCTATAATTATGTAGGTAGTAAGAAAGGATGAAATTATGTACGCAAAAAATACATGGGAAAAATATGCAAATTGTGTAAATGATGTTATGGAATATAATGAAGGTTATAAAGATTATATTTCAAAAAATAAAACAGAACGTGCTTGTGTTAAGGATTCTATTCGTTTAGCAGAAGCTAAAGGTTTTAAACCTTTATCATCTTTTGATCATTTAAAGACAGGTGATAAGGTTTATGTTATTAATAGAGATAAGAATATTGCTCTATTTATTATTGGTGAAAAACCTTTAACTGAAGGTATGAGGATTTTAGGGGCTCATATTGATTCGCCTCGTATGGATTTAAAACAAAATCCTCTTTATGAATCAGAAGGATTTGTTTTAGCGGATACGCATTATTATGGTGGTATAAAGAAATATCAATGGGTTACAATTCCTTTATCTTTATATGGTGTGGTTTGTAAAAAAGATGGTAGTGTTGTTGATGTTGTCATTGGTGAAGATGAAAATGATCCTGTAGTTGGTATTAGTGATTTATTGATTCATTTATCAGCTGATCAATTAGATAAAAAAGCAGCTAAAGTTATAGAAGGAGAAAACTTAGATGTGACTTTAGGAAATATGCCACTTGTTGGAGAAGAAAAAGATGCTGTTAAAGCGAATATCTTAAAATTATTAAAAGAAAAATATGATATTGAAGAAGAAGATTTCATTTCTGCTGAAATTGAAGTTGTACCTAGTGGAAAAGCAAGAGATTATGGTTTAGATCGCTCAATGGTAGCAGGATATGGTCATGATGACCGTGTGTGTGCTTATACTTCTTTAACAGCTCTTTTAGATAGTGAAGTATCCGAATATACAAGTTGTGCTATTTTAGTGGATAAAGAAGAAATTGGTTCAGTAGGGGCCACAGGAGCACATTCTTTATTCTTTGAAAATACTGTTGCGGAATTATTATTAAAGATGGGAATTGATAGTTTTATTCAAACAAGACTTACAATGGCTCGTTCTAAAATGTTATCAAGTGATGTTTCTGCTGGTGTTGATCCATTATTTGTAAGTGTGAATGATAAGAAAAATGCTGCTTATTTAGGTAATGGTATTGTCTTCAATAAATATACTGGATCAAGAGGTAAAAGTGGAAGTAATGATGCTTCAGCAGAATATGTTGCACAAGTTCGTGCAGTCATGGATAATGCAAATGTCCATTATCAAACAGCTGAATTAGGACGTGTTGACCAAGGTGGAGGCGGAACAATCGCTTATATCTTAGGTAATTATAATATGGATGTCATTGATGCTGGTATTGCCGTTTTAAATATGCATGCACCAATGGAAGTTGTAAGTAAAGTAGATGTTTATGAAACTTATCAAGCTTACAAAGCTTTTTTGAAAAATGCTTAGAAATACTCCTGTTGGAGTATTTTTTATTATCTATTTTTTAAACAATATGTTATGATAAATGTATTGTTAGAAAAGGTAGGTTTTTATGAAAGAAAGAGAACAATTTAAATCAAGAATTGGTTTTATTTTATTGTCCGCTGGATGTGCTATAGGAATAGGAAACGTATGGCGTTTTCCTTATGTTGTTGGAGAAAATGGAGGAGGAATTTTTGTATTGTTTTATCTTTTCTTCCTTCTTTTAATAGGTGTCCCTATTTTAAGTATGGAATTTTCCGTAGGGAGAGCGAGTAAAAAAAGTGCTATAAAATCCTTTGAAACACTAGAAAAGCCAAAACAAAAATGGCATTTACACGGTTATATGGCTTTAGTAGGAAATATCTGCTTAATGATTTTTTATACAACTGTTTCAGGTTGGATGTTGAAATATTTTTATAATTTTTTAACAGGACAATTTGCAGGTTTATCTACAAAAGGTGTTCAACAAATATTTTCAAATGTTCTAGCAAGTCCCTCTACAAATGTTTTTTGGATGATTGTTGTAGTAGCTTTAGGAATGCTTGTATGTTCGATGGGACTACAAAATGGGGTAGAACGTATTACTAAAGTAATGATGTCAGGACTCTTAGGGCTTATTATGATTCTTGCTATTCATGGTTTGTTATTGGATGGTGGTATGGCAGGTGTGAAGTTTTATTTATATCCTGATTTTCATAAGATTTCTGAAATAGGACTTGTTAAGGTAATTGTTTCTGCCATGAATCAAGCTTTCTTTACTTTGAGTATTGGTATCGGTTCAATGGCAATCTTTGGAAGTTATTTAAATAAGGAACAAACTTTATTAAAAGAATCGTTGAATGTGGCGCTGTTAGATACTTTTGTCGCTATTATGGCAGGATTGATTATTTTTCCAGCATGTTTTTCTTTTGGAATTAGTCCTGATAGCGGTCCTAGTTTGATTTTTATTACGTTACCCAATGTTTTTGTTTCAATGACAGGTGGAAGGATTTGGGGTTCACTTTTCTTCTTATTTATGTCATTTGCTTCTTTATCAACGGTTATTGCTGTTTTTGAAAACATCATTGCTTGTACAATGGAATTACTAAATATTGACCGTAAAAAAGCAGTGATGATCAATTTTGTAGTCATTACAGTTTTATCATTACCATGTGCTTTAGGTTTTAATGTTTTAAGTAACATTCAACCATTAGGTGCTGGTTCTACAATTCTAGATTTAGAAGATTTTATCGTAAGTAATTTATTACTTCCATTAGGATCACTTGTTTATTTATTATTCTGTACTTCTAAATATGGTTGGGGATTTAAAAACTATCAAAAAGAAGCAAATATTGGAAAGGGTTTAAAAGTACCTGACAAAATGCAATTTTATGTAACAGTTATTTTACCGATTGTAGTTATTTTTGTTTTTATTAGTGGAATTATCTAGGAGAAAACATATATGAATGTAAGATGTGCTCTTATGGATGATTTAGAGGAAATTATAGAACTTTATGATGCTGTTAGTGATGCTATGAAAGAGAGTGCTTTTGATATTGGCTGGCGAAAAAATCTCTACCCATCAAAAGAAATGATTCAATCAGATATCAAACAAAAAACTTTATATATCTTACAAAAAGAAGAAAAGATCATAGGGGCAATGGTATTAAATCATGAAAGTGACCCTTGTTATCAAAATGTTTATTGGCAAATAAATGTTGATGATACAGAAGCAATCATTTTGCATCGTTTTTGTATTCATCCAAATTATCATGGATGTGGTAAGTATTTTCTAAAACAAGCTTTGAAAATTGCCCAAAAACAAAACCAAAGGGTCATGCGTTTGGATGTTTTATCTTCTAATTTACCAGCTATTCGCCTTTATGAAAAATGTGGTTTCTTATTGCAGGGAAAACAAATGATGGATTATGGTAAAACTGTTATAGCATATTTATATGAAAAACTTATTTAAAGTGTTGTGAAATAATTTCATAGCACTTTTTTTTGGACCAAACGTCCATTGAAGAAGAAAAAAAGGAAAGATAAAATAATGATAGATAAAAAATTAAATTGCCATGGTTAGAAAACGAACAAATTATCTTTGATAACATGGTACAATAACATCAGAAAAACTCCTTATAAATATGATAAACAATACAAACAAAAAGCGATGTATGAAACCTTAATAT
>QWCN01011617.1_pt1 | contig 12313 bp, 10 predicted proteins | sample 1972711 | NCBI WGS metagenome assembly QWCN01 (sample SAMN09866707, study PRJNA288562) | Human gut metagenome isolate term1_stool, whole genome shotgun sequencing... | isolation source: gut | host: Homo sapiens | place: USA: California | reverse complement strand
TGGTTTTCGCATGATAAATACAAACTTAGTAAATTTTGAGGATACCTTTTTTCTTGAAAATATAATTTATAACGAGCTAAAAGCAAGAGATTATGAAGTATTTACAGGAAAAACATATAAGGGTGAAATTGATTTTGTTGCAATAAATGGAAGAAAGAAATGTTTTATTCAGGTGGCATATTATTTGGCTGGCAAGGCAACGATTGAAAGAGAGTTTGGTGCTTTTAAGCCAATTAGTGATGCATCACCGAAATATGTGTTTTCATTAGATCGATTTGATTATTCAAGAGATGGAATTGCACATATCAATATTGTTGATTTTCTTTTGGGTAAGAAGGATATTAATTTATCATAACGCCACAAATTAAGAAAAAATTTAAAATTGTGGCATGATTAGTCATACCAATAGCTACGACAACTTTCAATTTGCCGGACTCACAAACAATTTAATATTTATTTTACAAAGCACTTTAGCCTAAAGGTTAGGAACTGTTGTACGTCCCATAGACGGTTGTAATGGTATAGTGATATAGGAGCATGGATTGAGAAAGAACTTGCCAGGGCAAAGGAGAACTGATTTGAACATACAGATATTTGGAACAAAAAGAGGCTGTCAAAGTAGCAAATGGAAATGCGACTCCTGCAACGCCGGAAGAAATTATTTCACTTTCAAAGAGAAAATATGGTGTAGATAATGAGACAAGCGAAGTGGCATATACTGATAATCAGTGGTCAGTATACCTTAATCTTTGTAAGGAATACAGACAAGATAAATCTGCTTCAACTATAAAGACCAGCTTTCAGGAGGGGAAAATATGCAGGGAAAAGAAAGAACATTCACACCACAGGTAGAAAAGGTCTGGAACAAAGATTACCAGTGTGAGTATTACAGAGGGGTTATCATAGATGGAGAGGACAATATAGTTGAGCGTTGCACAAGAACCCATGCAAGCTATGATGCTGCATTAGACGAGGTAAGGAAGAAAATGGCTTACAGCCCGTTATATTATCGTCAGGCAGGCGCAGATATAAAGGAAAAGCTGGAAGAGTATAAAAAGAAAAAAGCTATTGAAGAAAAGAAAAATGCCGTGGTTGTTTTTGATACTGATGAATTTGGTGAGTGGAAGTATATGTATGAACCGAAAGATGGTGGAGTACTGTACCGGTTCAGATATAAAAATCAGATGAGTGAAGCATCTACATTTTTATCAGCTAAAAGTGGTTCATCAGCTGTTGTTCCACTTATAGCAAACGAAGTATACAGGAAAGGTGAATCTGATAAAATATTTTATGAGAGCAGGATCAGAAGTGAGTACGATATAGAAAAGCTGCCGGGGCATAAAGACATATGGAAAATAACCTCTATTGTAAATGTTACACAGAATAAAAATCAGGACAGTAAGGTTACTGTCAGGTATCTTAAGTTTGGCAATCTTACCAAAGAATTTAAAAAGCGAGAGAAGAAGAAAACAATAGTTATTAAAAGAAAATGGGTATTTTACAACGACCTTATGGAATATATACACAATTATGCCGATATTAGATAATAAGAAGCATTTGTAAAAATGTGGTTTCAGGGGGCAGGCATGAATATATCTAATGTAATGGGAAGCGCAGATACCAGTGTTGTTGCGGCTTCTAAAAAGAATAAATGGAAACTGACAGACTCTTTAAAAGATAAAATTGCTGAAATGGCGAAAAAAGATGCACAGAACAATGAATATATGGGAAATGAATTTAAGAGTTTAAGAAAGTCAGAAATAAGCAAGGTTGCGCCAGACAGGGCTGCTTTGATTGGAAAATTCAGCTATCTGACAGGTTCTGGCAATGCATCTGTCATGAAAGAAGTGCAGGAAGCGGATAAAAGATGGCTGTGCATGTTATTTGGAGAGCCGTATGAGGCAAAGTGTCAGGGAAAAGGCTTTGGTTCAGCAGTTCATGTATATAATGAAGATGGAGAAGAGATACTTACATATACAGGCGGTGTTGGCTGGCAGGCAAAAGAAACAAAGGCGGAGACAAAGGTTAATTCTGCTTTAAAAACAACATATTATGAAGCTTATTCGGCAGAAAGAAAGGCATTAAAGAGCAAAGAAAGTGATAATATAGCAGCAGGAGCAGATAATACATTTGATGCAAGAGCGTAGCTTATTGCAATATCTTCATAAAATATTATCGACATACGCCCATATACACGCTATAATATGTTTGCTTTAATATGTAGATATCACGAGATTAGAATAAGTAACAGAGGAAAATGTTTATGAATTATATTGTTATGGATCTTGAGTGGAATCAGAGTGCCAAGGGAAAACAATTTTCTGAGGATCATTTTCCTTTTGAGATTATACAGATAGGTGCGGCGAAGGTTAATGAGAAGCTTGATATTGTAGATGAGTGGCAGTGTACCATTAAGCCACAGGTGTATACAAAGCTGCAGAATACAGTCAAGAAGATATTAGGGATAACAGAAAATGACCTTGCTAACGGAACTGATTTCGTATCGGGTGTAACTGAATTTCTTGAATGGTGCGGTGAGGATTATACATTTGTTACATGGGGAAGCATGGATATTACTGAATTAAGACGAAATATGAAGTTTTATGATGTTCCGGAGAATTTCCCAAAGCCGCTTCTATACCTTGATCTTCAGAAACTTTACAGTATTAATTTTTCAGATGGCAAGACACGCATGAATCTTAAATCTGCAATTGATGAGCAGGGAATCAAGGGAGATGAGCATTATCATTCAGCAATGAGTGATGCAAGATATACAGCCAAGATAATGAAGAAGCTGGATTTTGACAGAGTTAAGAAGTTCTGCAGTATAGATACATTTACAATTCCAGAGTCAAGAAAGGACGAGGTATATCTTAACTTTGGAACTTATGAGAAGTATATTTCAAAGGGATTTGCGACAAGGGACAAGGCTGCAAGCGACAGAACTGTACGTTCCTGCAAATGCTTTTTATGTGGCAGGACTATGACAAGAACAGTCAAGTGGTTTGCCACTAATTCGAAATGCTATTACGGCTTGTTTACATGTGATGAACACGGACTTATAAAGGGGCGTTTCAGAGTTAAACAGACCGAAGAAGGCAGATATTATGCAGTCAGAATTATGAAGCACACTGATGAAAAGGGTGCACTTAAGATATATGAAAAGCAGATAAAAGAGAGAGAGCACAGACGCAGGCGGCATCAGGCAGAGAAACTTTCAGAACAGAAATAATGGCATGTCAGAAATCCAACTGACATGCCATTTTAACATATTTAATATCAGAACATTAATCCATATATTACTGCAAGACCAAGAATTACCTGGATAATTGTGAATCTAAAAACAACCTGCGTATCTGACCAGTCTTTATTCTTTCTCATATGGTCGTGGATTGGTGTACGAAGGTTCTTCATTAGGTTGATGTGAAGAAATCTCATGAAAGAAACCTTGATAAGACCAAGTCCGCCATCAAGAATAATTACAAGTGCCATTGGAATATAAAGCAGCGGTGCATGGAGCTTGAGGAATGTAAATGCTATAAATATTCCTATTGCTCTAGAACCTGCGTCACCCATAAGAAGCTTGCTTGGTGATGCATTGAACCACAGGTAGCCGAGGATACACACAATCATAATAAGAACGGTGTGTCTGTAAGCTGATTCAATATTAAATGACTTAAAAAGAACATACACTGAGGCAAGTGTTACAACAGAGAGTGTACCGCATAAGCCGTCAACACCATCTGAACAGTTAGTAACATTGATACTTACCCATATAAGTATAATAATAAGTATTGCATAGATGATTGGATTAAGAGTTACTGTCTTTCCAAAGAATGCAAGGTCAAATGTGTTAGGGTTGTAATGCAGGTAAGTAACTGCCGCCATAACCGATATTGCAAGGTCAATAAGACCTTTCTTTAAATTACCCCATGGTGATGAAGCACTGTCATCAAGGTATCCGCTGAGCATTGCGGCAAGCACAAGTATAAGATAAATGATAAGCTCGGCACTTAAGTTTACGAATAATGCACATGTGACTGTGAATGTAAGAATGAAAATCATGCCGGCGCCTCTTGGCTTTCCAACTGATTTACTTCCGTTAATGGCATAAGCTCTTCCGGCATCTCTTGGAAGAAGATTCTTGCCAAGAGCAATTGCAGCTATTGTAAATGCGAAGGCAAATAAAATGCTTACAAATGCTATGATGTTGGTGAAACTTTCGTTAATAATATAGTATATCATAAGAATTTAATACTCCTTTTCATCTTTCTAACTTATATAAAGCATTTATTTCAATGCGATTTACAGTATAACATAATATATGTGAAATGAACATTTTTTTTGCTAATGAAATGTAGTAATTAATTTGCTAATGTGGTAATATACTATTAATTAATGGGATAATCTGAGGGGACCCATGAGTATCGTGTAGGATAATAATATAATGGAGGATTTTATGAAGAATATGCAAAAATACGAGCAGCTGGCAATCACAGAAGTGGATGCATATCTTTTTGGACAGGGAACTCATTATGAGATATATAACAAAATGGGTGCGCATGTTGGAGTAAAAGACGGAAAAGAAGGTGTGTATTTTGCTGTGTGGGCACCTGCTGCAAGGGAAGTCTATGTTATAGGTGAGTTTAATAACTGGAATGCATATGGTTATGATATGAAGAAGATTTCAGATGGTGGAATATATGATTTGTTCATACCAGGAGCTAAAGCAGGGGATATGTATAAGTTCCTTATTATTTCCCAGAGTGGAGAGGCTCTTTACAAGGCAGATCCATATGCTAATCAGGCACAGTTAAGACCAGAGACAGCATCAATAGTTGCCGATCTTTCAGGTTATGAATGGAAAGATTCTGAATGGGTTGAGAAGAAGAAGACAGAGAATCATCTTAAAGCACCTCTTTCTATATATGAATGTCATCTTGGCTCATGGAAGAAGAAAGATGATGGAACAGAGGACGGATTTTATACATATAGAGAATTGGCACCTGAGCTTGCAAAATATGTAACAGATATGGGATACACACATATTGAACTTATGGGAATTGCAGAGTATCCATATGATGGATCATGGGGATATCAGGTAACTGGTTATTATGCACCTACAGCAAGATACGGAACACCTAAGGATTTCATGTATTTTGTAGATTATATGCATGAAAAAGGAATTGGTGTAATTCTTGACTGGGTACCGGCACATTTTCCAAAGGATGCACATGGACTTGCTAATTTCGATGGAAGCTGTGTATATGAGTATGCAGACCCTAGAAAGGGAGAGCATCCTGACTGGGGAACGAAGGTATTTGATTATTCCAAGAATGAAGTGTCTAACTTCCTTATTGCTAATGGAATGTTCTGGGTGGACAAGTTCCATATTGATGGTTTAAGAGTTGATGCTGTTGCTTCAATGCTGTATCTGGATTACGGAAGGACAGAAGGAAACTGGGTTCCTAACAAATATGGTGACAACGGTAATCTCGAAGCAATCAGCTTTTTAAAGCATTTTAACAGCATGTTAAAGAAGAGATTCCCACAGGCAATAACTATAGCTGAGGAGTCAACAGCATGGCCTATGGTAAGTGGTGATCCTGACAATGGGGAATGTCTTGGCTTTACATTTAAGTGGAATATGGGCTGGATGCATGATTTCCTTGAATATATGAAGCTTGATCCATATTTCAGAAAGTTTAATCATAGCAAGATGACGTTTTCATTGATGTATGCTTACAGCGAGAATTTCATTCTTGTGCTTTCACATGATGAGGTTGTACATCTTAAGTGTTCTATGCTTGGTAAAATGCCTGGTGACAGGGAGGATAAGTTCAAGAATCTTAAGCTGGCATATGCATATATGTGTGGACATCCTGGCAAGAAGCTTTTATTCATGGGACAGGAATTTGGTCAGTGGAATGAGTGGAGTGAGAAGCGTGCTCTTGACTGGTATCTGTTAGTTTATCGTTTATGAGAATCAGTCCGGATGGAAAGAAGAATCTTCTCTTTGTACTTAATTTTACACCAGTTGAAAGAGACAGCTTCAGAATAGGAGTTCCGTTCAAGACTAAGTATAAGCTGGTTCTTGGAGATAATGAAGCTGACCAGAAGAAGACTCTTACAGCCGTTAAGGGAGATTGTGATGGATATCCGCAGTCATTGCTTATTGACTTACATAAGTATGGAATAGCTGTGTATGAGTTTAACGGTGATGTTTCTAAGGTTCATGCTACGAAGATATAGGAGAATAATATAGAGAAAGGGAGCTGGTTTGGATTTTTATTAATTCTGAATTAGCTTCCTTTTTATTTGCTATAATATATCTCTCAATTATCCCACCATATCTGCCGAAATATTTATTATATGACAATGAGTGATTGTTTCAGATAGTAAATAAGAAAGGCAGCAGAATATGACATATACAGTTTCAGGCGCGAATTTTAATAAAGATGTTGCGGCACAGGGAACATCTATTAATTATAAAGAAAATAAGGCAGTTAAAAGTGAAGGTGTGGCAGGCTCATTTGCAGGAGTGGTAATCTCTGGCAGTGTGACAGCTGCAACTGAAAATACATATGAGGGACTTCTTAAGGAGGCAGATGATGTAAAGAGCCAGATTATGGCGAGTGCTTCCAGTGCAAAGATAAGCCTTAAGGCATTGATGATGAAGTTATCAGGTGCTGATGCGGTAAAATTAGATGAGGACGGCTTTAATCTTACAGATGCTACACCAGATGATATGGTTAATATTATTGAGAAAATTAAGATTGAACTTGCGATGCACTCTGATGATTATGTTAATTATGGCACAGCAGTTTCTAAGGATAAGATTGAGAGTGTGACTGGAAGTGCAGCAACAGCGGCAAGTGTCGAGAGCCGTATGCAGGGAGCAGATATAGCTGTCAATGATGAAAGTGTTGCTGAGGTTAAAGGCACACTTGAAAAGAGTAAAGAGTTAAAGCCATTATCAGAGAACACAAAGAATTACATGGTTGCTAATGGTATTGAGCCTTCAATTGCTGGAATATATCAGGCACAGGCGGCAACTTCATCAAGTATCAGTGCAGATGGCGTTACAATAGGAAGGTGTGTAAATGCAATATCTGACGCTGATTTTGAGGCTTTAAGGCCGGGAATTGAGAAGATAATTGCTTCGTCAGGACTTGAGGTTAATGATAATACACTTGCGGATGCAAGAGCATTTATTGATGCACAGATTCCTGTTACTAAAGAAAATCTTGAATATAAGGCACAGCTTGATGCGATAGATATTGAAAAGATTCAGGCTGACCCTGATGAAATGCTTAATAAGATACTTGATAACATGAAGCTTGGAGAGAAGGCAGAGAATACGCTCGTTACAGGTTCGCCAATTGATGATATAAGGACAGCTCTTGATACTATTAACAGGGCAGAGTATTCAGATGCTGCAAATGTGGTATCAAAAGGGGAAACATTTACAATAGCAAGCCTTAAGCTGGAGATGGATGCAAGAAGCTTCAGAATTGAATACAGTGCAGCAACAGTAAGCACAGGAAATAGTGAAGTTAGGAATCAGGCATCTGATGTACAGCAGGCAGCAGATAAGGCGTATGACACGCTTGTAACAGCAAGGGTTCTTATGAGTGCAAATGCGTCTATATATCTAGTTAAGAATAACATTTCTATTCTTACAACTCCGATAGATGAGCTTAATTCAATGCTTATGGAATATGAACAGGCGGATGAAATGTATGAAGAAGCGCAGATTGCATATACAGATGTTCTTGAAGCAAGAAAGACATTGAATGAGATAGTAAGAAATCCTGCGCGTGTATTTGCCAGTATGTTTGACAAGATGAATGAAACTTATGAGGCAGTCGGAACTCAGATAAGAGGCGATTTGGGTGATTCATTAAAGAAGGCAGTACAGGGAAGTGCGGATGATATTATTAGGGAGCTTGGACTTGAGGGAACTGATGAGGACAAGGAAGCAATAAAGGTACTGGCTGCTAATAACATGGATATGACAAAGGAAAATGTAGAGATAGTCAAATCTGTTAATGCAATGATTAATAATCTTATTAAGAATATGAAACCAGAGACAGTTCTTAATATGATAAAAGACGGAGTAAATCCAATGAATGCTTCAATTGAGGAACTCAACGAATATCTTACAGAGGCTAATGATAAGGCATCTAAGGATAATGAGGAGAAGTTTTCAAAGTTTCTTTATAAGCTTGACCGTACCAATGGTATTACTAAAGAGCAGAGAAAGCAGTTTATAGGAATATACCAGATGATGAATATATTCACCAGAGATGCCGGAGTGGCAGCAGGTGCGCTGATTAAGCAGGGAGCTGAGGTCACTATGAATAATCTTATGACTGCATATAATTCAAGAAAGCATTATGACATGGACGCTGTTATTGATGAGAATACAGGAATGGCAGAGGTAAGCGGAATTGCTAACTATTACAGTGCATTATTCATGGCAAATGGTGGATTAGTTACCCCGAATACATTAAAGAATGTGGATAACTCATCCGGAATCGGAGAACAGTCCGTTGAAATGTTTATTGAACAGTTAGAGGATAACTATGATGCGGCAGCCGAGGAACAATATTATGAGGAATATCTTAAGGAACAGCAGGCAGCAGTGCAGGCAGGAGCTGATATATTGAGGCAGATAAGAAATGCAGATACAGAAATAAACAGTGGTAACATACAGGCTGTTAAAGCATTTTTAGAATCCGGACAGTTCCCGGATATCAGAGGTGTTAAGACAACACGTGATTATGCAAGGGATTCGATTGAAAAAATCGGACATAAAGAAAAACTGTCACTTATGTATGAAGAAATGAAAGATGAGACAGAGGAAGAACTTCAGGAGGTTCTTTCCAAAGCAGGAGACCTTGATACACAGATAGATGTCAATTACGAGGGATTTCTGGATTTAAGACTTAAAGACAGAACAATTGGATATATTAAGAATCTGGCATTAAGGCATGATTACAGAATACCATATATAACAGACTCAGGAAGTACAGGCATGCTGAAGCTTACTTTGGTTCAGGATGACGACAATAAAGGTCGTATATCTGTAAACATGCTAAGTAGCGTATTAGGAAAAGTTTCTGTTGAGGCTAAGGCTGACAGAGAAAGTCTTGGTATGTACATTGTCAGTGACACAGCAGTTTCAGATGAAGGAAGCCAGCTTCTTGAGGATATGGAAGAAAATTTAAAAGAAGGATTTGGATTTACAAATGTGACCGTCAACATTACAAAATCGTCAGACGTGCCATATGTGACTTATGAAGCAGCGGCTGACAGTGTGGCAACAGATAAGCTGTATGAAATTGCAGCACAGATTGTAAAACTGCTTGCAGGCTAAAGATTTGCACAGAAAGTCCGATATATAGAGCATGAACAGGTAAATTGGACAGACAGAAAGGTTAAGATATGAGAATAGGAACTAATGTGGCAGCGATTGTTGCCAACAATGCATTACAGAAATCACAGAATAATCTGTCAACATCAATTGAAAGATTATCATCAGGATACAAGATAAATGGCTCTAAGGACGATGCTGCAGGATGTGCTATTTCTGAAAAGATGAGAGCACAGATAAGAGGTCTTAGTCAGGCCCAGAATAATACAGCTGATGGAGTTTCTGTTTTAAATACAGCAGAAGGTGCAATTACAGAAATCCAGAGTATGCTCACAAGATTAAAGGAACTTAGCGTTCAGGCTGCTAATGATGTTAATTCAGATGATGAAAGAGAAGCTATACAGAAAGAGATAGAACAGATTAATAACGAGATTGACAGAATATCTGATCAGACAGAATTCAATACACAGTCTCTTATTAACGGTAATCTTTCAAGAAGAGTATATTCAGATCTTCAGGGAGTTAATCAGCTTTCTGTATCTGACAGCTATACAGCAGGTGTATATGGAATAACTGTTACTGAGGATGCAAGACAGGCTATAGCGGTAGGAGCAGGAAGTATTACTATGTCATCAACAGCTTCTATAACAGAAGAACAGGCTGGAGCAATAAACATTAATGGCTACAAGATAAGCATTTCCGAAGGTGATACACTTGATAAGGTGATGGGAAAGATTATTGACGGAGTTAACATCACAGGGGGTTCTGCATTTACAGTTAAAGACCTTAATAATGATACAGCAGCTAATGGTACTGATTATGCAGGTTATGTGCCAACAGCAGATTATGCTGGTTCAACACTTGTTATTATGACTAACCAGTATGGAAGCAACCAGAAGATGAATATAACATGTGATAATGCAGAGCTTGCAGATATTTTGGGAATACCACAGGCAGCAACACAAGATGGTATATATGTAGAAGGAAGCGATGTTAAGGCAGAGATTGCTACAGGAGATGATGGAAAGCGAATTGGTTTTGCTGATTCGGCAATTCTTTCAACAAAGGGAACTGTAATTACAGTAACAGATGTTAATAACAAAGAGTTTTCAATGGATGTTCCAGGTAATGCGGCAGGTACTGTATTTGACGACAGTAACAATGATGGACAGTCAGCTGCAGGTGCAGGTACAGCAAAAACTATAAGTCAGGAAGTAACAGATGTTGGAACTATGAGCATACATGTAGGTGCTAACCAGGATCAGGTAATCGTTATTGATATTCCAGCAATAACAACTTATTCACTAGGCACGGAACATATGAATGTCATGACTCAGTATACAGCATCAAGGGCGATATCTACTGTAGATGAAGCTATTAATAAGACTAATGAAATACGTTCAAGAATCGGTGCGTACGAGAACAGATTTGATCATACAACTAATAACCTTGAGGTTTCAAGTGAGAACCTTACCAAGTCTTTATCAACAATGATAGATACTGATATGTCAGAAGAGATGACTACTTATACTTCTGAAACAGTTCTTACACAGGCAGCTACGTCAATACTTGCACAGGCTAATGAAAGACCTTCACAAGTATTACAGTTATTACAGTAGTTTAAGATTCAATGGTTATATAGGAAAGGGATGCTATGACTAAAGAAACAATTAAGACATTTCAGTATAGAATTACACAGGCAACAGCATCACAGCTTGTTGTGATTCTGTATGATATGGCTATAGAATATCTTAATGATGCATGTGAGAGTGATAGTGCTAAGCAGGCACATAATAATATATATATGGCACAGAAGGTTATAGACCAGCTTATATGCGGACTTGATATGCAGTATGAGATATCAGCTAATCTTTTCGTAATATATAATCATATGAAGAGGTCACTTATATCAGCATCTGTAAGCCTTGATAATAATGAGATTAACAGAATTACAGGGCTTTTAAAGAAACTCAGGGCATCCTTTTATGAAGTTAGTAAACAGGATGATTCTGAGCCGCTTATGAAGAATACACAGGCTGTATATTCAGGTCTTACATATTCAAGAGGTGGAATTAGTAATGAAACACAGACTGATAATATAGAAAACAGAGGATTCAGGGTTTAGCCCCGAATCCTCTGTTTTCTATAATCTGCGTCTTCTTCTGTTATAGTGTCTTCTCTGTCTTTTTCTTCTTGCCCGTTCTTCAATAATGTAGATGATAAAAAGAATAACGGCACCAATTCCAACAAGTATCCATATATTAATTCTGATACATGTTTTCGGTTTATAAGATGATGAAACATCATTATTAATGTATGGCAGCAGGCTTCCGGTATCTGTTCCGGCAGCAGATATATTAAGTGTAGTTGTGCCGACAGTATTATCGTTGTACAGGAACTTAAGATGTGTTGTCATAACACCATTCTCATTGGTCATGTCATAATTATCATCGACCGTCATTGATACATTTGACAAAGAACTTTTGTTAGGTATTGTGATAAATGAAGCATTTAGTCCAAAGTTTAGCGAAAGAGTTGAGAAAACAGCTGAGTTGTAATAGTTGTCATTAGAGAACATTGCTCCGAGCTGGCTTCCGGTTGTTGTTGATTTCTGGAAATTGGCAAATCCCCAATCAAAAAGGGTTCTTGTATCAACATATCTTATCTCATCTGTGGCTTCCTTAAATACAACGCATATAAGACGCATACCGTCTTTTTCTGCAAATGTAACAAGTGTATTCTGTGATTCATCAGTATATCCTGTCTTTCCACCCTTGCAGTATTCATAATAGTAGGCACGGCCCTTTAACATCTTGTGTCGATGTCTTATTGTACGCTGTGCAGACATGTTAGTTGCAGGAATTACATATGCATCGGCAGTTGAATCAATGCTGACAAAAGAAGCATTGTTATAGCACCCTCTTGCAATCATTG
>QWCN01005559.1_pt1 | contig 12332 bp, 7 predicted proteins | sample 1972711 | NCBI WGS metagenome assembly QWCN01 (sample SAMN09866707, study PRJNA288562) | Human gut metagenome isolate term1_stool, whole genome shotgun sequencing... | isolation source: gut | host: Homo sapiens | place: USA: California | reverse complement strand
GCAAAAAATATAAAATCTAATCTTTGCGTCGGAACACAATCTCTTTGCTATTCCCGTCTTTCTATCTTTAAGGGACGGGATAAATACATAATTGACCAAGCTGAGTCTTTGAGCGTGTTTTATGAATTGAGGCTCGATATAGAAAAGCTTGCACTTGCTCAATATTTCTGCGAATTGATGATAAATATTGTTCCAGAGGGTGCGGAAACTGTTCCTTACCTTAGATTGATATTGAATTCACTTTATTTTGTCGCAAATGGAAAGCGTCCTATGCCGCTTATAAAGGCAGTTTTTGAGCTTAGACTTTTGTCACTTGCAGGCTTTATGCCAAATTTAGTATGCTGTGATAAGTGTAAAATATACGAATCTAAGATTATGTATTTTTCTAAGGCGGAGGGAACATTGCTTTGCGATTCGTGCTATAAGGGTGAGGAAAATTATATCCCGCTTAGTATAGGAGCTTTGACTTCTATGCGTCATAGTATTTATGCAGATTTTGAAAAGATTTTCTCTTTTAATGTTACAGGTACGGCTTTGCAGGAATTTTCCTGTGCCGCTGAACAATATTTAATATATACAGTTGGCAGACACTTTGCATCGCTTGATTTCTATAATACTATGAAATCGTGATTTGAAATTTTGAACTGCTTTATTTGAGGATTTGATAATATATGGAAAATAAATTTTATAAATGTCTTGAGCTTGACAAAATACTTTTACTTCTTGCGGACGAAACCTCTATTGAGCGTTCAAGAGAAGCCGCTTTAGCACTTGAGCCATCGAGCGGTTTATTTGAGGCGAATGAGCTTCTTGCCGAAACAAATGACGCACATATGCTTGTTGGGCGTTTTGGTACACCGTCCTTTGGAACTGTTCGTGATATGACTAATGCTATCCGCAGAGCACAGGCTGGTGCGGTTCTGAATACTCTTGAGCTTCTTAGAATTGCGGAGCTTCTCAGAGTTATCCGCTCTCTTGAGGAATGGCGTAAGAAAAGTGCCTCTATCGAAACTAAACTCGATATGAGGTTTAATATGCTTGCTCCTAATAAGTATCTTGAAACTAAGATTACAACATCTATTCTTTCAGAAGATGAAATTGCGGATACGGCATCACATAATTTGCAGGATATTCGCAGAAAAATTTCTATTGCATCTTCTAAGGTAAGAGAAAGGCTTGATAAGATTATACACAGTGCATCTTATCAGAAATTTTTGCAGGATTCGATTGTTACTATTCGTGGCGGAAGATTTGTTATTCCAGTAAAGGCAGAATTCAGAAGCTCTGTTCCCGGACTTGTACACGATACCTCGGCGAGTGGTGCGACAGTCTTTATCGAGCCTATGGGAGTTGTTGAGGCTAATAATGATATTAGAATTTTACGCTCTAAAGAACAGGCTGAAATCGAAAGAATACTTGCAAATCTTTCTGCGGAAATAGGTGCTTATGCGGATTCTATGTGCAAGAGCTATGATATTCTTGTACAGCTTAATCTTATCTTTGCTAAGGCAAATCTTGCATATAAGATGAAAGCAACTGCACCAATACTTAATGCGGACGGAAGAATTAAAATAAAAAAGGCTCGTCACCCACTCATTGACCCTGAAAAAGTTGTTGCGACCGATATTGAGCTTGGAACAAGCTTTGATACGCTTGTAATTACAGGCCCGAATACGGGCGGTAAGACGGTTACGCTTAAAACTATCGGTCTTTTTTCGCTTATGGCTATGTGTGGGCTGATGATTCCTGCATCGGATAATAGTGAACTTTCTGTTTTTGATGATGTTCTTGCAGACATTGGCGATGAACAGAGTATTGAGCAGTCGCTTTCGACTTTCTCTGCTCATATGACTATGATAATTCAGATTTTAAAGAGAGCGAATGACCGTTCTCTTGTACTTATAGACGAGCTTGGTTCGGGAACTGACCCTGCCGAGGGTGCGGCTCTTGCAACAGCCATTCTGGAAAGGCTTCGTTCTATGGGTGTAAGGCTTGCCGCAACAACTCACTATGACGAAATTAAGCGTTTCGCACTTGAAACAAACGGTGTTGAAAACGGTTGTTGTGAATTTGATATTAAGACTTTAAGACCAACTTACAGACTTTTGATTGGTATGCCTGGTAGGTCGAATGCCTTTGCTATTTCTAAAAGTCTGGGTATTGATGATGAGATTATTCTTCGTGCGGAAGAGCTTGTTTCACAAGAGAATACTCGCTTTGAGGAGGTCGTCAAAAAGCTTGAGGACAGCAGAAGTGTTCTTGAAGAAAAGCTTATTGAAGCCGAAAATACTAAGCGTGAGTCTGAACAAATTCTAAAAGAAGCCAATGAAAAGGCTGAACGCATAGAAAAAGACGCAAAAAATGAGCTTGACCTTGCAAAGGCTCAGGCTGGAAACATTGTGCAAAAGGCAAGAGCACAAGTATATGCCCTTCTTGATGAACTTGAGGCTGTTAAGAAAAAGCAGAATGTTACTGCTGAGGATAAGGCAAAGCTAAAGGCTGGTATCAGAAATATGGAAAATGATGCCGACCCTATCGAACGCAGAAAAAATGATGAGTATGTTCTGCCAAGAAAGCTGAAAAAGGGCGATAATGTTCTTATATTTGACATAGATAAAAAGGGAATTATTCTTGATATTGACGAAACTGCTCAGAATGCCTTAGTTCAGGCGGGAATTGTCAAAATGCGTGTTGAATTTTCTAATCTTAGACTTCTCAAGGAAGATACAGTTAAAAAGCCTATCCGCAAATCGACAAGAACTGTTAAGACTGATGTCAGCCGTACAGCCTCAACAGAGGTTGATGTGCGAGGTCAGACCGCTATGGAGGCGATTATGTCCGTTGATAATGCGATAGACTCTGCTATACTTATGAACTTAAACACTTTGACTATTATTCACGGAAAGGGTACGGGAGTTCTTCGCAAGGAGATTCAGGCACACCTTAAAAAGCACCCCTCAATCCGTTCATACCGTCTTGGAACATATGGCGAAGGCGATGCAGGCGTTACCATTGCAGAGTTGAAATAGTTTTAATAGTGTGGGTTTGATAATAGCTGTTAGTTCTTAATATAGCTTTCAGGGAACCCCCTGCGAGGGTTCCCTACGAAAAACATTCCTTTGGAATGTTTTTCTACCCTCCTGCGCTTTGAGAAGGATAAAGAATTTCGCTCTCTGCGGAGAGCGACCAAAGGCTTTGCCGTAGGTGACTACCTTTGGAAACTGCAAGCTTTTGAAAAAGCTTGAGCAAAACTTTTAATTTTTATCGAACGCATTTAATAATATTTTATTGGATTTGGGGAGAGATGATGAGCATTGAAAACAACAAAAAATAAGCACATATTATTGAAATCAATTATTATAACAATCATTAGCCTTGTAGCTATGGGACTTATATTTTGTACAGTATGTGTTATTCTTGCTATGCAGGACCCATATAAGGAGAAATATTCTACCACAGATACTGTTGAAATAAATGCTGACCTTGTTGCAGATATAGCCGAAGCCGCTGTTTTTGGCAAGGCTTATACAGCTAATGACCAAGAAGTTAATTCATACATAAGAAAGAGTGTAGATTCTAAGAGTGAGTCTAAGATAAAAGACCTTGCGGTTTATTTTCACGATGAAAATAAGGCTGATATTTATGGCAGAGTTAATTTAAATATACCTCAGCTTAATTATAGCGGTGATTTCGGCGTATATTGCGAGGCGGAATTTAATCTTGATAAATCTCAGAAAATACTTGAGGTTACTTTGTCAAATACCAAGCTTGGTATGCTTCCTATTCCAGATTCTATGCTTGGAGATATTCTTAAAAAAACATTTGCAGATAAGATTAAATGCAAAAAAAATATGCTCCAGCTTCCTGTTTCTCTTGAAACTACCGTTGAAGGTATAGATTTGAAGGTTTCGCTTGAAGAATTTATTCCGGAGGAGGGTAGTGTTACATTAAAATCTAATAAGATTCTTGCGGATACGCTTGATTCTGCATCAGATAAGGCTAAGGAATGGATTATTGAACACAAAAAACAGCTTAGAGAATATGGAGATGATATGGCACAGTGGCTTGATGATAACAAAGATAAGCTTGCTGAGTATGAAAGCAAGGCTGAAGAATGGGTAGAACAAAATAAGGATACTATCTCAGAATATGGCAAAAAGCTTGAAAAATGGGCAAGCGAAAATTCTGGAACGGTATCTGAATATAGCGATAAGGCTAAAAATTGGCTTGAGGAACAATTTTGGTGATGAGGTGAAGAAAATTGTATTTTGAAAAAATTATTGAAAAGTTTAGTGGTTTAAATGAAGTAGAAGCAATTGCTCTTGGAGGCTCAAGAGCGACAGGTGCAAATGATAAGAAATCTGATTATGATATTTATGTATATACAACTGATGAAATATCTGTAAGTACTAAAAGAGATATTCTGAGCGAATGCTGTGATATTATGGAAATATCAAATCACTATTGGGAGCTTGAGGATAATTGCATTATGAAGGACGGCATAGAGATTGATATAATTTATCGCTCTATCGACAGAATGAGCAGTTTTATCGGAGAGGTTGTTGAAAAGCATACTGCTCTAAACGGTTATACAACCTGCTTCTGGCATAATGTGGTTACTTGTAAGGTGCTTTTTGACCGAAACGGAAGATTACAGGCTATGAAGGAACGCTTTACTGTTCCATATCCACAAGAGCTTAAAAAGAATATTATTGAAAGAAATATGAATTTATTGAGTGGCTGTCTGCCTTCGTATGATAAGCAAATTGCTAAAACTGTGGCAAGAGGGGATTTTGTCAGCGTAAATCATAGGCTGGCAGCATTTCTTGAAAGCTATTTTGATATAATTTTTGCTTTGAATGAAAAGACACACCCAGGCGAAAAGCGACTTGTAGAGATGGCAAAAAAGCAATGTGAGATTTTGCCAAAGGACTTTGAAGAAAATCTTGATGAGCTTTTCAAGGTTATGTATACGGAAAATATGAACGAGGTTATAAAAAGAATTTATTCTGAATTAAAATTAGTTGTTGATAAAAATTCATAATTATTACAAGGATTGATTAACTGCTATAAATCCCTTGATAAAGCGTTTTCAACAGCTTATAACTTTCCATAAGAATTATACAGATAATGCTTTACATAATTACGAAAAAGTGATAGAATTAACTAAACGCAGTATGTCAGTGGCATAGCTATGTGCGACTGGTTTCGGAAAAATAGAATAATTTAGTTCCGCTGCCAACGCTTGGAAGATTTTAGTACAGCGTTGATTATTTCTTTATAAACTCAAAGGAGGAAATTCCAATGGCAAGAAAAATGAAAACAATGGACGGTAATAATGCTGCCGCTCATGTAGCGTACGCTTTCACAGATGTTGCCGCAATCTATCCAATTACTCCATCATCAGTTATGGCTGATGAAACCGACAAGTTCTCCGCAGCAGGTCGTAAGAACCTTTTCGGCAGAGAAGTTCAGGTTACAGAAATGCAGTCTGAGGGCGGTGCGGCAGGTGCTGTTCATGGCTCACTCGCAGCAGGTGCTTTGACAACAACCTTTACTGCTTCTCAAGGCCTTTTGTTGATGATTCCTAATATGTATAAAATGGCTGGCGAGCTTATGCCGAGCGTTATTCATGTTTCTGCTCGTGCTCTTACAAGCCATGCTCTCTCAATCTTCGGCGACCATTCAGATATTTATGCTTGCCGTCAGACTGGCTACGCTATGCTATGTTCAAATAACCCACAGGAGGTTATGGACCTTTCTGCTGTTTCTCATCTCTCAGCAATTAAGGGCAGAGTTCCTTTCCTTAACTTCTTTGACGGTTTCCGTACATCTCACGAGATTCAGAAGATTGAAGTCTGGGATTATGAGGACCTCGGCGATATGCTCGATTGGGACGCTGTTGAGGCTTTCCGCCGTCGTGCATTGAATCCTGAACACCCTGTAATTCGTGGCACAGCTCAGAATGATGATATTTTCTTCCAGGCTCGTGAAGCTTGTAATGTATATTATGATAAGATTTCTGATGTTGTTGTTGACTATATGAATCAGGTCAACGCAAAAATCGGTACAGACTATAAGCCATTCAACTATTATGGTGCTCCTGACGCAGAGAGAGTTATCATTGCAATGGGTTCTGTCTGTGACGCAACAGAAGAAGTTGTTGATTATCTTAACGCAGCAGGCGATAAGGTTGGTCTTATCAAGGTAAGACTTTACAGACCTTTCGTTGCTAAGTATCTTCTTGATGTTATTCCTGATACTGTTAAGTCTATCTCTGTTCTTGACAGAACAAAAGAGCCTGGTTCTATCGGCGAACCACTTTATCTTGATGTTCTTGCAGCACTTCAGGGCTCTAAGTTTGGTATGGTTCCTGTTTATACAGGTCGTTACGGCTTAGGCTCTAAGGATACAACTCCTGGCGATATTGTTGCTGTTTATAGAAATATGGAAACAGACGAGCCAAAAAGACGCTTTACAATCGGCATTGTTGATGATGTTACACATCTCTCTCTTGATGTTAAGGAAAATCCTGACACAACTCCTGCTGGTACAAGCTCTTGTAAGTTCTGGGGTCTTGGTGCTGACGGTACAGTTGGTGCAAACAAGAACTCCATTAAGATTATCGGCGACCACACAGATATGTATGCACAAGGTTACTTCGCATACGACTCTAAGAAGTCTGGCGGTCTTACAGTTTCTCACCTTCGTTTCGGACATCAGCCAATTAAGTCAACTTACTATATCAGTAAGGCAGACTTCGTAGCTTGCCATAACCCATCTTATGTTGATAAGTATGAAATGGTTGAGGATCTTAAAGAGGGAGGAAGCTTCCTCCTCAACTGCCCATGGAGTGATGAAGAGCTTGAAGAAAGACTCCCTGGCAAGATGAAGAGAATTATTGCTGAAAAGAATATTAACTTCTATACTATTGATGGTATTGATATTGGTAAGGAAATCGGTCTTGGCGGAAGAATCAATACAGTTCTTCAGGCTGCATTCTTTAAGATTGCCGGCATCATTCCTGAGGAAGATGCAAAGCAGTATATGAAGGACGCTGCTACAAAGTCATATAGCAAGAAGGGCGAAAAGATTGTTGCTATGAACCACGCTGCTATTGACAAGGGTATGGAAAGCTTCCACAAGGTTAATGTTCCTGAAGCTTGGAAAACTGCTGAAGATAACAGAGTTGATACTCCTGCAACAGGCGACAGAGCTGATGTTGTTGAGTATGTAAATTCTATCCTCAAGCCAGTAAACGCATATCAGGGCAACAAGCTTCCTGTTTCTGTATTCTCAAATCATGTTGACGGTACAGCTCCACAGGGTTCTGCTGCTTATGAAAAGAGAGGCATTGCTGTTGATGTTCCTGAATGGAATCCTGCAAATTGCATTCAGTGTAACTTCTGCTCACTCGTCTGCCCACACGCTGTAATTCGCCCTGTAATTATGAGCGATGAAGAGCTTGCAGCTGCTCCTGCAAACACAAAGTCTAAGCCTGCAACAGGTCTTGCTGGTTTCAACTTCTCTATGACAATTTCTACCCTCGACTGCACAGGCTGTGGCTCTTGCGCACAGGTTTGCCCAGGTATGAAGGGTAATAAGGCTCTCACAATGCAGTCTATCGACTCACAGCGTCCACAACAGGAGGTATTCGATTACGGCAGAACTATCGAGCCAAAGCCAGAGGTTGCCGCTAAGTTTAAGGAAACTACTGTTAAGGGCAGCCAGTTCAAGCAGCCACTCCTTGAGTTCTCTGGTGCTTGTGCAGGTTGTGGTGAAACACCTTATGCAAAGCTTGCTACACAGCTCTTTGGTGATAGAATGTTCATTGCTAATGCAACAGGCTGTTCTTCAATCTGGGGCGGTTCTGCACCGGCAACTCCATACACAGTAAACCACAAGGGCTTTGGTCCTGCTTGGCATAACTCACTCTTTGAGGATAATGCTGAGTTCGGTTTCGGTATGACACTTGCACAGAATGCTATTCACGACAGACTCAAAGAGAATGTTGAAAAGATTGCAGAGCTTTCTTCTGATGAGGAGGTTAAGGCAGCAGTTGCTAAGTATGTTGATACTCTTACAGATTCAAAGGCAAGCAGAGAGGCTACTGACGCTCTTATCGAAAAGCTTGAAGTAGTTGCTGGCGGTGACGGTGAGGCTGCTGAGCTTGCTAAGAAGACACTTATTGATAAGGATTCCCTCGCTAAGAAGTCTATGTGGATATTCGGTGGCGATGGCTGGGCATATGACATCGGCTTCGGTGGTCTTGACCATGTTATCGCAAGTGGTAAGAATGTAAATATCCTCGTATTCGATACAGAGGTTTATTCAAATACTGGTGGTCAGGCTTCTAAGGCTACACCTGTTGGTTCTGTTGCACAGTTTGCCGCAACAGGTAAATCAACAAAGAAGAAGGACCTCGCAGCTATCGCAATGAGCTATGGCTATGTATATGTTGCACAGGTAGCTATGGGTGCTGACTATAATCAGTGCGTAAAGGCATTCGCAGAGGCTGAAAGCTATAACGGACCTTCAATCATTATCGCTTATGCTCCTTGTATCAACCACGGTATTAAGGGCGGTATGGGCATTTCTCAAATCGAGGAAAAGAAGGCTGTTGCTGCTGGCTACTGGAATATCTTCCGTTTCGACCCAAGACTTGCAGATGAGGGCAAGAATCCATTTATGCTCGATGGCAAGGCTCCAAGCGAAAGCTATCGTGACTTCATCATGGGTGAGGTTCGTTATAACTCTCTTACTCGTTCTTTCCCAGAGCGTGCCGAGGAGCTTTTTGAAAAGGCTGAAAAGGTTGCCGCTGAGAAGTATGAGCATCTCGAAAAGCTTGCTGGTAAATAATCAGTAAATTGGCTTTCAGAGTTAAATTTATACGCATATAATCTGAATATATAAAACGGGACTGTTATAGCAATCTGGCTATGACAGTCCTTATTTATATATCTTAATATTACAAGAATTAAAAGGAATATAGAAAGTGTGATTATAGAAAAATCTTTTTTTGATAGATTGAAACAAATTTATTCGGTTGAAGAATTTTGTGGTTATACTGATGAAGATATTGATTATATAAAGGGCTTGTTTGGAAATATTCCGAAAGCTTTGGAGGAGTATTATAGAAAGGCTGGCAGGACTGAGGCTTTTCAGCGTGTTCAGGATACTTGGCTTTTGCCAGAACATTTCCAAAAATGGAAGTGGACGCAAAAATCAGACCATATGATTTTATTAAATGAAAATCAGGGTGTGTGTCGTGCTGGAATTAAGCGTGAGGACTTGATTTTGGATAATCCTCCTGTATATGCAACAAGCGATGATGAAAATTGGGTTTTGTGTGCAGATACAGTAAGTGAGTTTTTATCTGCGGCTCTTGCATATGAAGCAGTGTTTGCATTTGAATTTTGTTCAGATGATATTTATGAATTAACTGGAGAGGAATTTTCTTTGATTGAATCTCGACTTGAAAAATATCCATTTGAACTGAAAAACTGGATTGATGTAAATATTAAGCTATATTATAATGACAGCGACAATTTGCTTGCTGTTTTATACGGAAATGATAATGACTATTTTCAGATGTTTTATGGTGCTTCAAGCCAACAGGGATACGAGAAACTTTTTGATTCAATCGGTGATATCGGAGATGAAATGTGAAAAGCTATAATATAGTTTTTTATATTGATTTTTATGCAGATTACAGAATATAATCGTACTATGGTTTCTGAACCTTCTATGAAAGGATTTTAGTTTTATTAGCAGAAACACCAGTGATATTTATAAATAGGAGGTTTTATTTATGACTGCTAAGACTGCACAAATAGCTGAAATGATTGATATGCTTCCAGATAAAGAGATTGAGGAAGCAGAGCAAAGCGGATATATTTCCGCTAATTGAGATTGACTGGGATAATCTTGACAAGATAGTTTAAAAAATGCTGTAAAAAGCAGTATTTTTTAGAGCGGTAGACTTCGGTCTGTCGCTCTTTCTTTGTTTATCGGGAGCGAAATTATACCGCTCTCGGCTTTACTGGAGGTAAGGGGGCAGGCTAAAAAGTTTCCGCAAAGGTATAGCCACATAGGGTGGCTCTGTTCTATGAAAAAAATTCCTTTTATTTTTAAAATCTTCAGTTGCTCATATTTTATTACATTAAAGCGACAAACCTTTTTGTTTTTTGTATAGCTGTCTTAAATATTACATATTGCGTGTAAATAGCGTGTGGTTAATCGTGTGAATGTTTGTATGGTCACAGACTTTAAGCTGCTGCTATTGTAATAGTAGACAAATCGACTTTTTCAGACATAAAAAAATCAAGCCCACTTCCGAAGAAAGGCTTGATTAAGCAGTTAAGTTTACTGCGAATATACGCATATTCAAACGCGTGAAAATAACTTAAAACAGAAAATGCCCCGCACGCGTAATGCGTGTCGAGGCACTCGACTGGAGCTGATAGGCAGGCTCGAACTGCCGACCTCATCCTTACCAAGGATGCGCTCTGCCGCCTGAGCTATACCAGCAAAATTGGCGACCCGGATCGGGTTCGAACCGACGACCTCTAGCGTGACAGGCTAGCGTTCTAACCAACTGAACTACCGGGCCAAATGGCAGGGGCAGAAGGACTTGAACCCTCGGCACGCGGTTTTGGAGACCGCTGCTCTACCAACTGAGCTATACCCCTATGTGAACCGAATATAATATTATCATATTCGGCGTGGTTTGTCAAGAATTTTTTGAGATATTTTATAAAAATAGAGTAGGAATTATCCGGCAGCTTTAGCCTTAGCAGAGAACATAAGTGTTAAGGTTTTGTAATCGCAATTACCAGATTGAGTCAGCTTATTAGCCTTTTGGAAAGCCTTTACAGCCTTTTGAGTGACTTCTCCATAGTAGCCAGACTTTTCCTCATTGAAGTATCCAAGAGCCTCAAGACGGTTCTGAACCTTTTTAATATCGTCCTTAATGTCGCCGAATTCAAAGAACATATCTTTGGTTATTTTCAGGGAGGTATCAGCTTTAACCTTTGTGGTAGCAGCTTTGCTTGTTTCGGCTTTACTTGTTTCGGCTTTGCTTGTTTCAGCTTTGCTTGTTTCAGCTTTGCTTGTTTCGGCTTTACTTGTTTCGGCTTTACTTGTTTCGGCTTTGCTTGTTTCAGCTTTACTCGATTCAGTTCTCTTTGTAGGGTCCTCTGGATTGATGGAAACCGAAGGATACATAATTTCAATCATATCAGTAAGAGCCTCTACAAGAGAATTTCCCTGACGAGAGAAAAGCTCTGATGAAAGCTCATAGACCTGTTTGTTTTTAACAGCGGAAAAATCCTTGAAAAGCTCACTTTTCATAATCTTATCTTTAACGCCTATATCGCAGAAGATATATTGCGGATTGGCAAGCTTTAGTGCATTGAAAGCCTCATCATCAGCAACACCAGCCTTGCAGACATTAACAGCGTTGAGATATTCAAAGAGCTTGCCCGAGGGTGTATCGTCCTTGAGAGAAGTGCCTTTCTCATCATATAGGTAGCAAGCAGTTACAAGAACCTTGCTATCTGGAATAAGCCTTTGCAGGTCGTCCATAGTTACAGAGAGAGTTTCGGCTCTTTCCTCGCCGATTTCTCTGCCTGTTGTTTCGCCAGCCATAACAGCACCAACATTGCCGAAAAGGTCGCTGATACCGCTCATACTTGTAGCAGGAACGAAGGTGATTACTGTAAAGCCCGATTCATTTAGCTTGGTGAGCTGTTCTTTTGGCATATCGCTGTCGGCAAAGATAACATCAGGGCTAAGAGCGGAAATCTTTTCGAGGTCAGGCTTTAATTTAGAGCCAACCGTCTTAACACCAGAGATTTCCTCCTGAGTACACTCGTCAGACCTACCCTCTATCTTCTTGATAAATCCGCAGGAAACGAGAATATCTGCGATAGAATCAGAAAGTACGATAACTCTGTCTGGAGCTTTGCTTATTGTGATATTGGCTAATTTCACAGGATATTCCTCAGAACGGCTTGAGTTACAGGCTGTCGCTGAAAGTACCATACCTGCCGCAAGTGCCAGTGCAACAATTTTCTTAAACATTTCACATTTCCTTTCCGAAAAAGGTTAGTTGTTTTTAAGCTGTCTTGCCTCTGCTATAGCGACAAATTGCTTTGCACATCTCGGAGAACGACCGCCACGCTCTAAAGCCCACTGTTCAGCCTCATTTTCAAGAGTTTCGATGTCTATCTCAAGACCCTTTTCATTTGCGAGAGAACGGACAATCTCAAGATAGTTTTCCTTATCAGGAACGCTGAAATTAACTGCAAGACCAAATCTATCTGAAAGTG
>QWCN01010277.1_pt1 | contig 12340 bp, 12 predicted proteins | sample 1972711 | NCBI WGS metagenome assembly QWCN01 (sample SAMN09866707, study PRJNA288562) | Human gut metagenome isolate term1_stool, whole genome shotgun sequencing... | isolation source: gut | host: Homo sapiens | place: USA: California | reverse complement strand
CCAGGGACGGCCGCGCCAGTCGATGGCGCGCGCGGGCGGCGTCTTGTTGAGGCCCTCCCACCAGACGGTGTTGTCGCTGAGGTCAAGCGCGACGTTCGTAAAGATCGTGTCCTTGTGCGTGGAGATGAGCGCGTTGGGGTTCGACTTCATGGATGTGCCGGGCGCGACGCCGAAAAAGCCGTTTTCGGGGTTCACGGCCCAGAGTCTGCCGTCCTTGCCAACGCGCAGCCACGCAATATCGTCGCCCACGCACCAGACGCGCCAGCCCCAGCGCTGCAGGCCCTCGGGCGGGATGAGCATGGCGAGGTTCGTCTTGCCGCAGGCGGAAGGGAAGGCGGCGGAGATGTACTTGATCTCGCCGCGCGGGTTCTGGATACCGAGGATCAGCATGTGCTCGGCCATCCAGCCCTCCTGACGGCCAAGGTTCGAGGCGATGCGCAGCGCGAAGCACTTCTTGCCCTGAAGCACGTTTCCGCCATAGTTCGAGTTCATCGAGATGATCGTATTGTCCTGCGGGAAGTGGACGATGTACTTGTTGTCCTTGTCGAGGTTGCACTGGCAGTGCAGGCCCTTGATAAAGCCCGTATCATCGCCGAGCGCGTCGCACACGGCCTTGCCGATGCGAGTCATGATGTGCATGTTGAGCACGACGTAAATGGAGTCGGTCAGTTCAAAGCCGTATTTGGCGAACGGAGAGCCGATGATGGACATGGAGTACGGGATGATGTACATGGTGCGGCCCTTATAGGCGCCGTCGGCCAGAGCGTACATTCTTTCGTACATTTCCTTGGGCTCTACCCAGTGGTTCGTGGGGCCTGCGTCCTCTTCCTTTTCACAGCAGATGAACGTGCGGTCCTCCACGCGCGCCACGTCGTCGGGGTCGGTGCGGTGCAGGTAGCATCCCGGGAGCTTGTCCGGGTTGAGCTTGATGAGGATGCCCTCCTTGACGGCCTGCTCGCGCAGCGCGCCGAGCTGTTCCTCTTCCCCCGTGATCCAGACAATCTTGTCCGGCTTGGTGATGGCGGTCATTTCGTCGATCCACGACAAAACGGCCTTGTTGTTCGTCAAATTCGTCATTTGTTCTTTCCCTCGTAGCATGTTCACGGTGTAATGAAAAAGAAAAATTTTGCACCGCGTCTTGTGTGGTGTGCTGTGCCGCTTTGAGGCGGCAGGGAGCTAACCGATGCACAGGAAAAATGGCTGCTATTGAGTTTGACTCCTTTCTGCCGAAAATTGTAGCAGAATGTCTTATCAATAGCAACCATATGGTTTATCAATTTTTTGAATAGATGCTTCTGTGCTGTCACAGTAATGCGGCGATCTCGGCGGACAGCGCGGCGAATTCACTGAGGCCCAGCCGCTCGCCGCGGATGTTGGCCTCTAAACCGCAGGACGTGACCGCCTGCGTGACCTGCTCTTTTGTGAGCTGGCTGCCGAACGCCGTCATCAGGCTGTTGACAAGCGTCTTGCGCCGCAGGGCGAACGCGGCGTACACCACGCGGAAGAAGAACTTCTCGTCCTCGACCTCGACCGGAGGCTCCCTGCGCACGACGGCGCGCAGCACGGCGGACGTGACCTTCGGCTGCGGCTCAAAGCACTCGCGCGGCACAGCGAAAAGGTATTCCGGCTCCGTGTAGTATTGCATGAAGACGGAGAACGCGCCGTAGGCGCTCGTGCCCGGCGCGGCGCAGAGGCGCTCGGCGACCTCCTTCTGCACCAGCACCGTGATGCTCTCGAAGCACTTCGACTCGATGAGCGCGGTAATGGCGGGCGTCGTGATGTTGTAGGGCAGGTTTGCGCACACGATGGGCGTGAGGCCTGCGAATTTCTCACGCACAAGCGCAGGGATATCGGTTTTCAAAATATCGGCGGACACGACCTCGAAGTTGTCAAAGCGCGCCATGGTCTCGTCCAGGATCGGCAGCAGCGTCTTGTCAAGCTCCACGGCCACCACCTTGCCCGCGCGCTCGCAGAGCTCGTGGCTCAGTGCGCCGATGCCGGGGCCGATCTCGAGCACGCCGTTTTGCTCGTTTGCGCGCGAGCTCTCGGCGATCTCATAGGGGATGGCGGGGTCGATCAAAAAATTCTGCCCCATGGACTTGGAAAAATGAAAACCGTGGCGCTTTAAGAGCGCCTCGATGGCAGCTTTGTCATTGCGTTCCATAGCGTGGTTCCTTTCTGCGCGCTGGGCGTAAAAAATTGTAAAACGATTCTACCATATTTTGCGCAAAAGAGTAGTAAAAATTTTACCCGTGTGATAAAATGCAGAAATCTCAGGAAAAGAGGGAGACTTTCATGGAGCTCACACCGCAAATTCTGATCGTTGTTCTGCCGCTCATCTTTCTTGGCGGCTTTGTCGACTCCGTCGCCGGCGGCGGCGGACTTATCACGCTTCCCGCCTATCTGATGGCCGGTATCCCCGCGCATCTTGCAATGGGGACAAACAAGGTCGTCAACGGCACCGGCACGGCGCTCGCCTCGTTCAAATACTTTCGCGGCGGCAAGGTCCTGCTGCGTCCCGCCATCGTCTCGGGGATCGGCGCGCTGCTCGGCGCGGCCATCGGCACAAAGATCGCTCTGCTCATCAACGAGGACATTCTGAAGATCATGATGCTCGTCGCGCTGCCCTGCGCGGCGATCCTGCTGATGCTCAAAAAGGACTTCGGCAAGGAAAATGACGCACCCGCGCGCGAGTACACGCCGCAGCAGGAGCTGACGCGCGCCGCGCTCATCGGTTTGGGTCTTGGCTGCTATGACGGGCTCATCGGCCCGGGCACGGGCACGTTTATGATCATGGCGTTTACGATGGCACTTTCGATGGACCTCCTCACGGCGTCGGGCTGCGCGAAGATCGCAAACCTCTGCTCCAACGTCGCCTCGGCGGTGCTGTTCATCTTCAGCGGCAAGGTCTGGTGGCTGCTGGCGCTCCCCGCGGCGGCCTGCAATATGCTGGGCGCCTACTGCGGCGCGCGCTACGCCATGAAGGGCGGCAGCAAGCGCGTGCGCGGCATGATCTTTGTCGTGCTGGGGCTTCTCTTCATCAAGATGGGCTACGAGCTGCTGTTCTGAAAAGACGAATTCTATATAAAAAAGCGGACAGTCAAGGCTGTCCGCTTTTTTCAGTTCTTCAGGCTGTGCAGCGGCGCGGGAATTCTGCCGCCGCGCGCAATGAACTCCGCGCTCGAATAAGGGTGGACCGCCTGCACCGGTGCCGAGCCGAGAAGTCCGCCGAACTCCACCGTGTCGCCCACCTTACAGCCAGGCGCAGGGATGACGCGCACCGCAGTCGTCTTCGTGTTGATCATGCCGATGGCCGCCTCATCGGCGATGATGGCAGCAATGGTCTCTGCGCTCGTGTCGCCCGGAAGCGCGATCATGTCAAGTCCTACGGAGCATACGCAGGTCATCGCCTCCAGCTTGTCGAGCGTCAGCGCGCCGGACGACGCCGCGGCGATCATGCCCTCGTCCTCGCTGACGGGGATAAATGCGCCGGATAAGCCGCCCACCGAGGAGGACGCCATCACGCCGCCTTTTTTCACCGCGTCGTTGAGCAGGGCGAGCGCGGCGGTCGTACCGTGCGTGCCGCAGACCTCAAGCCCCATTTCCTCCAGAATGCGGGCCACGCTGTCGCCGACGGCGGGCGTGGGCGCAAGGGAAAGATCGACAATGCCAAACGGCGTATCGAGCCTGCGGCTCGCCTCCTGCGCGACGAGCTGACCCATGCGCGTGATGCGGAACGCCGTTTTCTTCACGGTCTCCGCCACCACGTCGAACGGCTGACCCTTGACGCTTTGCAGCGCGTGATACACAACGCCCGGCCCGGAAACGCCGACGTTGATCACTTTCTCCGGCTCGCCCACGCCGTGGAACGCGCCCGCCATGAAGGGGTTATCCTCTACCGCATTGCAGAAGATCACAAGCTTGGCGCAGCCAAAGCCGCCCTGCTTTTCCGTGAGCGCCGCCGTCTTTTTCACCGTCTGCCCCATCAGGGCGACAGCATCCATGTTGATTCCCGCCTTGGACGAGCCGACGTTGACTGATGAGCACACAAGGTCCGTACAGGCCAGCGCCTCGGGGATCGCAGCGATCAGCTTCCGGTCGGCGTCCGTCATGCCCTTTTGCACAAGCGCCGAAAAACCGCCAATAAAGTTAACACCGACATTTTTGGCCGCGCGGTCAAGCGCCTTGGCAAAGGGGACATAGTCTTCCGTCTCCGACGCGGCGGCGACCAGCGCGATGGGTGTGACGGAAACCCGCTTATTGACGATGGGAATGCCGAATTCCCGCTCGATCTCTTCTCCCGTTGCGACCAGGCGCTCTGCATAGCGGCTGATCTTGTCGTAGATCTTTTCACACGCACGCTCTGCGCTTCTGTCCGCGCAGGAGAGGAGCGAGATGCCCATCGTGATCGTGCGGATATCCAGATGCTGCTGGTCGATCATACGGATCGTTTCCAGAATATCATTGCGGCTTAGCATGATTCTTTCCCTCCCCGCTCAGATCTTGTGCATTGCGTTGAAGATGTCCTCCCGCTGCATGCGGATCGCAATGTCCATCTCCGCGCCGAGGGCGCTCAGCTTTTCCGTCAGTTCCGTAAAAGAGAGCGAACAATTTTCGAGATCCGCCAGCATGACCATGGTGAAATTTTCCTGCAAAATCGTCTGGCTGATATCCAGAACGTTCACGTTCCACTTTGCCAGCAGCGAGCTGACGCCCGCGATAATACCGACCTGATCTTTCCCCAGTACCGTGATAATGGCTTTCATCCTGTGTTCTCCTTTCAGTTTCTGCCGGTAATTGTATCACATCACCGCAATAAAGTAAATGTTCCGGATGCGCAACATACGCATCCGGAACATACATTTATCGTACTATTCGACAAACCGCCCCGCTCAGTCGAGGAAGTAGACCGTCGAGTTCTTCTGGCGGCCGAACTGCTTGCACTCCTGATAGGAATTCATATAGAGGTCGATCGCCGCGCCGCGCACGCCGGTGTCCTCAGCCACAGCGTTGCCGTAGGTGTAGCCCGACGAGCCGACGATGAACATCTCGGTACCGAGGGGAATGACCTTCTTATCCACTGCGACGGTGCCGACGTGGACCGTCGTGCCCGTGGCCGTTCTGGTGCCCACGCCGCCGTAGCCCGCGGTATAGGCCGTGCAGGTGACCTTCATCGAGCCGGAGAAGTGGACGGAATCGCCGGACTTCATCAGAAGATAGCCGCTGCCGTCGCTCTCGGTGACGACGGACTTGACCGTGTCGCCGCTCTGCGCCTTGTCGACGAGCGTGCCGGTGTAGGTGATCTCCGCGACGGAGGTGTTGTTCTTTTCCTCCACCGCCTGGCGGGAGACGAACTGGCCGTCGGCATACACGACCTCATAAACGATGTCGCGCGTGCCGTCGATGCCCTGCTGGACGACCTTCGTCTCGCCCTTGGGGATACGGTACGACGTGGAGGTCAGCGTGGTGTGGGGAGCCGCCTCTGTGGCGGTCTCATAGTAGGTGAAGTCAGAGGCAACGGTAATCTCGACCTCTTTCTCCGTGACGTCGACCAGCACCATCTCAAGCGGGCTGACCGAGATCTGCAAACGGCGCAGCAGCTCGCTGACGCGCTCGCCGTTTCTCGTGGTGGCGTACTCGATATCGTCGCCGTGTGTCACCGTCACCTTTTCACCGGCAGGGAGCGTGACTTCCGCGTCACCGTTCTGCGCGCCGGTGACAATGACGCGCTCCTGCGGGATGTCCGTCGTGCCGTCGAGCACGCTGACCGTATCGCCGTCGGCGATGAGGTACAGCGCGTCCGCGCGCAGCTCGGGCGAACTGTTCAGCAGCATCACAGCCGCGAAGAGCAGAAAGAACATCGCTCTGCGGCAGCGCTGGGCTGTGAACAAATTTTTCAAAAACTTCTGCATGGGATACTCCTTTTTTCGCGGCGTGAGCCGCCGCAGCTTCGCGCAACTGAGGAAGTGCGCTGCGTCCGGAAAAGATTACAAAATGTAACTTTTCCAAAACTTGCTGGCAGTATACCGCCTGAAAAAGGATTTGTCAAGTTTCCGCCGTTGGTTCGCCAAAAGTTCTGTATTTTATAAAATTTTCTATATTTTTCTTATTTTCATCTTCTAAAAGTTGCGATTTAAGTCATCGAATTCGTGATTTTCTCGATTTATGTAAACCATCGTCACCCCTCTCCGCCGCCTCGCCGCCATCTCGGCGTCGAAGAGGCGGCGCACCTGCCGACGCTCTTTGTCCCGTCCGAGCGGGCAAAAAACTCTTGGGAGCAGGCCGGGTGTGTCCCGCTCCCGCCCCGCAAGGCGGCAAAAACGCGGAAAGCCCTGCAAACACTGGCTTTTTTGCTTCTCCGCCGCACGCTCTATCCCCTCGGACAGCAAAGGAACGCCCCCTGCGCCCTTTCCGGGCGAAGGGGACGAAAAGCCGCCTCAACAGCGTGTCGCGATGCCAAAATATGCAAGTTTGACTTTTTGAAAATTCATTTATTGAAATCTATTTATGTCAACCTGATTTTTTGATTTTTGTTGGCAAAGGTCACAAAAATCGCGCTTCTTTTTCGCTTTTCCCGTCAAATCGGCAATCATGAAAGAAGTTACATTTTCTCCTCCTTTTCGCCCGTTTCGCCGTGAAAATGAAGGTAGACGGACGCGGCGGCGTCTTTTGGCAGCACACGTTCAAGGGCGAAAATGTCCGCCTCCCGAATCGCCCTGACGCTCTTGAATGTCTTGAGCAGCGCCTGAGCGCGCACCTTGCCGACGCCCGGAATGCCGTCGAGCGCCGAGCGGGTCGAGGACCGCGAATGGCTCTCGTGGTGGAACGTGATGGCAAAGCGGTGCGTCTCCTCCTGGATCTGACCGATCACGCGTGCGTGATGCCGCCGTCGATGAGCATGACGTCCGGCAGGGGGCTGAACTTCTCATCGCCGTCCAGATAGCGCTGGATGCGGCGCGTGAGCACCTCTTCCATGGAGGCATAGTCGTCCGGGTGGGCCGACAGGCTCTTGATCTTAAATCTCCGGTAGGCGCACTTCTTGGGCTTTGCGCCCTCGTAGACGACCATCGACGCGACGATGTCGCTCGCGCCGGTGTTTGAGATATCGTAGGACTCCATGCGCTCGGGCGGTTCGGGGAGCGAGAGCATCCCCGCAAGCTGCGTCAGCGTGCGGTTCTCGCGCTCCTGCGCGGTCGTCACGCGCTCGACATCCTCGCGCGCGTTGCGCTGCGCCATGGCAAGGAGTTCCGCCTTCTCGCCCCGCTGGGGGACGTGGAGCGTCACCTTGCGGCCCGCGCGCTCGGTCAGGATTTGCGCAAGCTCGTCCGCGCCCTCGATCTCGCAGGGCAGCAAAATTTCGCGCGGCAGCACGCTCTTATTGAGGTAATACTGCGGCAGCAATGCAGACAGGATCATCTGCTCGCTCTCGTCCTGCGGTGCGGCGAAGAGGTTCAGGTCTCGACCCGTCACGCTGCCGTCCTCAATGTGCATTACGGCGCTGCCGCACTTGAGCGCGCCGCGGTAAACGCCCCAGATATCGGTGTCGGCGCAGATGCCGGCGATGACCTTCTGCCGCTTGCCCAGCACCTCGATGGCGCGGATGCGGTCGCGCAGTGCCGCAGCCTGCTCAAAGTGCAGCGCCGCAGCCTCCTGCTCCATCTCCTCGCGCAGCGCGCGCGTCAGCTCTTCGGCCTGCCCGATGCGGCGCATGTACTCGTCCTCATCCGGCGTGCCGCGGCAGAACGCGTCGCAGCGCCCCATGTGATGGTTGAGGCAGGGCCGCTCCTTTCCAATGTCGCGCGGGAATTTGCGGCTGCACGTCGGCAGGCGGAATGCCGCACAGATCGCGTCGATGGCCGCGCGCGTCTCGTTTCGTCCGCCAAACGGGCCAAAGTACAGCGCGTTGTCGTCCGCAGGCTTAGAGGCCATCGTAAAACGCGGATAGTGCTCCGTGCAAGATCGTGTCAAAGTGGTCGACCTGTGAGACCATGCGGCGCGTTTTCTCATTGTGGGAGGAATTCTCCTGAAAATACTGGCTGACGCGGTTTTTGAGCTTTTTCGCCTTGCCGACGTAAATGACGCAGCCGGTCTTGTCCATCATCAGATAGACTCCCGGCGCGAGCGGCAGGTCGTTCGCCTTGTCCAAAAGTTCCTGCTTTGTCACGGGACATTCCCTCCTTTCTTTTCATCTCTACATTATAATATATAATAGTATATCCGGTCGAACGGTGACGATAAAATGGAAAAAGGCGGCTTCCTGTGGAAGCCGCCTTTCCTGGTTGTTTGTTATTCGCCGAAATTGTTGGAAACCAGCTCGCACAGAGCGGTCACGGCTTCCTTTTCGTCCGCGCCGTCGGCCAGCAGCGTGATGGTCGTGCCCTTGACGATCCCGAGGGACAGCACGCCCAGCAAGCTCTTGGCGTTCACGCGACGCTCATCCTTCTCCAGCCAGATGCCGCTCTTGAACTCGTTGGCCTTCTGAATGAAGAACGTGGCAGGACGAGCATGCAGGCCTACTTCATTGTTGATCGTAACATTCTGAGTATACATCGTTACTACTCCCTCTCCAAAAAAATCTTTCGGACTTTATCGTATCATATACCATCGGGGGCCGATTCGTCAATGCCATTTCGCGCGAAATGGCGCGGATTTGGCAATAAACACAGACAAAGCGCTTCCCCGGGCGGGCATTTATTTCAACTCGACCACAGTGACGCCCGACTCGCCCTCGCCGTAGTTGCCAAGGCGGAAGCTCTTGACGGCTTTGTTGCGCCGGAGGCTCGCGTGCACCGCCTTGCGCAGCGCGCCCGTGCCCTTGCCATGGATGATCGTCACGGTCTCGAGATGCGCCATGACAGCGGCGTCGATATAGTTGTCGAGCACGCTTTCAGCCTCCAGCGTCTCCATGCCGCGGATGTCGAGCTCGCGCGCAGCGCGCGAGGGCTTGGGGATGGGCTCCGCGCTCTCGTCGCGCACGCCCGCAGCGTCGCGCGCCTGCTTGATGTTGTGCATGATCTCGGCGCGCTGGGCGTTCATCTGCTGGGCGTCGAGCTTTTTCTGCTGCTTGCGCAGCGCGTCGAGCTCGCGGAACGTGTCGTCCGCGACGGACTTGGCCTCAGCCAAAAGGCGCTTGGCCTCGGCTTCGCCGCGACTTCTCGCGTTCTCCTTCGCGCGCTCCATCTGCGTGCGGAATTCGCGCGCCTTGCGCGCGTCCTCCTCGCGCTGGGCGTAAAGGCGGTCGACCTCGGCTTTTTCTTTCTCTAACTGCTGCCTCTTCTGCTCCAGCTGCGTCAGCACGTCTTCAAAGCGGATGCTCTCGCTGTCCATCTGCGCCTTGGCTTTTTCAATGACGGCCTCGGAAAGCCCCAGCCGCTTCGAGATCGCAAAGGCGTTCGACTTGCCGGGGATGCCGATGAGCAGCTTGTAGGTCGGGCAGAGCGTTTCCACGTCGAACTCGCAGCTCGCGTTCTCCACGCCCGCGGTCGTCATGGCGAAGGTCTTGAGCTCGGCGTAGTGCGTCGTCGCAGCGATCTTCGCACCCTGTGAACGCGCCTGCTCGATGACGGCGATGGCCAGTGCCGCACCCTCAACGGGGTCGGTGCCCGCGCCCAGCTCATCGAAGAGGATCAGGCAGTGCTCGTCCGCCTCGTCCAAGATCTGCACGATGTTTTTCATATGCGCCGAGAAGGTCGACAAACTCTGCTCGATGCTCTGCTCGTCGCCGATGTCGGCCAACACCGAGGAAAAGATGCTCACGGCGCTGCGGTCGTCGCAGGGGATATGCAGGCCGCACTGCGTCATCAGGCAGAGGAGGCCGAGCGTCTTTAAGCTCACGGTCTTGCCGCCGGTAGCAGCGGGTGGCGCGCATGGCGCAGATACACGCTGCCGTCCTTTTTGAGCTCGGGGCGCATGGCATTCATGCGGTAGCTCAGCTCGCCGCGCGCGAAAATGAGGTCGAGGTGGACGAGAATGTCATAATCCCACAGAATGTCGCGGCTGAAGCTCGCCGCCTCGCCCGAGAGGGCGTAGAGGATGCGGTCGATCTCCTTCTCCTCTTTCGCTTCGAGCTCCTTGAGCTCGTTGTTGGCCTGCACCACGCCCATCGGCTCGACGAAGATCGTCGCGCCGCTCGAGGACGTGTCGTGCACGAGGCCCGGCAGCTCGCCGCGGCACTCGGCCTTCACCGGCACGACGAAGCGCCCGCCGCGCTGCGTGATCAGCGCGTCCTGCAAAACGTTCCGGTAGCTCGGGGACGAAATGATGCGCTGCAGGATCTGGCGGCCCTTGGCCGCCGCCGCGCGCTTGTGGCGGCGAATTTCCGCGAGCTCGGGCGAGGCCGCGTCGGCGATCTCGTTTTCGTCGAGGATCGCGGTCGTGATCTTCTCCTCCAGAAAGCGGTTCGGGTGCAGGGAGAGGAAGAGCTTGTCGATGACCGTCCCCTCCTCGTCCTCCTTATAATAATCCTGCACGCGGCGCACATTCGTGAGAAGCCCCGCGATGTCGAGAAGCTCCCGCGTGTTGAGCATGCCTCCGCGCTCGGCGCGGGAGAGCGCTTCGCCCACGTCGCGCACGCCGCCAAAGGCAGGGCTGCCGCGCAGCATGATCATCTTGCGCGCCGCGTCCGTCTCGTCGAGCAGGCGGTTGACCTCGCCGAAATCATCCGATGGCGTCAGCCGTCGCGCCCGCGCCTTGGCCTCCGCGCTCACCGCGTGATGCTCGAGCATCTCCAATAGCCGCGGCAGTTCCAGCACGCGGATGGATTTTTCAAACAGTTCACTCATAGTTTTCTCCGAAATTTTGATTTCGATTCGTATTTCTTTCGACAGATATTTCCCGTCTCGCCCGAGAGGGAAAACGACAGCATCCGCTTCGGCTCGGAAAACAGCACATGGCGCATCGCCGCGAACGAGCCCGCGTCCAGCGGCAGAAGGCAGCCCCCGCCGTGGTCCGCACATTCTTTGCACAGCAGCACGCCCTGCTGCGCGTCAAACACCGGCTCTTTCGGGTTGTGCGTGCCGCAGACGGCGCAGCCGTCAAGCAGCGGCTCGTAGCCCGAGAGCGCAAGCAGCTTGAGTTCAAACGCCGCCTTGACGATGCTCTGCGGTTTTTGCAGCGTGTCGAGCGCATAGAGCGAGTTGAGCAGCAGCGATAAGATCTCCGGCACGGGCTCGTCCTCCGCCGTGACGCACTCGGTCATCTCGGCAAAATACGACGCGAGCGACAGTAGCTCAATGTCCTGCCGGATACCGTCGAACAGCGAGATCGTCGACGCCTCGTCGAGGTAGTACCAGTTCCCGCGCTGATAGAGTACGAGCTCGGAAAAGGCCAGAAGCTCGCTGCCCGCGGCGATGCGGCTTCCCTTGCGCCGCGCCCCGCGCGCCACGACCGCGATCCGCCCGAGCGAGTCGGTCAAAATATTCAATATGTAGTCGGCCTCCTTCGTCGCCGTCGCGCGAAGGACGATGCCTTTGGTCACGAGTTTTTCTGACATAAAGCTCCTCTAAATTGTTTTACACCAAGGGGTGTAAAGGGTGGTTGCCTTGCAGGCATGGCGGTTTTTCCGCGCACAGCGCGGAGGGGAATGCCGCCTGCGGGCGGCGGGAACAAAGGGGGTATTCTCTTTCCAAAGAGAACACCCCCTTTGGAACCCCCAGAGAAAGGCAAGGGGGCTTCCCCCTTGACCCCGCACATTGGCAGTTTGTAGCTCGAAGAGCTGCGCAGCCTGCGGAATCGGGTGCGGTGTACATGGCTTCGCCATGAATCCCTGCATTTCGTGACCGTTTTGCAACCGCGCCTTACTATCGTGAGGCGCGAGTGACGTTTGCTTGGCGGCAGACTGCGTGCCAAATGCGGCATTGCTGCGCTCGCCGCATTGTGGAGTGCCTCGGTAGACGGAAATTATGCTGCACTACTACGAGACAGGCAGAGCGGCACCCGCAAGGGGTGTACCGCATCCGTAAGGCGGCAAAGCCGCCAACGGCTGCGCAACAGCGGATAGTAGGAGCAGGGGCAAATCGTATCGCAATGCTCAACGCGGCTTCGCCGCGCGCAGGAAGTGCAATCGGCAAGCATTGCAGCTCTTCGAGCTGCTCGCTTGCAATGGGAAACGCCTTTCTTTTGGACGGGCGACGTCCGTTTTCTTTCTCGGGAAAGAAAATGGGGGTCGCATCCCGTGCAGCGCCTACAGCGCTGCTATCCCTCCGCGCTATGTGCGGAAATCCTCATTTACCGCCAGTAAATAAAAAATCGGCTCCCCGGTTTTCAAAAACAGCGCGAAATATCCGTTTCGCAAATCCCTCACCTCATGCTTAGCATGAGGAAAACTCCCGCGAACTATGGC
>QWCN01005550.1_pt1 | contig 12352 bp, 8 predicted proteins | sample 1972711 | NCBI WGS metagenome assembly QWCN01 (sample SAMN09866707, study PRJNA288562) | Human gut metagenome isolate term1_stool, whole genome shotgun sequencing... | isolation source: gut | host: Homo sapiens | place: USA: California | reverse complement strand
AAGTCATCTAATGAAGTGGTTACCATTCTTGTTTGATATCTATCTGCGCCAACAATATATGCCATAACGAATCCCCCTACGATACTGTATTTGGTAGTTCTATTATAACATTTTTCTTAATCGTTAGACAGTCTGACGTACGGTGGTGTGGGAGGTCGGTAGATAAGATAATTATCTACCTCCTACCCGATTGATAGGAAAATGCATCAAAATGTTCATATCACTGGGATTTAACAATTATTTTAGATTGCCGGATCTTTGCGGATTTACTTATAATACAAGCAGCAACATAATTTTTGCGTAGGTAAAAAGGAGGAGAATATGGTGAGAAAATTACTGAAACGTGCGGGAGTATGTTTACTCAGCCTTTCCATGGTTTTGACGGGGAATGTCGGGATCAGCGGGGCAAGTACATCTTCCCGGAAAGGGGCAGCAGTGGAAACAAAAACGGGAAGCATTGTGATTGATGGCAATGATATCAAAGCAGACAATGTGAATGGACTTACGTATAAGGGATTTGGTATGCTTAGTGCCAATTCTACAAGTGATCTGTTGATGGATTACAAATCACAGAATCCGGAGGCATATGCAAAATTAATGCAGTATTTATTCGGAGGCGAGTATCCGATTTTTACACATGTGAAATTGGAAATGGGTAATGACCGCAACAACTCGACCGGATCAGAGAGTGCAACCAAGAGAACAAAGGGCGAGAAAGCTAATGTGCTTCGTAATCCTGGCTGGCAGCTGGCAGCAGATGCTAAGAAGATCAATCCGAATTTGAAGGTCAGTATTCTGACTTGGCGTACACCTTCTTGGGTGAAAACAGATGAAGATAAGTATATCTGGTATAAACAGAGTATTTTGGATGCTTATGAGAAATATGGCTATATGGTAGACTATATTAATCCAAATACGAACGAAGAATGGGGTGGTGCAGGCGATGTTGCTTACACTAAGAAATTTGCCAAGTGGATCGCGGCGGAAAGCACTAAGACGATCGCGGATGAGAAAGCACTTGCTTTATTCAAAAAGATTAAGCTTGTTGTATCCGACGAGGCAAATGTTGTCAGCAGCGATGTTGCCAACAAGTTAAAGGATGACAAAGAGTTTATGAACGCAGTGGATGTTGTCGGATACCATTATAAGACAGCGGATGATGAAAATAATGCGATGAAGTGGCTGGCAGAGGAAGTGGACAAGGAAGTATGGAACAGCGAGGAGCAGGCAACGTTCTCAAATTCAGCGTTCCGTCCATCCACGACAGATAAAGCGCCGACGGTAGAGGGTACTGGTATCGGTGGCTCCGGCAGTGCATTGGAAATGGGCAATACCGTGATCAAGAGCTTTGTCGAGTCACGCCGTGGTCATGTGATCTATCAGCCTGCGATCGGTTCTTATTATGAGGGTGCACAGTATTCCTTTAAGGAGTTAGTAAGCGCCAGAGATCCGTGGTCAGGATGGATGCATTATGATGCCGGATTGTTGATTTTGGCACATATCAGCAAGTTTGCAGTAACCGGCTGGGAAAATGAAACAAATACTGCCGGCATTTGGCGTGGTGTTGCATCGGCCAGCAAGGCATCTGCTGTACAAGGAACAACCAGCAATGCAGTTGACGGTCGTGGCGGTGGAGAAAACTATATGACTCTGGCAGCACCGACGAAAGATAATTTCTCAACGGTGATCGTTAATGACAGTGAGTATCCAATGACATATACACTGCAGACGAAGAATATGAAGTTGAAAGCAGATCAGAAGTTAGAACTTTGGGAGACGAGAGCAGCAGACGAGGGTGCATTTAATGAAAATTATATGAAATGTATTCAGGAATTATCTGCGGACAGCAATGGTGTATATTCCTTTGCGGTAAAACCAAATTCTGCAGTTACGGTTACCTCTTTAGATGTTTCAGACAGCAAAGAGCATACAGAGGCAATGCCGGTAGAGGGTGAGCGTACCGTACTTGACACAGATGCAACCGGAGACGTTCAGAACACAGAGGATGGCTATCTGTATGCGGATGATTTTGAGTATACCGGCAAGACCGTTCCTGTTCTTGATGGCAAAGGCGGCTTTACCGGAGAGAAGGAAGATTACATTGCATCACGTGGTGGAGAAAAAGGTGCGATGGCACGCTATACTCATACGTTGAATGGTGCTTTTGAGGTCTATAAGAGTGGATCCGGCAATCATGTGCTTCGCCAGCAGTTGGATAAGAAGTCAACAGGTGTCGGAAGTGCTTGGAATAGCGGAGATCCTGTCACGTTAGTGGGAGACTACCGCTGGACGAACTATACGGCAGCTATTGATGTATTATTTGAGCGTGCAGCAGATAAGCAGTATGCGCAGATTGGTATCAGACAGACCGGAAGAACACACAATCTTTCGAACAATGCAGGATATTCTTTGAAAGTCAATGATGATGGAAGCTGGATACTGTATCGTGCGAAAATGGGTTCTACATCTTCTAAGGGTACAGAGCTTGCGTCCGGTTCGGTAGATGCAAGTCAGGTAACACCGGGGACTTGGTTCCAGCCCAAACTCCGTGGCGAGGGTAATGTGATCAAAGCATATATCAACGATACTTTAGTCGCAACATATGAGGACAGCAATCCGATCACTTCAGGACGTGTTGCGATCGGCTGCGGTAATTCCTATACAAGATTTGACAATCTGGCAGTAACGAAGATCAAAGGATATGCGCCATATTACAGAGAATATATTGACAATATGGAAACCTATGATCTGACACCACAGAAAAATGCAAAATTGGTATATAACAACAAGTGGTCTCGTACTTGTGCAAATCAGGGAATGTTTGTATATCAGAGAAGTGTTTCCAATAGTACGGGCACAGGCGCATCCATTACGTATACCTTTAACGGAACCGGTTTGGAAGTGTTAGGATACAATAAATCCACAGGAGGAACCGTGAATGTGACGGTAGATGGACAGTCCTACAAGAAAGGTGACGCATTGTGGAACGCAGATAATATGTATACTGCATATCAGGTGAGTGGACTGGAAGATGGTGAACATACTGTAACGATCGAGGTTGCAAGCGGCAGTCTTGCCGTGGATGCAATTGCAGTGATCGGCTCCATTTACAATAGTGATGAGATTAATGTGACTCCAAAGAAAGGTACAGAAACTGGTCTGCCGGAAGAAGAACTTCCAAAAGATCTGACAGAGGATGTGGTACCGGATATCAGCACTCCGTCACCAAGTCCTGCAGCCCCGACAACGACACCAACAACGAAGCCGCAGCCAATCAAAACACCGTCTGTCCGCAAAGGATATTCTTTCAAGGTAAAGGGAGCCTCTTATGTTGTGACAGATGCATCCAAGAAGACGGTCAGCTACCGCAAGGCAGCCAATAAAAAGATCAAATCTGCAGCAATACCGGCGACGGTAAAAGTAAAAGCGAATGGCGTCGTATATTCCTTCCGCGTTACGGATATTTCTGCAAAGGCATTTGCCGGATGCACCAAATTAAAGAAAGTAATCATTGGCAAGAATGTTGTTTCCATCGGAAAGAAGGCATTTTCCAAGGCTAAGGCACTCAAAAAGATAACGATCAAGACAACCACATTGAAAAAAGTGGGCAAAAATGCGATCAAGGGCATTTACAAAAAGGCGAAGATATCCTGTGGCAAGAAAAAGCTGAAAGCATACAAGAAGCTGTTCAATGCCAAGACCGGATATAAGAAATCGATGAAACTGACCAAATAATTTATGCAGTAAATTGCCCAAAGAAAACGGGAGCTGTGTCGTCCATGTTTGACGAACAGCCCTGTTTTTTGGTATAATCATTCAAATAGACAGATTTGACGAAATACACGAAAGAGGGAAAGGAGCAGATCCTATGTTAGAATCAGTATGGGAACGGCTGCGGGCGTTTGGCTGTAAGCAGACGGAGCATATTTTGTACTGGATCAGCATATGGTGTGTTCTTGGTGCGGGGCTTGTATATATTGCAGCATTTTATATTGCGCATGTAACCGGTAACGACCGGTTATTGCAATGCAAAATGAAGCTGTATTTTGGAATCCCCTGCCCGGGCTGTGGTGGAACAAGAGCAATATGGTCTCTGTTACATGGAAGAGTACTGCAGGCAGTATATTATAATGCATTTGCGGTATATGGTGCAGTATGGTATCTATTGTTTTTTATCAGTCAGACTGTGCAGCGTGTGGCGGCTCGTTTTGACAGGCAGATCAACGGAATGAAATTTCGGGATGCAGCGTTGTATATTGCCATCGTGGTGCTGATCGTGCAGTATTTGTTAAAGCTGTTTGTTCCGGGCTATCGAATATAGCTTTGAAATGCAATGTAGAGACAGGATGCTTAGGCTTATGGACTTCTATTAGCAGGGCGTTATGTCATACAATGTAGAGGTAGTACATATACAAAGTTGAGGAGGATTACAATGGATAACAATCAAAATGAAAATCAGGGTTTTCAAAATGGCAATGCAGGAAATGACCCACAGGGGTGGACGAACGCCAACAATGGCAGTTATCAGAATGGTGGCTATCAGAATGGTGGCTATCAGAATGGCGGCTATCAGAATGGCGGCTATCAAAATAACAGCTACCAGAACAATGGATATAATGGCCAGCCACAGTATAATTATCAGGGAAATAATTCGCCGGGAAGAGGATATTCCATTGCGTGTCTGATATTAGGTATTTGTGGTATCGTATTTTGCTTTTGCTATGGCATTGTTGGAGTTATCTGCAGTATTGTTGCATTAGTGCTTCATGGTAAGGCAGTAGAGTTAGATGGATTTGAGAGCAGCTACGCTAAGGCTGGTAAGATCTGTGCGATCATCGGAATTGTGATCGGTGTTATTTATCTTATCCTGACCATCCTTGCTGTTGTATTCAGCATGTCGGTTGGCGGATTATCAACAATGCTTCGCGCATAAGGAATCTTTAAGTAAAGAGATTTTGAATTATGTAAGAGAGTACCAAAGACAATTGTCGGACGGTACTCTCTTTTTTTTGTTTTGATTGGAGAGTAAGATGTGAACAGTTTTTGAATTATGAAATCTGAATAAAAAAGATTGTTCGAAATTTGATGAATTTATACAATAAATGGGTGCATAATACTAGCAAAATCGGTATTTTGCGGAGATTCGTTAAATGTCAGATATTAGCAGATTTTTGTGTGTTTTGTATGTTTTTCACAAAAATTCACAAAAAATTCAAAAAAATACTTGTAAATTTGTTCATGTTGTTATATAATCATCTTACGAAAACGATTTAGTAAAACGATTTCGTAAACGCAACTTGAAAATGTTCATAAAATTATGAACAGCATATTGATATTTCTACTGCAGTTCATTGCAGTAAAAATATAGAAGCAAACAATTTCTTATTAGAGGAGGTTTTTTTATGAGAAAGAAACTTTTAAGCGTGCTGTTATGTACAGCAATGGCAGCAACCATGCTGACTGGTTGCGGCGGCAGTGACACTAAGAAGGATTCATCAAAAGAAGCTAAAAAAGTTACAGTTTCTGACGGTGGAAAAGTTCTTAACATCCGTGTATGGAACGAGGAGTTCAAGAGCCGTATGACAGATCACTATCCGGGATATGAGAAGGTTAGTGATACAGAAGGTAAGATTGGCGACGTTACAGTTAAGTGGACAATCACACCATCTGATGATAATGCATATCAGAACGCATTGGATGAAGCTCTTAAGAAGCAGGATTCCGCAGCAGCTGATGACAAGATCGATCTTTTCCTTGTTGAGGCAGATTACGCATTGAAGTATGTAGATACAGATTACACACTGGATGTTGTAAATGATCTTGGCGTATCCAAAGATGCACTTGCTAACCAGTACAAGTACACACAGGATATCGTAACAGATTCTAAAGGAGCGTTAAAGGGTGCTTCCTGGCAGGCTTGCCCGGCAGGTATGATCTACAGACGCGACATTGCTAAGAAAGTATTCAAGACAGATGATCCTGAGAAGATTCAGGAGCTGTTCAAAGATTGGGATTCTTTCAAGGCAGCATCTAAGAAGTTAAAAGACGCTGGATACCTTACAACAGCATCTGTAAACGATACATATCGTGTATTCTCTAACAACGTAACATCTAAGTGGGTAGAGAATAAGAAGATTAACGTAGATGAGAACATCAAGGCATGGGTAGATATGTCTAAGGAAATGGTAGACAACGGCGAGACTACAACACATGAGTTGTGGGGATCTGACTGGAGCGAAGGCTTCATGAAGAGCAGTAACGTATTCGCTTACTTTGGACCAGCTTGGTTCATCGACTTCTCCATGGGTTACAAAGATGGTGTAGCACTTGATGGTTCTGTAGTTAAAGATGGTGGCTGGGCACTTACAACTGGTCCTCAGAGTTTCTACTGGGGCGGTACTTGGATCTGTGGTGCTAATGGCACAGACAACAAGAGCCTTGTAAAAGACATCATCGAGAAGATGACAACAGACGAGAGCGTATTGAAAGACATTGTTAGCAAAGACAATGACTACGCTAACAACAGCAAGTTGATGGATTCCTTAAAGGATGACAAGAGCTTCGGTGATAAGGCACTCGGTGGACAGAATCCAGTTCCGATCTTCTCCGCAGGTGTTGGCAACATCGACATGAGCAATATATCTTCATATGATCAGACATGTGCTGAGGAGTTCCAGGCAGCAATGAAGGATTACTTCGATGGCAATACAAAAGATTATGATACTGCATTGCAGACATTCATCGACAAAGTTAAGACAAAACATCCTGAGATTGTGGGATAATTGTTACAAACATTGTTAAGTAAACTGGTTTAGGAATGTGCCTGCTTACGTTTGTAGGCAGGCACTTTTTTTGAAAATAAGGGGAGGGTAACACTTATGAGTAAACCCAAAAAAGGAAGAGTGGAAAAGCATAATAAGTGGGGCTACATTTTTTTGATCCCGTTTATTCTTACATATGTTATTTTCCAGTTAATCCCACTTATCAGCACGATTTATAATAGTTTTTTCGAAAATTATAGCATGGGCTTAATACAGGTGGGACCAAATTATATTGGCTTAGAAAACTATGCTTCGCTTTTTGAAAGCGGCAAGTTATTGATTTATTTGAAAAACACAATGATAATGTGGGTGTTGGGATTTGTACCACAGATCTTATTATCACTTCTGCTTGGTGCATGGTTCTCAGACACACGATTAAAATTGAAAGCATCCGGTTTTTTCAAAACCGTTATTTATTTACCAAACTTGATCATGGCGTCAGCGTTTGCAATGTTATTCTTCGCATTGTTCTCTGACAATGGCCCGGTAAATGCAATTTTATTACACGCCGGTCTGATCAAAGAGAAGTATTCTTTCCTTTCTCATGCAGGAAGTGCAAGAGGATTGGTTGGATTTATGAACTTTTTGATGTGGTTTGGTAATACCACGATTCTGTTAATGGCAGGTATGATGGGTATAGACCCGGCATTGTTTGAGGCTGCCGAAGTTGATGGTGCGACATCGACACAGGTATTTTTCCGAATCACGATGCCGTTGTTGCGTCCAATCTTAGTATACGTTTTGATCACATCTTTGATCGGTGGTTTACAGATGTTCGATGTACCACAGATCTTGACAAACGGTACCGGTGGACCGACAGATACAACGATGACATTGATCATGTATTTGAACAAACAGCTATACAGTAAGAACTACGGTATGGGTGGTGCGTTATCCGTTCTGCTCTTCATCGTAACGGGTATATTGAGTTTGATCGTGTTCAAAGCATTTGCACAGAAAAAGGAGGCATAATTCATGGATGAAAGAAAAAGTTCAGGAATAGGAATACATGCCAGAAGGGTTCTTGCATATATTGTTTTGATATTCATTTCGATATTGTGCCTGTTTTGGTTTTATGTATTGTTTGTTAACGCAACAAGATCACATGCGCAGATTCAGTTAGGATTCTCTGCTTTACCGAGTGGAGAGTTTATGAACAACTGGGTACATTTGATGCACAGTTCACAGCCGGTTTGGAATGGCTTGTTTAACAGTGTTATTGTCGCTGCTTTCAGTGCCGTTCTGACAACATACTTTTCTTGTATGACGGCATATGCAATTCATGTATACAATTTCAAGTTGAAGAATGTTATGTTTACATTCATCTTGATGATCATGATGATTCCTACACAGGTAACTGCACTTGGTTTTTACCGCTTAATGATGGATTGGAATTTGATGGATTCCTTTATTCCATTGATTGTTCCAGCCATAGCAGCACCGGTAGTATTCTTCTATATGAAACAGTACATGGATTCTTCACTTCCATTGGAGATCGTAGAAGCATCTCGAATCGATGGTGCGGGCGAGTTTAAGACATTCAATATGATGATTCTTCCGATTATGAAACCTGCGATTGCGGTTCAGGCAATCTTCGCATTTGTTCAGAGCTGGAACAATTACTTCATTCCATCATTGCTCTTGACAGAAAATAAGAAGAAGACATTGCCTATCTTGATCGCGCAGTTACGTAGTGCGGATTTCCTGAAGAAGGATATGGGTCAGGTGTATATGATGATTGCATTCTCGATTTTCCCGGTAATCGTTGTATATCTGCTCCTTTCTAAACATATCGTACAGGGTGTGGCACTTGGTAGTGTGAAAGGGTAGAAAGTTTGTAAATACAATTCTTAAAGTGAAGGTTGAACAATACATAGCCAAAATGTGGATTATAGTATTGACGAATTGAAAAAATCATGGTATATATATTATATAAATAGTGTGTTACTTGATTTGAATGAAATTGAGGCATTAACTATACATAAATCACAGGTAATTTATGTTAGTTGATGCCTTTTTCTTTTGCATATTATATAGTTAGCCGCGGATACTATCGGTGAGTGTGTACTTGCTGTTATGCGAGAGAGATATGCCAAACTGCATAAATACAGGAAGAAAGGATGGATGAAAGATGAAAGACAAAATTTTTGAAGTGCTGCAGCGAATTGGAAGAAGTTTTATGCTCCCAATCGCAATCTTACCGGTTGCTGGTCTGCTTCTTGGACTGGGTAGTTCGTTTACGAACGAGACAACGATTGCAACGTATCATTTAGGTGGTATATTGGGGAATGGAACAATATTGCATGCGCTGCTTGTAATTATGAACAAGGTTGGAAGTGCCGTGTTTGATAACCTGCCATTGTTATTTGCTGTGGGTGTCGCAATCGGAATGGCAAAAAAAGAAAAAGAAGTGGCAGCGTTATCTGCGGTGATCGCATTTTTCGTTATGAATATTTCGATCAATGCTATGCTGAATATTAATGGCAAGATCCTGGAAGATGGGTCCATTGCGAAAAATGTGTTAGAGGGAACCGTAACTTCTGTCTGTGGAATTAATACATTGCAGATGGGTGTATTTGGTGGTATTATCGTTGGTCTTGGTGTAGCTGCATTACACAATCGCTTTCATAAGATCATATTGCCGAATGCGTTATCATTCTTTGCGGGATCAAGATTTGTTCCGATCATTTCCACTATAACGTATATGTTTGTTGGTATTATTTTGTATTATATATGGCCGGTTGTGCAAAATGGAATTTATGCACTTGGTGGATTGGTGACAGGAAGCGGGTATCTGGGAACGCTGATCTTTGGCGTTGTCAAAAGGGCATTGATACCATTTGGATTGCATCATGTGTTTTATATGCCATTTTGGCAGACTGCTGTTGGCGGAACCGCTGATGTGGCCGGACACATGATTCAGGGTGGACAAAATATTTTCTTCGCTCAGCTTGCAGATTCTGCACATATTTCACACTTTAGTGCAGATGCAACAAGATATTTTTCGGGTGAATTTATTTTCATGATCTTTGGTCTGCCAGGCGCAGCTCTTGCAATGTATCGCACGGCGAAACCGGAGAAAAAGAAGCAGGTGGGAGGCTTACTATTTTCAGCGGCCCTCACATCTATGTTGACCGGTATTACTGAACCGATCGAATTTTCATTTTTGTTTGTTGCACCGATTTTGTTTGCAGCGCAAGTTGTATTGGCCGGTGCTGCATATATGATCGCTCATATATTAAATATCGCCGTGGGTCTTACTTTCTCGGGCGGATTTTTGGATCTGTTCCTGTTTGGTATTTTACAGGGAAATGATAAGACAAGCTGGCTTCGTATCATTCCGGTAGGAATCATTTATTTTATTCTTTATTATGTGATTTTTTCTTTCTTGATCAAAAAATTGAATTTAAAAACACCTGGTCGAGAGGATGATACACAGGAAGTGAAATTATATACGAAGGCAGATGTTAATGCTAAACGTTCCGCAAAGGGGGATGATGGAAATATATCATCGGAGGATACACTTAGTGAAATGATCACGAGAGGTCTTGGCGGTAAGAACAACATTGATAGTGTTGACTGCTGTGCGACCCGCCTTCGTTGTACTGTTGCAAGTGCAGATTTGGTTGATGATGTTCTGCTTAAATCGACAGGAGCCAGTGGAGTGATCCATAAAGGAAATGGAGTCCAGATCATATACGGACCAAATGTTACCGTGATCAAGTCTAATTTGGAAGAGTATCTTGAAACAGCACCGGATATTATATATACTAATGATAATGAGAGTTGTTCAGAGCCAGATGATGCCACGCAGAGTCAGGAAATTAAAGGAAGTGTAGTAAAAACCGTTATTGTATCCAGTCCGATCACAGGTGTTGCAGCAGATCTGTCTACGGCACCGGATGAAGCCTTTGCGGATCGGATGATGGGTGATGGTGCGGTTGTAACCCCAACGGATGCGATCGTTAAGGCACCGGAAGATGGAGAGGTTGCGTTTGTGTTTGATACCAAGCATGCGATTGGATTTACGACAGATTCCGGTTTGAGCTTATTGATACACGTTGGTATAGACACAGTAAAATTGGATGGTAAAGGATTTGAAGTGTTTGTCGAGAATGGTCAGCAGGTAAAGAAGGGTGATCCATTGATGAAACTGGATATTGATTATCTGCAAGAGCACGCACCGTCAATCGTATCTCCGGTACTGTGTACGGAACTAGAGGATAACCAAAAGGTACGTTTATTAAGGGAGGGAGAAATAAAATCAGGAGAGGAGTTATTCGCTGTTGATTTTTATGAGGAATAATTATGTATAGAGTGACAAAGGTGTTAAATCATAACGCTGTACTTGCGGTGGAACAGGGCAACAATGCACAATGTTTACTGCTTGGCAAAGGAATTGGATTTGGCAAAAAGATTAGCGAAACGATCGATTCCGCAATGGGAGCCAGCGTGTATTATTTACAGGAATATAAAGATCGTGGTGGTGCTGATACTATCATTAAATCGATAGATCCGGAGATTTTGGAAATTGCCAATCAGGTACTTGATCAGGCTGAAAGTGTGTTTGGAACGATTGACCGAAGTATTCTTTTTCCGTTAGCAGATCATATTTATTATGCTGTAGAACGAATCAAAAAGAAGGAGCAGATCAGTAATCCGCTCACAGAGGATATTCGTTTACTGTTTCATATGGAGTATAAAGTTGCTGCTTGTATTATTCCGATATTACAAAAGAAATACCGTATTTCAATTGGTGATGATGAAGTGGGATATATTGCATTGCATGTGCATTCAGCTATCGACAATGAAAACGTGTCAGATGCGATACAGATTGCACGTGCAGTGCGTGCCTGCGTCCAAATTGTGGAAGAAGCCATGGATAAAAAAATTGACGTTCTGTCATTGTCCTATAATCGATTGATGAATCATGTGCGGTATATGATTGTTCGTGCGATCAAGGGAGAGAAGCTCAAGATGAGTCTGAACGACTATATGAGTGTGAAATATCCGAGTGAGTTTAATATGGCAAAGACTATTTGTGATGAGATTGCTAAAATGGTCAACTGTACATTTGAAGATGCAGAAATCGGATATTTAGCGATGCATATATGTCGTGTGACTAGTGGTGAGTTGGATGTGTAGTATGAAGTAAAAATTTGATCGCAGAAAACAGGAGTATTATTTTCTTTAACAAAAATGGAAGTTGTTATTATAGGTTTATGCTTGGACACATGATACATATTTTGTTAAAAATGTGATTGTGTGTAGAAATGGAGAGGAAAGATGAAGTCATTTAGTTATGTTATTACAGATGCAGTAGGAATTCATGCAAGACCGGCAGGAATGCTTGTAAAAGAAGTTAAAAAATACGATGCGAAGATTACCATTAATAAGGCAGGGAAAAAAGTAGAAGCCGGTAAATTGATGGCAATCATGGCGCTTGGTGTAAAGTGTGGCGATGAAGTTGTTGTAGAGATTGAAGGCGGCGATGAGGAGGCAGCATTTCAGGGGATGCAGAAGTTTTTTGA
>QWCN01005548.1_pt1 | contig 12358 bp, 26 predicted proteins | sample 1972711 | NCBI WGS metagenome assembly QWCN01 (sample SAMN09866707, study PRJNA288562) | Human gut metagenome isolate term1_stool, whole genome shotgun sequencing... | isolation source: gut | host: Homo sapiens | place: USA: California | reverse complement strand
ACTACTCTTCATCCCTCTCGCCAATCGCCACCAAGATGCCAGGTACTGCTCATCCGCAGAAACAGACACGCCAGTCACCCAGCCGCTGTGCCCACTGTACGTGTGCTCCACGACACTCTCCTTCGTCAGCACATTGTAGCTGATGATCGTCTTGTCATCGGAGCCCGTGTAGAGTCGGGAGGAGGGAGAGAAGCACAGGCACCGAACTGCCATCGAGTGGTCTGCGCTAAACAGGAAAAAGAAACACTACCGTTGTATGTGTGGATGATCGTCTTCCTCACCAGGCCGATCACGTTCACGATACCGTTCTTGTGTCCCGTTGCCACATAGGCGTTGTCCTTGGACTGCACCATCATTCGCCCCACTCTACCCCACAATCGCCATGGACATGATAAATCCGCTGTTCGTCTCCACCTCACCAACCGCCTCGAAGGTCTGAAGGGTTAAGAATGCTAGCCAGCGAAGGACAGGATATCTCTCCCTCGATGTTCCAGATCTTCACAATTCCAGCGCCATTTCCAGTAATAAGGCGCTTTCCCTATCCTTTCACTTTATACGGAAGAAAACTACATCCGACGTGAGCACAATCGGCCACACTTCCATAGGACCCAGCGTAATGCTCTTGCTTGGAATGCCTATCTGTCAGGCAGGACAATAACCCAAACCTGTGTCTGTAGCACGAATACACACATAACCATCCACAGTGCTGGTAGCCACAATTCCATTCTCCTCGCTCGCAGATATGCTCACGACTCCCATGTGCTGTGACTTCAGATTGAACTTCTGCTCCAGAGAAGGCGTCCTGCACATGATCCTCCATCCATTTCTTCACCAAATCGATGTCGTTCCATCGACCGATCCAGTGGCCACCTCGCCATTGGGTAGCCACGTAGATACCCAGATCGCTTCAGCATCGGGATTTGAGTAATTCTTTGTTGGCGCAAACTACACAGGTGAGGCTGGGTATCAAAGTTCCCACCATTCCTTCCTGTTCTTCTAGTTATTTACTGGCAGCATACTGAGCGCTTCTTTCAAACAAACACCCATTCATTGGTGATGACGTCTTGCGAGGACAGCACTGATCGCTGCAAACGCGGGGGACGCGCGCAGCTTCTCGATTCCAGGCAAGGCTTCCGGGTTTCCCGCAACTGCCATGAAGTCGCCATTGCTCTCGTTCACAATCGCAAGGGTTCTTGCCACGTCTGGGTCCGCCGCCAGCGACATCAGCACTCCGTTCATTTCCATGCCCAACTCCTCGTCCGTCAGCCCGTTGTAGTACTGGAACAAGTCGTTGTCCACGCCCCCGTTTCCCATGCTGAATAACGGATTTCCCTCCAATTCCGGCATTGGCTGCGATGGCACTTGCGATGGCACTTGCAATGGCACTTGCGATGGCGCAGACACCTCCGGAGCAGCAGCAGGACGTGAATAGAAGGAGGCGCACCGGACTTCTAGAAATGAGATGGAGACAAGACAGGCACGCTTCAGCGCGTTCACCAAATAGTTCAGCCAGGGCATGTTCACATTCCCCGGCTTCAGCACATAGTACGACACGCCCGAAATCGTCTCGATTTTGAACCCGGAGAGACTCAGCGCCCGCACGCCATCCTTGCTACGCCTCACAACAACTCCTTACGCCCACAGGCCCGTCAGCCGCGCTTTCAGCTTCTCGAACTCGCACTTGATCTTGCCGAACTTCTTCACGTCCTTCACCGCGTTCTGGACGATCAGTAGCCACATCTACGCCTCACGCCGCCGCGCCGCGCCCACGTCCACCGCCGCCTGCAACTTCACCTCGCCCGCGCACTCCACCGCCAGCGCCGCCAGCTCCTTCTCCAGCTCCTTCTTCAGGCCCTCCGTCACGCCCACCAGTCCGAACGTCTCCTCCTCCACCGCGCGCATCTCGTTCCCGTCCGCCTCCGCCTTCGCCTCCTCCGCCGCCAGACCCAGCATCTCCAGCATCACACGCCGCTCCACCTCCGCCTCGAACTCGCGCAGCACACTGGCGTCGCCGCCGGACAGCATCAGATTCCCGCGGAAGAAGCACTGCGCGGAGAGCTGCTTGGCGCTGTACTTGAACTTGAGCTGCGGGAATTGCGTCGTGTTCACCACCGCCAGACGCACGTGGGGACAGAGCGGCAAGGCCTGTGTCAACGTCGCCAGCACCTCATGGCTCTTCTCGATGCGGTCCGCGTGCCAGTAGATGCAGAGCGCGGGAAGCGCGGGGTTGTTCAGGAGCAACTCGAAGGCGGGGATCGACAGCACTTCCAACACCTACGGGTCACTCCCACGCACAGCCTGCACCCCGTCCTCGCGCACTCTCATACCCTCCACGGGCTCCCACACACTGACGTTCACGCGGTCCAGCTCCTCCTCCTCCAGCATGCACATCGCATTCCACTTCTCCTCCTCCGCCTTCGCCAACGCCTCCTTTCGCTTCTGCTCCTCTTCCGCCGCCTTTCTCGCTGCCTCCTCCTCCGCCTTCTTCTTCGCCTCCCGCGTCAATCGGATCGTCTCCGCCAGCGCCTTCTGTTTCTCGCGCAGCTGGTTCATCTTTCGCTCCTTCTCCTCCTCCTCCATCTGTCGCTGCTTCTCTTGACGAGCCCGCAATTCCGCCGCTTCGGCCGCCTTTCTCTCCTCTTCCTCCCTGCGGCGTGCCTCCTCCTCCTCTTTCTGACGCAGGCGTTCCTGTTCCAAGCGTTCCTGTTCCAATCTCATCTTCTCCTCCTCTTCACGCTTTCTCTGCGCCTCTTCCTCTTCTTTCCTTCTTTGCTCCTCTTCCTTCTTCTGCTCCTCCTTTCTTCGTTCTTCAATCACCGCTGTCACAAAACCCGTGCAGGCATCCGACACCTCGTTATAGAGTCCGTCAATCTTCTTGAAATCAGCGTACATGGATTTGATCTACACGTCATTCGCAAAAACCATCACAACCTTTTCGCTGGTTTCAGGACCATATGTCTGCTTCTCAGGATCCGTCTCGCATGCCTTTTCATACATCTTTTCCACCTTCGGACCCAACTCCTTCGTCAACTCCATTTGCAGCGCTTCCAGCGTCTTTGACTATATACATGAATGCAACTCTGTAAAACACACGCAAGCTTCGCACGAGTCTTGATTCACAGTCGTCTTCAGGGATGACAGCTGCTGCGTGATTTCGTCCACTCTCCGTTGCTACGCACATGAACAGAACGAAACAGCACACATACAACCTTCTTGAACATGCGGGAAAGAGATTACTGACAACAAACACCACTACAATTCCCACGGGAAGTACAGCTTCAGCGTACTGTTGTAGATTACACTCGCAGCCTCCTCCACGCTCACCTGGTGACAGGCAGCGATCACCTCCAGCACCTCTCTACCCCTTACTCAGCGAAACCAATACTACATCACGCGACACGGCTCATTCCTTCCCTTGACAAGACACTCGCTGTCGTACTTCTCCACTCTCTTCATCGGGAAGTGGGTCTTCGTCAAGGGGTAGCATGCGTGCGCAGATGAAATCGCGCAGTAGGGACCATCTTCGTGTCAATCGATGAACAGAAACAAACCGGTCTCAATCAGAATGCGATCGAGAGGAACACTGCGAATCACATCAAGACTCTCTTCTGTCCGCATTCCGGAGCCGTTGAAGCCGATGTAGAACCCAAGGTCCAGCAGACTCTTCGCCATCTCCTTCGATCCCGTAAACGAGTGCACGCATCCGCGCAACTCATGATTCGGGTCCATTTCCTGGAATACTTTCAAGAAATCCTCGTCGCAATTCCGGCAATGGAGGAAGAGGGGGAGATCCAGCGCGGACACCAGCTCAAACTGCTTTCGGAAGTACTTGTTTTGAGTCTAAGGGAAAAGCGCCCGTCTTTATCCCACCTCCTTGTCGCAAAAGTGGAGACGATCATAGTCCAAACCAAACTCTCCAACCGCCACGATCTTCTTTTCGGCCTTCCCTTCCTTCCCAATGGCGATCAGCTCCTTCATCATCTCCTCGGGATTTCCCTCCAAGAATTCGGAACAGCGTGTCGGGTGAACGCCAACGGTGGAGTAGAGGCGGGCATCCGTGCGAGCCAGCACTAAAGCCTCCTTCGCCTCTTGGATATTCCCCGCTACGAAGTGAGCGCATTCTGTAGACTTAAGTGTACCCGTTATGATGATCTTTGACACGCCCACATTCCACGCTCGCTCAAGCACCTTCTTCCTATCGTCCGGATGTTTCACGGAGTCTCGATACACTCCCGCATACACGCTGTCCGTGAAATTCAAGCCCTACAGCCATCACCTCCAAAGTCTCCGTCCATACGATATCACACATCTGGATCTTTGGGGAAACACGACACTCGGTTGCCATCGCTCTTCGAAGGAGTATGGGAGATTTCAAAAGAAACATTGCGCACAATCACATATACACAACCACCGGGTTCTTCCTATTCATCGCCAAGCCGATGTGACTGAAACCGCTTCGTGGAGTCAAATAGAGTACATTACACTGCCCGAGAAGATAGAGGTCCACGAACGAGCGCATGACTCCGGCCTCGTTAGCCGAACTCTTTCCCACGTGCATTCGCGGCAACGAATCCACGATCACCAGCGAATCGCCGAACTCCCGCTTGAACAACGCCTCCACCTTATCCGAGTCCGTAGATAGGAAAACGCGGCTTTCGGGGTCCTTCTTCAGCGCTGCATGGATCTTCGGGACTTGCTTCGCCACATTGCCCATTCTCAAAAACACCGTCGATTCGTGCCACTTCCCGTTGTGGTTACCCATCCTCGCATGCACGCCCACCACCGCCCGGCCCTCCATCCGCTTGAGATAGGGCCGCACCACCTCCATCACGTGCGCGCTGGGCCGAAACACGTTCTGCGCGCACAGCCTGTACCACGACAGCTCGTCCAGCCGATGCGCCGCACTGCGCGTGACTCCGAGCGCGTGGAGTTTGCGCTGTGCGGAGGGGAGTTTCAGCACCTCGCCGGCGAACTGGTGCATGGAGATGACGAGGAGATTGCCGGGATAGGCGGCGCTGAAGTTGGTCTCACGGTGGATGCCGGCGTAGCGACCCTCCCATGAGTAGTTGATCACGTGGGCGAAGGAGCGCTTCAGCGAGGGGTTGGAGCTGTAGGGGTTGAAATCTGGGGGTGAGGTGGGGCGGTTGGAGGGTACAGAGAGAGTGGCGCAGCTTGCGGTGGTACGTGAAGTTGGCGAGAGGGAAGGAGAAGAAGTGGCGTGGCAGCGCCGGCGCAACGACTAGGCTCACAGGGGAGGAGTGGGCTTACTCTGAACGGGGCGGTCGTGGAGCACGCCCAGGAGGAGGACGTCGCAGACGCCTGCCATCTGGCCTGCCATTCCCGTCGTCCCCTTCTTCTGGTACACGATCAGCTGTTCTGCCCTCCGCGTGCCGTTCCTCTGCAGAGAGCAGTACTCGTTGTTCATGTACGCCACAAAAGGGGCTGGTCCAAACATCCAACTCGATTCGTTCCTGGGCACAACGGAACTGTCCTTGTGACCCAATTTCTCCTCATTCATCACTTCGGACATGAGAAAAGCAGATGGTACCAGTACTGGGCTTTTCGTCCCAGCACTCACCTCCTTCTCCTCGTGATGGGCGGACTCGTTTGCCATGGGTGGACGAGGAGTTATCGCTTCGTTCACCGATATGGGAACTGAGAACTAGAGTTAACAATTTCACAGCAATTCCTACATTGTAGTGCATGATCATGCCGTTCTCGTGCAGTTGTTTCTCCCTATTCCACCTTTCCGACGAAAAGTGAATTCCAACAAGAAAGCAGAAGAACATGAGAAGTATTGGGACTCTGTTCTTCTCCATTTCCACGAAGAGGAAAGTGGCTTCAACAACAAACAGGAGTATGACTAATGCCTTCTGTGACTATGATGGTGATGGCTGCGGCTGTAGCTACGACTATGACGGTGACTGCGGCTGCGGCTGCGATGGTTGCTGTGACGACTTCGGCTATGATGACGACTTGGACTGTGATGACTGCTGTGACTCCTATGTCTGCGATGGCTGCTGCGACTCCGACTCCTCACCCGCGCCTCTTCCAACCCTCCCTCCTTCCTCCGCCTGGCCTGGATGGCCGCCAGCGCCGACTCCATCGCCATCAGGCTGCTGTCCCACTCGTCCCCCGGCCCGCCGTACGCCGACACGGGGATGTCCTTCACCTCCCTCGCACTGCTCTTCACAAATCCACTCAGCGTGGCACTCGCAGCACTCCCAACACCTTGAGAGACAGCAGACGTCTTCTGCGTGCTCACCATCGTGTAAGTGTTGGTGGTGGCGTCATAGAGGGTCTGGTACAGGCCCTGCGACGAGCCCACCGGCACGCCCTCCTGCGCCTTCTCCGTCTTCTCAAAGTAACTCTCGAACGCGTCGTGCTTCGACTCGTACTTCATTGTGTTCTGACTCCCATAGCCCAGACCCGCCGTGCCGCGTCGCTCGTTCTGCGTCACGCCCGACGCCAGCGCGCGCAGTGCCGGCGGCACCTTCTGCTCGCTCGCCTCGAAGAACTTCACCAGCTGGAAGGCGAACTCCCGGTTCTCCTGCGTCAGCAACGTCAACGCCGTGCCGGAGGCTGAGCCGTCCACAGAGCGACAGGTCCGACCGATCCGGTGGACGTAAATGTCCACGTTATTTGGAGCGTCGAAGTTCACTACTATTTCTCACACGCGATGACCCTTTCCCACCCGTATTCACGTCGTCCACGTCCAGTCCGCGCGCCGCCACGTCCGTCGCGATGAGCACGCGCAGCTCGCCTTTCTTGAATCGCGCGATGACTTCGCTGCGCTCGTACTGCAGCTTGTCTCCGTGGATGCAGTCCAGCGGCGCCGTCGTGATGCGCCGGATCAGATGAACCAGCTCCTCGGCGGCCTGGCGCGTCGCCACGAACACCAGCACCTTGCCGCGCATCTCCAGCGAGGCGATGTTCTGCTTCAGCCAGGCCATCTTCGCGGGCATGTTCTAGTCGTCACTCGCCACAGACGCACGCACACGCACCACCACGACCTCCTGCTGGATCGCCGCGTTGGCGAGTCCCGCACGGCCCACCGCCACGCGGACTGGCGCGTGCATCATTTCGACAGCCAGCCGCACCACGCGAGGAGGGAAGGTGGCGGAGAAGAGGAGGAGTTGCGGGTCCGGCCGCACGACGGAGAGAATCGAGCGGATCTGCTTCTCGAAGCCCATGGACACCATGCGGTCCGCCTCGTCCAACACGAGAAAGGAGCACCACTTGAGGGGCAGGTAGCCCTCGTTGACGATCTCGATGAGTCGCCCAGGCGTGCCCACCACGCAGTGGTAGTGGTGGCCGAACAGCGCCTTCTTCTGCTGCCACTCGCTCTGGCCGCCCGTGACGCACAGCAGCGCCAGGTCGCACAGCGCGAACAGCGGCTTCGCCACGGCTGCGATCTGCTCCGCCAGCTCGCGCGTTGGCACCATCACCAGAGCGCACGGCGCGTCGGCTTCCGCGAAGGTCCTAGTGATCAGAGAGGCGAGAAGGACACACGGCTGACCCAGGATGTGGATGACCAGGGGCAGCAGGTAGCAGAGCGTCTTGCCACTGCCCGTGGGGCTGCTGGCGATGATGTCGCGACCTGCTAGTGCCAGAGGGAGCGATGCGGCCTGAATGGGGGTGGGGTGGGAGAACTGGCGGAGGAGGGAGTCGGCGATCTTGGGAGGGAGAGGGAGTGTTCGGAAGTCGGGACAGGGAGGCGGAGTCTTCATCGGCGTGGAAGAGCCGGTGACCAGATTGTGAATGGAGATGTGGTTGTCCAGAATCCATTGTTTCAACGCATCTGACGCAGTCGACTCCTCTGCTGTGTAGAAGTCTTTCTTGCAGGGTGGATAGGACGATTCACGCTGGAGAAAGGTGATGACATTTGGCTCCTTGGAAATGGTCTTGACAGGGTTCCCGTCTTTGTCGTATGTGACTAGAATCAGGAAAGAAAGAAGACGCGTACTTTGACCCGCAGTCGCTTCTGCTTTCTTCTCCTCGTTCACGATATCCTCATAGTCGTCTTCCTCCCTTTCCATAACTTCCACCTTGGCGGAACTCTACACCATGACGGAGAAGGAATAGATAAACAGCCGTGTTTTCTTCCTTCTTCACAGTCTCATCGATTCCCTTCATGAACATCTCAAGCGGGTCCACTTCGATTTCATCCTCCTTGTTCTCGTCAACGACCATTTCATTGTCCTTTACTTCATTCTGTGTTGAAATTGCAGTCGTTGGTTCTACGTTTCAAGTGAAGCGGGAGAGAGCCACTCGTTCCGTCCTCTTCCTCATACAGTTTCTCTTCGTCCTCCCTCATGATGCGATTGTCAGACGGTTTCGCGTGATCGCCTCCACCGGCTACCCATCACCAGGATTTGCAGAAACAACCGAATATTTCGGGCCTGCCGATGGCCTTCTTGTTGTAGTGAATATATTGCTGCATGAGAAGCAGGATACTGATTCTGCGAACTACAAAGCCGTGATGAGTTGACAGAAGTGTGGCTCAAAACAAACAGCACCAGTGAATAGTACAGGCCTAATGGCAGTCGGGATTCGAAGTCCAATCTACACGTGATTCGTGGAGAGCAGCAATCACCTCCGAGCACGTCCTCGAAGGTAATCTCGTCGTCACGATCCCACAGCGTGTTCAGCTCGGAAAAGCTGTTCTTTAAGGGGGACAGACGAAGCGGTCTGCTGCAGATCTGCGTCTCCATCTCAAAGCGGAAGGATCCCTACGGAAGATGAGAATCCATGGCGCAAGGAGCCTACATAGGGGCCATCGATCAGCTTCAGGTTGTTTTTGCGATTCTCATATTCGTTCGTGAACACCTACGCGTAAACGAGAAAAAAGGAGCATTTACGTTGCTGCACGATTCCTCGAGGGGATGGGGGTCAATTCTTCTCGGCTCCTTATCGAAACCATCACGGAGACGGTCGATGGGCTGCTTGGGGTATTCCAAATGCTTTGAGCTCTATTCCGTCACAAACGACATACCAGAAGAAACCATGTTGGAAAATGAGGGTTGTGCGATAATCTGGAATGAAGAAAGCTGTCTCTCAGTTGGGAGAGGGAGAGTCGCCGGACTATCCGCAGTCCCGCGATTGTGTGTTCCCTTCCTTCGCTGGTCCTTCTGCAAGGTTGTTTGACTTTAAAATGTGGAAATGGGATACGGAAGTGATTATCTGTGATTTGGCTTGTCTTGAGAGAGATGCAGGGATTGATGGTAGAAGAATAAGAATGGCTAGTATTCAGAATTAGAGACAAGCAAGGGTTCAAACAATGAGCAAAGAATGAGAATCGCCAATCCCAATTCAAAACAACCTCAATCACCCGGAAATGGATTCACTGCAGTGTAATAGTACACACTGTATCGTGCATCACCCAAATCACCTTCAATCCAAAGACACGAGGACTCAAATAGGTGGGATATCCCCTAATCTACGGATGTAATGTTTCTTTCCTGTTGTTCGCGCATCCTCCAAAGAGCCTACCGTTTGGGCACGCCGGGAAGAGGCATTCCAGCGTGCTCTTCGATTCTCTTTGCACTTCCGAGTTGTCCTTCCTCTCCCTTTTCAGCGTCTTCGAGATCCTTCCAGAATGATGAAACGGAAAATGCAACCGAGGATGAGCGTATTCTCAAACTGTCTCAGTACGTCGCAAATGGCGATCTCGAGAAGAGCATGAGGCTTTATAGCACGCTCCCTATGTTTCTGCCTCGGAGTGACTTCAAATTGACGTGCTCTCTAATGCAGCAGTTGGGAGAGCACTGCTCCATTCCGGATCTGGAGAACGTCTTTTCGAAGATCCTCAAAATGAGGCTAACGAGGAAGCATGCGCTCACATTCCGTTGTCTGGTTCGAGTCGCGTACGAGATGAAGGACCCCGCTCTCATCGAAAGACTCTACGGAACTGCGTGTGAAGAAGGTATCTACGTCAACAACGCCTTCCTGAACGACATCGTGATTGACTGCCTCTTTTCCCTGGATGCCTACCCTACCATCTGCCGCATCTTCGAGTCCATCCAAGTAAGTTTTTCTTTCCCTTCTCACTTCCAGTCCCTCGCCGATGAGGGTGCTCTCTTCCCCTCCTTCAACAACCACTCCAGCCAGAGCATCCTGACCGCCTTCATGTGCCAGGGCCGCAACGACCTCCTCGTCTTCTTCCTCCAGCGCATCAAGACCAAGTGGAGGATCCCCGCGCCGCTCACGGACTACATCGTATCCAACGCGCCGAAGGACCATTCGCTCAGCACGCTCTTCGACGTGTGCATCGAGTCGCAACCCGTCGCACCGCCTCCTCCCTCTCACACGTAGAAGTCCGCCACGCTCTACAACGGCATCATCAAGTTCTACACGCAGGAGGCGGACGCCGAGAAGGCGCTGCAGATGATCGAGCGAGCGCACGCCGCTGGGGTGAAGGTGACGGCGATGAGCTGCAAAGAGACGTGCGATCTGGTGATTATGATGAAGGAGGAGCAGTCCCCTCTGCCAAGCGACCGCGTCCAGCAGTTCGCTTCCTTCCTCTGTAAGCTCGATAGGGGCGGGTATGTGGTGATGCTGGGCGTCGTTCCACTGGAGATGATGCTGTTGTACGAGATGAAGGACTACGCCGCGCAGTATGTCGCACTGTTGAAAATGTACGAGAACGGTCTCTCGAGACACGATCTCGTCTATTTGGAAAAGGTGCAGCGGAAATACGCCTCGGACCCGAAGCTCGCGTCCGCAATCCGCGACGTCATCAAGATCCTCAAGAAAAAGTTTAGTTGTTGATTTAGAGCCGTGTTTGTAAAGAAACAGCCCAATGCACAATGGGTTTTATGGGTTCCGCGTGGCACGATCTCCAATCCGTCTCTGCGTCTCTCTCGTCGCTATATAAGGCTACCACAGCACTACACACATCACAGCGCCCAAATACTCCATACGTGTCGTCGCCTCTGCAAAGATACACTTCATAGTTCTCCACCTTCACGCCCTCGTTCGGAGAGAATATCCTTTCTTCCACATCCTCCAGAATGACGTTTGTCACTTGGTCGATTCCTCGGAGCATTCCCTATTCGTGAGTGGATATGTGCCGCTTCGTACGATAAAAACGCGACCGTCGTTTGCCATTACCACCACCTTCTCTATTTCGTCAGTGTCTCCAGCCAGTTGCTCACTATCAACCATCTTGTGCAATTCTTCGGCCATTTTGGATCGACTCAGGTGACAATTTGAAAGAACCCGTGAAAGCCCATTCCCCGTTTTGCTTCCGGCTCCATTTTCTCCGTCATGGACAAGGATGCTTTGAATCTGTTAGCAGCAAAGGCGCTTCGGGCGCGTTTGCACCGAGATGGAAAAGCAGCGGCGCAGTTTGAAAAGGAGCTGGAGGCTCTCCGTAATGGAGCGGAGGCTCCCAAAGCAAAGAGTATATCCGTTCTTTGGTGTTTGAACAAAAGAGGTTGAGAACAAGAGCACGGGTCCAGTCGAGATTGTGAGTCCCTTGGACGCAAATGGCAACCTTCTTCCTTCGCTGGTGAAAAAGGTTCTTGTGTGAAGCGAGTTTGATGGGTAGAATGTGAACAAGCAGGAGGAAGACTTCCACTTGGGCGGAAGGAGGGGAATCAAGCGCGAGGCGGAAGACCCCTCCATCGCAGACATGCAGCGCGCAATATATAACCACTCGGAAAAGACCATCGATGAAATGATGGTCAACACGATTATGAAGCACGGCCGGTCCTACCGTCCCGTTTCAGCGCGTGATTTGTGTAATGAATAGCTGGGAAGCAGCTCCTCCGGCTTTGACGAGGAGGACGACATTGATATCCGCCAGTACAAGGGCAAGGACGAGTACATGACGGACGCAAAGAAGCAGGAAGTGGAGATGAAGGAGGCCATCAAGGCGCACAAGAAGTGGGAGCAGACGATTGCGAATTGCTACTACTGCTACGACTCGGACACCATGCCGAAGGACAACCTCATGTCCTCTTTGCCTTTTCACCTGATTCCTAGTGCGTTGGGGGACCACACGTATTTGACCATGTGCTCGAAGATGCGCCTGAACGGGTTTCACGTGCAGATCTGTCCTCTGCAGCACGTCTGGTCGCAGACGGAGTGCGACGAGGACGTGATACGCGAGATCCGGCGCTTCCAGCAGGCGCTGGCAGCTATGGCGCGTTCTCTGGTGGCGTCTCTGCAGACTTCTCATGCGTAGGGGAAGGGCATCGTGTTCTTCGAAGAAGTGCATCTTCCCCGCGGGAAGCAGCACTGTGTGGTGGAGTGCGTGATGGTGCCGGAGGAGGTGGCGGCGGACGCGCCGATCTACTTCCGGAAGGCGATGCTGGAGGTGGGCGTGGTGCGGAGCGGTGAGTGGTAGTGCGAC
>QWCN01008890.1_pt1 | contig 12376 bp, 9 predicted proteins | sample 1972711 | NCBI WGS metagenome assembly QWCN01 (sample SAMN09866707, study PRJNA288562) | Human gut metagenome isolate term1_stool, whole genome shotgun sequencing... | isolation source: gut | host: Homo sapiens | place: USA: California | reverse complement strand
ATCCTTCTGTGGTGTTGTGGGGCTGAAGCCTACCTATGGTACGGTGTCCCGTTACGGCCTGATCGCCTATGGTTCCTCACTTGACCAGATCGGACCCCTCTGCAAGGATGTGACAGACTGTGCGACCATTCTGGAAGCGATCGCGTCCCATGACAGCAAGGATTCCACTTCCGTAGAAAGACTGGATACTGACTTTACCTCTGCGCTCGTAGAGGACGTAAAGGGAATGAAGATCGGTATTCCGAGAGATTACTTTGGAGAGGGTCTAAATCCCGAAGTAAAGGAAGCTGTCCTGAGAGCAGCAGAGGTTCTGAAGGAAAAGGGAGCCATCGTAGAAGAATTTGACTTAAGCCTGGTGGAATATGCGATCCCCACCTATTATACGATCGCAGCAGCAGAAGCCAGCTCCAATCTGGAGCGGTTTGACGGCATCAAATACGGATACCGTACCGAAGAATATCAGGGACTTCACAATATGTACAAGAAATCCCGTTCTGAGGGCTTCGGTGCTGAAGTAAAGAGAAGAATCATGCTGGGAAGCTTTGTACTGAGCTCCGGCTATTATGATGCTTATTATCTGAAGGCACTGCGTGTGAAGGCACTGATCAAAAAGGCCTTTGACGAAGCCTTTGCCAAGTATGATGTGATCCTCGGACCGGTAGCACCCACTACCGCACCGAAGATCGGAGAGAGCTTAAGCGATCCGATCCAGATGTATCTTGGAGATATTTACACTATTTCCATCAACCTGGCCGGACTGCCCGGACTTTCCATTCCCTGCGGCACAGACAGTAAGGGTCTGCCGATCGGCATGCAGCTCATTGGTGACTGCTTCGAGGAAAAGAATCTGATCCGTGCCGCCTATACCTATGAAAAAGCAAGAGGTGCATTTGTAAGGAAGGAGGAGAACTGACATGGAAAAGCAATATGAAACCGTCATCGGTCTGGAAGTGCATGTAGAGCTGGCGACGAAGACCAAGATTTTCTGTGGATGTTCCACAGCCTTCGGTGGTGCACCCAATACCCACACCTGTCCGGTCTGTACCGGTATGCCGGGATCCCTTCCCGTACTGAATAAGCAGGTGCTGGAATACGCAGTGGCGGTAGGACTTGCCACAAACTGCGATATCACCAGATATTGTAAATTTGACAGAAAGAATTATTTTTATCCGGATAACCCGCAGAACTATCAGATCTCCCAGCTGTATCTGCCGATCTGCCGCAATGGTAAGGTAGAGATCGAGACAGAGAAGGGTAAGAAATACGTGGGAATCCATGAGATCCATATGGAAGAGGATGCCGGCAAGCTGGTCCATGACGAGTGGAATGACTGTTCTCTTGTGGACTATAACCGTTCCGGCGTGCCGCTGATCGAGATCGTATCCGAGCCTGACATGAGAAGTGCAGAAGAGGTGATCGCCTATCTGGAGAAGCTCCGTATGACGATCCAGTATCTTGGTGCATCTGACTGTAAGCTGCAGGAAGGCTCCATGCGTGCCGATGTCAACCTTTCCATCAGAGAGGCTGGTGCGGCAGAATTCGGTACCCGTACCGAGATGAAGAACCTGAACTCCTTCAAGGCTATCGCAAGAGCCATCGAAGGAGAAAGAGAGCGTCAGATCGACCTTCTGGAATCAGGAGAAAAGGTTATCCAGGAGACAAGACGCTGGGATGACAATAAGGGTGAATCCTATGCCATGAGAAGCAAGGAGGATGCCCAGGATTACCGTTATTTCCCAGATCCTGATCTGGTACCGATAGAGGTTGATGAAGCATTCCTTGACAGGATCAGAGAAAGACAGCCTGAATTCCGCGAAGAAAAGATGGCAAGATATAAAGAAGAGTTTGACATTCCTGAGTATGATATTGATATCATCACAGGAAGCAAGCGCATGGCAGACCTGTTTGAGGCTACTGTTGCCCTTGGGGCACAGCCCAAGAAGGTTTCCAACTGGCTGATGGTGGAAACGCTCCGTCTTCTGAAAGAAAATGACATGGAGCCGGAGGATATCCGTTTCTCACCGGAGCATCTGGCTGCGCTGATCGCCATGGCAGATAAGAAGGAGATCAACAGCTCCGTAGCCAAGGAGGTTTTTGAAGAGATCTTCAAAAGCGATGTGGATCCTGCGAAGTACGTAGAGGAAAAAGGCTTAAAGACTGTCAATGACGAAGGGGCTCTGCGAAAGACTGTAGAGGAAGTAATCGCAAATAATCCCCAGTCTGTGCAGGACTATAAGAGCGGCAAAGAAAAAGCGATCGGCTTCCTGGTCGGACAGACCATGAAAGCCATGAGGGGCAAGGCAGATCCCGGCATGATCAACAAGATGCTGAAGGAACTGCTGTAGAAAAGATTAAAAGGAAGGCACTGCCTGGCTGGTGGTGACCTTCTTTTTTATTTTCTTCTTGCCTTTAAAAAAAGAATGTGCTAGAATATCCCTCGGTGACGTACAAATGTCTTTTATAGAAGGACGAGAACATTCATGGGAAACAGATTTTATGTTGTAAAGGAGCAGGCGGTGCCTGAGGTGCTTTTAAAGGTAGTGGAAGCCAAGAAGCTGCTCGACAGCGGCAGGGCGCATACGGTCAATGAAGCAGCCGATCAGGTGGGGATCAGCCGGAGCTCTTTTTACAAGTACAAGGAAGATATCTTTGAGTTCCATGAGCATTCCCAGGGAACGACGATCACTCTTACCTTTCAGATGGAGGATGAGCCGGGGCTTCTCTCCGATGTGCTGAAGATCATCGCACAGTTCGGAGCCAATATCCTGACGATCCATCAGAGTATTCCGATCAATGGCGTGGCATCTTTAAGCCTCAGTATACAGGTTCTCCCGACGACAGGAGATGTTTCAGATATGCTGGAAGCCATGGAAGCACAGAAGGGTGTCAGAAATGTAAAACTTTTAGCGAAAGAATAATTTAGGCTGCTGCAGGAAATCCTGCATGAGTCTCACAAAGAAAGGAAACGAATATGATACAGGTAGCAGTGTTAGGATACGGTACCGTAGGAAGCGGTGTAGTAGAGGTCATTGAAAAGAACAAGGCTGAGATCAACAAGAAGTCCGGTGAGGAACTGAATGTAAAATACATTCTGGATCTGAGGGATTTTCCGGGGGATCCTTATGAGGATAAGGTGGTGCACGATGTTAATATGATCCTGGATGATCCGGAAGTAAAGATCATCTGTGAGACCATGGGAGGCTTAAAACCCGCCTATGACTTTACAAAGAAGGCCCTGAGCCTTGGCAAGAGCGTCTGTACCTCCAATAAGGAGCTGGTTGCTGCCCATGGACCTGAGCTGATCCGTGTGGCACATGAGAACAAATGCAACTACCTCTTTGAGGCCAGTGTAGGCGGCGGTATCCCGATCATCCGTCCCCTGAACTACTCCCTGACAGCAGAGAAGATCGATGCTATCACCGGTATCCTGAACGGAACTACCAACTACATCCTGACTAAGATGGACAGAGAGGGTGCAGATTTTGAGGCTGTTTTGAAGGAAGCTCAGGAAAAGGGCTATGCAGAGAGAAATCCGGAGGCTGACGTGGAAGGCTATGATGCCTGCCGTAAGATCGCCATCCTTTCATCTCTGATGTGCTGCAAAAATGTAAAATATGAAGAGATCTATACAGAGGGTATCACGAAGATCACAGCAACAGACTTCGTTTATGCAAGGGCTATGGGCAGAACCATCAAGCTTCTGGCACAGAGCAAGGAAGTAGATGGTAAGCTTTTTGCCATGGTAGCACCGTTCATGATCAGCCGTGACAATCCGCTTTATATGGTAAATGATGTATTTAACGCAGTCTGCGTACACGGTAATATGCTGGGCGATTCCATGTACTATGGTAAGGGAGCAGGAAAGCTTCCCACTGCAAGTGCTGTCGTATCTGACGTTGTTGACTGTGCAAGACATATTGGTAAGGTGATCATGTGCTTCTGGGATGATGAGGATGTGAAGGTTTCTGATGTCAGTGAGGCAAGAAGGGCATTTTTCGTCAGAGTGGATGTGGCAAAAGAAAAAGAAGCCATTGATACCTTCAAATCCGTCAGAGTCATTGAGGCAGATGTGGAGGGTGAGTTTGCATTCGTGACCGATGTGATGAGTGAAAAGGAATTTAATGAAAAAGCAGATGCAGTAGGCATCATCAGCCGTATCAGGATGGAAGCATAAGATATATCCTGTGAAAACAGGTACGGGATCGAAGATTTCGAAAATGAGGAGAATGGAAAAATGAAAAAGGTAGTTAAGTTTGGAGGAAGCTCTCTGGCGAGCGCAGCACAGTTTCAGAAGGTAGCAGATATCATCCATGCGGATCCGGAACGCAGGTATGTGGTTCCTTCAGCCCCGGGAAAGCGTTTTTCAGGGGATACCAAGGTAACGGATATGCTTTATAGCTGCTATCATCTGGCAGAAGAGGGCGCAGATTTCAAGAAAGAGCTGAAAGCCATTGCAGAAAGATACCAGGAGATCATCGATGGACTTTCTCTTTCCCTGTCTCTGGCAGATGAGTTTAAGCTGATCGAGAAGAACTTTAAAGAAAAGACCGGCGAGAATTATGCGGCTTCCCGTGGAGAATATCTGAACGGTATTATCATAGCAGCATACCTTGGCTATGAATTTATTGATTCCGCTGAAGTAATCCGTTTTAAAGACAATGGTGAATTTGATGCTGAAGTAACCAATGAGATATTAAGCGCAAGACTGCAGGATGTGGAAAAGGCTGTTGTGCCCGGCTTTTACGGTGCCTACGCAGACGGCAGGGTAAAGACCTTTTCAAGAGGCGGTTCGGATGTGACAGGTTCTATCGTGGCAAGGGCTGTCAAGGCAGATGTATATGAAAACTGGACAGATGTATCCGGCTTCCTGATCGCAGATCCCAGGATCATCGACCAGCCGGAAGCTATTGAAACTATCACCTACAGAGAACTGAGGGAGCTTTCCTACATGGGAGCCAGCGTTCTCCATGAGGATGCAATCTTTCCGGTAAGAAGAGAGGGGATCCCGATCAACATCCGCAATACCAACAGTCCGGAGGATACAGGAACCTGGATCGTGGAAAGCACCTGCCAGAAGTGCAGGTACACCATTACCGGTGTAGCTGGAAAGAAGGGGTTCTGTTCTGTTAATATTGAAAAGGCCATGATGAATTCTGAGATAGGCTTTGGGCGCAAAGTACTGCAGGCCTTTGAGGACAATGGTATTTCCTTTGAGCATATACCGTCCGGTATCGATACCTTGACCGTATTTGTTCATCAGGATGAGTTCATGGATAAGGAACAGAAGGTGGTTTCTGCCATCCACAGACTGGCAGACCCTGATTCCATTGATATCGAGGCCGACCTGGCACTGATCGCCGTCGTAGGACGTGGCATGAAGTCCACAAGAGGAACTGCCGGAAGGATCTTCTCCGCACTGGCACATGCCAATGTCAATGTCAAGATGATCGACCAGGGCTCCAGTGAGCTGAATATCATCATCGGTGTTGCCAATGATGACTTCGAGACAGCCATCAAGGCGATCTACGATATTTTCGTAGTAGCAAGGATCTGAGCAGCTCCTGAATAAAAGAATAAAAGCTGACAAAGATAAAAAGAACCTCCTGCAGGAATATCTCGCAGGAGGTTTTTAAGTCACTGCAGAACCATCGCTTCAAAGGGAATGCTGTCATCATATAAATAGGAAAGATATGTGGCAGCCTTATCCATCCGCTGACTGGTAGAAGCAATTCCAAAGACTGGGATCAGACCATGATAGGAATCTGTCTTCTCTATAAAGGGACTGTCTTCTATATAAATACCGACAGGAACAGGCTCCTCCATGTTCTCTGGATGCTTATGTTCCTCGGCATCTGCTTTGATCACAGCATTGGTGGCATTTTCCATTTTGCTGTAAAACGCTGTGACTTCCGGATCATCCGAGTCAGCCTCATCAGCCCTGTCGATGGCAGCCTGGTCTATATAATAGATATTTCCTTCGTAGGCAGCCAGCTCTTCTTCACTTAGGACAGTCCGGAGATCCACCATAAAGCCGCTGATGGAAAGCTTGTAAAAGACGGCTGAATCAAGGACAAGGGCATCGAAATCATTGGTGGCTGCCTGTGCAATGATCTTCTGATAGGTTGCCATGTCGTACTGTGTGTGGTCCTTTAAGGAAAGAGTCGTCATCGTATCAATGTAGCATTCATATTTTTCATTATCAAGGTCAGCATATTCACTGAAGGATTCACTGATGGCCGTATCGTTCAGATTCTGGGAATTCAGCATCAGTGCATAAAAATTATAGTCCTTTGCTGTGATCATATCATGGATCATGATGGACAGGAAAATAACGGCTGCGATCCCGGCAATGAAAGGTACCTTATAATAAAACCAGAAATAGGCAAGCCGTTCCTTCGGAGTCATATCCTTTGTTTTTTTCTGCTGCTCCCGGATCTCATCCCGTACACCTGTGTACTTTTTCTTCTGTTTCTTTTCACCAAACATATAAATTCCTCTGTTTTTCTTGCAATTTTAAAAGAGGTATATTAAAATAGCCTCTAACTCATATCATAGCTTTTCAAAAATTGACTGTCAACGAAACAAAATATGCAATCTGTGAAATTTTCCTAAATTTTCAGACACTAAACTTTCAGATGGGCAGCAGCACTTGCATGTTGACTGAAAATATACTATCATTATCGGGTAAGGCTTTGAAACTATATAGAGAAAAGAAAGGCAGATAAAATGAACGAAACCTATGTGGAATGTCTGGTAAAAAGAAAAACACCGGGATATATGTCCTTTTTAAAGATACTTCTGATCATGCTTACAGTCGGATTTGTCTTGGTTGGCATGGTATTTATCATAGCACTGATCCCGGCGATCCTGTTTGGTGTTGCAGCTTATTTTGTTTATATGAATACCGATCTCGAGTATGAGTATCTCTATCTTGACAGAGAGCTGACGGTGGACAAGGTCATGGCCAAGAGCAAGAGAAAGAGAGCTGCGGTTTATTCTCTCGACAAAATGGAAATCGTTGCACCTGTCAAGTCCTGGCACCTGGACAATTTCAAAAACAGACAGACCAGTAAGAATGTTGATTACAGCTCCGGAGAAGAGAAACAGCCGGATAAGCGCTTTGTATTTTATTATGAGGGCAATCAGAAGGTCATTTTCGAGCCCAGTGAGGAAATGGTCAAGGCGATGCAGTTCGTCGCTCCCAGAAAGGTTTTTAAAGATTAAATGATCTTTTAAAAAAAGAATATAACAGGAGGAGAGAAAATGGGTCAGATAATTGGCGAAGGAATTACATTTGATGATGTACTGCTTGTACCTTCCTATTCCAATGTAATCCCGAATCAGGTAGATCTTACAACCTGGCTGACAAAAAAAATCAAGCTGAACATTCCGATGATGAGTGCCGGAATGGACACAGTAACAGAACACAGAATGGCGATTGCCATGGCCAGACAGGGTGGTATCGGTATTATTCATAAGAATATGTCGATCGAAGCACAGGCAGAAGAGGTAGACAAGGTAAAGCGTTCTGAGAACGGTGTTATTACCGATCCGTTTTCTTTGACTCCGGATCATACACTGGCTGATGCCGATGCACTGATGGCCAAGTTCCGTATTTCCGGTGTCCCGATCACAGAGGGAAGAAAGCTCGTTGGTATCATTACCAACAGAGATCTGAAGTTCGAAACAGATTTTACAAAGAAGATCAAGGAATCCATGACAAGTGAAGGACTGATCACTGCCAAGGCAGGGATCACACTGGAGGAAGCAAAGAAGATCCTTGCCAAAGCAAGAAAGGAAAAGCTTCCTATCGTGGATGACAATTATAATCTGGTAGGCCTGATCACCATTAAGGATATCGAGAAGACGATCAAGTACCCTCTTTCAGCCAAGGATGCACAGGGAAGACTGCTGTGTGGTGCCGGTGTTGGTATTACAGCCAATGTACTTGACAGAGTAGCAGCTCTCGTAGATGCCAAGGTAGATGTGATCGTTCTTGACAGTGCACACGGACATTCCCAGAATGTACTGGTGAAGGAACAAGGGCACTGATCGAGGCAGGTGCTGATGCAGTCAAGGTAGGAATCGGTCCCGGTTCCATCTGTACGACACGTATTGTAGCAGGTATCGGTGTACCCCAGATCTCCGCAATCATGGATTCCTATGCAGTTGCCAAGGAATATGGCATCCCGATCATTGCGGATGGCGGTATCAAGTACTCAGGCGATATGACTAAGGCGATCGCAGCAGGCGGAAATGTCTGCATGATGGGAAGCATCTTTGCAGGCTGTGATGAGAGCCCCGGAACCTTTGAGCTGTATCAGGGACGTAAATACAAGGTATATCGTGGTATGGGATCTATTGCAGCCATGGAGAACGGCAGCAAAGACCGTTACTTCCAGGAGAATGCAAAGAAGCTGGTTCCGGAAGGTGTAGAAGGCCGTGTGGCTTACAAGGGAACTGTAGAAGATACTGTATTCCAGCTGATGGGTGGTCTCCGTTCCGGTATGGGCTACTGTGGAACAGCTTCCATCGAAGAGCTAAAGGAGAAGGGAAGATTTGTCAAGATTTCAGCAGCTTCCCTGAAGGAGAGCCATCCTCATGATATCCATATCACCAAGGAAGCTCCTAACTACAGCGTGGATGAATAAAAATAGAATGCGGCAGAAAAGAGGAGAACATCATGTCGACAGTTGAGTTTGACAAAAGAAAGTACAGTACAGATAGTGAATACATGATACAGAACTTCAAGGAGAAGAAAAATCTGGAGAAATGGCAGAAGCTTCTGTGCCAGTCAGTAAATGTATTTGCATGCTTTGTAGACTGCGATGGGACTCCTCTCACAGCCCTTTCCGGCAATCCTGATGAAGCAGCAAGGCTGATGAAGGCCATTGATCAGGAACAGCTGCAGAATATGCTTACGAGAGTATGTGAAAGCACACTTGAGGATCAGGCAATTGAAGAGACAGGGTATTCCAACCTGCGCATGGCAGTGATCACTGCCAGGGCGTTTGGAAGACCTGTTCTTAACTGGGTGATCTTTGGTGTGCTTTCTGATGACTTTGAGGAAGAAGAGAATGACAGGCCAGGACTGCTCGGCTTTGAATCCATGATCACAGCGAGGGCATTTAACCGCGTGATCGATGCCGTCAGCGAGTTTTCGAGGGATCTGGTCAGCAGTGCAGCCCATACGCTGAATGCAGAAGCAGAGAGCCGGAGAAGCCAGTATTCGGCCAAGGCACTGGAAGCCAACCTGAAACGTACAGAAGCACTGGCAGAGATCATCCAGCTTCTGGAAAATGATGATGCAATTGAGAAATTAATGCTCCGGATCCTGCGGACAGTAGGAAGCTTTCTGGATTTAAGCACAGCAGCTCTGTGCAGAAGGACAAAGCAGAGGGATGAGATCGATATCCTGTCCCACTGGTGTAACCAGAAGGAGGTCTGGGGACTGGAGGCAGATGCAGCTCAGAAAAAGCCCTTCTTTATCAAGGATGATGATAAGGCTTTTATTTTATCTGACAGTTCGGGACTTAAGAAGGAAGAAAGAGAAGAGCTGGAAACATTTGGGATCCATGCACTTGTGGTAATTCCCATCATGATCCTTGGAAAGGTCGATATGTATGGCGTTTTCACAGAGAAAAGGGAGGACAGGATCTGGCAGAAGGAAGAGATCAAGTTCCTGGCGGATGCCATGAAGATCCTGCAGAGTATCCTTACAAGAAGGATCCAGAAGAATTCGCTGGCAGGCTCCTATGCCTGTCTGGAAACTATTCTTGATAATGTGGGCGGCGCTGTTTATGTCAGGGATTTTGAAACGGGGAATAGCCTGTTCACCAACCGGAATATGCGTGGCATTTTCGGTGAAGAACTGAAAAACGGAAATATCAACAAGCTGCTTGAAAAGACGATTGTGGCGGAGAAAGGAATCGGGGAACTGTTCCTTGAGGATCCCGGCAAGTGGTTTGAGGTTTATTATACAAAAATGTGCTGGGTAGATGGAAGAAATGTAATGCTGGTTGCCCTGTACGATGAGACTGAGAAAAAGGTATATCAGAAGAAATTGGAACAGCAGGCTCATACCGATTTTCTGACAGGACTTTCCAACAGAATGTGCTGTGAAAGGGATCTGGCAAGATATGTGGATGAAGCCGGTAAAAAGAAGAAAAAGGGTGCGCTCCTTTATCTTGACCTGGATGATTTCAAGCATATCAATGACGGACTGGGACATCAGTATGGTGATGTACTGCTAAAGGCGATCGCACATAATTTTCAGAGAATCAAAGGAATTGAGAATACCTGCTACCGTATGGGCGGTGATGAATTTGTCATTATTGTGGCACCTGAGCATTATCAGGAGCTTAATAGGATCATCCAGGAAATCAAAGACATCTTCATGAAACCCTGGTTTTTAAAGGATTCGGATTACTACTGCACTATGAGTATGGGTGTAGTAGAGTTCCCTGACAATGGAGAGGTCGTCCATGAACTCATCAAAAAGGCAGATATCGCCATGTATGAGTCCAAGAAGGCAGGTAAGAACAGAGTTTCCAATTACACATTGGAGATTGGCAGTCTATCAGGAAGAAGACTGGATATGGAAAAGAATATGCGTGAGGCGACAGCCAAGGGCAATCAGGAGTTTGAGATCTTTTTCCAGCCGATCATGGATATCAGGGGTGAGAAGCCGAAGTGTACAGGTGCAGAGGCACTGATCCGGTGGAACAGTACGGAGCTTGGCTTTATTTCACCGGCAGAGTTTATTCCGCTTGCAGAGTATCTGGGACTGATCAATCCGATCGGGAACCATATCCTCAGGGAAGCCTGCAAGATCTGCAGCTACTGGAATCAGAACGGTTACCCGGATTATAAGGTGAATGTCAATCTGTCTGTCATCCAGCTTTTGCAGAGTGATATTGTTGAAATTGTAGAAAGTGCTATTCATGACAGTGGGATAAGTCCCTGTAATCTGACGCTGGAGGTAACAGAGAGCCTTGCCATCAATGATATTGACAGAATGAAGGGAATTCTTGGAAGGATCAAGGAGCTTGGGGTAAGGATCGCATTGGATGATTTTGGTACAGGTTATTCTTCCCTGAACCATATCAGAGAGCTTCCGCTTGATGTGATCAAAGTGGATCAGAGCTTTATCAGAAATCTGGAAATGGACGTATATGCAAAGTCCTTTGTCCGTATGATCGCTGAACTGGCACAGGTGATCGGTGTAAACCTCTGTGTCGAGGGAGTGGAAACAGAAGGCCAGTTCTATATCGTATCCAAAATGAATGTAGGACTGATCCAGGGGTACTATTTTGATAAGCCCTTAAAAAGAGAGGATTTCGAAAAGAAATATGCACCTGACCTTCCGAAAAATCAGAAGGGAACAAAGAAAAAATGAATCTGAAACAGCTGGAACAGTTCGATCCAATTACGATACAATGTCATGACAATCCTGATGCTGACGCTTTGGCATCAGGATTTGGCTTGTATTGTTATTTTAAAGACAAGGGAAAGGATGTCAGGCTGGTTTATAGTGGGGTAAATCAGATCCAGAAGCCAAATCTGCTCCTGATGATCGATAAGCTTGATATACCTGTCGTATACCTGAAGGATCAGGATGTACCGGTGAAAGGGTTACTGATCACAACTGACTGTCAGTATGACGCAGGAAATGTGACACACCTGTCAGCGGAAAATGTGGCGGTGATCGATCATCATCAGGTAGAGATCACAGGAATCCCACTGACAGAGATCCAGTCCGGTCTTGGAAGCTGTTCTACACTGGTGTGGCAGATGATGAAGGCAGAGGGGTATTCCTTTGAAGGCAGGGATAAGCTGAAGACAGCTCTTTATTATGGACTGCTTTGCGACACCAACATGTTTTCCGACATTGCAGCATCGGAAGATACAGAAATGCGGGATGCACTTTCCTATGATAAGGGACTGATCACTCTTTTTAAAAATTCCAATCTGTCCCTCCGGGAGCTGGAGATCGCCGGAAGGGCACTGCTTCATCACATATACAATGAAGATTTTCATTATGCGATTGTAAGGTCAGCACCCTGTGATCCGAATATTCTTGGAATGATCAGTGATTTCATGATACAGGTGGAAGAGATCCACATCTGTGTGGTATTTGCGGTTCTGGAGGAGGATATCATCTTTTCCCTCAGGAGCTGTATTGAAGAGGTTCATGCAGATGAACTGGCAGCGCTTTTGGCCGGAGAGGACGGGAGCGGAGGCGGTCATCTTCTGAAGGCAGCCGGCAGAATGAAAAGAACCAGTATTTTCAGGATCCTTGATATGGAATTTACAGAGAATTATTTTAATCAGAAGCTGGAAGATTATTTTGAGAAACTGGAGAAAACTCACGGAA
>QWCN01005535.1_pt1 | contig 12379 bp, 6 predicted proteins | sample 1972711 | NCBI WGS metagenome assembly QWCN01 (sample SAMN09866707, study PRJNA288562) | Human gut metagenome isolate term1_stool, whole genome shotgun sequencing... | isolation source: gut | host: Homo sapiens | place: USA: California | reverse complement strand
CCAGAGCACAGGTGAATTAATGCTGGATAACAACGACTTGGAACGTGAACGAGGGATAACGATCCTTTCTAAAAACGTTTCTATCAATTACAAAGGAACAAAAATCAATATCATTGATACTCCGGGACACAGCGACTTCGGAGGTGAGGTGGAACGTGTGCTGAACATGGCAGACGGATGTATCCTTTTGGTGGATGCTTTCGAAGGTCCGATGCCTCAGACACGTTTCGTGTTGCAGAAAGCTCTGCAGATTGGTCTGAAACCCATCGTTGTGGTGAACAAGGTAGACAAACCGAACTGTCGCCCGGAAGAGGTATATGAAATGGTGTTCGACCTGATGTTCAGTCTGAATGCTACAGAGGATCAGTTGGACTTCCCCGTTATCTACGGTTCTGCAAAGAATAACTGGATGAGTACGGACTGGAAGACTCCTACTGATAATATCTTTGCATTGCTGGACTGTATTGTAGAGAATATACCGGCTCCCACGCAGTTGGAAGGTACTCCGCAGATGCTTGTAACTTCTCTGGATTATTCTTCTTATACCGGACGTATTGCCGTAGGTCGTGTACATCGTGGTACGCTTAAAGAAGGGATGAATGTATCTCTGGCTAAGCGTGACGGAAGTTTTGTGAAATCAAAAATCAAGGAGTTGCATACATTTGAAGGTATGGGACGCGCGAAGGTATCGGAAGTTTCTTCCGGTGACATCTGTGCATTGGTAGGTATCGAAGGTTTTGAGATCGGAGATACGGTTTGTGATTTCGAAAACCCGGAAGCATTGCCACCTATCGCTATTGACGAACCGACCATGAGTATGTTGTTTGCCATTAATGATTCTCCTTTCTTTGGTCGCGATGGTAAGTTCGTTACTTCTCGTCATATTCACGATCGTTTGATGAAGGAATTGGATAAGAACCTTGCCCTACGTGTGCGTAAGAGTGAGGAAGATGGTAAATGGGTAGTTTCCGGTCGTGGTGTACTCCATCTTTCAGTGTTGATTGAGACCATGCGCCGCGAAGGTTATGAACTTCAGGTAGGACAGCCACAGGTTATCTTCAAGGAGATTGATGGTGTGAAATGTGAGCCGATTGAAGAGCTGACTGTGAATGTCCCCGAAGAATATGCCAGCAAGATTATTGATATGGTAACCCGTCGTAAGGGTGAAATGGTGAAAATGGAGAATGCAGGCGAACGTGTGAACCTGGAATTCAATATGCCGTCACGTGGTATCATCGGTCTGCGTACGAATGTACTGACTGCTTCTGCCGGTGAAGCTATCATGGCACACCGTTTTAAAGAATACCAACCGCATAAGGGAGATATCGAACGTCGTACCAACGGTTCCATGATTGCCATGGAAACAGGAACGGCTTTTGCTTATGCTATTGATAAATTGCAGGATCGTGGTAAGTTCTTTATTTTCCCGCAGGAAGATGTGTATGCCGGACAGGTGGTAGGTGAACACTCTCACGATAACGACTTGGTAATTAACGTTACGAAATCCAAGAAGTTGACGAATATGCGTGCTTCCGGTTCGGATGATAAAGTTCGTTTGATTCCACCCGTACAGTTCTCACTGGAAGAGGCTTTGGAATATATCAAGGAAGATGAGTACGTAGAGGTTACGCCAAAGGCGATGCGTATGCGTAAAGTGATTCTGGACGAGATAGAACGTAAGCGTGCGAATAAGAGCTAAAGTTGTTTGTAAATAGATAGAAAAGGAGTGCTTCACTGTAATGGTGGGCACTCCTTTTCATTTATACGTTACTCGCAGGAAATGATTAATCTATAAATCTGATCTTTTCTGCATTTCTCGGTTTAGCAGCAGGAGTTTCATCCGGATAACCGAATGCGATGCAATAGAGCAATTGATATCCTTCGGGAATATCCAGCTTCTTCAGATATTCAGCCGCTTCCGGGGTTGATGTCATGAATCGTGTCGGGCCGCCAAGGCAGCAAGAACCTATACCCATAGACCAGGCTGAAAGAATCATGTTTTCACCCAGCAGGCCACAGTCTATTTGCGACAGGTCATAAGACTGGTCATTGGCAATAAACACTACTGTAGAGGCATTACGGAACATATTCTTGAAATTAGGATCTTCCGCTGCTTTAGGATTCTGTTTTTTGTAAACTTCAGTAATACCGTTGATGAATTCCGGATTATCCACTACCCGTATTTCCCAGGATTGTTTGTTTTGTCCGTTAGGAGCATTGATACCGCAGTTCAGTATAATCTGCATTGTATCGCGGTTTACCGCTTGCGGTTTGTACTTACGAATACTGCGGCGTGACATCATATTTTCAATCACCGCATTCTCTTTACTTTCATTTGCACATGTGGCTTCATTCTCTTTTTGTACTTGCGTATCGCATCCGCAGAGCAACAACAGGCTGACACCTGCCAACATCAATTTGAAACTTTTCATATTGCTTTGTTTAATATTGGTTTTCGCAAAGCTAACAAAAAAAGCGTAGTAATGAAGTAGTTACTTGGAAAAAAGAACCTTTTTTATATTAAGCCTTCCAACTCTTTTTTCACCAACCAGTATCCGACTTGTGCTTCGGATATACCTTCAAGCAGTTGGTAAGGACATATGAATTGATCATTCTCAATTCTTGAATCCATATAATAGAAACAGCATGTATTATCTTTTTCGAAATGTTTGGCATATTCCAGAATGTGAGTCGATATAAGGAAGGAACAATGCGGATATTTTCTGAGTAATTCATTTACAGCAATAGAGGCTTCAAAAGCATCCTGTGCATTTGTTCCGCGGAACATTTCATCCAGTATTATCAGGCATCGTTTACCGGATTTCGCTTTTTGGAGTACTTCTTTGATCCGCAGAATCTCCGCCATAAAATGACTCCTGCCATCGCGCAGGGAGTCCGGAAGATTGATGGAGGTATAGATTCCATCAAATACAGGGCAGGTCATTGAACGGGCGGGAACCGGCAATCCGCAGTGTGCCAGCCATACGGCGATGGTAATAGCTTTGAGGGTTGTTGATTTACCGGCCATGTTGGAACCTGTAAGAATACATATATTACCGTTCGTCATCTTCCAGTCATTATTCCGCCCTCCTTTGGTAAATGGATGTACAAAGCCGTTGATGGACAAATCCATTGTTTTCGTCATCTCCGGGCGGCAGCAGAAACCTTTGCTGACTGCTATGCGGTGTGCAGTACGGCATACATCTAGTATATAAATATGGGACAGCAGACCTCTTATCAATTCTAAGTGGATACAGCGGAACAGATAATCGTACTTATCGATGATATAGCTGGAAGGGTTTTTTTCTTTTTTATAGAGTTCAACTACTTCTTTCAACTCGCTACTATATATCGTGTATTGAATACTCTGTGCCAGTTCTTTCAGAAGTAAAGGGGCATTTTCCGGGAGATTTGTTCGTAATGATTCCAGTTGGTTTAATAATCGGATAGTCAAAGTAACACCTCGTTTAATAACATAGCGTTGAGCATCGTGTCTTAATAAACGGTCGAATGCTGAAGTCAGCGAAACTAAAATATTAGGTCTTCTGATCTGATCACGATATTCTAAATAATATTCGATGAAGTCGAGTTCTTCTTCATCCAGGGGGAGCTCGGGTAACTCCTGCCAGGCGATTGCTTCTTGCCTCTTTTGTATGGCGGATATGTCATTTAGGGGAGAGGTAATCCAGTCTAACATCAGACGTTTTCCGTTCTTGGTCTCTGTTGCAGAAAATAGGGAGTAGAGAGGATACTCGTCGTATATTCCTTCTACAATGCTTAGATCAGCCTGCGTTTGCTTGTCGGTATCCAGATAAGTCATATTCCCAATATTATGGTGTTGCGCAAAATTAGGAAATTATTCATGAAGAACAAATGAAACGGATAAAAACAAAAAAAGCGGCTCTTGATTGTCAAGAGCCGCTTTCGTATATATATCTAAACTGGTTTTATTCAGATTAGAGCTTTGGACCAGCAGCAACCAGTGCTTTACCAGCTTCGTTACCTGTGAACTTAGCAAAGTTCTTGATGAAACGACCAGCCAGGTCTTTTGCTTTTTCTTCCCACTGACAAGCACACTCATAAGTGTCACGAGGATCAAGGATCTTCGGATCAACATTCGGCAATGCAGTCGGAACAACAAAATCGAAGAAAGGAATAACCTTAGTAGGAGCCTTGTCGATAGAACCGTCAAGGATTGCGTCGATGATACCACGAGTATCTTTGATAGAGATACGTTTGCCGCTACCGTTCCAGCCAGTGTTTACCAGGTATGCCTTAGCACCAACCTTATTCATCTTCTTAACCAATTCTTCTGCATATTTAGTAGGGTGCAATGACAAGAAAGCAGCACCGAAACAAGCAGAGAATGTCGGAGTCGGTTCAGTGATACCACGTTCTGTACCAGCCAATTTGGCAGTGAAGCCAGACAGGAAGTAGTACTGAGCTTGTTCCGGGTTCAGGATAGATACCGGAGGCAATACACCGAAAGCATCAGCTGACAGGAAGATTACTTGATGAGCGTGAGGACCTTTAGATACCGGCTTAACGATATTGTTGATGTGGTAGATAGGATAAGAAACACGAGTGTTTTCTGTAACGCTCTTATCAGTGAAGTCAATCTTACCATCAGCAGCAACAGTTACGTTCTCTAACAGAGCGTCACGTTTGATAGCGTTGTAAATATCGGGTTCGCTTTCTTTATCCAAGTTGATAACCTTAGCATAGCAACCACCTTCGTAGTTGAATACACCTTCGTCATCCCATCCGTGTTCGTCATCACCGATCAACAGACGTTTCGGGTCAGTAGACAAAGTTGTCTTACCTGTACCAGACAGACCGAAGAAGATAGCAGAGTCAGTACCTTCCATGTTAGTGTTAGCAGAACAGTGCATAGAAGCGATACCGCGAAGCGGATTCAGATAGTTCATGATAGAGAACATACCTTTCTTCATTTCACCACCGTACCAAGTATTCAGGATAACTTGTTCGTTAGTCTTCAGGTTGAATACAGTAGCTGTTTCAGAGTTCAGACCCAGTTCCTTGTAGTTGTCAACCTTAGCTTTAGAAGCGTTGAAAGATACGAAGTCAGGTTCACCGTAGTTAGCAAGTTCTTCAGCTGTCGGGCGGATGAACATGTTAGTTACGAAGTGAGCTTGCCAAGCAACTTCCATGATGAAACGTACTTTCAAGCGAGTAGCAGGGTTAGCACCGCAGAAAGTATCAACAACGAACAGGCGTTTGCCGCTCAATTCTTTTACAGCCTTAGCTTTTAAGTCGGCCCAAGCTTCTTCAGAGCAAGGCTTGTTGTCGTTTTTGTATTCGTCAGAAGTCCACCATACAGTGTTTTCGCTAGCTTCATTCTTAACGAAGAATTTATCTTTAGGAGAACGACCGGTATAAATACCTGTCATAACATTTACAGCACCCAGTTCAGTTACCTGACCTTTTTCAAAACCTTCCAAACCTGGTTTGGTTTCTTCTGCGAACAGTACATCATAAGACGGGTTGTGGATAATTTCCTTCACGTCTTTGATACCGTACTTGCTTAAATCTAAATTTGCCATTTCTTTTAATGATTTAAAATTTTGGTATTTGGTTTATTAATCTCTTGCTAATATCTTTTTACCTTAATTGCAAGGGGAAATTGATATGAATCAGGGTATATTCAAACAGCCCCTTGTTTTTCGCGTACAAAAGTAGTATTTTCTTTCGAAACAATCTCCTGATTAGAGAAATTTTTCTTTAATGAGAAGTCTTTTATAACTCCATAACAATATCTGCAAACTGAATGTTGCAAATTGCGCAAGAAATCGTTTACTTTGCGCATATAAATTCAAATCACATCATGAAAATTATCAATTTTGCCGAGACAAACTCCATCCTGAACCAGTATGTTGCCGAGATCCGGGATGTACAAGTACAAAGCGATCGCCTTCGCTTCCGCCGAAACATTGAACGTATCGGGGAAATTATGGCGTATGAAATGAGTAAGGACTTTGCTTATTCTCTGAAGAATATTCAGACTCCCTTGGGGATAGCACCTACACAAACCCCGGATAATCAGCTGGTATTAAGTACCATTCTGCGTGCCGGATTACCTTTTCATCAAGGTTTTCTGAGCTATTTTGACGGTGCGGAAAATGCTTTTGTTTCTGCTTACCGAAAGTATAAGGATACGCTGAAGTTTGATATTCATATAGAGTACATCGCTTCACCACGCATCGACGGAAAGACATTGATCATTACGGACCCTATGCTGGCAACAGGTAGTAGTATGGAACTGAGCTATCAGGCTATGCTGACGAAAGGGCATCCGTCGGAGATACATGTTGCTTCCATTATTGCCAGCCGTCAGGCGGTAGAACACATTGCTGAAACATTTCCTGAAGACAAGACTACAATATGGTGTGCTGCCATCGACCCGGAGATAAACGAACATTCATATATTGTTCCGGGGTTGGGGGATGCAGGAGATCTGGCATTCGGCGAAAAAGAATAGATATTATCAAGCTGCTTACTGCCAATCTTCAGAAATTGGTGGTAAGCAGAATGGATAAAACAACTAAAATAGAAATTAGATATCCCGCAGATAGTTTTCCAGTGTAACATCTTGTCCGAGTTGCATCTTCTTACGGATTCTGTATCGACCTGTATTTATTGTTTCAGGTAAAACGGAAAGCATCTGTGCAATTTGTTTTGTTTCCATACCAGTGCGTACATATGCACATAAACGTAGTTCATTTTCCGATAAATTGGGATGAATGGAATATAATTTCTTAAAAAAATCGGGGTGTACTTCTTCAAAATGATGTTTGAAAAACATCCATTCGTCTTCTGTATCCAAGTGTGATTTAATTTGTTGTTTTAGCGTTCTTCCTCCTGGCGTAGACAGTTCTTTACTACCTTCCAGTTCCTCTATTTGCTTTAATAAACCTTTTAGAACTCGATTCTTTTCAATAGAGATCATGGAGTTGGACGTCAATTCCCTATTTTTTAGATCTAACTCCATATGATATTTTTCATTTTGTAATTGTTGGCGTTGAAGGCGTTCGTTTAGTTCGCGATTTTCTGCTTCTTTCAGTTGCTTAGCAATCTTTTCCTTCTTTCGTGACAACCAGAATATATAACCAATAATGCAGCAAATCATTAGACCAATTAAGAAACTGGCTATAGTTAATTTTTTATGGAGTTCGATACGCTCGGAAGCTTCATGCAATTCATTCTCATATTGTTCAATTGCCATTTTCATTTCATACTGATTGATTTCATTTGATTTGGCATACCCGGTTGTTTCTTCTTTATATTGCAAATACTGTTTTAGGTACTGATAAGCACTGTCGGGTAAGTTTTTCCTATCATATATTTCCGCAAGGCCATATAAAGTGTGAATGGCTGAAAAGGCATCCTTGTTGGCCTCGGCAGAATGGCGTGCTTTTTGAAAATAAAAAAGAGCAGAATCTTTCTCATTCTTATAAATATATAATGCTCCCATATTAATGAGAGTATAAGTTTGTGATGTCTTATTTGTGATTTTTTGAGCGGTTTTATATGCTTCGCGTGCGTACTTCTCTTTATCAGGCAGAGTTTGCGAAACAAAATAGAGTGAGGTCAGCACATCGGTTCTGAAGGGAAGGTCTTCTTGCGCTATTCTCTCATCAAGTAAAGCAGTCAATATCTCTATGCCTTTTTGTGGGTGTCCAAGATGATATTGACTAATTCCTATATTGTGTCGATTCTTAATTTCATCATCAATGAATCCACCTTTCTTGAATATTTCGTCGGCTTGCAGATAATATTTATATCCTTCTTGGTACTCTCCGATTCTTCTCATAATCGAGCCTATATTGACATATGTATAACCAAGACTATATAAATCATCTATGGATTTAAAGTAATTTTCTTGTCTCTTGAATGTGCGATAAGCTTGTGGGTATTTGTTATGTTTTGCCAAAAGCATTCCCTTAACGAAGAAAATACGGGCGTGATCATAAGTGTAATTAACGGAATCTACTTTTTCTAATGCTTCTTCTATAAGGGTTTCCGTTTCTTCCGTATTTGTTTCAAATTTCAGCCAGGCATCCCAATATAAGGCACGCGCTTGCAGGTTTCTATTGTTTTTTAGATTTGCTATCTGGTACATGCGTGTGACAAGTGGATAAAACTGCATTCGTTCATTATTCTTATAGTCCACCAGCTCGAGTTGCTTTCCTAAAGAGTCAAAAGAAGCATCGATAGGTTTCCATCGATATGAATTACTTCCTAAAACAGATTGTTGTAATAAGAATATACATAAATATATTAAAAACGCATTTTTCATGCTACAAAGATAACAAAAAAGGGTTTTGTACATCATTTGTCTATTCGGTTTTTTTCGATGAAATGGGGGCTTCCATTAATTTTGCCTATTATTGTTTAACGATCTCAAAGGAGTATTCTCTCTTTGGGAATAAAATGATTGCTTATGGGAAATATTACTTTTAAAATGTTTTTTCTGCTGACTGCATTGTTGGGTTACAACTTTGCTATGGCGCAGACGGGTGCTCCTCATACTCTAAGAGGAGAAAGTCAGGTTGCAAGTGTATCATTGAATTGGAAAAGTCCGGCTGAGGCTAAAACAATGCAATGGCATAATGATACACCTTATAACGGTGTGAGTGGAGTAAGCTTGAATGGGGAGATTCCTGTTCTTTATATTGCTAACCGTTTTGATAAGAACGATCTTAAAGAATATAAAGGTTCAGTAATTGATGCTATCTCATTTTGCAATTACAGTGCAGTGCTTGAGGTTAGTCTTTTGCTGTATGAGAATGATAAAGTGGTACGTGAACAGAAGGTGAATCTTGAAAATCTGGAACTGAAGAAAATGCAGAGTATCAAGTTGGATGAACCTTATACAGTGCGTGACGATGTAGAATTGACTGTAGCAGCTAAATTTGTTCATGGTACGAATATTACTTTTGTTGGCATTATGGACCGCGTACCAGGTGTTACGGGCAAGGGTGACTTATATTCGTATGATGGAAAGAATTGGAAAAACGTGGTGAAAGGTAATTTCCTGGTATCTGCTCATATTGATATACCTGCTGCAGGAGAACCTGACGGATATAATGTATATCGTGGCGATACTAAAGTAAATACAGCTTTGCTGACGGAAAAAACTGCCTTGTTGAAGGACGAACCTAAGGGCACTTATGATTACTGTGTGTCGGCTGTTTATGGTGAAAAGGAAGAAAAGTCATTCCCTTTATCATTGACTAATACTCCTGTAGAGGATGCCCGTCCGATTGCAGTAGATGTAAGAACTGTCGTTAATGGCTTGAATGCGACATTGAATTGGAAATCTCCGATTCTTGCTGATAAAACATTGACTTGGAGTAATGGGGAAAAAGGTAAGGCCATGGGAGGAACTTCCGGTACAGTGCGTAAAATATGGGCAGTGAATGCATTCTCCAGCGATGAATTGGCTTCTTATGCTGATCATAAAATTACAGCCATTAATGTTATGCTGAATTCCGCAGTAACGGAAATGCGTTTGGTAATTCTTGAGAATAGTAAAATTGTATATTCTCAGCAGGTACCAACTGAAGAAATTGCTGCATTGGAAGTGCATAAATGGGCTAAAATAGCTTTAACAACTCCGTACGTTATTGATCCGAGTGCAGAATTGTCTTATGGTTATTATGTGGTGCATGCAGCAGACCTTTTCCCTGGGTTGTTGGATAGTGGACCGGCTATTTCGGGTGCATGTTTTATTTCAACTTCTACGGCAAAACCTGATTTTGATACCACAGTTCCCAGCTGGACTAATATTGAGGCAGCAGCTAATGCAAACTGGATGTTAAGTGCTGATGTGGAAGCTCAGAGTGAGATTAAAACTCCGGTAGTAAAAGACTATACCGTATATCGTGATGGTGTGGAAGTAAAATCCGGAATAACAGGTTTAACTTATACGGAAGAATTAACTCCAGGTACATATACTTATACAGTTGTGGCAAATTATGTAGATGGTCTTTCTTCAAAAGCCTCTGCTTCTGCTACAGCTACAGTTGAATTGCCGGCTGAATATGTACGTCCTACATTTACCGAAACTGATTTCGATAAAGGAAAGTTGTCTTTGAAATGGGATGTATATACGGATTTGCCTATGGAATTGAAACATTATGGTGAACCCAAATATAAATGGGGTATGACCAATGATGGAAAAGATGTGGATCTTTATGTCGGAGCACAATTTACCAAAGAAGAGTTGGCTCTTTATGCAGATTATGAGATAACAGGGGTTAATCTGTACTTAACGGATGATGTTAAGGAACTGAAAGTTGTGTTATGTTCTGCTGATAAGAAGATTTTAGCTTCTAAGACTGCTGCTTCTATCAAAACTGGTGAAATGTTTAGTGTTGCATTCGATGAGCCGGTAGCTGTACCTGTAGGAAGTTCTATCTATGTAGGATACTTTGCTCTATTTGCTGATGGAAAAGAACCTATTGCTGCTGATGCCGGTCCACGTGTAACGGGAGGTGATATGCTTAGTTTGGATGGAACAACTTGGGTTGCTTACAGCCGGATCGATGCAGAATTTAATAGTAACTTTGTAGTAGGAGCACAGGTACGTTTGAAAGGTTCACAAAAGGCTGCTACAACTACACTTAGAAAGACAGCACCTGTTAATAATCAAATGGTTCCGCTCGAAAGTATGTCAGGCAGATCATTCTCTGACTTGAAATCAGCAACAGCCTTTGGAGTAAATGGTGTTGTTGCAACTCGTGCAACTGATAGTAAGCCTGCTGTAAAGAACTTCCGTGTTTATTGCAATGGTTCATTGGTTACTGAAACAGAAAATCCGGAATATACTGCAACGTTGAACTACGGAAATTATGAATATGCTGTATCTGCTGTTTATACGAACGGATGGGAATCTGCGCTTTCTGATACTTATACTGTTGAATATAAGCAACCTAATCTTGCACCTGCTCCTTACGGTTTGAGCGGTACATTGGAAAATAAGAATCTGACTTTGACATGGCAATCGCCTGAAGCTGCTAATGAAATGAACTATCAGGATAAGACATCCGGTAGTAAAGCTATTGGTTTAACTAGAAGTAGTGGTGTATATGGATACTTTGTAATAGCTTATGATGCTGACGATCTGGCTGATCAGGTAGGTAAATATATTACTCACATTAAGTATAGTCTGAGCGACGTCTATTTGCAGACTTCTGCCATAGCTGTTTTCTATGATCGTAACTTAGTCTATGAACAAGAAGTTGATGTAAAGACTCTGGTAGCAGGAGAAAATGTTGTTCGTTTGGATAAACCGGTAGTAATTCCAGCTGGTCATGAAGTTTGTGTAGGGTATTATGTTAGCCACATCAATGGAGTGAAGCCTAATATGACAGATGAAGGACCGGCAGTAGATGGAAAAGGTAATCTGATTACTACCGATGGAACTACTTGGAGAACATTGAAATCCATGAATAAAGATTTGGATTACAACTGGCGAATTTCCGCTGTTCTGCAAGATGCCGATAAGCAAGCTGTTACCCGTGCAGAGGAACCTGCTACTACTTATAATCTTTACATTGACGGTACGCTCCTGAAAGAAGGTATTCAAGCTACTAATTATACGGTAGAGAGTGCAGCAGATGGCTCATATACAGTAACTGCGGTAGTTGGTGGTGTAGAAACGGCTGCATCTAATGCTGTAATTGTAGGTGTACCGACAGGTATTGATAAAGTTGAAGATGGCAATGCGAAAGCATATTATGACAGCCAACTCCAGAAAGTTGTATTACCAGAAGTGGGAACTGCTTATATTTACTCTGTTAGTGGTACTCTGATAAAGCAAGTTATGAATGTTGAGTTTGTAGATATGTCGGACTTGCCGGCGGGAGTATATGTTGTACGAGGTGTACTTACCAGTGGAGAACAAATGATTAAAGTTCTTAAATAAGAATGTTAATAGATTGACAATGGAGGTTGAATAAGTCATCCTCTCCAGCGATTAAAAGTTCTCTCTGCCCTTTGGGGTATGAGGGAACTTTTTCTGTTATACGTTGGGAGAGAACTTTAATCATTTTTTCCGTAATTGCGTTTTATAATGGTGGCCTGAAAGGCTTTTTTGCTGGAGAGGAGCAGGTCTTCATCATCAAAGGCACGAAGGCTGTACCAAAAAAGAAAATCTCCCGTACCACCCAGAATACCGAATAATCCCAAAAAGAATATGTTGGCTTCTCCTGTACAGAACCCATGGATTGCAGGCATCACTCCCAATAGGATGCCTGGTAATAATAAGGATACCCGATAGAACTTCAATGGAATAGGACGAGTCAGAGAAAATCCTACTCCAGTCCAGTCAAAATGCCAGTGTAGGAGCTTTTTA
>QWCN01011325.1_pt1 | contig 12382 bp, 14 predicted proteins | sample 1972711 | NCBI WGS metagenome assembly QWCN01 (sample SAMN09866707, study PRJNA288562) | Human gut metagenome isolate term1_stool, whole genome shotgun sequencing... | isolation source: gut | host: Homo sapiens | place: USA: California | reverse complement strand
ACCCCCGAGCCGACCAGTTCGTCGCCGTCATACCACGCGGCGAACTGCCCCGGGGTGATGCCCCGCTGGGGCTCGTCGAAGAGGATGTACACGCCGTTCGGACGCATGTGGAGCGTCGCTCCCTGCAACGGCTGACGGTAGCGGATGCGCACGGAGAACCGGGCGCTCGCGCCGGACGCCATCTCGCGCGAGGGGTTGACCCAGTGCACCTCCTCCGGGGCGATGTACAGCGCCGGGCGCCACAACCCCGGGTGTGCGTCGCCCTCGCCGACGTAGATCACGTTCTGCGCCACGTCCGTCGAGAGGATGAACAGCGACTCCTTGCGTCCTCCGATGCCGAGGCCCTTGCGCTGGCCGACGGTGTAGAAATGGGCGCCGTTGTGTTCGCCGATCTTCTTGCCGTCGCGCACGGTGTAGTGCCACGGTTCGGCCAATGCCGCCAACAGTTCGTCCGAGGGTTCGGAACCGTCGGCAGGAGCGGCTTCCCGGCGGAATTTAGGCCAGGAGGGGAGTATTTCGTGCACATTGCCCCGCTTGGGGGTGAGTTTCTGCTGGAGAAAGGTCGGCAGGTCGACCTTGCCGACGAAGCAGATGCCCTGCGAATCCTTGCGCTTGGCCGTGGCGAGATGCTGCTCGGCGGCGATGCGCCGTACTTCGGGTTTCAGCAAATCCCCGACGGGGAACAGCGCATAGCGCAGCTGTTCCTGCGAGAGCTGGCAGAGAAAATAGCTCTGGTCCTTGTTGGGATCGCTGCCGGCCAGCAGTTTATAGACCGTGCGGCCGTCGGGCAGCGTCACCTCCGCCTTGCGGCAGTAGTGGCCCGTGGCGACGTAGTCGGCCCCGAGTTTCAACGCTTCGCGCAGGAAACCGTCGAATTTGATCTCGCGGTTGCACAGCACGTCGGGATTGGGCGTGCGCCCCCGTTCGTATTCGGCGAACATATACTCGACCACACGTTTGCGGTATTCGTCCGAGAGGTCGACCACGTGCAGGGCGATGTCCAGCTTCTTGGCCACCAGTTCGGCGAAGACCCGGTCGTCGTGCCACGGACAGTCGCCCTCGAGCGTGCCCGTGGTGTCGTGCCAGTTGATCATGAACAGGCCGATGACCTCGTGTCCCTGCTGTTTCAGCAGCCAGGCCGCCACCGACGAATCGACGCCGCCCGAAAGTCCGATTACCACCCGTGCCATTCTATTCCAATGTCAAAAGTCCTTCGGGGAGCACGAGGTGCATCGTGCGGCCTTCGAAGTCGATGTGTGCGATAAATTCCTCGGCGGCGGGCACCAGTATCCGCCGTCCGCCGGTCTCCAGTTCGAACAGCGGATTGGCGTCGCTGTCGTAATAGTCCGAGATCGTTCCTTTGAATTTTTCCGGCGCCCCTGTCTCCTCGGCCTCCACGGCAAAGCCGATCAGGTCCTCGAGATAGAACTCGTCGTCCTCGTCATCCTCCTCCAGCTCGATGCGGAACTCCAGTCCCAGCAACTCCTGTGCGCGGCGCTCGGTGTCGAAATCGGCGAACGTGGCGGTGGCTCCCGACTGACCGCGGCGTTCGAAACGCTCGCACCAGAGCGGGACCTCCAGTGCGTCGATGGTGACCCGCAGCGGGATGTCGGTCGTGAAGTCGTCGGGAAAAACGGGGTAGAGCGAGAGCATCACTCCGCCCTCGGTGCCGAATAGTTTATTGATTCTGCCAGCAGGAACGATCATAATAGGGTTGTGAATTACGGTGTAAAAATACAAAAAAAACGGTAAACCGTCCCAAGGGGAAGTTTACCGTTTTTATCGGAGCAGGAAACACTTGCTGCGCCCCCCCCCTCACTCGCGGCGCCTTATTCGGCGGCGGGAGCTTCCGGAGCGGCCTCCTCTGCGGGAGCCTCGGCAGTCTCGGCAGCGGCTTCGGCAGCAGCCTCGCGGGCAGCGGCCTCTGCGGCAGCCTTCTTCTCGGCGATTGCGGCAGCGCGCTCCTCTTTGATCTTGGCCTCGGCAGCCAGACGAGCCTTCTCGGCCGACTTGGCGTCGGTCGACAGCTTGTTGGTCTTGGCCTCGATCTTGGCGGCTTTGGCTTCCAGCCACTTGTTGAAGCGGGCTTCGGCTTCTGCCTCGGTGAACGCACCCTTGGCAACGCCGCCAAGCAGGTGTTTCTTGTACATTACGCCCTTGTACGAGAGAATAGCCCGACAAGTATCCGTAGGTTGTGCGCCTTTCTGTAACCAATCCAGGGCTTTCACGAAGTCCAGATCAATCGTAGCAGGATTCGTGTTGGGGTTGTAGGTACCCAACTTTTCGATGAATTTACCATCACGTGGCGCTCTGCTATCTGCGGCAACGATGTGATAGAAAGCATAACCTTTCTTACCGTGACGTGCCAGACGAATTTTAACAGCCATTTGCTATAAAATTTTGTTATAAGTTATTAAAACGCTCACCCATTCGGGCTTTTAAGCCTTGAAAAACTTTTTCCTATCTTTGCACCCGCAATTCGCATCGTTTATATGCCGTGCATGTTGGTTCCGTAGCTCAGTTGGATAGAGCAACAGCCTTCTAAACTATGGGCTCCGGCCTTCATAGATTTACACCCGGGCAAGGGTTTATATCTCTATATTTACTTCACATTTAGCGTATTATAAGATCCGCTAAGTGTACTTTTTGTATATAGCGCAGTCTTCTGATCTGGTGCGATTTCTTAAAAAGGGTCGAAAAATAGGCTATTATTTGCCCAAATGTTGTCCAAAAATGACTCAAAATTTTTAAGAGATGGCTACTTTTAAGACTTGTGTATTCAAAAATCATCTGCGTAAAGACGGCATGTATAATGTGAAATTACGTGTTACCCATAATCGAATATCGCGCAAAATCAGTACTCCTTACTATGTCGAGGCGAAGTATGTTACCCCGAACCTCGAAATTACCGATAAAGAACTTCTCGGATTGTGCGAGGACCTGTGTGCTGATTGTCGAAAAATATGCCGCGAACTGGGATTTACGATTAATCGGATGTCGGTCGATGACCTGGTGCATGTTCTCGATGTGAAATTAGCCGGTTCCGAAGATTTCCATTTGGACTTTTGCAAATTTTGGAGAGAGCAGGCTGATACCCTGTCACCAGGAACTCGGCGAAATTATATTGCCGCCTTGAATGCCTTCCAACGGTTTATTGGGACCGATTCATTCGATATAATGCACATCACATCTCGCTTGATCAGCGAATTTATGGCTTTCATCGAGCATGAGCCTTCACAACGGGGATCTAATCGGAAAACCCCGAGTAAGCTGAAAGGCGCGCAAAAGTCACGGGCAATCTCATTATATATTGCGAATATGAAGGCCATGTATAACCGTGCAAAATTGAAATACAATGATGAAGATTATGGATTTATTCCAATCACGCGAGCTCCGTTCTCGAAAATAAGGTTACCGGAGCATGTACCAGCCAAACGCGCTATTTCATTGGAAACATTGCAGCAAATAATCGATCTGCCTTATAGACCGGATACGACAATAGGAGCCAAACGATATAATTTGGCGAAAGATTGTTTCATCATGTCTTTTGGACTGATAGGTATGAATTCCGTTGATTTGTACACTTGCCAGGACATTGAAGATGGTGTATTAATCTATCACCGCAAGAAAACATGCACCCGACGAGCGGATCGGGCCGAAATGCGAGTGAAAATTGAGCCGATGATTGCACCATTGATGGCCAAGTACAAAGACCCTTTCAAAAAACGAATATTTAGATTCTATCTGGAGTATTCTAATCCGGATGCTCTGAATAAGGCAATAAATAAGGGGTTGCAGATGATCGCTGTCGAGTTGGGGTTGCCGGCGCTGCAATATTATGCAGCACGCCATACCTGGGCCACGATTGCCCGATCACGGTTGCTGAAGATTGAGAAGGCGACTGTCCATGAGGCACTTAACCACGTTGATCTGAAGATGCGAGTAACCGATATGTATATTGAGAAGGATTGGTCCGTAATATGGGAAGCCCATACAAAAGTACTTGCACTCTTAAAATGGCCCGATAAATAGTTACTTTTTTGTCCAAAAATGAGAAAATGACGGTCTTGAAGTTACTTTTTTGTCCAAAACAAGTTACTTATTTGTCCAAAAGTAGGGTTTGGAAGTTACTTTTTTGTCCAAAACAAGTTACTTATTTGTCCAAAAGTAGGGTTTGGAAGTTACTTTTTTGTCCACGGATACCTTATATCTATTTATCAAAGAATTTATCTTTGATAAATTCACTATACAACCTGATAAATTATATAACAACTGATGAATAGGTTAACAAAAATTACTCGCGCGCGCGAGGAGAAAGGTTTTGTTGCTCATTATAACCTCAGTATTGGGCGAAATTTGACTGATATTACGGGAAATTGTTGAAAAGTGAAGGGAAGAGCCAAAAATTGACTCCAACGCGAGTTACTTTTTTGTCCAAAAAAAGTTGAGATACAAATTTTCGATTCCCAAAAATGGTTGCGGAAGTTACTTTTTTGTCCAAAAAATTATTGACAAAAAAGAAAACCCAGACCGAAGTCCGGGTTACAATGAAGAGTTATTCTCAACTGAAGATAATCTCTTCCCTTCAAAGCAAATGTACGTAAAGGAAATGGTTTCTGCAAATTCCTATTTCCTTGTGATTCATCACAAAGAAATAAAAAGCAGCCGAAAACACCTCTCTACCCCATATTTGTACGTTGTCAGAAAAAAGAGAGCGATCTTCATATAGCATGAAAACCGCTCGTCGTGAAGTGATCTCGGCGCGGCTCGAACGCGCGGCCGGCAGATTAGAAATCTGCTGCTCTATCCAACTGAGCTACGAGACCATCGTTTAATAAAACGTTGCAAAATTAAGAAATTTCAGTGCAACTGCAAACTTATTCTTTGTGATTAATCACAAAAAATAGCCGCAGATTGACTTATACTGTTAATTTCTTCCCTTCACGTATCAACATCAGATCCTCGGAGCTGCGGCTCCGAGGATTTTTTTCTTTGTGATTTATCACAAATTCATCGGACCCGGCTATAGCCGGCTGCCGGTTGACCACCGGCTGTTTCGCCGTGCGGATCTCCGATCCTGTCGCACGGCCTTCAGGCCCCCTGAACTCGCAGCTCCCGGCGACTATGCCGCCGGGCCCAGCTCGCGGACGACCGCGATCGACAAGCGAACTCGTCGTCCGGGGGAGAGCGGTATTTCCACTCACAACAAGGGATGCAAAGTTAGCCGACATCCCGGCGACAGCGGCAAGGATCGGCCAGCCTGGTTAGGCTGGCCGCCCGTCGGCCCGATTCAGAAATATTTGTCCGCTGCGCCCGTCGATGTCTCGACGGCAAATATTTCCTTCCGGGTCCTTGCCTTTGAAGCAGTCGCCCGGATCGGCTGAGTCTGCATCGCTGTTCTGAGCGTTTCAGACAGTTTAGAACTCCGGCGCAGGAGGGTAAAGTCTGCAAAAAATTATGGATAACGAACGTTTGATCCGGATTCTGACGGGTAAACTGCAAGCCACGCTACGGACTTCTTACTGGCCGTTGTATCGGCAGGTCGAAGCAGCGGTGATTGAATCGACGGGATTCGCCAATGAAATTGACGAACTGATCGAGGAGCTTCGCAAGCGAATCGTGCGATTCAGTTACCGGAAAACCGACGGGACAATACGTGAAGCGATCGGAACCCTCAAACCGGGTGTTTTGACCATGCTCTCTGCATCGAGCAAGTCGAAACCCCGTAGTCAAGGGAACCGGGGCTGCGTGGTCTATTTCGATCTCGATCGGGAAGACTGGCGGTGCTTCTGCCTGGAAAACTTCATCACAATCCACCCCTGACGTTCACCCCGGGGCCGAAAGGTCCCGGGGTTTTCTTCTTTTGTTCATTCATCCCAGCGGACCCGGCCATAGCCGGTGGCCATAGCCGGTTGCCGGTTGTCCACCGGCTATCTCGCCGTGCCGATCTCCGATCCTGTCGCACGGCCTTCAGGCCCCCTGAACTCGCAGCCCCGGCGACTATGCCGCCGGGCCCAGCTCGCGGCCGCCTTCGCTCGGCAAGCTCGCTCGTCGTCCGGGGGAGAGCGGTTTACTCACTCACAACAGGGATGCAAAGTTAGCCGACATCCGTTCGACAGCGGCAAGGATCGCCCAGGCAGATGTGCCTGGCCGCCTGGCCCGATTCAGAAATATTTGTCCGCTGCGCCCGTCGATGTCTCGACGGCAAATATTTCCTTCCGGGTCCTTGCCTTCGGCGCAGTCGCCCGGATCGGCTGAGTCTGCATCGCTGTTCTGAGCGTTTCAGACAGTTTAGAACTCCGGCGCAGGAGGATAAAGTCTGCAAAAAAGTTATGAAACAGAGTACGGAAGTGTGCGACAAGATCATGTCGATCCTCGCAGAAGATGCCCCAACTCTGATGCGTTGGGGCGCCACGAAGGCCCTCGGCGTAAATACCGGAGGCCGTGTCGGTCTGGTCGTTTTCGTCGATGCGTTCAAACATCGCGGTCCGGTGGCGATTTATCCTGCGGAGCATCCCCGCTACTACGATGTCGAAGTGCAGGATTATGACCGGCATGTGCTCAAATCCGTAGCGTGTATTGCTGCCGAGTCATTGGTTGAGAACATCGACCGGCTTGTGGAAGTTACCGAACGTTACGTCGAGGACATCGATCGTTGGCTTATTCGTACACCGTCCGAGATTAAACCGTATCAGCAACTCGCGCGGATTATGAAAACAAGTCCCGAGGTCGCAAAAAAGGTCCGCATGAAGGCGGTCATGCTCAAAGGCTGATTCCCGAGAGCCGGGCAACCGGCTCTCTTTTTTTCTTCGCTGGAAGGGTTTGGCCATGCCCCGTATCCGGGGCATTGGTCGCTCCTAAAACGTGCGACTTGCAACGACCTGCAAGTCGCACGTTTCTCCACGTCGCGGCAGAGCACCCCTCGCTCCGCTCGGGAGAGCGGTATTTTTTCTCTGGGCCCGACCAGGCTGCGGTTTTTGGACTCCCGTTGTTTTCAGGATTCCGCCGCCCGCGGTCTCATCCCCTTACACGTAGCCTTCAGGCCATATCTGATACAAAGGTCGATCGTCGGATTTTGCCGGACGATGAACCCGGTCATATTTTCTTAGAGGCCCCTGCGGGAGCTGTATTTATAGTGAAAAAAATTAACCCCGGCAGGCCGGGGCACTCTGAAGTAATTTTTTTCAAAAATATTCCCCGGAACCCCCGATCCGGTTTATAGGTCTGTGGCTGCCTTATTATGGATTCTTTGTGATTTATCACAAAGAATCTGCATTTGTAGGAATCGGCAGCCTGTGTTTATTTCAAAATCGCAGCGATCGGAGCCAGTATCAGAAAGGCTCTGAAGGCTACATGTAAGGGGATGATCCCACGTTCTTTGAAATCTTGAAAACATCCATCGTCCGGCAACCCGCAGCCTGGCGGACCTTCGAGAAAATGAAGTTGTTTGATAGAAAGGATAAAGGGCGTGACGAGGATGTAAGCAAGATTTCAGATACAAGTTCTTTGACATACTGGAGCTCCGTTCGGAGGACGACGGTAGGCAGGGTTCGACACCCTGGCGGAGCGCAAATACAAACATTTCAAAATTTAATGTTATGGAAATATCACTGGATGATTATTTAGGGCAACGAGGGCTGAGGTCTCCGATAAGTGGGTACATGGATGACAAATGGCGAAACGTGCGCTTAACGGCTCGGGGGCAAAAAAGATTCGAGAAAGAGGCGGAGGCTGCAATTATTGAATACAGCAAGCTACGCAAAGCCGCCATAGACGAATATAACAATTTGGTGAAATCGGGTGAGATAATCCCGCCACATGAAACGAAATTGGAAGCCCTCTTGAGTGTGGCCAGAGGACACCCGGATAACGAAGGAACACAAGCAGCCCGTAGGTTGCTGAAAAAAGATATGGTATAATATCCTGGTAATATGCCGCATAATTGAAATTCTTAAAATTACAGCTATGAAAAATGACAAGATGGAAGGTGAAACTGCGTTACAGTATTTCCTTCGTAAAAACCGAGAATTGGCGGCATTGAAAGACGCAGCCCTGCGAGCTGGAAAGAATGTGATCAGATGGGACGATCCGGCCAGCGGACATGAGTATATGTTTTGTCATCATCCCTATTTGGGATGGTTCGATGCAAAAGAGCGTCCGGGATTATTGCATGGTATAACTCTACGGCCGTAGAACCTCGCCATAGATCGACTTGATAGCTCGGTGTAAATGTCGTTGGACTTAAATTCTAACAATTATGAAAATAGGCACGAAAAGTCTCCTATTCGGAGCACATAACATCATTATCCATCCCGTTTTGGTCTTTATTGCTTGGTGGCGGCTGTACGGGTTCCCGTTTGATCCGCGGCTTTGGATTGCATTCCTCGTCCACGATTGGGGCTATTTCGGGAAATCGGACATGGACGGTTCCGAGGGCGAAACGCATGTCGAGTTGGGTGCTCGGATCATGCGGATCTTCGGCCATCGCTGGGAAGAGTTCGCACGGCATCACTCCCGATACTACTCCCGGCGGGACGGCGTTCAACCCTCGCAGTTGTGCTATGCCGACAAATTGGCGTTATGCTGTGAGTGGCCGAGGTTTTACCTGTTCCGGACTCGGATCACCGGTGAGCTTTGCGAGTATATGGCGCTTTCCGAGGTTGGCGGAAAATATAGTTGCAAGGAATACATGACCCGAATGATCGACACGCCGCAGTCGTGGTTCTCAGCCGTGAGATGTTTTACCTTACGTTACGTCGCAGAACACTATCGTCATGGACATCGTTAAGACCATCGCTACAAAGATCCGGCGTCGGAACTTCCTGTTTCGGGAAGGACGCCGGATCTACTTCGGTCGGCAGATGGATACTACCCGGCTGGTCTGGGCCCGGAACCTCTGCGAAGGCTGGCAGATCGACATCGATGGGCGGCGAATCACCGTCGATTGCATTCTTCGGGAGATTACGGTGGATGGAGTGGAAACAATGAACTACTGAAACCTTGCGGCGTATAGGTCAGCCGCTTTTACTACCATGCGGACAATAGAGGTTACGTTAATGAAAACCGTAATTGTTATTGAGGATTGGACCATGCTACTTGGCGACTCTTCAAAGAAACGGATGGAATGTTTCGGTATACCCTTTCAATGAGTTTCTGACGATATTATTCGGACGGGAACAAATAGGGAAATTTCAGAATTATGAAGTAAAAATTAGAGGCAATGGACAATGATGAATTGAAAGCAGGGCAATCCGGAACCCTGAAAGAGCCCTATTTGGGGTATCGACATGTCGAATTCGTGGAGTACGATTATCCTCAGGTTCGCGTGCGGATCAGTTCGGGGCTCGAATTCAGCGTATGGATCGACAAGGTGGATTGGGATGAACCCTATTAATTCAATAATATTGATATTACGAATATGACAGAACGGGAATTGAAAGCGGGGAGGACATTCGATTATGCGTCGGAGTGTGATTGCGCATCGATCGGATACATTCCATCCGTACATTGGTTTTACGTCGAACTCAACGGAGTCTGTGTGCATACCTCCTATACGTTCCGACCGGCCAAAAAGAAATTCGACAAACTAATCGAGCAGTACAAGCTCGTCGAAGTCGAGGACGAGTAATATAGAATCGGGGCGGATTAACGTCCGTCCTTTTTTAACTCATGGAACTATGGCACGAATTGCATTCCCATCAAAAGGCATAATTTACGACACGGACAGGCAAACCGGCCGACTGCATCAGGTTGCAGAGCGCTTCACCCTGGGGAGCGGGAGCTGCGAGAAATGCGTTGTTGTCGATGTTGAACTCGACGATCGAAGCGGATATTCCTATTCGTTGATCGGTCTGAAGACTCTTGAGCGTTTCAGCACGAGGTTCATCTTTGATGAACGCGACTCGGCCAGCGGAGTCATTGCGGACCTCGAATATCCTTCGTTCTTGGCCGCCGATCAGGTAGAAGAGGTTATTGCCTGGGCGGCCGCCGCAGAGTTGGAACGTGAGAGGTTGGCATCCATCACTAACCGGCATTTGCATCGGGGGATTCTGATCGTCGATTATTCTGAAAAAGCCCTGGCAATCTTTACTGATGATCCGGCAGATGTGGCCATTTTGGAACGCATCCGCGCGAAACGGAATCCGGGCCTGAAATACAAAGGTCGCAAGGTCGCCGGCTGGATCTTTCCGAAATGCCGACAGGAGCAGTTGGCGGCCGTGGTAACCATGTGATGAATCACAAACAATCCGAAACGATAATTCAAACTTTGAAAACCATGAAATTACAAGTGCAGATGGTGGCCATGTCCCACTTGAGCGATGTGCAGGAGTTGATCCGCTTCGGCGCTCTGGAGCAGGTTCGCCGAGAACTCAACTTTGTCAAATCATTGATGCTCGAATATCCCGACCTGGAGGCTGAGGTCTCGGAGGAGAGGATCAACGAAATCTATGCCCGTAACATGGCGGATCTGGCTAAGCTGGCCGGACAAATGGATGAACGGAGCCGAGTCCGACAAATGGCTATACGAGCCTATTGGGAGACGTGTCCGTCGGATCGTATTACCGGCTGTTGTGACGTTTGCGATTGCTGCGCTTTCTCTCAGGCGTTTGTAGAAAAGTTCGACGAGTTAATTAGCGGCGGCAAATAAGTATCTTCTTCCCTTCACGCATCAACATCAGAGGCTATCTAATAAGTTTTAGATAGCCTCTTTTTTATGGAGGGGGATTGGGTTCCTGTTATTTTTGTACTACGACCGGCACAAGCGGCGCACATCGCTCTTTATGGACGACTTTGTCGCGTAGAGCGGCCTTGTCGTTGAAATTACGTGAGAGATTCCGGATCAGTTGGCTGTAATCATCCGTCCCGTCCTCGCGCTGGTGGTAATAAACTTTTACGGAGATGCAGTTGGGATGTTCCAGCAACGTGTTGAGCAGTGTGCGGTCGGAGTTTCCGCACGAATGCCCCATGGTGACGACCTGATAGGGCTCGGATTCGATGAAGCCCAGCAGACGCCGGTAGTTGCCCGTCTCATGGTAACGGACGGATTTGATGTTCTCCAGAAAATCGTTGTCCTGCAATCGCTCGATCCGCTTGTAATCGTCATCCAACTCGTCGCCGTAACCGAAGATAATCGGGTTGCGGTCGCTGCCGAGTTCTCCGTGGATGTTGATGATTTCGTCGCTGTCCCGGGCATAAAGCGTCTGTGCCGTTTTCGTATAGTTGAAATTCAGAATCAGGGTGTTGCAAGGGGTGCAATAGGTCTTTCGGAAATCCTCGTTGTGCAACCACTTCATAACGTAGTGTCGGTGTTCGTCATCTTGTGTACGACATAATAAATAGTCGGAATCTCTTTCTTTATTGTCTGTAATGATAGCTTCTTTATCGATCCGAATCATACGACTCAAGATGGATTCGACGAACAATTTTTGTTTCTCGTATGCCACGTCGTTGAATTCGATCAGGCTGTCGAATGCCTCCCGAATGGCGGGAATTTGCTCTATCTGTGCCTCGCCGATGATCTGCGTCAAATAGCTTTCGAGACGCTTTTTCACCGCTTCGAAATCCTCATTCAATTTCCGGACACGCTCGTTGCGACGTACCGCATTCTCCTCCGCAAGCAAGCTCTTTAATTTCTCGTAATACTCATTCTCGATGTCGAGCCAGTTCGTGACGGAACACAAGCCGGAAATATGTCCGAAAAAATCGTTTTTGAACGTAAGACGGACCGAACCCTCATAGTTCTTGTCGGGGTCGTTCAACATTGCGATAAACTCCAGAACCTCGCCGTAAGGCGTCGGATTGGAGGAAGATTGCGAAGTCCTTGAGCCTCCGTGCCGTTTGTCCCGGAACACTTCGAATAAAACGAACTCGTCTTCATAGGGATGGGGATCATTGATCACTTTGAAGTTTTCAGCTAACCAGCGCCAATAACCACCGAAGATATGACCGAAAAAGTCGGTCCAGTATTTATCAATAAAATCCCTGTAACCTGTTGCAAGTCCATGTGCCTTGTCGAATCCGTTTCCTATGATGATGATCCTGTTCATATCTATATTCTAAATACGGAGACCTCTAAATTAGTGAAAAAAACTGAATTTCGATCTTCTATTAAAGTCGAGTTGTTTTCATACTCAGAATCCTTCAACTTATATGGTTCGGCGGCAATGAATATTTTGCACCAAATATTTGTCACACGGGATTCCGCTCAGATCATGGGATATATGAAAGTATGCTTTTCATATAAGCGCATTATGCTCTTCTTCCCTTCACGCATCAACATCAGGAGGCTGTCTAACAATTCTAACTTAGGCAGCCTCTTTTTTATGTTTGCAAATAATATAACCGTCAGCCATTATTTGGGAAATCGTCGCCAGAGGATATT
>QWCN01005531.1_pt1 | contig 12383 bp, 6 predicted proteins | sample 1972711 | NCBI WGS metagenome assembly QWCN01 (sample SAMN09866707, study PRJNA288562) | Human gut metagenome isolate term1_stool, whole genome shotgun sequencing... | isolation source: gut | host: Homo sapiens | place: USA: California | reverse complement strand
TATTTGCCGCCCAGTTCCTCAAATAATGATTTTGCCATTGTCTGTTACCTCCACATTCTTTTTTATTTTGAATGTCCGCAAAATCCGTCCTACATCTGACGGACGCCATGGAACGTCCAAATGATGCAGGGCAACCAGACGGTCCTGCACATTGGTTCCGGCTCCCATCTTCTGCGTGGAACCAATCAAAAAACGAACCTGTCCGCTTCTTACCTTGCCAAACAGCTCCGTCTTTCTTAACTCCGTATTCGCTTCATGAATAAAGGCAATCTCTTCTTCCGGTACACCCCGGTTCATGAGCTTTCGCTTAATGTCATGGTAGACATCATCAAACACTTCTGCTTCTAACATATCATTTCCATCACCTGCGATTGTTTTCCCGACTATCTTCGGCGTCGAAAGGTCACAAAAGATAAGCTGTGCAGATTTGTCTGCCTTTGTCCTGTCCCATATCTCATACGCCTTTTGCACAAGGGCGTTTACTTTGGAATGTTCTTCATCCGGCAGTAGCGGATTGATCAGTCTCTGATCCAGCGCCAGCTTCCTTCCATCATTTGTAATCTTTAACATGTTATCTTCATGTGGTTCCACTCTCCGGTCACGGACTGCCTCCGCCCGCTCCGCTAACGATGCGACCATCTCCTTTTGATGTTCGCTCGGCTGTAATACCACATTTTCATACTCTGCTTTCGGAATGGGTAGATTTAACATATCCGGTGTCTGAATATCCGCACACTCCTTAAACAGTGCGATTAACTCCGGCAGATTGTAAAACTTGGCAAATCTCGTCTTTGCACGGTATCCGGTTCCCTCTGGTGCAAGTTCGATCGCTGTCTGCGTCTCTCCAAAAGAAGATGCCCAGGAATCAAAATGCCCCAGTCCCATCCGCTGCAGCATATCATACTGCAGGTAACGCATGTTGGTGTATAATTCCGTCATACTGTTGGAAATCGGGGTTCCCGTTGCAAAGGTAATCCCCTTTCCGCCGGTCAGTTCATCCAGATACTGACACTTGGCAAACATATCGGAAGATTTCTGTGCTTCCGACTGGGCAATCCCCGCTACATTACGCATTTTTGTATGTAAAAAAAGATTTTTGTAATAATGACTTTCATCCACAAAAAGCCTGTCCACTCCTAACTGTTCAAAGGTCACAACATCATCTTTTCTGGAAGTATCATTGAGTTTGTCCAATCTTGTCTGAAGGGTTTTCCTCATTTTCTCCATCTGCTTAATGGTATAGCGTTCTCCCTGCTCCGCTTTGATTTCTTCAATCGACTGCGTAATCTCAGCAATCTGCCGCTCAATAATGGCAGTCTGCCGTTCGGCAGATAACGGTATCTTTTCAAACTGACTATGCCCGATGATCACCGCATCATAATCGCCGGTAGCAATCCGTGAGCAGAACTTTTTACGATTTGCCGGCTGAAAATCTTTCTTGGTAGCCGCTAAAATATTGGCTCCCGGATACAATCGTAAAAAGTCACTAGCCCACTGCTCCGTCAGATGGTTTGGTACGACAAACAAACTTTTCTGACATAACCCCAGACGCTTGCTTTCCATTGCAGCCGCAACCATTTCAAATGTTTTTCCGGCACCGACACAGTGTGCAAGCAGTGTATTATTTCCATACAAAACATGAGCCACGGCATTTTTCTGATAACCCTTTAACTCAATATCCGGTGTCATTCCCGGAAACTTCAAATGAGAACCGTCATACTCTCGTGGTCTGGTGGAATTAAACAATACATTATACTTACTCACGAGTTCATTACGCCTGTCCATGTCACGGAATACCCAGTCCCGGAAGGCTTCCCTCATGGCATCCTGCTTCTGTGCGGCAATCGTTGTTTCTTTTTTATTGAGAACCCGCTTTTCTTTGCCATCCTCGATCACTGTGTCATACACACGGCTGTCCTTCAGATTCAGAGAGTCTTCCAAAATCTGATACGCATTTCTCCGGCTGGTTCCGTATGTCATGTTTACAAGTGCGTTTCCAAAGTCTGCATTTTTTCCCTTCACATTCCACTGCCCGGTCACATCGGAATACTGAATCTTTATTACATCACGATTTAATAAATGCTCCGGTGTTTCAAACACTTCCCGCATAAAGTCCTCGATAAATCTCGGTTCAATCCATGTTGCCCCAATCCGGACTTCAATCTCACTGGCATCCAGTTCTCTCGGCTGTACCCGTTTCAGTGCTTCCACATTGACCGCATACATGGGTTCATTCTTCGCAAAAGTTTCGGCTGCTTCCAGTTTGTTTCGCACATTTCCGCTTAAATAAGCATCCGCTGTTTCCCATTCCTCGCTAAGTGGATTTTTGAAGATAATGCCGGTCAGCTCCTCGATCAGCGTATCTTCGTCTTTTCCACTCAGTTCGGACATATATTCAAAATCAATCGCTGCTTTTTCTGCCAATGAAACCGCTAACGCTTCACTTGCCGTATCCACACTGGTCACAACCTCTGCTTTCTTTATGGTACGCTTCGTAAACATATCCGCTTTTCCAAGAAAGTTGCCTTCCTCGTCCTGTTTCTCCAGTGAACAGAGCAGACAATAGCTGCTGTCCTGATAAAACGCCCGCTTATTGGTTTTGGAATAAATCCTTCCATAGTCTTTTGCAAAAGAATCATACAGGTCATTTAACTGTTTTTGCCGGGAATGGATCTGCTCATCCGGATAATCTTCTAACTGTAACCGGATCAACTCCCGTGTGCAGTTCCTTATGGCAACCATGCCCTTGATCCTCTCAAGCATTCCCTCAGAGGCTTCCACCGGATGCATCAAAGAGTTTTCCCGATAATACAACCGATCAGCGATCAGCGCATAACTAAAGTTCTTTACTTCCGGTACTGCCGGGACAACCTCTGCCGTCAACTCTTCATTCAGTTCTTCCAGTTCAATTTCTTCATAAGAACCCTCGATAAAAGACAGGCTCTTTTGTAACTGCTCCTCGAAAGGAATGGAATCATCCGGCACACAGGTACTTTCCATTCCATACGGTCCGCTGACCATTTCCATCGAGCCAACAACCATCTCCGGATGTTCCACAAAATAGCTGTTCATGGCAATGCCATTCTCATCCTGTGACAAATGCACCCAGTCCGGTTCTATGTCTACAATGCGGTCACGCTTCTGTAAGAAAAGGATATCCGATGTCACTTCCGTTCCGGCATTGGCTTTGAATGCGGTATTGGGAAGTCGTACCGCCCCCAATAGTTCTGCTCTCTGTGCAATGTACTTTCGCACCTTTGGATTTTCCTTATCCATCGTTCCCTTACTGGTGATAAATGCAATCACACCGCCCGGACGCACCTGATCTAACGTTTTTCCAAAGAAGTAATCATGGATCAGGAAGTTGTATTTATCGTATTTCTTATCTGCCACCTTGTACTGACCAAATGGAACATTACCAACGGCAACATCAAAAAAATCATTCGGAAATGCCGTTTTCTCATACCCATCCACGGTAATATTGGCTTTCGGATATAGCAGTCTGGCTATTCGTCCTGTCAGACTATCCAGCTCAACACCATACAGATGACTCTCCCGCATCGTCTCCGGCAGCATACCAAAGAAGTTGCCGATTCCCATCGAAGGCTCTAAAAGATTTCCTTTTGTAAATCCTATTCTTTGCAATGTCCGGTAAATCCCCTGAATAATCACAGGACTGGTGTAATGGGCATTCAGGGTACTTTCCCTTACAGAAATATACTCTTCCTCTGACAACAGGGTTTTCAGCTCCGCATACTCCTTTGCCCAGGCACTCTTGGTTTCATCAAAAGCATCCGCAAGACCACCCCAGCCGACATACTTTGATAAGACCTCCTGTTCCTCATTCGTTGCCGGTCTTTTCTCCGGTTCAATCGTTTCCAATGTACGAATGGCTTCCACATTTCGCTGAAACTTTTCTTTTGCTGTGCCGACACCCAATTCCATGTCTGAAATTACATAGTTTTCTGCTGAAATGTCCGACTGATTTTGTATTGGAGATTGGCTTTCTGTTTCCTGCAAAATATCACTCTCACTGACCGGAACAGATTCTTCCAGTGGTGAAATATCTTTTTCTGACAGAGTCTCCATCTCTTCTGAAACTATTTCTGTTTCATCATCTACAGATCCCAGTTCTTCCTTTGCCTGCTGCAGTGCTTTTTCTTCCTGCTTCTGTTTATACCGGGCATACTTTACCTTGTCTTCTGCAGAAAGATAACGATCCTCTTTCATCAGCTTTTCAATCCGTTTTGCCACGATATTCCATGAAAGAAGAACTTCCGCATCCGGTGTCATAATGCTGCCCTTGCGTAATTTAATTCCTTTCGCATCATAATCCTTATAACTGCGATCCGAACCTGCCAGTGCATGACTGGTACCTCCGGTTCCATACTCGTTTTTGAGGAAATCAGCAGCTTCTTTTAAGGTATGCTCCTGATGATAGAAGTCATAAATACGAAAGCTGCCATGCTCAAAGCCGGAACCTCTCGTAAGGGTGTGGTCAATCTCATCCGCTGTGATAAAATCTTCAACAGCCACTTTTACTTCTTCCGGCAGTGGATAAGAAACCTTTTCTTTTAAAAGATCAGCAAGGTCATCCCGCAGCTCCTTTGGATCTTTGATCAGACGAAAGCGGTACTGTATTTCTCCGGCATCTACCTGTTGCAGTGTCTGGTCCATCTGCTCTACAATCCTTTGAACATCCTCCCCATTGGACAACATATCCGTAATGCGTTCATGCTGTACCAGATAATCATATCCATCGAACCCCAGTTTCTCCGGAAACGCTCCAACAGAGTCCCGGTAATAAAAGAAAAGCATATCGGCTAACTCTTTTCTTACAAACTGGTCAGCCAGATATGCTTCGTTGCTGTCAATATAATTGCCTGCTTCGATCTGTCCACGAATCACAGACTCCACAGCACTCCAGGAAAGATGTGCCTCGGTATGCTCAAAAGCAGAAGTGCCATGTGCCGCATACATCCCATCCTTATTAAACCAGACCGAGATCTGTTCCCCTCCAAGTTGAAATCCTTTGCCGGTTTCTCCGTATTCTTTCTGAAGAAAATCCTCCATTTCTTCCGGTGTTTTTCCGGTCTGATACTTATGATAGATTCGTTTCCGGCTGTTTTCCTTTCCTCCGCCGGTGCGAAGAATCTCCTCAATCTGCCCTGCAGTTATCGTGCCGAAAAGGAACCTGTCCGATGGCATTTCTGCCTGTGCCATCGCAATATTTCCCACCTGCTCCGACATAAGAGAAAATAAATCCATCTGTCGATAGGGACTGTCTGCAGGCGGTTCATACTGCTCTAACTCTTCTACTGATAAACCAGTTCCTTCAGAACGATCTCCTCCGCCTGCTGATAGATCCGGTTCATCTCTTTCGTCCACTGCAGCGGATCGTTCTGTTTCAGTTCCTCCGTCACGGTCTGGTTCTTCAACAACTGCTGTGTCAGCACCTCGAACCTCTCCTCTGCCTGTTCCTGTATCTCCAGACAGTGTGTTAGCAGTTCTCCGCTCAGAAGAAGTCCCGTGTAAATCCCCCTCCTGTGGTTTTTCAGATAATTCTTCCGCAACACTCCGTATTTCGTCAACATCGTTCCTTCCTGCTCCAAAGGTATCAGATTGGGAATCCGATAGTCCCCGTTCCTTTCGTATGTCAGATTCATGCCCTGCCACCGCCCTTTCTGTATGATTATGATTTCCTGTATATCTTCTATTTTGCAATAATGCCCTGTCATACCTTGCAATCGTTCTTCCAATCCTGATCAGCACCGGTTCACATAACTCCGAAGTGGTACTGCCAAGCACCGATAAGGTTCTGAGCGTATTAAACTCATGGATGTAATCAAAGGTAAAATCATCGGCAAACTCCGTCATATCACATCCACATCGCTTCAGAATGATATAACCTACACTTTGCACCAGCATTTCCCGAAACCGGACAGCAACTGCATCCCCATCCAGATCTTCCAGAAAACTGTTTGCCGCTTCATCGATCACCTCATCGACCGCTTCCTCATAAAAATCTTCCGCTATTCTTTCAGCAATTTCATAAATACGGTATTCAAAAGGAAGGGCATCATTGGTACTGCCATAAATATGCTCCAGTTCAATAAGAACCACTTCTTTATGCTCTTCCCTCAAATGCCAGATAAACGGATCTTTGCCGATTCTTTTTGCCTTATGAACATCTGACACATCAAAGACATAGCGAAGTTTTGGTCTTTCACTTTCCCCATCAATAAGGGCAATTCCTTTTGCTCCCCGGTTTACCCAGCAAAACATCCTCTCATTCCACATTTCAAGCGAGGCACAGGCAGTTGCGTCCGGTCGCTGTGCATAGATGAGTAGCTGGTCCTCAAAGGGATACTTATATAACCTTGACGCAACATCAAGGTATCGAATCCACTGCTCTCTGCCACGACAGACTTTCTTTGCGGTCTCTCGTGCCAGAACAGAGATTTTTATATATTTCGTCATTACTTTTTCCTCCTGCACCTGCTTCTGTTTGGACATAATGTCCAAACGCTGCTGTTACTGATCCCTGCTTTCTGCAATGGCAGTTATATACCCCATCAGCCTTTTTTCACTGTCTGTATTCCTTTCAATATCAACCCTCATCTTCTCATCGTTTCTTTCTTCGTTTTTTTCTGCTTCCATTTGTTTGTACCTCCAATTCCTTTAACTGATTTCTTGTTTCATAGACATAGGGCTTTTGAAATATGAGCTTTATACTCCTTCTCACAAGCTGAACCAATGTCATGCCGTTTTTATGGTAAAATCCACACAGTCCAATGATACCGATCACCGGCATACACAAAGTGATCGCTGTGTTAATCCCTACACCAAAGTAAAAATGCAGAAGCAGGATTCCTCCCACTCCTGTAAATAATGCACTTCCTCCGAACACGCACTCCCTGAAAGACAATCCCTTGAAGAAATCATCCTTAAAGGCAGCCACATCCGGATTGATTGTTTTTGTCATTGATTTCCCCCATTTCTTCTATAGATTAAATGCTTTCTGCATAACGCTGTCCGACATCTTTACCGAGGATGAAATAACTCCCATCTTCAAGCAATACTCCAACAATCGGATGATTGCATTTTCCGTGTCGATTGCAACGGTATTGATAAAACTGGCACTGATCGTAATCACAACCGCAATAAGCAAAGCAGAAAACACATAGCCGAAAAAGGTGCGTATATAAGAATAACCAACATTTGCCGTCTGACCGCCTGCTGCAAGGGTAGACAATGCCACACCTGCAAACGGAGCGATCATGTAAATCTTCAGAATACGATTTAACACCGTCAGCACCACGATAAATCCGCACACGACGGTAAATAAGAAAAACAGGATACTCGTCAAAAAAGCGGTCATCGTTCCAAAGTCTGCACTGGATATATTTTCATACACCTTTACGCCGTTAAAGTCATAAATCATTGACAGCTTGTTTTCTCCCAAGATTGCAGAAGTCAGGTTCTTGCCCCATGTAAAAAACTTCGGCATATAACTTAATGCCATGCTCATCACATTTGAGGTTATGATCAACCGAATGAACATTTTTATTGTTCGTTCAAATGTCAGATCCGTATGTAAATCGCAACTGTCCCTGCAAAATCCATATAAGAAAAAAATGCAGAGCAAAGAAACTGCAACTACATTTAAGGTGGTATAGATCGTTGATATATTTTCCCAGACATCCTTGTATGTGCCGGAAGATGGATTTTTCGTCAAAACATCGGCTGCCAGTTTCATCATGTCATTCCATGCGTACCCGGCAGCTTCAAAAAAGTCTTTACCGCTAAAGAAATCTCCTAAATCGGAAAAAAATCCTGTTACGGAATCCCACAATCCCACCATCATCACCTCCCTTCAGGATTCCGGACACAGCGAAAATTTATGATCTGCTGCACCCGCTTTTATTATGAAACGCCCAATAGTTTCAGAATCGCCGGAACTGCAATCATGATCAGCCCACCGATCACCTTTTTGATTGCCTGACTTTGCTGCGTCGTGTCATGTGCCGAGTACCCGGTACCAAAGTCTAACAGCCCCCAGGCAAGAAAAATCACACCAACTCCACCAACACATCCAAGAACCAAGTCCTTGATTACATTGATGCCGTCCGTGACTTCTTTCACCCCGGTATCTGTCGCATTGCCTTTTTCATCTTTTGCAAATGCCACCGCCGGCACATTTGCCAGTATCCAAAAATAGACAAATGCTGCTGTTCCTACACACCTTTTCCATAATCCATTGCAGCGGGGTTTCATAACCTCTAATTCCTTATGCATTGTTATCCTCCTTGCTTCCTGTTATCGTTTCCTGCAGCCGATTACCATGAGCCGCTTAACCCTTCCATCCATCGTCCGGCAAGTGGAAAGCGTTACAAACTTATATTTCCGAAAGAATGCCTCTGCATCACTCTCATCCATTTCCTTTTTCATCTTCTTTGCCGCTTCACTCTGAAACTTGCTGTGACTTAGGATTTTCTCTGCCATCCCGTAATAGTCCTTCTCGTTTCCGTAATCCGTAAAGGAATAGTAATCTGCATATTTGTCCGTTTCCAATACCGAAACGATGCGATAGTCCTGCTCCTTTCCCCCTACCGGAGTAAATGAAAACACGGGATGTTCCTTAAAAAATGTTTCCTCACGGAAATTTTGCAGATAGCCAAAATACCGTCTCCCGTTGATGTTGTGACCGTAAATGATAAGATTGTCACTGTCTGTCTTACAGCGGACATCTAAAAACGGTGTCCCGTAAAAGCTGTAATCACCATGCACATCCCGGTGAAGATAATACTGCCAGTCACCTTCGTGATGACCTTTGATACCTGTCTGCATAACCGGATAAGAAAAGCCGGTGCCTTCGATTTCTAGCCACCCGATCATATCTTTGTACTTTTTGTGGAGGTTCCGTACACCATCCTTTTCTTTCTCCGTGTTAATCTCTTTTTTTATATTGTCCTGCCTTATCTCCTGGTCCACGGTTCTTTTTAACCAAAGCCCCAGAACCAAAGCAATGACTGCTAAAATAAAAAAAGAGAAGAAATGTATTCTTCTTGAAAATACCTTTCTTCCCTTTGTGGTCGAAATGTTATTTAGTTGTCTCATATTCTTAAATACCTTGTATTTCCCCCGCTATAAAAACATTCATTGTTGAACGCTGTTTTTCTTATATCTCGTCATCTATATTTTCACGGGTAAAAATGGTTCCACATAACTTTTCATTTATCTGTACAGAAATATGCGCAGTAATGTCTATTATCTTGCGGCTATTATAGAGAAATTCGCTTAATTCAGTTTTATCAAAGTCTATTGGAAGTCCATCTACAATAGCATATTTATATTTTCCATCCTCTTCGTCATATTCAACCATTTCTTCCTGAATATTTGAAGGATGAATCGTAACATCAACATCATGTAAACACACTTCAATTGAATTTTGTTTCAATGCAATTCCGTCAGATGAAATGGTATATATTGTCTCATAATTTTCTAAAAGCTTTTTGTACTTTGCACTAACCATATAATCTTTATTTTTTAAGATATATTGCGAGCCAAGTAACAAATATAAATGATGTTCTTCTAAGTATTTTACAAAATCCATATCATCTGAAAAATCCTTAAATCGTCTCTTATAATCAACTACTTTTCTTTGACGCAAAATTTTTTCAATACCAAACAAAAAACTCCCATTTATATGTGAATACTGTCCGTTTATGCTATCATTTGTGCCTATTGATTTAGTGTATTCAATCAAACGCAATAAATCAACTTTTATACTTTCATTCTTTTCATCCTCCTTAACTAAAATTGGAGCAAATTTCTCGCATATATTTTTTATTATATTCTCTTTTATTGTTTTGCATATTTTTTCTTCATTTATTTTTAATTCGTAATTTTCCTGCTCCTCCTTTGCCAGTCGAATGTATCTCTCTTTTTGTTTTTTCTTAGCCATTTTTTCAAAATCGTTGTACATCAAACCAACCTCTTTGCCTATCAACTCCTCAGATTTATTTTCCACACTAATTGTTCGGTACAATTCCGAAAACAGTTCTATTGTTTTACCTCCCATTCCATCTGAAACGTATCTAAATACTCGCCTATCATCAATATTCCTTTCCAAAAGATCTGGCAAAAAATATTCATGAGACATAAATAAAACAATAAACAAATAAAAATCAGATGTAACCGGTTCAATAATCATACATTTTGAAGAACGATATTTAGGAAACATATCAAATCTATTCACAACATCATGCATTTGGTTAAGAACACCTAACTCCAACCATTCTGGATTTTCTGATAATATATGCAAAAAGTTTCTAAAAGCATTTCTCACTTCTTTGTCATGCCAGAGATTTAAAGCTGATTGTCTAATGTCATCCGAAACACAGTCATCATTTTCTCTTATTGCTAAATAGTAAATATAACAATGAACACTTAAATACAACAAAACCTCATATTTATTGTCCAATTTAATAATATTTCCCATCCTTTTCAAATACAAGCCAATTTTTAAAATATTTTCTTGTCCATTTACCAGCATTCCATAACAATAAGAAAAATAAGTATTAACTACAGCCTTAAAAAGGTCTTCTACCCTTTCTTCCGGAATGTTATATGCAGAAAAACTACTCCAACTGTTTAAAACATTTGCCCAAATTTCCTGATTTACTATATTATTTCTATTATTTTGTTTTCTTAAATAAACTCCCATATACCGAGCAAAGGAACTCAATTCATTAACATCGCTTTGGTAATTATATCGATATCTTCTATATCTCATTTTCTCATTTTCTTCTTCATCTTCGTTATCTTTCTTATAGCTAAACCATATTGATATCCTCAATACTGAATCGACAAAATTAGCAAAGTTAAATCTTTTTTCTACATCTTCAACGGTCATTTCATCAATGCTTTGTATTAATTCACTATAAATTTCTGTAAAAAAAGGAAACCCTCTTTCATATTCATTCAGTATTGTCTCTTTCTTTTCAATGCCGTTAAGTATAAAAGACCATAACCTATCATATATTTCTTGAACAAATTCGATTCCATATTCCTGTAATATTTTTTTATCCGATTTCAAAAGACAATATGACACACTATAACATTGTTGTTCTATAGCAGAAAGTGCTTCATCAGTTCTATAATCCCATATTGCTGACATACCTTTTTCAAATATTTCAAGAAACTTATCATAACTTTGTTGATTTTGTGAATCAAACACATTTTCCCAATCCAACACAAAATTTTGAAATACATTTAATTTCTTGCTATATTCTATATCACTCTCCAACATATAATAAATATATGTTTCTATCTCATTGTTTTGCTTATTTTTTCCTTTAAAAGCGGAATATATTTCATTTATTGATATTAATACCACAACCAACGTTGCTATAAATAAATAAAAAACAACATTATACAATCCCAATGAATGAAATACCACACCAGCTAAACACAAGCCCAAAGAAATAATAATAAGCTTCTTTTGAGTTAATTTCCATGGTTTGATACTTAAATAAAAATCGCTGATAGATATTCCCATATAAGAATCGGAAATACTCCCCGTAATTAATGCGATAATGGTAAATATGAGAGTCCCAATCGTTGCCTGAATCTGTAAAATCGTTAATGAAAATGATTGTATATCATCTACTGGAATTAAAATATTTTTCTTAATAAGAACATTCCAATCACATACTATTCCTATTGTCAAACATAATATTACACTTATAATACCAATTAATTCCATTTTTTTATTTTTTTTCTGCATCATCTTCCATTGTTCCATTTTACTTAACTCCCTTCTAAATTACACGTTTCACATATTTTTATTGCAACGATTTTTAAGATCTATGCATATGTAAAATTACTGTTATATATTATTAATCCATTAAATAAATTCATATTCAGCATATATGTCTATTTTAAGAGGGTAATTTGCTTACCCTCTTAAAAAATATTATATCAAATATATTACCACACTTCTACAAAAATCTTATTTCTTTAGCGCTGTTCTTCTCTTCCAAATCATCACCGCTGCACCAACTACCATAAGCAATCCTACTGCAATCGGAATAACCGGCATGTTTCCACCTGTCTGTGGTGTATCCGGCACTTCCGGAATCGGTGCATCTTTAACAGTCACTGTCTGTATTTTCCCAGTGTCTTTGATTGTCAACTGTACCGGCTTCGCTAACTGATAACCAGATGGAGCGGAAGCCTCTGTAAAGGTGTAAGTCTCCCCAACGACCAGTTTTCCGGTGATGTCATAAGCATCATCTTTTGTAACAAATTTCATCACTTTATTTCCTTTGGAATCTGTTACAACAAACTTTGCACCGCCGAGAGCCTGTCCTGTCTCC
>QWCN01005527.1_pt1 | contig 12389 bp, 10 predicted proteins | sample 1972711 | NCBI WGS metagenome assembly QWCN01 (sample SAMN09866707, study PRJNA288562) | Human gut metagenome isolate term1_stool, whole genome shotgun sequencing... | isolation source: gut | host: Homo sapiens | place: USA: California | reverse complement strand
CAATATCAACTATGGTCATAATCAAAAATTGTTAGAAGCATGTCAGACACTAAAAGAGTATGCACAATATGTAGCGGCAGTCAGAGAATATGCAAAAGAGATGCCGCTGGCAGAAGCAGTGGAATCAGCGGTAGATAGCTGTATCAGGCAGGGGATTTTAGCAGATTTTTTGAAAAAAAACCGGGCGGAGGCGATTGAGATGAGTATCTTTGAATATGATGAAGAAAAGCATTTGAAAAGTGAACGTGAGATCTGGTTGGCAGAGGGAATCGCATCTGAAATTGTCAGTATGGGCTTAGAATGCGGTCTTTCTAAGGAGCAGGTACTTCATCGTTTACAAGCAAAATTAAATATATCCGAACAAACAGCAAAAGAATATTTTGAACAATATAGAAAAGAACCCATTCGCATTTAAAAATTAAAAATAATCTTATAATTTTATCTCTTCCAACTTGCTGAAAATCTGTTATAATGAATCATTATATCAGTACATATATGTACAAAACGGTTATAAAATATCTACAAAGGGATAGGAGATTCTATGGTGAAAACAACATTAGTAATTATGGCGGCAGGCATTGGCAGCCGGTTTGGCGGCGGTATCAAACAGCTTACACCGGTTGGACCGAGCGGTGAGATTATTATGGATTATTCCATCTATGATGCGATCGAAGCCGGATTTGATGAGGTCGTATTTATTATCCGCCATGATCTGGAGAAAGATTTTAAGGAGATCATCGGCAACCGGATCGAGAAAGTCATTCCGGTTAAGTACGCTTTTCAGGAGTTAGATGATCTGCCGGAAGGCTATGAAAGACCAGCGGAGCGTACAAAGCCATGGGGCACAGGACAGGCTGTACTAGCTGCAAAAGAGTTAGTAGAGCATCCATTTGCCGTTATCAATGCAGATGATTATTATGGCAAAGAAGCATTTGTCAAGCTGCACGATTATCTGGTAGCAGATGCAGGAAAAAAGACAGACGGATATGATATCTGTATGGCAGGCTTTATTTTAAAGAATACCTTGAGTGAAAATGGGGGAGTAACAAGAGGTCTTTGTGAAGTCGATGCAGAAGAAAATCTGATAAAGGTAACGGAAACTTATGAGATCCAGTATCGGGATGGCAGATTGTGTGGTCAGACAGAAGCCGGAGATATTTTCGAAATTCAGGAAGATAAACATGTATCGATGAATATGTGGGGATTATATCCGGACTTTTTCGAAGAATTAGAGAGTGGATTTCAGCGGTTTTTAGCAGGGATCAAGCCGGGGGACCTGAAAGCAGAATACTTGTTGCCGAAGATCATTGATAAACTTTTACAGGAAAAGAAGGCAGCCGTAAAAGTATTAGAAACACAGGACAAGTGGTTTGGTGTTACATATCAGGAAGATAAGCAGAGTGTCATGGATGCCATTCATGGACTTGTTGAGCAGGGGATTTATCAGAAAAAGTTATTTGAGTAGTACAAAGGTAAAACGGATGCTGCTAAAATGATCATCCGGTAATAAAGTAAGAGAGGATAAATCATGCAGAAAAGAATTGCGCATAGGATAAGACTTGCAATTGCAGTGATCGGAATGATACTTTCGATGGCTGTGATATTTGCTGTACCATTACAGGCAGAGGCAGCAGAACAGAATGTTACCATGACTTCCTGTAAGTTAAATTCCAGTGGGAAAAAACTGACAGTCAAAGCAAAGGTAAAGAAAAAGACAAGTGCAATGGGGAAGAAGTTATATCTTCTTAAGCTGAATGCATATAATTCAGAAAGTGGTAAGAAAAGTGCAACACCGCTTGCATCTGTCAAAACAAAAAAAGGAACGATTAGATTTAAGATCAACTATAAAAGTTCCATGTTATATCAGAAATTTGTTGTGGCATATAAGTCTGGAAGTAAATATCAGGTAGTCAGTGATGCAAGATATATCACGAATCCGGAAGTACTTGCCGGTTATAAAGGGAAAGGACCGACAGCCACTTCTAAAAAAGGACTTCAGGTAGAAGAATTATCGGATGCTTTAGAAGTAGGAACAAAACATGCGGTGGTCAACTGGACATTAAATTCATTGTTAAATGACAATGCAGTCAACAAGGTCGCATATAAGTATAGAGGAAAGACCTATTATCTGGATGCCGACCAGTTACAGCGGAACGATGAACAGGTCAAGGCTTACAATGCAGCAGGAGTCCGTGTGACGGTAATTCTGCTCCTGCCAAAGGATGCAGCATCTTCGGGAACGAAGTCCATGCAGTATGGAGGATATTCCTATACGAAGTTTTCGTCGTTTAATACAACTTCAAAAGCAGGCTGCCGGACATTTGAAGCAGTCATGACCTATTTGGCAGGCAGATACGGAACGAAGGATAATCTAGTCTGTGGATGGATCTTAGGAAATGAGGTCAATAGTGCGTGCATTTGGAATTTTGGTGGTAATAAGAGCTTAAATATTTATATGAAAAATTATGCGCGTGCTTTTCGGATCTGTTATAATGCAGTCAGAAGTGTGAGTAAAAATGCCAAAGTCTATATCAGTCTGGATAACAACTGGAACAGGGATGTGGATGGAAGCGGAAACCGCTATTTTACATCGAAGGCGGTTGTGGATAAGTTCTATGCAAAATTAAAAGAGCAGGGAAAAATTGATTTCCAGATCGCTTTTCATGCATATCCGCAGGGAATGGCAGATCCGGTATTCTGGGATGATTCCTGGGCAACAAATTCTACAAGTGCGAAGATCATCAACTTTAAAAATCTGAATGTGCTGACGAAGTATGCAAAGAAAAATTTTGGTAAAAAATGTACAGTTATGTTTTCCGAGCAGTCCTTTAATACAACAAAAGGAGAAGCTGTGCAGGCGGCAGCCTATGCCTATGCTTATTATCTTTGTGAAGCAAACAGTATGGTCGAGGCATTTATCTATGGCCGTGAATTTGATCATCCGGAAGAAACAAAGGTTGGCTATTATTGGGGCTTATGTGACAACTGGCATGTAAAACGTCTGATCTGGAATGTATTCCAGTATATTGATACAAAGGATTCGTTCAAATTTACCAATCCGCTTGTGAAATATACAAATTTGAAAAAATGGACGAAGATCAGTGGATTGAAACGCAGTAAGTTTACCGGAATGGAGTCAAAGCGGACAAAAGCGGTTATTACAGATGTGGAGTCTATGTCAACAACATCTGTGAAGATCAGCTGGGAAAAACAGAGTGCAGGAGATGGATATGAGATCTATCGTGATGGAAGTCTGTTAGATACGATTGCCGGTAATTCAACAGTAACGTATACGGATAAGAATCTGACGACAGGCAGCACGTATCAGTATCAGATCCGGATGTATAAAGATGCACCGGATTCTTCGGATGCGAATAAGAGGACTCGCCTGTACGGATCACTTTCAGATGCAGTGTCCGTTACTGTTACATGTGGACAGGTGACAGTCAATACAGATAAATGCAGCGTGGATGGTAATGAGATCACAGTTGCATGGAAGAAATTAACCGGAGTTGCCGGTTATGAAATCTACCGTGCAACAGCACTTGATGGAGAATACAGTCTGATCGGTACAGCAGGAAGCAGCAAGACAACTTACAAAGATGCACAGACATTATCAGGAACTACTTACTATTATAAAGTAAGGGCGTTTGTTACAACGAATGGCGTAAATGGATATGGTAAGTTTTCAGAGCCGACAAATCAATTAGCACGTATCAATCTGACAGCGACGATCGTAGGTGATAAGATTCTACTGAACTGGACACAATGGCAGAATCTGACAGATTACCGTATCTATACAAAGAGTGGATCGGATGGATCATTTGTATGGCAGAAAACGCTGGCAGCACTTACTTATACAATGAAGAAATGTAAAGATACTGACCAAAAGAAATACCCATTTGCGACAGGAGAAACTTATCAGTTCAGGGTACGTGCAGTTTATCCAGATGGAACATGCAGTGATTATTCGAATGTGCTGTCAATCACTTTCCAGCCAAATGATACTGCTAATACTACCACGGACAGTGATGTGACTCCGACTACGGAAACTTCTGCAACAACGGAATCAACGGAACCGGCATCTACAGAAACAACGACAGAAGTACAGCAAACGGAGAGTCAGCCGACGGAAACAGGAACAGAGAGTACCGGAACAGAAACTCAGCCGACGGAAACAGGAACAGAGAGCACCGGAACAGAAACTCAGCCGACGGAAACAGGAACAGAGAGCACCGGAACAGAAACTCAGCCGACGGAAACAGGGACAGAGAGCACCGGAACAGAAACTCAGCCGACGGAAACAGGGACAGAGAGCACCGGAACAGAAACTCAGCCAACGGAAACAGGGGGAGAGAGCACCGGTACAAAAATTCAGCCGACCGAAGTCGGAACAGAAAACTGAATTGTTACAAAATAAAAAGGGCGCAGAAGCAAAATGCTTCTGCGCTTTATCCTTATAGCCATGCCATAACACAGATATAAGGTACACCTCGGGAATCTGAGATGTCTGTTTGATCAGTCCCAGATGGAAATATGATATTTCACTTTACGGTAAACTTTCCAAATGAGAACAGCCGGCATACTGATAGCCATATACAGACATGGAAGACAGCCGACAACTGCAATAAAGATGATCAGCAAAAATTTTACGATGAATTCCATAATATGTGCCTCCCTTCTGCATAGAATATAGCAGTTGAGAAAAAGAATATTGAAAAAGTGCTGTTTTTTTAGCGGAATATTTATGCTTTCAGGAAAATCTCTTTGCACAGCATAGTTAAGAAAGTGCTAAAAAATATGAAAAATATAAAAAGAGAGTGTTGATATAGAAATTATCTGTTATAATGTCTCTAGGAAAAATCAGAAAAGGTGGTGAAACGTAAGGTGCAAAGAAATCGTTATAGAAAAATCATATGTGCAATGATCGCATTCTTTTTTCTGATAGGCATTTTAGGGACGATAAAGAACATCGATACGGTTTCATTTAAACCTTATCTGCACAGTATACAGCAGGAAGGTATGACACAGACAGAAGATACCAGGGATGACTGGCTGCTGCCGGTCTGCAGTCTTCAGAAGATAGATGATTTTCAGGCAGATGCAGTGGTCCGCAGGGTCAATCCGAAAGCAGCCGAAACGGTATGTACGGCAACGCTTATATCTGCCATAAGTATCATAGTCCTGTTTTTATTTATGGCATTTTGGGAGTGCCTGTTTTATTTTAGTGAAAAACGAATCTCTTTTTTTCGGGTAGTCGTCTTTATCCACCGGATCGATGGTAAAAAGAAATCCCGTTTTGGAAATGGAAAACATTACAAAACAGGAGGTTTAAGAGAATGGAAATTGGAACAAAATTCAGAATTTTATCAATCGATGAGGAAAAAGAGGTACAGTATTATTTAAAGAGAATGTTTATTCAAAAGGGATATAAATTTTTTGCGGCACAAAGCGGAAAAGATGGGATCACACAGATCACAAACGGCTGTCCGGATCTGGTATTATTAGATCTGATCCTGCCGGATATGGATGGAATGGATATCATTAAGAAAGTCCGGTCGGTTTCTGACTGCCCGATGATCGTAGTATCATCAAAAGGAAAAGAAAAAGATAAGGTAAGTGCATTAGATGCAGGTGCTGATGATTATATCACCAAACCATTTGGTTCCGAAGAACTGATGGCAAGGATTCGCTGTGCACTGCGTTACCGCAGGAAATACGGTTCTAAGAATGTATATGAATATGATGGCCTGAAAGTTGATTATGAACGGAGATTAGTCATAGTAGATGGAAAACAGATACACCTGACACCGGTAGAATACCGTATCATGGAATATCTGACAATGAACTCCGGTAAAGTTGTTACATATCAGATGCTGTTAGAAAAGATCTGGGGACCGTATGTATCGGAAAATAATAAGATCCTCCGGGTGAATATGACAAATATCCGCCGGAAGATCGGTGATGATCCGGCGGAACCAAAATACATTTTTACGGAATCCGGAGTTGGTTACCGGATGGCAGAATCGGAAGACTGAGCAATATGCTCCGCGTGTCTGATCTCTGCAAGATGATGAATGGATTTACGCAGAAAGACATCATAGATGTTCCATGCAAAACTTATTATGATGATTAAAAAGCCTGAAATGGCAATGACATAGTCGAGTGTACTGCTTAAATTCATAGTGGAATCCCCCTTTTATTTTAAAAATGTTGTTTACTAATATAACGGTTTTTGGGGATAGGTGGAGAAGACAAAAGAGATTTTCATATAAATCTTACACCAGTAAATAAAAACTATACAGATTCTTAACAGAGCCATAAGCATCCTTGCTGTTGCAAGGGTGCTTATTTGACATATAGGAGATTTGACGGTATAATAAAATGATTTATAAGGGTTAATTTATGTTACTACGAAATGGAGATACAGATGAAACTGACAGTAATTGTTCCGTGCTATAATGAGGAAGCGGCATTGCATTTCTTCTATGAGGAGATCTGTAAAGTCATGCCATCTATGCCGGGGGTAGAGTTGGAATTATTATTTGTGAATGACGGCTCAAAAGACGGTACATTAAAAATCATAAAGAAACTGGCAGAACAAGATAAACGTATAAAATATGTATCATTTTCAAGAAACTTCGGAAAAGAAGCTGCTATTTACGCAGGATTAGAACATGCAACCGGGGAACTGACTGCGATCATGGATGCAGATCTGCAAGACCCACCTTCCCTGCTGCCTAAGATGTATCAGGCAATCACGGAAGAAGGATATGACTGCGTGGCAAGCAGAAGGGTAGACCGAAAAGGAGAGCCGCCGATCCGCTCATTCTTTGCAAGAATGTTTTACCGGCTGATGCGGAAGATCTCACAGGCAGATATTGTGGACGGAGCAAGAGATTTCCGTTTGATGAACCGGCAGTTTGTAGATGCGATCTTAGAAATGAAAGAATATAACCGTTTTTCGAAAGGATTGTTCGGCTGGGTAGGATTTCGGACTAAGTGGCTGGAATTTGAAAATGTGGAACGGGTTGCAGGAGAAACGAAATGGTCATTCTGGAAACTGTTTTTATATTCGATCGACGGAATCGTGGCATTTTCTACGATGCCATTATCGATCGCAGCGCTGTTAGGCGTGCTGATGTGTTTTGTTGCCGCAGTAGCGATCGTTTTCATTATCGTACGCCAGCTTTTATATGGCGGTTCGGCTTTTGGCTGGCCGTCCATGGTATGTATCACGATGTTTTTAGGCGGTATACAGCTTTTGTGCATCGGCATATTGGGTTCATACCTCGCAAAGACATATTTAGAAGTAAAAGATCGTCCGATCTACATTACAAAAGAGAGCAATACACATAAGAGGAAAAAGGGTATCGATGAAGAAAATAGGATCATGTCTGTGGAAACTGATTGAGAAGATCATCGTAGGATGTTTACGGCTTTTGTATACTGCTTTGCATAAAGAATTGACAGAAGATGCCATAGATGGATTTATGCAGTTTGTGAAATTCGGGCTGGTCGGTGTCAGCAATACTGTAGTCAATTATGTGATCTATGCGGGTGCATTGCTTTTTTTGCAGAAAAATCATCTGTGGAAAGCGTACGATTATCTGATCGCTACCGGTATTGGATTTGTGTTAAGCGTACTGTGGTCGTTTTTCTGGAACAATAAATTTGTATTTACAGTAGGAGAGGGAGAAAACCGTTCTGTATTAAAGGCACTGTTAAAGACTTATGTGTCATACTCCTTTACAGGATTGTTTTTGAACAGCTTTTTAATGGTATTATGGGTGAAAATGTTAGGAATTTCAGAATTTGTGGCACCGATCATCAATCTGCTTGTCAGTGTACCGCTCAACTTTCTGATCAACAAATTCTGGGCATTTAAAAGCGAAAGGTAAGATTATGGTAAAAAGTCTGATATTGATCGCGGTCTTTTTAGGACTGCTGCCGTTTTTATTAGGACTTCTTTATACAAGATTTATCGAAGAAGAAAAAGAGAATCTGTTATTACAGATGGCAGCCGGATATATCATCATGTTTGGAACATTTGAGATCATGGCTCTGCCGCTGATATTTATGCGCCAGTCACTGACACTTCTGACCGGACTGTATCTGGGCATTTTAGGTGTGGCTGCGGTTATTTCTCTGATCTTAAACCGGAAACGGATCGTACTTGTGATAAAGGATACCATCGGTGGGATACAGAAGTTTACGCTTTGTATCTGGGCGGTACTGCTGTTACTTATGGGACAGATCGCTGTATATATCCGTTATCAGTATTCGAATGCAGACGATGCATTTTTTGTGGCATCGGCAACGACTTCAGTTGCAACGAATACGATATTTGCTTACAATCCGTATACCGGAACAGCGTATAGCAAACTGCCGCCGCGATATCTGCTATCCCCATTTCATGCGTGGAATGCAGTATTGAGCCGTATCACAGATACGCATCCGGCAATTATGGCGCATATGGTATTTATGATCGTATTTTTAGTATTGGCATATGCTGTCTATGCCTTGATCGGACGGGCGCTATTTGCAAATGATATAGAAAAAACAGGATATTTTCTGACAGTGTTAGCGGGACTTCATGTTTTTGCGGCATATAGTGAACGGACAAGCGGTTTGTTTCTTTTGATCCGGCTCTGGCAGGGGAAAGCGGTCTTAGCCGGTATATTACTGCCATTGATCTTATATCTTGCGGTCAGGCTCTTTCTGATGGAAGGAAAACGGGCAGACTGGGTACTTTTATTTCTTTTGATGTGCGCCTGCTGTATGGTATCTTCCATGGGAATCATGTTAGGAGCGGTCATGCTCGGCCTGCTTGGCATTTTATTTGCCTTTAAAAACAGAAGTTTTCGGATCCTGGTATATACAGGACTCTGCTGTGTGCCTAATCTGCTTTGTGCAGGAATATATCTGATGATTCGGTAGGGGGTATATAGTGAAAGAGATCATACAAATTGTTATGTCTATGTACGATTCCTATAATGGAACAGGGATGCAGATGGCTTTGTTTTTTGCCAGCCTGATCTATCTTATCGTATACAAAAAAGATAAAGACAAAAAATATCTGTTTTTGGGATATACATTATTATTTTTTATTGTCTGTTTCTGTCCGGTTACGGCAAAGATCATTATGAATGTGTGTATCGGTCAGGAAGTGTACTGGAGAATGTTCTGGCTGCTCCCGACAACAATTGTGACTGCTTATACGGCGGTGCTGATCCTGATGCAGACAGAGAAAAAAAGCAGACGGTATCTGTTATTGTTTATGATGTTAGTCGTGGTCGTGCTGACTGGAACAAATGTCTATAACGGAAATATTTTTGACAGAAAACAGAATCATTATAAACTGCCACAGGACAGTATCGATATCTGTGACATCATAGAAGCAGATGCCACACAGAATGGGATCAGCCACAAAAAGCTGGTCACTGTCAATGATCTGATCACAACGATCCGGCAGTATGATGCAGATATCTTAATGCCTTATGGCAACGAGGTTATCAAAGGAAATAAGGCAGAAAGTGAAAATGCAGCAGCTCTTTTCAGACTGATGAGCAGGGATACGAAGAACTGGGAAGCAATTTCGTGGTATGCGGCAATGGAAGACTGTAACTATCTGGCTTATCCGGCAGATGATGCATTAGTGGATACCTTAGGTACTTTAGGCTATGAAAAAATAGGTGCAAATGCCGCTTATTATGTATACCGCAGGAATCTCACAAAACAGGCTTATGACGGGGAATGGCTGATCAGCCAGTATGGTTCACCGGAAGGCAGCCAGCTGATGTTTTATACGATGCAGGATAATGCAGGACATCTGATCGTTGTAGACGGCGGCTGGACGACGGATGCTGATTATGTCAGGGCATTATTAAAAGCACTTGGCAATCATGTAGATGCATGGATCATCACACACCCGCACAGAGATCATGCAGGAGCTTTTACGGAAATCTATAAAGATCCGAAAAAATTAAAAATAGATAAAGTCTATGCAGTCGATATGGCTTCACCGGAATTATGCCTTGAAAATGCACCATGGGATGAAACAGAAGTGTATGAACAATGGCTGCAGTTAGACATCAAACAGCTTTCGTATGTACATGCAGGAGATACCTTTGAAGTGGCAGGGCTTACGTTTGATATCTTTAATGCATATGATGATTATGTAGATGAGTTATCGAACGATCTTTTAAATGATGGCTCTATGATGTTTAAGATCACAGCAAAAGAAGAATCCATGCTCTTTTGTGCAGATGTCGGAAAATCTATGAGCAAGTATCTTCTGAAAAAATATAAAGATGAACTAAAAGCAGATTATATCCAGATGGGACACCATGGAAATGGCGGCTTAAAGGATGATTTTTATCAGTCGATCGGGGCAAAAGCGGCATTTTTTGACGCACCGGATTGGCTGATGCAGGATACCAGCGGACGGTTTACAACACCAAAGACATCTTATCTGATGGCGAGTGGCGGAGCAGTGATCTATAGTTTTTCCACAGCACCGAACCAGATCATATTAAAATAGTTTATAAGGAGAAGATCTATGTTACACGGAACAGTTTTTGGAACAGTTTTTTATCTGGCAGCATTGATTGCCTGTGTAGTGAATATTTACCGGTTTCGTAAATCACATAAACCAATGAGCGGATTCACATGGTCGGTACTGTCTTTTCTGATCACGATCAGTATGGGAAGTGTGGCAGCTGGATTGATAAGTCCTTTGCATATACCGATCAATATCTATTCCATGGCAGTCATCTATCTTCTGATCGCAGTCCTTGTAGGCTGGCGGATCAAAAAAGAAGGCATGAGGCAGGAATATATCTGGGAAAAATATGATTTTATCGTGTTGATATTAACGACGGTGGCAGTGGCAGCGATCAGCTTAAAGATCTTTTCACCACAGCTCTTGTACTGCTATTACAACAGTGACGCAGGACTGCATTTAAAAGAAGCAACAGCGATCGTACGATCCCAGAAAGTCACAAATATGTACTTTTTACATCTGCAGAATGCGATGTTTGTGGAAATGATACAGCCGTTTGTGCGGATCGCAGACTGGTATAAAGGATATATTTTAGGAGATTGTTTTTTCTTATGGTTAGAAACCTTGTTCTTTGCAGCGATGATCCGCAGATTTGCAAAGACAAAAGGTTCAAAAGTGTTTGCAATATTCTTAACGGTCTGCTATTTTATGGGATATCCGTTTTTCAGTTACTATTATTCTTTCGGCTACTGGGCTGTAGGAAGTATGATGGTAGGATTTGTTGCGATCACACTGCGTCTGTATGAAGAAGCCTGTGTAGAAAGAAAATATTCTATTTTCATGCTGATGTTAGGCTGCTTTGGTGTTATGACAAGTTATATGATGTTTGCACCTGTGACATTTGTTGCAGCATTTGTATATCTGATGATCGTGGCGAAAAGAGAAGGCAAGATCTTTACCGTTAAAAATGTACTGTTAGCTTTAAAAGTCTTTTTACTTCCGACAGTTATGGGACTCTATTACTGTCTGTATGGGTTCTTTATCTCATCCGGTACAAGTATCAGCGGAGCATTGGGCAATTCGGGAGGAATTTATACAGAATTGTATATGGATTTCTTCTGGGTGATCTTTCCGGTATTATTTATGTTAGCTTATACCTTGAAAAAACGCAGATTTACACCGGATGTAGTATTCTTTTTAGCATTTTTCGGGTTTACCGGTGTCATGCTGTTTTTAACACTTACACATCATGTATCGACTTATTATTATTATAAAACTTATTATCCATTGTGGATGTTCTGCTGGGTTTTAACAGCTAAGGCTGCATCTGTTATGCTGCAGGAGGCAAAAGAAACCCTGATCGCATACTGCACATTGGCTGCCATGTTTGTTATACTCTGTTATGGCGGTGTGGAATACAAGATCGTCACTTCGACAGAGCGTATCACAGGGGCAATGCACAGCACAGAATTTTTTACCCTGTATCAGCATGACTGGTCATTTATCACCAGAGGGCATCAGGGACTGGATAATTCTGTATTTGATCTGTTCCAGTATGTGGCAGATAATCTTTCAGAGGAAAAGATGGTACCTTTGATGACAGAGGAAAATGATTATGGCCAGACATATCTGTATGAAGGTGTCAGTGGTTATGATTTCCCGGATTTCTATGAATGGCGGCATACGAAAAAAGAATTAAAACAGGCATATTATGACTGGGATGTCCACTATGCCGTATTGATGAAGGGAACACAGTTTGAAGAACTGCATGGCAAAGATGTTTTAGGCAAAAAAGCAGTCAAGATTCTGTTTGAGAATGAAGCCGGCTATATCTTAGAACTGGATGATAAGTAACAAGAGGTAACGGTTCCATACAGAATCATTA
>QWCN01005524.1_pt1 | contig 12393 bp, 7 predicted proteins | sample 1972711 | NCBI WGS metagenome assembly QWCN01 (sample SAMN09866707, study PRJNA288562) | Human gut metagenome isolate term1_stool, whole genome shotgun sequencing... | isolation source: gut | host: Homo sapiens | place: USA: California | reverse complement strand
TACTACATAAGAAAAATTATGTTCTATGGGGCAATCGATATGACCGCACAGACAACGCGCGCAAAAATTGCCATCGGCTATCGTATCGGTCATCTGCGCGTGGAAGAAGCAACGTCCCAGCACAAAAATGGCTACACCATTTGGCTCTGCCGATGTGACTGCGGAGGAGAAATTCTGCTCGACACACGCACTTTGCAGCGCGGCACCATCACGGACTGCGGCTGCAATACAAATGTCAAGCCTGGGCAGCGAGATATCACAGGTCAGCGCTTTGGGCTTCTGACCGCGCAATACCCTTTGCCGGCGCGGGATGCCTCCGGCTCCACGGTCTGGCACTGCATCTGTGACTGCGGCGGCGAAATCGACGCGCCTTTGCATCAGCTTACAGCGGGCTACCGGAAAAGCTGCGGCTGTCTGAGCCATCCGCCTTTGAAAGACTATCTCGGCAAGCGGTTTTCCATGCTGACCATAACCGGTTATGCAGGCAAAGAGGACGGGCAGCACCTGTGGCGCTGCAAATGCGACTGCGGGAAGGAAACGGTTGTACGCCAGACGAACCTGCAGAGCGGTAAGACAAAAAGCTGCGGCTGCTTGCAGGAAAAGCAGCTTCTGGAAAATCTCAAGCTCTGCGAGGGTACGTCCGTTACCATTCTGGAAGCTGGCAGACGGCGCTTGCGCCCCACCAACACCAGCGGCGTAACCGGCGTTTACCGGAACAGGCGCACCGGAAGATGGTGCGCACAGATCACGTTCAAACGAAAAACGTACTATCTCGGTGTGTATGAAAAGAAAGACGATGCCATCCGGGCGCGAAAACGCGGCGAGGGATTGCACGAGAATTTTATCGCGTGGTACTACGCCACGCACCAATTGACAGAAGGAAGGCCATAGTCGTATGAGCGCAGAAACGCGTGGAATGACGCTGAAAGAATACTGCATCAGAAGCCGCCGCGCGGAGCTGCTGCAGCAATGGCACTACGCAAAAAATGATGGGCTGACCCCGGACGCAGTTACCTGCCACTCGCGGCAGAAGGTCTGGTGGATTGACCGGTTGGGGCATGAATGGCAGCAGGAGATCTACAGCCGCACGGCGCTCTGCAGGGGCTGCCCATTCTGCGCCGGACGGGAGGTTCTTGCGGGCTTTAACGATTTAGCCTCGACGCACCCTGCGCTGAGTGCGCAATGGGATATGGATAAAAACTTTGATCTGACGCCGCAGATGGTAATGGCCGGAAACAGCCGCAAAGTCTGGTGGCGCTGTGAAAAGGGGCATAGCTGGCAGGCGACGATTGCCTCCCGCGCCTCCGGCTGCGGCTGCCCGGTCTGCGCGAACCGGAAAATCCTGCCCGGCTTCAATGATTTTGCTACAACCCATCCGGCGCTTGCTGCCGAGTGGCATCCAACAAAAAATGGCGACCTCACGCCGCAGAAAATCAGCTACGGCTACGACAAAAAGGTTTGGTGGCTCTGCACCAACGGTCACGAATGGCAGGCTGCCCCGAAAACGCGCGTCCGAATGGGCGCTGGCTGTCCGATCTGCGCAAACGATGTGGTGCAGGCAGGCTATAACGACCTTGCCACGCTGTTCCCCGCCGTCGCCGCCGAATGGCACCCAACAAAAAACGGAAACCTCACGCCGTCGCAGGTGGTGTCCGGTAGCCATCAGACGGTCTGGTGGCGGTGCTCGCTTGGTCACGAATGGAGAGCAGAGATCGTGGACCGCACGCGGGGTACCAATGGCTGTCCGTACTGCGGAAACAAGAAAGTGCTGGCAGGCTTCAACGATCTTGCAAGCATCGAACCGGAAATTGCCGCTGAATGGCATCCGACGCTCAATGGTGCGCTCACGCCCGAAATGGTCACAGCGGGCAGCAACCGCAAGGTCTGGTGGATTTGTCCGGAGGGGCACGTCTGGCGCACGGCGATCTCGAACCGCACGAATGCAAAGAAGCGCACCGGCTGTCCCGTCTGCGCCGGAAATGTCAGCCGGAAGCACCGACATCTGTACCTCCCACCTCAGCCGGATGCAGAACGGAGGCGCGCATGAGACAGAGTTTCTTTGACTATTGCAAGCAATATCACAAGGATGTGCTGCTGCGCGAATGGGACACGGCGCACAATCTCCCAATGACGCCGCAGACGGTCACCTATGGCAGTCACAAATCCGCATGGTGGCGGTGCGAAAACGGTCATGAGTGGAAGGCGGCGATCTATACCAGAAGCGACGGCGCCCGCTGCCCCTACTGCACAGGGCGGAAGGTGATGGTGGGCTTCAACGACCTCGCCACGCAATCTCCGGAGCTGGCGCGGCAATGGGATTATGAGAAAAATGTGCCGCTTGTTCCGGCGAACATCAGTGCCGGAAGTCATAGATCCGTTTGGTGGCGCTGCGAAAAAGGACACAGCTGGCGCGCAAGCATCCATTCCCGCGCCTCCGGGTGCGGCTGTCCGGTCTGCGCCGGAAGGCAGATTCTCGTTGGAGAGAACGACCTTGCGACGGTGGATCCGGAGCTGGCACAGGAATGGGACACGACGCGCAACGGCAAGCTGACCCCGCAGGACGTTCTGCCGGGGACAGAGAAAAAGGTCTGGTGGGTCTGCGGGCATGGACACCACTGGCGGGCGGCGGTCTCTGCACGGACGAACAGGCAAAGTGGCTGCCCATATTGTTCCGGAAAACTGGTGCTAACCGGCTTCAACGATCTTGCGTCACAAAATCCGGTGCTTGCCGCGCAGTGGGATGCGGAACGAAACGGAACGCTCACACCGCAGCAGGTCACGCTGACCAGCAACCGCAAGGCGTGGTGGATCTGCGAGAAGGGACACAACTTTCAGGCAGTGATTGCGTCCCGCGCAAACGGGACCGGCTGCCCGTACTGCACAAACAAAAAAGTGCTCGCCGGATTCAACGATCTGGCGACCGTCGAGCCGCGCATTGCCGCCGAGTGGCACCCGACGCTGAACGGCAGTCTCACGCCCGAAATGGTCACGGCGGGCAGCCGGAAAAAGGTCTGGTGGGAGTGCCCGCTGGGGCACGTCTGGAAGGCTGCCATCTACCCGCGAACCGGCGCGAAGAAATGCGGCTGCCCCGTCTGCGCCGGGAAAACCGGAAAGAAAGGGACCCGGTCCTAGAGCCGGCGGAAAACACTGCCTGCCTCGGCGGGCTTGATATAGATAATTTTGTATTTGGAGGAAACAAGGATGAAAAAACGCGTAATAGCGGCGTTACTCGCGGTGGTTATGCTGTTTGGCATGCTTCCGATGTCAGTCTTTGCTGAGAATGGCATTGACACGTATTCATCGCATAATAGCGTACCACTTACTCTGACCATCAGCAGTTACAGCGCGCCGTTTCTCAACGGAAGCACCGGACAGCATACGGTCAATTCGTATAAGGCATATAAAAATATCAGCAGAGCAGCTGTTGGCTCTGACAATGCAAGCGGCTCTGCAACCGCGCACTTTGTTGGCAGCAACGAAACCGGCTGGACGCTGGTGATCGACGTTGTGGTTGGCAACTATTCTGAAACGTGGACCACGAACGCCAGAATCACGAACAAGGACATGAGTGCGGCTACGGGCTACATTACCTTTGGCCTGTCCTTTAATACATCAGGCGGCACATCGACCTATGTTCACATTAGCGGCGCGAAGGAGCTGCCGCATGACCACAATTACAAGGACTGGAAAGACAACGGCAATGGCACCCACACCGGTAAGTGTGACTGCGGCGAGACGACGACGGAAGATCACGTAGACGGCAATCAGGATGGCATCTGCGATAAGTGCAAGACTTGTCTGCATACCAAGGACGAAAAGGGCAACTGCACCCTCGGCAAGGACTGCAAGCACATCAAGGATGGTCTTGACTGCTGCAAATACGAAGAAGAGCCGGAGGCCAAGTACACCTACCATCTGTACTACGATTTTAACTACACCGGGACTGGGAGCACCAAGTGGGACATTAAATATGGTCCCACAGCGGAAACTAGCTACACGTACAAGGTCGACAGCCAGACGCTGACCTGCCGTGAGGGCTACACACATCTTGGCTGGGCTGACACGGCAGACGCTACCGAGGCGAAGTACCATGGCGGCGATGAGATCACGCTGACCAAGGACAATCCGATCATGACCATCTATGCGGTCTGGGAAGAGCACGAGCATAAGGACGACGACGGCGACGGCTTCTGTGATGATGATCAGACCTGCATGCATCCGAAGGACAGCAACGGTGACTGCACCGTTTCCGGCTGCACGCATCCGGACTCCTGCTGCCCGAAAAAGACAGACCCGCAGCCCAGCGTTCCGGAGCCCAGCAACGACCTGCTCGAGACCCTGAAGGTCAAGGTCGAGTGCACGACGGCTAACAGCGGACATGCTTCGGCTGAATATGCAGTGACCGAGTTCAATAATGGTACTGAGGTTACTGTCGGCACTCCGCAGCCGGTTAGCGATGCGACCTACACTTGCACCGTTAAGCTGCAAAGAGCAGCTGCTGTTACAAAGTATGGCAACGATCACACAGACACCTCGACAACGTCTGAGGTCACCTGGACTTTGACCTATAGCGAAGGTAAGTGGATGGTAACGTCTGAGAACCCGGTGACCATCGAAGTCACCTGCGAGAGCACGCAGCCCGCTGCGCCTGAGAAGCCCAACACCCTTGATGGGACAGGCTGTTTCTTCTTCAAATGCGTGGATGTGCAGGAGCATGCCAGAGTAAATCCCAGCTGGGATGCTCCTAGTGACAACAGCTATACCATCAGCAATGTGGACAAGCGTGGGGACGACTACTATGTCGACGCTACGCTCAATCTTCCGTATTATCTGGGACAAGTGAACGAGAATCAACCTAGTTACTGGCAGGGGAAGGAGCACCGGCTTTACAACAAGAACGAGACGACGCTGACCATTACCTTCAAGTATGATAACGGCATGTGGGTACAGCAGGGCGAAATGCCGGTCGTCAAGGTCACCTGCACAAACGAGACGGAAGTCTATGTGTACTTCCACGCAATCAACGTTGCAGCGAACGGCATTGTGAACGAAGTTGATCGCAAAGATCTAGGTCTGACGCAGAACGGCAACGAAGACAGCTGGTACACGCTCGGTATTCTGAAGACGGATGCAGCGCTTGCTCCGGTTCCGGACTTTGAAAGCAGCGACATCATTGAATATGGTAAAGAAACCGAGCAGTACCAGAAGGTTCGATCGCAGCTTCTGAAAGCACTGGACGAAAATTCCAGCGACGAAGAGAAGGAAAAATTCAACCGCGACACGACGCAGAATGCAGACTTCACTGCCATTGACAAGATCGAGTGGACAGGCGAGCTCAAGACCGCAAAGGCGGGCAACCACTTCGTCGACGGCGGCAAAGAGAATTGCCACGCATACCACTTCAACGGCGTACTCCCGTTCTACACCGTGAGCTACGATGCAAACGGCGGCACTGGTGATGTACCCGCAACGAGCGGCTACTACCTCGAGGGCGAACTCTACACCGTCGCCGACGTGGTTCTGTCCCGCGACGGCTACACCTTCAGGGGCTGGAAGCTCGGCGAAACGACCTACCAGGCTGACACAGAGTTCGACATGCCCGGCGAGAACGTCACCCTCGTCGCCAACTGGGAGGCGAACACTTACAAGGTCACCTTTAACGTCAAGATGGACGGCCTCACGAACCCGGCTACGCAGAACGTCGAGCACGGCGAGCACGCGACCAAGCCGGAAGACCCCAGCAAGGACGGCTACAAGTTCCTCGGCTGGTTCGAAGACGGCGTGGCAGAAGCGTTTGATTTCAACACCGAGATCACGAAGGATACCACCCTAACTGCCAAGTGGGAAGCGAACACCTACACCGTGACCTTCGACCCCAACGCGGACGACGCTACGGTCAGCCAGACGAGCAAGAAAGTCACCTTTGATGCTCCTTACGGCGACCTGCCGACTCCGACCCGCGCCCATCATACCTTTAAGGGCTGGTATCTGGACGGCAACAAGATTACCGCAACGGACACCGTGAAGAAAGCCGAAAATCATACGTTGAAGGCAGACTGGAGCATCAATTCTCATTGGCTGACGATCAAGTACCTCGACAAGAGAACCGGCAAAGAAGTAGCAACCGAGTATAGTGTAGAGCTTGCATATAATACTCCCTATGAGAAGGAGTCCCCGGATGTCAAGGGCTACAAGCTTTATAATCAGAATGACGCGACGATCTCTGGCACAATGGGCGACAGCGACGTTACCTGCACCGTCTACTACGTCAGAAAGAGCAACGGCGGCGGAGTGACGGTCATCGAGTCTCCGAACAAGGTAAAGCCGAAGGCAGCCGAGCTTGCGCTCAACACGGATGACCACTTCGCCTTCGTCAACGGCTATCCTGACGGCACGGTAAAGCCCACCGGCGATGTGACGCGCGCAGAAGTGGCTGCAATCCTCTATCGCGTCATGGATGCAGATTGTGTCAAGACGTATGAAACGACCAGATGCTCGTTCAGCGATGTTGTCCGCGGCGACTGGTTCAACCTCTACGTTGCAACGCTTGAAAATGCCGACGTGATCGTCGACACCAGAACGAACGGCAAGTTCCGTCCGAATGAGGCAATCACGCGCGCAGAGCTTGCTGCAATGCTGGCGCAGTTTGCGGACATCAAGAGCGCTGCAAACTCCTTCAACGATGTCTCTGCAAGACACTGGGCATCTGATGAAATCGCTGTCTGCGCAAAGATGGGCTGGATCAACGGCTATCCCGACGGCTCGTTCCGTCCCGACGCAACGATCACCCGCGCCGAAATGATGGCGATGATCAACCGCGCATTGGGCCGCACGCCGAAGTCGGCAGACGATCTGCTGTCCGGCATGAAGACCTGGCGCGACAACGCAAACGTCAACGCATGGTACTATCTCGACGTGCAGGAGGCTACCAACAGCCACACCTACACGAAATCTGGTACCCATGAGACATGGAAGAAGCTGCGCTGACGCAGGCTTCTGAGCATCTTTCCCAGTTGACCACATAGCAACACAGAAGGGGCGGCTATTCAGCCGCCCCTTCACATTTACCATTTCATTATAAAGCAATGTAGCAACATTCCCACCGAAGGTTGCTATTTATTTTCTCCATATTCTTCAGCCTGCAGCATTTGGATGAATGCAACAATCATACGCTTTTGCCTCGCATTGCAGACCCCTGCAAGATGCAAGATCTGTGCAAGCGTGGGATCATTTTCGGACAGTTCCGGATAAAAGAGTTGATCGGCAGACGCGCCCAAACTGCGAAGAAGCAGTTCCAGAGAGTTGAGACGCGGTCCCTTTTCACCAAGCTCAATGGCAGATATCTGTCGCTCACTGACGGTGCTTTTTTCGGATAGCTGTGCGCGCGTAAGACCCTGTTCTTCGCGGATTTTTCGCAGAACTCTGCCAACTCGCTTTGAAACCGGATCATGTAATTCCTCCACCAGAAGATCACCTCCAACGCCTTTATTCTACATGAAAGGCAGTTTACGGAAAATGTTCCATTGGTGGCAAAATACAACCACTACTAGGGCATATCTTTTCTTGTGAAACAGCAATAATTGCAGCCCGCCATTTTGAAAGTGCGTCAGTGCAATCATCGTTATAGTTATGTCTGCTCTAGATGGAGTGCGTATGGTTGATAGAGGAAACCGGAAGCAGGCGGACTGCTTCCGATGGTGACCAGCAACCCAGCAAATCGCAGTTCGATCTACATACAAGTGGCATCCGGAACACTGCGGTTTAAACTATACCGTTTTTTATCATGAACCATTAGGAGATAATACCAACAGCCACTGGTGTATTCTTGCCGGAAACGGCAGAAATGTGCCGGTGGCTGTTTTCTGTCTGCCCCGCGCTCCTCCGCTTTTGAAATTTTGGTTCTCTCAAAATTTCAAAAGAACGGAGGTCTGCCAAATGGCGGCTAAAAAAGAATTTTATATCAGAATCAAGGACGAACTGGTCGAGGTTACACAGGAGGTCTATCTGACTTACTACAGAGGAAAACGCGGTGAAGAAACACAGCTTGAAAAAATATGCCGCAACCATGTCGTGTCGTATGATGCATTCGACACAGAAAGCGCCCTCGGCGCAGAAATGCTGATAGACACTGCATCAGACGAGCCGGAAGACATCGTGATCGCACGCCTTATGGCTGAAAAGCTGCATGATAGCATCTCAAAGCTCTCAGAGGATGAGCGGCAACTCATTTATATGCTTTTCTTCGAAGATCGCAGCGAACGGGAAACGGCCAAAAAACTCGGCATTCCGCTCATGACATTGCACAACAAGAAGGGTGCAGTTTTGGCAAAACTGCTGAAATTTCTGAGAACTTGAAAAAAGTTTGGTGCAACAGGGTCTCGAATACGGATAAGGGGTGAGAGGTATTTTTAGAACACTCTCATGCAGCTTGAAAAGTACATATCCAGCGACTGACATGACATCAAGCGGATGAGCCAGAAATGGAACAGCGATTTGGCGGATGCGCGAAGACCACCTGTACAGATTTTCTGTATAAAGACGGCCCAAGAAGGTGACGAGCGGTACCCATCCATCCAAAAGCAGCTTTGGCAAGCTGCCTCGCAATGATCTTGTCCGCGGACAATGGTACACCTGCCCAGCCACAACGGAACGTAATGGGGGCAGCTCGGAGAGATCCTCGGAGGGGTGCAAGACCCGTGAGCGGCGCCAGCCGCCGTTCAGTCGCTGCCTTGGCTCCGGGAAGAAGCGTCGAACAGGAGCAAGCATCAAAATTTCAAAAGCAGGGGCGGCTCTGCGCAAACAGAGCCGCCCCGTGGCTAAAGGAGAATTTTATGAATTCGAATATTGATTTTTTAGGCATCTGCCAGCTTTTGAAGGCGCTCCGAACGGTTGGGTTTTCTGAGAATGAAATCAAAAAGATCGCACGGCGGATCGCTGCCGAACTTGGTGCAAATTTCACACTTTACGTTTGATTTTTCTCCGTTTTGATCATAGCTATTCTGCAAATATTGTAGTAGTGTGTGTTGCTGCAGGGAGGTGAGAATGTGGCGAAAAAGCAAACCAACGGAAATCTTGCGCTGGAACAGCAGCGCGTCATAGTCATCCCGGCACACGATGAGTTCGTCGCGCGCAAGCTGCGCGTCGCGGCTTATGCCCGCGTCAGCTCCTCCAGTGAGGATCAGCTCAATTCCTACCGCGTGCAGAATCAATACTATTCTGAACTGATCTCCAGCAATCCGGATTGGGAAATGGTCGATATTTACGCCGATGAGGGCATCACCGGCACGTCGGTTGAAAAGCGTGAGGATTTCCAGCGCATGATGCAGGACTGCCGCAAAGGCAAGATCGACCGCATTCTGGTCAAGAGCATCTCTCGTTTCGTCCGAAATACAAAGGACTGCCTTGCAGCCGTTCGGGAACTCAAAGAGCTTGGCGTCAGCGTCCAGTTCGAGGAACAGGGCATCGACACCAGCAAGGTGTCTAGTGAGATGGTCACGGCAATCATGGCATCGTTGGCGCAAAAGCAGAGTGAGTCCATATCTGGGAACGTCAAATGGGGCGTACAGAAACGGATTCAGGATAAAACGTTTGTTACCTGCAAAGAGCCATATGGCTATCGGCTGGTTGATCGTCGGTTATGCATTGTTGAATCAGAGGCAATCATTGTCCGCATGATCTATGAAAAATATTTAGCGGGGATCAGCATGGAATTCATTCGGGATCAGCTAAACATCGCAAATATTCCGTTCAGAGAGAATGAACGACAGCGCGGATGGACAAGAAAGGCAATTTCCTATATTCTCTCCAATGAGAAATACATTGGAGATTCCCTCTGGCAGAAGACCTACTCCGGAGACACGTTCCCACATACACAGCGCAAGAATAAAGGTGAAAAGGCAAAATACTATGTGGAAGGAACTCATGCGGCAATTGTAGAAAAGAGCGTTTGGAATGCGGTGTCAGAACTGCGAATGCAGCGGGCTGGCGAAAAGCATCCAGAAACCTATTGCGCTCCAGTCCCCTTCCGCCAAAAAATTATTTGTGGATGCTGCAATTCATTGTTCCGGCTCCGGCAAAACAAAGGGCGCACATATTGGTCATGCAGGCAGCACGATACAGACCGTACTATCTGCTCAAATAGTCAGATTCCAGAAACGGTGTTCCAAGAAGCCTTCTGCCGTCTGTACTACAAACTTAAACACCACAGAAACTCCATCTTCACACAAATGCTCTCCAACCTCCAAAAAATCCGCTACAGCCGGATGCTTTGGAGCGAAGACGTCATCTCTCTCAACAAGAAAATATCCGACATACTCAGTCAGATTCAATTCCTAACCCAGCTTCAACAGGCGGGCGGCGTTGATCCTGATACTTTTATCTCATCCAATAACAAACTCAGCGAACAGCTCCGCAGGCTGAAACAGGAAAAGGCAAGGCTTCTCGACACCGACAGCGACGATCTGGCAGATCGCACCCGCGATCTCATGGATGCGCTGGAGGATGGGCCGGATTTCTTCGACAGCTTTGATGCGGAGCTGTTCGATGCGCTTGTGGAAAAGATCATTGTGGACAGCAATGAGTGCCTGCGGTTTCGGCTGAAAAACGGCTTGGAGCTGACAGAGCAAATCGAAAGGACAAGACGCTGATGGGAAATCGGAAGCTGCCATTTGGGTATCAAATGCGCATGGGCGAGATCGTCCGAAACGAGCCGGAGGCAAAAGCCGTGCAGGACATTTTCCTGCAATATACGCTCGGTGCATCGCTGAGGGAAATTGCAGAACAGATGAGCAAGACCGACCCCACCTACGACGAGGGCAAGAGCTGGAATAAGAATATGATTGCCAGAATCTTGGAAAATTCCAAGTACACCGGCGTTGACAGCTATCCGAAACTGGTTGACATAAAATTATTTGAAGCAGCCGCAGAAAAGCGTCCGACCAAACAGCGCCTGCCGGAACGGACACCTGCACAGAAAGCGCTCAAGCGTGTCTGCTCCAAGCTGCCTACACCGGAAATTGAAAAGGAGGTCATGTACCTGCTCGGTCGGCTGACCGAAAAGCCGGAGCGCATCACGCAGCCAACGGAAACACCCGCACCGACACATACAAATACGCAAGCCGAACTGGATGAGGTTTTGAACACCCAGCCGCTTGACGAGGACGCTGCCAGAAGCCTGATCTGCAAGTTGGCACGAGAACAGTATGACGCCATTGGTAATGAAGAATACGAAACCGAGCGCCTGCGGCGGCTGTTCGCGGCGTTCGAATGCACAGCAGAACTCAACGCGGAGCTGCTGCAAAGCGCCGTCTCCGCCGTGCTGGTGACGCGCCAGGCAGTGCGCTTGCAGCTCAAAAACGGACAGATCATTGGAAAGGAAGATCTTGCATGACAGACGAAAAACAGCGCGTCATAATCATTCCACCCAAGCCAGAACTACAGCAAACGACCACGGTCACAAAGCAGCTCCGCGTCGCGGCATATTGTCGCGTCTCGACCAAGGAGGAAGAACAGGCCAGCAGCTACGAAGCCCAGTGCGAGTATTACACCGACAAAATCATGTCCAATAAAGAATGGACAATGGCTGGGATTTTTGCGGATGAGGGCATCACCGGCACGTCTACAAAAAAACGCACGGAATTCCTGCGGATGATCCGCCAGTGCAAGCAGAAAAAGATCGACCTCATTCTGACAAAGTCCATTCAGCGGTTTGCCAGAAACACGCTCGATTGCATCAACTATACGCGCATCCTCCGACAGCTTGGCATTGGTGTCCTCTTCGAGAAAGAAAACATCAACTCCCTGCCGCCGGACAGCGAGTTCATGATCACGATGTACGGCGCAATGGCACAGTCCGAAAGCGAGTCCATCTCCGGCAACATCCGGCGCGGCAAGCAGATGCACGCAAAAGTCGGAACGCTCAAGGTGCCCTGTTACAGGCTTTACGGATATGAAAAAGACACAGAGGGCAAATTCCGCGTCATACCAGAACAAGCAGAAATTGTGCGCGAACTCTACAAGCGATATGAGAGCGGCGCCAGCTTGCGCAATCTGCAAGATTGGCTGGAGGAAAAACAGATCAAAACAGTTCTTGGGGAATCAAAATGGACAACAACATCCATCAAGAGTATCCTGACAAATGAAAAATACTGCGGCGACGTGCTGCTTCAGAAAACATTCCGGACAGATGTGATCAGCAAGAAGGTCATTAAGAACGTCGGTCAGATGGCGCAATACTATATGCCAGACCATCATGAAGCCATCGTCAGCCGGGAGCAGTACAATGCAGTGAAAGTAGAAATGGCACGTCGGAGCGCCCTGCGCAGCCCGTCCAAAGCGGCTGTGACAGGACGGTCCTGCTACACCAGCAAATACGCTTTATCGGACAGACTCGTC
>QWCN01005518.1_pt1 | contig 12404 bp, 10 predicted proteins | sample 1972711 | NCBI WGS metagenome assembly QWCN01 (sample SAMN09866707, study PRJNA288562) | Human gut metagenome isolate term1_stool, whole genome shotgun sequencing... | isolation source: gut | host: Homo sapiens | place: USA: California | reverse complement strand
GGTCTGGCCGTTTATTGTAGCATATGCAACTCTGTCTTTTTTTCTATATGACAAAAACCATACAGGAAACATTGCACAGTCGGTTTCCTCAATGTGAGAATCAAGGTGACTGGCTATCTGGCTGTCAGAGTCATCAAGATTATATCTGTGGGCTTCCTTTGAATCTGGAATTACAGAGTTTTTTATGTAATCAACAGATGCGTCTTCCGCTATTGATTTTGCATCATATTCATAAGTGTTTTTTGGCACATCCGCAGTATCGGCATAAAAACCACTCAGAAATGAAGGCGTGAATGTATTCATGTTTTTAGCATCAAAAGGAGCGATAGCCTGACTTAAAGTATCATCAAACGAAGATGAGGCATCAAATGACAGACCTTTATAAGATGAATTGTTATATCCGGAAAGCTCATAGTTGTCTGTATAAATATAGTCACCTTTGCGGTGGCTTCTTGAAAAACGGAATCCGCTCATGCCTTTCTGGGTTACATGATATACCCAGTAAGGCATATAAATTCCCCTGAAACCATCTATAAATTCCGGGTCTTTTAATTCTTTAGGTGCAAATATAGCATTTTTAACTCTTTTCTTGTAGGCTTCTTTACAATCCTGCTTAGTCATTTTGAACGGAATGATATATCCCGGACGCTTTTCTTTCGTAAGTCTGCCGGAAAGAATAGTTGATGCACCACAGTAAGAGCAAAAATTAGCAGCGGTATTTTCTGTACTTAAAATCCTGCCGCCGCATTGTGGACATGTAAACTCTGTCACATCAAAATATGTGTTTTCCTCTGCGTCAGTTTCTTTGGAAATATCATATGGGTCGAAGTATGAATTACAGTTTGCACAAGCCATTTTTTGTGAAGCGATATCAAACTTGATATTACCGCCACAGTTGGGACATTGATACATTATCTAATTCCTTTCTTTTAAATAAAAATTTAATATAAAATTTACTGAATATTTACAATAACATGATAGCAGATTTTACATAACCAATACAATAATATATTAAAATAAAATTTTTAATAATATATTTTCAGATAGGAGCAGATATGCCTTCAACATATGCACATTACAGATTTGGTGAGGATATAAAGCGTCAGCTTTATGGAAGAGAAAAATTGATAATAGAAAAATATCAGGATTTGTTTGAAATAGGACTGCATGGTCCGGATATTTTATTTTATTATAAGCCGCTTAAAGGAAACAAAATTAATGAGGTGGGATATAAGACACATGAAAAATCGGGCAGAGATTTTTTTGAACATGCTTTGAATATTATAAAAAGACAGGAAAAAAAGGAAAAATACATCGCATATATTTACGGTGTTATCTGTCATTTTGACTTGGATGTCGCATGTCATGGTTATATAGATGAAAAAATAGAGAAGAGCGGTATTTCGCATACAGAAATTGAAGTTGAATTTGACAGGGAACTTATGATTAATGAAGGACTTGACCCGGTAAGACATCACTTGACTAATCATATCCGGACTGATTATGAAAATGAAAGCGTTATTTCAAAATTTTATAAAGGTGTATCGGCAAAGGATGTACATAAAGCTTTGAAAAGCATGATTTATTATAACAATCTTTTATGTGCACCATCCGGGATAAAGCGTGCATTAATATATGGATTGCTGGGAATAAGCGGAAATTATAAAGAGATGCACGGTCTTATTGTTAATAAAAAGAAAAATCCCCAATGTGAAGATTCAACATTAAAACTTATGTCACTTTATCAGACTGCATTAAAAAGAGCAAAAAAGCATATAGTTGAATTTGATGAACAGCTTTGCGGTGAAAATAAAAAATTTGATGATATATATAATTATTCGTTTGGATCAAAATTTATAGAAAATGAGGTGTTACATGAAAAAAAGTAAGCTTTCGCCACTTGAGAGAAACTGGGTTTTGTATGATGTTGGCAATTCAGCATTTACACTTCTTGTATCAACGCTGTTGCCGATATATTTTAATTATATTGCCGGAAATGCAGGAATATCGTCTGTTGATTATCTTGCGTACTGGGGATATGCAGCTTCGATAGTTACAATAATAGTTGCATTTATGGGACCGGTTGTTGGTACTATGACAGATATAAAAGATTTCAGGAAGCCTATTTTTATGGCTTCAATTGCAATCGGAACAATAGGATGTATTGCTATGGGATTTGCAAAACAGTGGATTTTATTTCTTGCAATATATATGATTGCAAAAATCGGATATTCATGCAGTCTCATTTTTTATGATTCTATGCTTTCGGATGTAACAACAAATTCACGCATGGATATGGTTTCGGCACAAGGATTTGCATGGGGATACATAGGAAGCTGTGTTCCATTTGCTGGCTGTCTTGTTATTGTTTTATTTGCGGATAAAATAGGAATATCTCTTGAAACTGCGATGATAATTTCATTTATAATTATAGCAGTCTGGTGGGGATTTATGTCTATTCCACTCATAAAAACATATAAACAGAAGCATTATATTTTAAAAAGCAGAAATGCGGTTTCTGACAGTTTTTCAAGAATTGGAAAGACATTTGCAAATATAAAAAAGCAGAAAAAAATAATGTTTTTTATTATTGCTTTTTTCTTCTATATAGATGGTGTGTATACAATTATTGATATGGCTACGGCATATGGTTCAGCACTTGGACTCAACAGTACAACACTTCTGCTGGCACTGCTTGTAACACAAATAATAGCATTTCCGTGTGCTATTATATTTGGAAGACTTTCAGAAAAAATTGAAACATCAAAACTTATACTGGTTTGCATTGTTGCATATTTCGGCATTGCGGTATTTGCGGTATTTTTAAGAAATCAGATACAGTTCTGGATTTTGGCGATGCTTGTTGGCATGTTCCAGGGAGGAATTCAGGCACTGTCACGTTCATTTTTTACTAAAATAATTCCGCAGAATCAGTCAGGTGAGTATTTTGGAATACTTGATATTTGCGGAAAAGGAGCTTCATTTGTTGGAACAACTGTTGTTGGTGCCGCTTCACAGATTACAGGTAATATTAATATAGGAGTTGGCATGATTTCAATTATGTTTATTCTTGGAATAGTTTTCTTTAGTATTTGTGTCCGCACGCCGCTTGATGATATTGCAACAGATGAGAAAAAAGACTGCGGGCAGACACAAATTAAAACAAATGACAAAGTTGTAGAACGATTAAATACAATTTAGCTTATTTTTCATATGATACAAGAATTCCGTGTTTTTCAGCATAATAGCTGCATAGACCACCTGTAGGAATTATTTTGATATTTACAGTCGGGAACTGCTGGCGGAGCTGTTCGGCAACATAATCTGCAGATTCGTTATTAAAACAGTGGCTTATTACTACTTTACCGCCGTTATAGCCATCATTTAACATGCTTTTAATAAGACGGTCATAGATATTGTTGCGTCCGCGGCATTTGTGTACAATGTCAATTGTGCCTTCTTTTGAGGCACCAGCCAGCAGCTTAATGCCAAGTTTGCCGATGATATTACCTATAATTTTATTAACTCTTCCGTTTTTTACAAGGTTTTCAATTGATTCAAGGACGAATAAAAGTCCTATATGTTTGTGGTATTCTGTGATTCGTGTGCATATTTCTTCATATGAAAGATTTTCATCAATATATTCAGCGAGTTTTAAAGCGAGTATTGCAAGCCCTGAACCAGCCATCTTGCTGTCTATCGCAAAAATCTTTTTATCAGGATGGTCTTCCAGATACATGTCTTTGGCAGATATCAGACTTTGCCAGCTGCCTGAAAGTTTTGAAGAAATTGTTATTGCAAATATAATATCAGCCTGTTCAAATGCATCAATCCAGCTTTGTGGGCTTGGTGCTGCACTTCCTGTTGCTTCTGTGCTTTCCTGCATTTCGTTCATAAAATTTTCTATATCAAGATTTTCATCATCAATAAATTCCCTGTTTCCGATTCTCAAAGAGAGTGGAGCCTGAAGGTAAATTGTGTTATTATGTGAAGAAGGCAGTGATTTTAAATCACAGCTTGAATCAGTAACAATTGCATATTTCATAAAAAATCTCCGTTCTGCCATTTTTGTGTATTAACATATTTTTTACGGCATAAAAATAAGATGTGGTTTTTAAAACTATATTATATTGTATTATATAACGTGATGTGATACAATTTACAAATAAAGGGAATATGTAAATAAGAGTATTGATTTAACTGTTAAATTAATGTTATTTAATCATGCGGAGGTGGAAATTTGCGTAAGATTGTCGGAGAAAAGAAAAAGACCCAAAGAAATCGCTTTACGAGAATGTGTATGGGAGACGCACTTGTAAATATTATGCAGCAGAAAGCATATGATAAGATATCAGTTTCTGATATAGTTAAAAAAGCCGGAGTGTCAAGGATGACATATTACAATTATTATGAAACGAAAGATGAACTGGTTAAAGATTATATAGAGGAAATAACATCGCTATATCTCGAGGAAGAAAAAAATAATTTAAAAGAAAAAAATAATATAATGGATTATGTGCATATACTTTTTTTAATTAAATTTTTTGACAGGTATGGTAAATTTTTTGTAACTCTTGCAAATGCAGGGATGTATTCATTTATTATTGATGCTGCCAATATTATTATGGAAAAGGAATATAAAGATAATTATAGTACAAGCGATGATGCGGATTTTCTGAAGAAAAAAACATATGAATTATATTTTTATTCAGGTGCAATGGTCAACGTTTTTTTACAGTGGCAGAAAAACGGTAAAAACATCACACCTGAAGAACTTGCCGGTATAATCACAGATTATCGTCGGATAAGCTGACTGTACCAGCGAAATGAATCTTTTGGAATACGTCTGCCTGTTGCATAATCAATGTATACAAGCCCAAATCGTTCATTGTATCCACTGTGCCATTCAAAATTGTCAGTAAATGACCAATGGAAATATCCGATTACATCGGTTCCGGCATCAATGGCTTTTGAAAGTTCATTAATATATCTTGTTAGATAATCAATTCTGTCGGCATCATGTACTTTGCCGTCAAGGAAAATGTGGTCGTTGCAGGAAAATCCGTTTTCGGTTATTATAATTGGAAGTTTGTAACGTTCGTACATGAAAACAGGTCCCCAGCAAAGAACTTCCGGTGTTACAGGCCATTTCAATGCAGTTCTTGCAAATCCAATTCCGTGCTTTACAATTCCATCAGAGTTGACTTCGTGCCCGTTATATATGTTGAGTCCAAGAAAATCAAGTGGTGGGTTGAGTGTTTCAACATCATCCCATGAACGGTTGTATTCACATGTTTTTCCTAGTATTACTGCGTCACAAAAAATCTGGTGGCAGAACAGGAAGTCTTCTTTATTGGTTGAAAAAGTGAGCTTTTTAGCCATTTCAATATCTTCTTTGGAACCGGTCGAAGGATAGCACAGATTGCCTGTGCTTGAAAAACCGATTTTTATTTTTCTTTTTGCACATTTTCTCATGGCACGGACGGCAGCTGCATGTGCTTTTGCAAGTGAATGAAGAATTTCAAGAACTGTGTCGTCCGGGAGAGTAAGCCCGGGAGCATGCTGGCCTGTTGAATATCCCATGCGTGTTATTATCTGTGGCTCATTAATAGTGGAAAAGTATTCAACACGATCTGAAAAATGTTCACAAATCAATTCGGCATATTTTACAAAAGCATTTATTGTGCGTTCTGAAAGCCATCCTCCGTCATCTTCAAGAGTCTGCGGCAAATCCCAGTGAAAAAGTGTTATATGTGGTGTTATGCCATTTTTAAGGCAGCAGTTTACTAGATTGTCGTAGAATTGCAACCCTTTCGCATTAGGAATTTCGTCATCGCCTTCAGGAAAAATCCTTGTCCATGATATTGAAAATCTGTATGCACTTATGCCAAGTTCAGTCATAAGTTTAATGTCATCCTCATATTTGTCATAATGGTCACAGGCGATGTCACCGGTTTCGTTATCATTGATTTTTCCGGGTGTGTGGCAGAAGGTGTCCCATATAGAAACACCTTTGCCGTCGCGGTTATATGCACCCTCAATCTGATAGGCACTTGTTGCAGTGCCCCATATAAAATTTTTTGGAAAATTCATATTGTATCCTCGATTCTTTCTGAATTGTATAAGTTTTTTTATAAAACAGCTGTTACATCATATTTTTTGATATTTTCATCATATGGAATAATATTTCCTTCAACAGATTTTCCGTTGACGATAAGTGATTTCAGGCCTTTCTGTGAACCGGAAGAGTTGTCAATGTGGATATTATATTCGGCACCACGGAAGGTCCTCTTTACGCTGAATTCTTTCATGTAATCCGGTATGCATGGGTCTATGCACAGACCGTCAAATTCAGGCCGTATTCCAAGAATGTACTGTGAAATGTTGGTGAATGTCCATGCTGCTGTCCCTGTGAGCCAGCTGTTTTTTGCTTCTCCGAAATGAGCAGCATCAATGCCGGCTATCATCTGTGAGTATACATAACTTTCAGTCTTGTGAAGATCACTTACATCCTGGAGATATGCCGGGCAGATTTTCTTGTATACATCAAAAGCACGGTTGCCATGTCCGACAACAGTTTCCGCAATTGAAATCCAGGGGTTGTTGTGACAGAAAATTCCTGCATTTTCTTTGTAACCTTCCGGATAAGAAGTTATTTCACCAAGCTCAGGATGATAAGATGTATAAGCAGGCTGTAAAAGAACAATGCCATATTTTGTGTCAAGTTTTTCTTCGACTGAACGGAGTGCTCTGACTGCAAGACCATTATCGGTTCCTATTCCTGCCATAACACAGAAACCTTGTGGTTCAATGAAAATCTGACCTTCTTTACATTCATGGGAGCCAACTTTTTCGCCTGCGGCATCATATGCACGTAAAAACCATTCTCCGTCCCAGCCTGATTCGGTAACAGCTTTAATCATGTCATTTACATGATTGCATACAGCATCGGCTTCGTCATCAAGACCGAGATGTCTGCATATTGCTTCGTAATCCCTGCCATATTTAACATACATTCCGGCTATAAATACTGATTCTGCTACAGGTCCTTCTGATGGTCCAGTAGTCTGGAATGATTCGCCCGGAACAGTTGAAAAACAGTTGAGGTTCAGACAGTCGTTCCAGTCGGCACGCCCGATAAGCGGCAGGTTGTGAGGACCAAGATGTGTCGTTGTGAAATTAAATGAACGACGCAGATGTTCCATTAAAGGTGCCGTATTTTCTTTGTTACAGTCAAAAGGCGTCATTTCGTTGAGTATAGAATAGTCACCTGTTTCTTTGAGGTATGCGGCAGTTCCGGCTATGAGCCAGAGCGGGTCGTCATTGAATCCGCTTCCGATATCGGAATTGCCCTGTTTTGTAAGCGGCTGGTACTGGTGATATGCACTTCCGTTTTCAAATTGTGTTGAGGCAATATCAAGAATACGCTGCCTTGCAGCATCAGGAATAAGATGCACAAATCCGAGCAGATCCTGGCATGAATCACGAAATCCCATGCCGCGGCCTGTTCCTGACTCATAATATGAAGCGGAACGTGACATATTGAATGTAACCATGCACTGATACTGGTTCCAGATGTTAACCATACGGCATAATTTGTCATCGGAAGTTTCAAGCGTATATTTTGAAAGAAGATTGTTCCAGTGTTCTTTTAACCGGTTAAATGCATTATCAAAAGCTTCATCAGTCATATATGTGTCAATCATTGCTTTAGCACGTTGTTTGTTTATTTTTTGAGGTGCTTCCCATTTTTCATCATCAGGATTTTCTATATAACCTAACATGTAAATAAAATGACATTTTTCATTTGGTTTAAGTGTTATGTCTTTTCTGAAAGATGCAACAGGGTTCCATCCGCTTGCTTTTGAATTATGTGATGTTTTTGCAGCGACTGCATCAGGCATCTGAGGGCTTCCATACGTTCCAAGGAAACTGTCACGGTCAGTATCAAAACCGTCACAAGATGAATTCATTGCACATAAAGCGTAGTGATTGCGGCGTTCGCGGTACTCGGTCTTATGATAAATACATGAATTTGCTTTGTAAGGTTCAATCTCAACTTCTCCGGTGCTGTATGTACGCTGGAAATTGTTCATATCATCAACGGCATTCCAGAGACAGAATTCAATATATGAATAAACTGAAAATGTCTTAGATTTATCGGAAGTATTATTAAGACTTAAACGTGTAAGCTCACAGTTTGCTCCAATTGGAACAAATGATGTAACATGTGCTTCAATGCCATTTTTGCTGCCTTTGTATGTTGTATATCCAAGACCATGACGACATTCGTAGCTGTCAAGTTCAGTCTGTACAGGCTGCCATCCCGGATTCCAGATGCATCCGTTATCGTTAATATAAAAATAGTGACCGTTAGAATCAAGCGGAGCATTGTTATAGCGGTATCTTGTAAGCCTTAAAAGCTTTGCGTCTTTATAAAATGCATATCCGCCGCCTGTGTTGCTTATAAGTCTGAAAAAACTTTCACATCCAAGGTAATTAATCCATGGAAGAGGAGTTCTGGGAGTTGTTATAACATATTCTTTATTATCATCATCAAAATATCCCAAATTCATATAAACCTCGTTTCTGCATATTTTATTCATATGCAAGCTGTATTAGATATTACGAAAACGATTAAGGAACAAAAATCAGTAAAACACAGGAGAAATGAAGATAAAACCTGTATATTATATAATATGATTGTCCTAATTAAAAAATTAAGAATATATTTATCTGATTTGAGTATATTTTAATGAAAATGAAAAAGCAATGTTTAATGATAAAAAACAGAAAAATAGTCATATTGCACAAAAATGTATATACAAAATTTGTCATAACTATAAAAAATAAAAAAACAGTTGCATTAAAATAGATGTCGTGCTATAGTGAACTTACGAAAACGATTAAGTAATAACAACAAGCACAGGTAAAGGGGTAAGATACGATGGTTTCTATGAGAGATATTGCAGAAAAATGCAGCGTGTCAGTTGCGACAGTAAGCAAGGCACTTAATAATCATAGTGACATCAGTGAAGAGACCAGAAAGAAGATACGTCAGACTGCAAGTGATATGGGTTATTATCCTAACTCAGCAGCCAGAGCATTGAAAACTAACCGTTCATATAACATTGGCGTGTTAATGAACGATAGAGCACACAGTGGTCTGACACATGAATATTTTTCAGCGGTGCTGGAGGGTGTTAAGGTCGAATCCGAAAGTCGTGGATATGATATTACATTTATCAATACCCATAACAGAAAGATGACATACTATGAACATTGCAAATATCGCAATCTTGACGGTGTTGTTATTGCCTGCGCGGATTTTGAAGAACCTGAAGTACAGGAAGTTGTCAATGGTGCTATTCCCTCAGTGACTATTGATTACATATTTAACAACTGTACTTCCGTCAGCTCAGATAATGTAAAGGGGATGAGAGAACTTGTACAGTATGTATATAAGATGGGACATCGTAAGATTGCTTATATACATGGTGAGAGTAATTCAGAAGTAACAAAAGAAAGACTTGCATCATTTTATATGACACTTGAAGAACTGGATGTAGATGTTCCGGATGAATATGTTAAGTCATCTGAATATTTGAATGCGGTTAAAGCAGAGAAGCTTACAAATGAACTTCTTAATATGACGGATGCACCGACATGTATTTTTTATCCTGATGATTTATCTTATTCGGGAGGGTTTAATGCTATAAAAAGCAGAGGCTTAAAAGTGCCGGATGATATTTCAATGGTAGGTTATGACGGCATTAAGCTTTCACAGATATTGAATCCAAAGCTTACGACAGTAGAACAGCAATCAAGAAAGATAGGAATGCTTGCTGCGAGAGAGCTTATAGCATGTGTTGAGAATCCCAAGACTGCATTGGTTAAAAGAGTTGTCGTTGATGGCAGATTACTGGAAGGAGAGACAGTAAAAGACATCAGACAAAAGTAAACAGATGTGATGCAACAGGCAAAGAAACAAAGGGTTATGTATTGGTTAAGTTTTAGAGGAGGTTTGATTATGATGAAAAGAAAATTAACAAGTCTGTTTCTTGCAACAGCAATGGTAATGACAACGCTTGCCGGATGCGGTAATTCCGGTGGAAAGCCAGCTGCAAAGGTAGATACAAGTGAAGCAGCACAGGGAAAGGTTCTTAATATTTATTGCTGGAATCAGGAATTTCAGGAAAGATTTGAATACTTTAAAAAATCAGGAAAATTACCTTCAGATGTAAAGGTTAATTTCGTTGTTACACCAAATGAGAATAATGCTTATCAGAATGCACTTGATGCAGCACTGTTAAAGCAGAAAGATGCACCGGCAGATGAAAAGGTTGATATTTTCCTTGTAGAAGCCGATTACGCATTAAAATATGTAGACAGTGATTATACACTTGATGTTGTAAATGATATTGGTCTTACAAAAGATGACCTTGCTGACCAGTATCAGTATACAAAGGATATCGTAACTGATTCAAAGGGTGTCCAGAAAGGTACAACATGGCAGGCAACACCTGGACTTTTCGCTTACAGACGTTCTATTGCAAAGGATGTATTAGGAACTGATAATCCGGATAAGGTTCAGGAAGCACTTTCATCATGGGATAAGTTTAATTCTGTTGCTGAAAAGGCAGCTGCCAAAGGTTATAAGATGCTTTCAGGTTATGATGATGCATACAGGGTATTTTCTAACAACGTATCAGCACCTTGGGTTGATTCAAATAACAAGATTGTAATTGATGACAATATTATGAAGTGGGTTGACCAGACAAAGCTTTTCACAGAGAAAGGATATAATAACAAGTCATCTCTCTGGGATAATGTATGGGCAGCAGACCAGGGTCCTAAAGGTAAGGTATTTGGTTTCTTCTATTCAACATGGGGCATTAACTTCACACTTCTTGGTAACTCACTTGCAACTCCTGTAAAGGAAGGTGGTAAGGAAGAAGTTGGTAATGGTATCTATGGTGATTATGCAGTATGCCAGGGACCACAGAGTTATTACTGGGGTGGTACATGGATCTGTGCAGCATCAGGAACAGATAATCCAAACCTCATTAAAGAGATTATGAAGACACTTACATGTGATAAGAGTACAGAAGTTCAGATAACAAAAGATACACAGGATTACACAAACACAATTTCAGGTATGAATGAACTTGCTTCAAGTGATTTCAAGTCAGCATTCCTTGGCGGACAGAATCATATTAAACTGTTTGCACAGGCTGCACCTAAGATTAACATGAAGAATATTTCAGCTTATGACCAGGGTCTTAACGAAGAATTCCAGAAAGCTATGAAGGATTACTTCGATGGAAATGTAACTAAGGATAAAGCACTTGATAACTTCTACAAAGCAGCTATTGAGAAATATCCAAACTTGTCACACTAATAAATATATGTAATTAAGTGATGGAAGCACGTCGGGGAATCAATAATTGGTATTTAATTTGAATCGGTTTCAAGGCGTGCTTTCCTGTCGCTGGAAATGGAGGGCGGCATGAAAAGAAAAAAATCAAAATGTGTGAGTTATGCAAAGTGGGGATATATTTTTTTGATACCATTCTTTTTGGTATATATTATTTTTCAGTTAATTCCGTTGCTTTCCACTTTCTATAACAGTTTTTTTGAAAATTACAGAGTTGGTCTTATGCAGGTAGGACCTACATTTGTTGGATTTAAAAATTATAAAGAAATATTATTTAACAGCGAACTTCCAATGTATTTAAAGAATACATTTATTATATGGATGATGGGATTTATTCCACAGATGTTTTTCTCATTATTACTTGCATCATGGTTTACGGATTTAAGATTAAGATTAAAATGTTCAGGTTTTTTCAAGACAGTTATATATATGCCGAACCTGATTATGGCATCTGCATTTTCAATGTTATTTTATACAATATTCTCAGATGTAGGTCCTATTAATAATCTTCTTAATTCAATGGGACTTCCTACATACAGGTTTCTGGCGGAGGTCGCCGGAGCCAGAGGACTTATCGCACTTATGAATTTCCTCATGTGGTTCGGTAATACAACAATTGTCCTGATGGCAGGCATTATGGGAATCGATACAGGAATTATGGAAGCGGCAAGAATTGATGGAGCGAGTTCATTCCAGATATTCAGAAAGATTACACTTCCAATTATAAAACCTATCATGGCTTATACACTTGTAACTTCACTTATCGGTGGTATCCAGATGTTTGATGTTCCTCAGATTCTTACTAATGGTAATGGTAATCCGGACAGAACAAGCATGACTGCCATCATGTATCTGAATAAGCATTTGTATAGTAAGAATTATGGTATGGCTGGTGCTCTTTCAGTTATATTATTTATAATAACAGCAGTGCTTAGTATTTTTGTATTCAAATATGTAACAAAAGATA
>QWCN01005514.1_pt1 | contig 12417 bp, 26 predicted proteins | sample 1972711 | NCBI WGS metagenome assembly QWCN01 (sample SAMN09866707, study PRJNA288562) | Human gut metagenome isolate term1_stool, whole genome shotgun sequencing... | isolation source: gut | host: Homo sapiens | place: USA: California | reverse complement strand
CACCCGCGCCTCCAGCTCCGCTCGCGCGCTCTCCGCCAGGGCGACGCGCCGCGCCTCTGCCTCCAGCAGCTTCTCCTTCTCCGCCAGCCGCGCACGCACCGCCTCCACCTCCGCCGCGTGCTGCGCCTTCGCGCGCTCCTTCTCCGCCTCCATCTCCTTGATGATGCGCTCGCACTCGCCGATCATCGCCTCCAGCTCCGCGCGCTTCTGCTCGTTCTCGCCCTCCAGCTGGCCCACTTCTTTCTCCTTCTCTCGCAGACCCTCCACCTCGTTCTCCTTCTCCGCCAGCAGCTGCGTCAGCCCCAGCACCTTCCCCACCAGCTCCTGGTTCTCCAGCAGCGTCGCCTCCTCCTCCTCCTTCGCCAGCAGCGCCTTCTCCAGCCCCTCGCACTGGCTCCGCAGCTCCGCCACGCGCGCCGTCGCCTCCTCCTTCTCCGCCTTCAGCTGCGCACACTCCCGCTCTCTCGCCGCTGTCGCCTCCCTCAGCTCGGAGCACATCCGACCCAGCGTCTCTCGCTCGGCCCGCGCCGCTGCAGCCTCTCGCCGCAGCCGCTCCAGCTCCGGACCCACCGCCTCGGCCGCCGCGCGCTGCGCCTCCAGCGCGGCGTTCAGCGAGCTCAGACTCTCCACCAGCGCCGCACGGTTCAGCGCCTCTTCACGCAGCTGCGCAATTTCCGCACGATGGGCCTCTGCCGCCTGCTCGTACTCCGCGATGGTCGCGCGAAGGCTCTCGTTGTTCTTCTGCAGCGCGCCGCTCACCGCGCGCAGTTGGCGCTCCTGCCGCTGCAGGGCGTCCTCCTGCTCCTGCTGCCGGCCCTGGTACTGCGTGTGCGCCTCGATCACCTGCTGCTGTGCCGCGATCAGCGCGTGCTCCTTCTGCTCCAACGCCTTCTCCAGCGCCGCCACTCTGGCCTTCTCTCCCGTTTCTTCCTTCCCATTGTTTGATGTACTGGAATCTTCTGCTTCCGCGGATTGCGATGGGTTGTGCAGTTTCGTCTCCAGTTCGGAGATTCCTAATCATCAACTTATCATCACGCCATCACGCTCCAACTGTTCCATTACAGTGTCCTTTAGCTGCTCTATTTCACTGCACTGCTTCTTGTATGATCTCTCCAACGATTCCTTTTCATCCCTCATCTATGATTTACAGGAAGCACCATGCAGCACCTTCTCAATGTACTTATCCGGCGTTTCCATTTCCATTCTCAGCTCCTCAATCGTGGCATCTCGCTCTTGAATCGTTCGTTGCAGCAGCTGCTTTTCCTCCATTGTGGCAATCAACTCCTCGTTTAGTTTCAAGATCCGCTCCATCTGCTCTTGATTCGCTTGCTTCTCCTGTTTCAACTCCCTTTCGATTCTATCCTTTTCTTTGCAAAGCGAATCGAGGCGAAGGGCATCGCTCTCAGCTTCCTCTTCCTTCCTTCTCGGCTTCCCTGATAGCTCTGTTATTGGATGTGATTCACCCTCTTGTGTGTCATGAATATCGACTGTATTCCCGTCTACACCCCACCGTTAGTGAAAACCCATCCACTGCAAGCATTCAATCCGAATCATCACAAATCCATACCCATTACACTAGACTGATCTTCTCTGTCAGAGGAATGGACGATTTCAGGAACATCGAAGTCGGCAGTCTCAGAATCCTGATGCATTGCAGATCCTTGAGCGGTGGAATCGGTTCCTTCCATTCTGCCAACACCACGAAACGAATCAATCACTGAGTGAGATTCTGAATAACCGCTGCAACAAACAGCTCATATTACAGACGATTTGTTACACGAATAAAGGACGATGGAACTGCGTACGGACAGGAGGGTTTGCGTGAGAAATCCTCCTCTCCCGTATCCAGCCTCTTGTTTTCCCGTATGGCTTCCTCCACACGGTGCATGCTCGTTTCAAAACTGAAGAACGGGGTTCGGTCCATGGCATCCATTTCGGTCGCGATACAATCCACGATGTTCTGTGTCCGTTGGTTAGTCCACAGGAGGTTCATGTCGCCGTAGCAGTCAATCGGGAGCTGCATGCGCCTCTGTGAAAAGGGGTCTACAGCATAACATTCAAACCCAAGGCCCACGAATCCCTTTGGACAACCGGAGAAGAAGCTCCACTAGCCGGTTGTCTACTCCATGACCCTTCTCCAACAACACGACTCGTGCAATCAGACTCGTTTTGTTGCAACGCAGAGAGAATCGATGTCATTCGCTGTTCCGTTTTCAGATCGCTTGCTAGATAGTCCCTGCACAAATCGTGTAACAAGTTCTCGTTATCCCTGGCGGATTTGGGTTTGTATTCCTGAATCTGAAATGGTTAGCAGTTGAAAGCACGCTCACATCCTTTCTGTAGTGAAGAACCTCATTGAAGGAAACAATGGGCAGAACGCACCGCTTCCCTGTTACGCTAGATTCCAACTCCCTGAGCAACTGAAACCGGTCGTCGGCACAGGAACTCATCGACTGTGTAGCGAGTTGTGGCACAATCTTGCTACCGGGTTCTTCCTTTTCAATGAGCGACGAAGTGGAAGAAATTGAGGCAATGCTGAAGCCAACCAAGATGAAGAGGGACTTGTTTGTCACCATTACCGTTACAGCTACCAGCGTTTCCCTCTTCCTTGGAATCCTCCTCTTTTGGCAAATCGAGTATCTGGAAGTTTAGTTTTTGCTGTTTTCTCATTCTGTAGCTGATCAAGAAGAATCACTATTCTTGGTTCTCTCGTATGTGTTTATCGATTTCTTGACTGTAGTGGCAACAAAACTGATCATCGTTTCTCGCTGCGTCACCATCTTCCTCACCTTCTTCGCAGCAAAGAAGAACTCGCTGCCACTTTGGAACCTTTCCTCAACTCTCCTCTTCCTTGCCTATTTCGTTGCGGGGGTAATGGACGTGTACACTGCTGTTGTCGCCAGGGATCTGTCGAGGCGCGTTCTCTCCATCTGTCTCCTCATCGCTGAGTTCTTTATGAACTGTATTTCCTTCATCGGTACCATGATCCTTACCTACCAGACGATCGTGTCTTCCTCCTCCTCCACGCCCTCCGACTTGGTGAGTCCGCAGAAGGAGTTCATTCTCTTCGCGATCGAAAGGTGCGTGTCTCTCTTCCCGCTGACTCCTAGTCTCGTGACAGTGCTACCCGGCATTGGCGTGTTCGGCAAGAAGCTCATCAAAGCGGTGAAGGTGGATTCGTCTGTTTGTTAACAAACACCGCGCTAAGTGGACTATGTAACAATCGCGCCGTCAATGGCCGTTCTTCAGGGACTTCACCGTGTCTCTACGCCTCAGCCCCGCCTCCTGCGCCCACTTCGCCTGAATCGTGTGCTTGTGGTTGAACAGCGTCCACACGTACTTCCGCCCGAACTCGTCGAACGGCGCCTGCGTCTGGTTCGGCAGCGCGCTCCACACGTCCATCTACGCCTCACGCCGCGCACCACCGCCCACGGGCGCCTCGTCGTTGTACATCGTCAGGTCCAGCGCGCTGTCCGTGTTGAACACGCTGTGCAGCTTCTGCTACGCCTCACGCCGCGCCCACACGCCCACGCTCACGCGCTCCATCATGCGGTTGTAGTCCTCCGTCTCCGCCTCACCGAAGGGGATCGCCGAGTAGTTGGTCACCGCCATGTGCCGCTCGCCCGCGCCCGCGTTGGCCAGGATGTGGCTCACGCCGCGCTGGATGCTGCGGAGCAGCACGCGGTGCAGCGGCGGGTTCACGAACACGGAGGACCACGACGGCGCCTCCTCCAGCTTCGCCCACCGGCTCTCCGCGCCACGCGCTGGCGTGTCCGTGCCTGTGTCGTTGACTGTGCCACTAACAGTGTCGTTGGAGGGCTCAGTGGCAAGAGTGGTGGGCGTGTCACTGATGGTGTCATCGGAGGCGGAGGGAATGGGCGAGAGCGCCATGCCGACGGGCTCCTTCTCGTCCAGCTCGTCGTCCGACACGGGGTCCAGCGCTGGGAGGGACAGGACGGAGGCGGCCGTGGCGATGCGGGGGGAGGTGACGAGCGGGGGCTGCGTCGAGCTCTTCATGAAGTCCGAGAGCTTTGGAATGCCGTGCGAGGTGCAGTCTGCGCGTGAGGAGGAGATGATGGCAATACAGATGTCCTGGATGGACTGGACACTCAACCACGGGCGGAACGCAAAGCTGAGGGCATCCGCGTAAGGGAAGGGATGCAGATAGGAAGCCAGCCTTTTGAACGCCTACAGGGAATCCCGCACTAGCACGAGCCACATTCCGTCTTCTCTCCTCGACTTCATCCTGGTACGCATAGAAGCGATTCCACATCTCTGTACTGAACTCGAAAGAGTTCATGAAGGAGGACACGCCGTTCAAGTCAAAATTGCGAACCTACAAGGATGAGGAAGATTAGGAAGCACGCACGCTCACTTTACCGCGCAGGACCAGTGAAGTGACTGCCGATACGCTGACTTCTCCGGTGTATATTCGTACAAATGCTTCTGCAGGGAGAGTAGCGAGGATATCCGCATCCTCCGGATCGCAAAACTCTCCGTGAGCTATTCCCTGAGGGTACTCACTTCGGAGCCTACCTTCCTTTCCATTCTCTGTATCTTCGATATACATCACAAAGGACATGTCTTTTCCCGATTCCGACTTCATCTTGAAACCCATCTACCGATGATGGCAGGAGTGAGAGAATCGAACAGAGCCACTGACGGTCGTATCCTTCTTGACAGCAAACGACATGTAATCCACAGTTTCGCGGATCTTCCTTAAGAGCTCCTCATCGTTGCTGTTCTGTGCTGGGGCCATTTGTGCAGTGGAGAAAAATGCACTGTCTCGCAGGAGAGCGGCTTGGAGATAAAGAATGAATCCACTTTCCGCTTCGTTGATGGAACAAACAAACCTATTCCATTCCCTGCTTTGCAACAAGTCGCCTCCACCGCCTGTTGGTCCGTTGCACATCGCTCTTCAGCTGCTCCCCCACCTTGAAGAAGAGAGACCGGTTCTTCGCGTTCTACGCCTCACCTCCCTCCACAGCACCCACCAGCAGCGTTAGCACCACCTCCGTATCTTCTTCCTCTTCCACTGCAATGGAGAAGGAACATTCTATGTCATTTCCATTCTCACTTGTGTTGTTCACTTCCTCCTTCATGTCCTTCCCTTTCTCTTCCATGTCCTTCCCTTTCTCTTCTATGTCCTTCCCTTTCTCTTCCATGTCCTTCACCACCTCACTCCCATCACCCATATGCTCACACCCCGGAAAGCGGTACACGTACTGCCCCACCTCACACTCCTCCTCTCTCAGACACACTCCCTGCAAGTCACTCACACATACCATGCTCACCCCACAGGCACGACAGAACGCGCGAATGCGAGCCCATGCCTCCTCACAGCTGACGGACACGTGAAACGCCAGATCCGCCCGCTTCTTATGACCCAACACTTTGTACGTTTGGGGGCTTTTGCTCATCTCGGTCCCGAATGCAGGATCGAAGGACCAGCACAGCACCCAACGGCAGGTCCTGCCTTGGTACAGCACGCCCGTGCCCATGCTCGGCACACCCTTCTCGCGCAACAGACGGAGCAGCACACGCAAACTGCTCTTCTTGCCCACCAGCGAGGAGTAGAGAGCCACGCGCGTCGTCAGCGAACAGCTCTCCTCGATCAACCGCGTGATGAAGGCGATCTCGCCGCCGGGACACACCAGCTCCGTGGATGTGGCGATGCACGCGTTGCGAGGATTTGCCTTCCACTAACAGTGAAAAACAGTCATAGAAGTCACCTCCTCCACACTGGAGAAGAAAGGAGGGTTGCATATGCAGAAGGAAATGGGACGGTCAGAGGACTCCACGAGATCGCTCAGAAGAGGCTGACTCGGCTCTCTCTGACGAACGCGAATTGCAGATTCCAGGTGGTTCTCACGGACCAGAGACTCTGCCGAGGCGATGGATTCCGGATCAATGTCCGTGGCGATGAACTCCCAATGGTACAGTGCGTTGCCCAGCAACGGATAAATGCAGGAAGCACCCGTTCCAACATCAATGCCGAGAAGGGGATCCTTCGCTTGCGCATACTTGGGAAGAAGATGCAACACATCGTGCAACCAACTTAAGTAGTTGATACGCCCTGGAATACCGGGACACAGGTGAGAGGCAGGCATGTCCCAGTCGATGTGAAAATCCTTCTTCATGAGGACCTTGGTTAACTCTCTAGAGATAATTTGAGACAAAAAGCGGGACCGAACAGAATTCGGCTCAGACCACTTGAAGAAGACGGTTCTGTCTTCGTTGACACCGACAAAGGGGAGGAGGGAGGGAAACTCCTTCGAGAGAGCAAGAAAGTCGGGAGGATTGTTGAAATAGGGGTTATCCGGCTGCATGAGATGATTGCAGGACGGGAGAGTGTCGCGGTAGTATCTCTTCATGCACTGGAGAAACGAACAAGGACAATCTGACCAAACAACCCCTCTAGAATTGTTTTGTCCCACACACCCGCACAAGCGCACACGATGGAGGACACGAACAAGCGAGGAGCCGAAGAGGTGAGTGTTCAGGAGGGAGAGCCCGCTGCCAAGAAGTGCAAGCTGACAACTGTACGGGACTACTCCACCGAGAAGGACGTGGGAATCGAATTGTGAGTGACTTGGAGTGTTGCATGAGACGCAGTTACGTCAGCAAGGAAAAGGGAATTCGAGGCATATTGAAAGACAGCAGCGATGACTTTATCGTGGAGGAAATCGACCGGGATGGAAAGATTGTCGAGTTGGTGAAGGAGGAGGCGCCTCCTGGTCTTTCCTATTGCATTCACTTACAGTGTAGAAGACAGTGTGGTTGAGGAGAAAATGACACCGGAAGAGGGTGCAGCTTGGAGAATCGCGTCATTCCTAGGATGGAAGGTGCTGCACTCGCTGTTCGACGACGCAACGTGCACATCGATCCAGACCTTTGTGGATTCGGTGAAGAGCAATCCAGCGTCGCTGGAGAAGCTGACGTTGCCGGCGCTGTCGGTGAAGGAGCAGCGCAAGAGCGTGCACCAGGTGATCCGCAAGGCGTTCCCGGAGTGCGTGTCGGACACGGAGGGCGATTGCATCGTGCTGTACAGCTGCAAGAACAACAGTAGCGGCAGCTGCCCCGCTTGACCGTAGCGACGTACCACCAGAAACCGCGCAAGGGGTGGCCGTACCCCGACCGGAACTACGTGGAGTTCACGCTGGAGAAGCGCGGGCAGGACACGGCGTCGGTGATCAACTCGCTGGCGCACATCACGCACCGCAACCCGAAGATGTTCAGCTACTACGGCACCAAGGACAAGCGCGCCGTCACCACGCAGCGCGTCACGGCCTACCGCATCAACCCCGTGGCGGCGATGGTGCGGCGTGAGGCGTAGACGGACCTGCTGCAGGGCGTGAAGAAGCTGAAGGACATCCGCATCGGCGACTTCGCCTACGTCAGCGAGGCCGCGGGCGTGGGGCAGAACCGCGGGAATCACTTCATTATCACGCTTCGCGGCATCCGCGAGAACAACCCCGAGAGCGCGGAGGCGGAGCTGCGCGCGCGGCTGGCGGGCGTGCTGGCGAGTCTGCGCGAGGTGGGGTACCTGAACTACTACGGGCTGCAGCGGTTCGGGAACGAGGGCAAGAACATTGCGGTGGGGTGCATGATGCTGCGCGGCGAGTGGGAGGCGGCGGTGCGCACCATCCTGCGCAGCAACCGCAACGCCAACATGGCCGAGGCGCTGCGCGTGTTCGAGACCACGGGCGACGGGCTGGAGGCGCTGAAGGCAGGCGCAGCGCGCGGGCGTGAGGCGTAGAAGCTGCCACGGTACATGAGCACGGAGATCGCGCTGTTCCGCGCGCTGGGCAAGAGCGGCGGCAAGGGCTTCAGCGTGGGCGCGCGGGCGGCGCGTGAGGCGTAGAACGCGCTGGCGTCGATCCCGTTCACGCGGCGCACGCTGTACGTGCACGCGGTGCAGAGCTACCTGTTCAACCGGTTCGTGAACGCGCGGCTGGCGCTGGGGCTGGCGGTGGTGCCCGGCGATCTGGTGTGCGGTGGGTGTGGTGCGCGGCACTGAGGCGTAGAGGACGAGAGCACGAGCGACCTGAACGACAAGGCAGCGGCAGCGGCGCGGCGTGAGGCGTAGATTGAGGTGGTGGAGGTGACGGAGGCGAACAAGGCGCAGTTCCGCATCCAGCAAGTGATCTTGCCGCTGCCCGGCCTCAGCACCACCATTCCCGCCTACCTCCAGGCCTGCTACGACGTGGGCGTGATGATGTGCGGTGAGGCGTAGCAGTACCTGCAGGAGTTGGGGCTGGCGCGCGACTGCTGGAGCACGTGTGTAAGGGAGTACCAGATGCATGGCGCGTACCGGCGGATGGTGCTGCGGCCGCGCTCCATCGAGGGCAGTCTCGAGGACGACAGCGTGAAGGTGGCGTTCTCGCTGGGTCGGAGCGAGGGGGCGATGTGAGACATAGATTCGGGGTGCTACGCGACCATGCTGATCCGGGAGATCACGAAGTACGAGACGGACTCGAAGTCGCAGCAGTCGTTGGCGTGGGGTGTTTGTTGGAAAATGGCGGGATTCATTGTTTCCTTCACGAGAGCACAATGAAGCGAGCCGCGCAAAAGACGATGGATTCCTTCTTCAAGGCCGCAGGATCCTCGCCCAAAATGGCAAAACGGAGTGAAGGTGCGTTTTGAGTATGAAACTGATGTTTAGCCGTGTTCCAACAGGATTTGGAGAAGCACATCGTGGTGGGACGCAGGAAGAGGGGTTTCCAGTGTAGAGCGATCCACCGTTCAAACAGTCTACATCCAAACCGGCAGAGATAACGCCACAGTTGTGTTTGTATGGAGGAGTAAGGGGTAGAACGTCCTGGATTGGCGAGTTCCACTCCGGCGTGCCGGGATACTGGGGAACGTTCATCGACAAGGAGGCGACAAAGCCGTACTTTAAGAAACTGCTGGTAGGTGCGTGGCGGAAGCGTTAGGCGCAGAAATTCCTGCAGGCGGAAGAGAAGAGCGGACAGAAGATCTTTCCTCCCAGACAGGACGTGTTCAACGCGTTCACACACTGCCAGTGGGAGAATGTGAAGGTGGTGATTATCGGGCAGGACCCGTACCACGACGACAACCAAGTGGTGTATATCTGTCTCTGTTCCCAATAGGCGCACGGCATGTGCTTTTCGGTGAATCGTGGAGTGGCCATTCCTCCCTCCCTGCGCAACATCTACCAGGAGATCAAGAACGACCTCGGGATCGAGCCTCCGAAGCACGGGAATCTGCTGCACTGGGCCGATCAAGGTGTGTTGCTGCTGAACACCGTGCTAACGGTGCGGGCGCACAAGGCCAACTCGCACGCGAAGCAGGGATGGGAGACATTCACGGACGCGGTGATCGAGGAGATCAATTCCAAGAAGAGCAACGTGGTGTTCTTGCTATGGGGAAATCCAGCACAGGTGGATGTGAAGGAGGGAATTGAGGGGTAGAAGAAGGGAAAGATCGTGGATCGAACAAAACACTACGTGCTCGAGTCCGTTCACGTATTCCTGCAACGCTTCCTCTCATGCCTAGCCCTCGCCGCTGTCCGCCTTCAAGGGAGCGACCTTTTTCAACCATCACCACTTTTCCCTGGCAAACGCGTATTTGAAGGAGCATGGCATGGAGCCCATCGATTGGAAGGTGGATCCGTAGTATTCACTGTGTTTGTTGCAGCACGCACGGAGGAGAGAGCGACGATTGCCAGATTCATATTGCCGATTTCTGAATATGAGTTTTAGACGCATTCTGACTCTCAAGAATGCCATTCCTGTTAGAGGGTTGGAGGAGTTCGTGGAGGCCTCTTCGACTGCTGGGAAGGACATTGTTTACGGTGCTTCTAGTCGGTGTGGGTGACGAATAGGACGTGCGTGGAAGTCTTCCGAGCTCCGATTGAAGAGTTACGACGATTTGCACAAACTGTGGTATGTCTTGTTGAAGGAGAAGAATCTGCTGCTCACGGAGAAGTACGACTGCAAGTCGCGCAATGTGGTGATGCCCCACCCCGAACGCCTCCACAAGGTGAAGCTCTCGATGAAGCGGCTGAAGGGAGTGCTGGCCGAGAGAAAGGTGGAGTACGACAAGTTGAAGAGCGCTGGAGAAATGGTGGAGGAGAGAGCCGCTGTCAAGCCCAAGTTCGAGGAGTAGCGTTTTTGTTCTTTTAATCGTATGCTTGTTTTACAAACAAGGAACAGGGCTTTCACTTCCTGGAAGAGTTGGTCCAGCAGCTTGCGCACCGGCTGAAAACGCTCATCCTGGGGCGTCCTTGAGCTGAGATCAAGAGATAGCAGAGTACACGAGGGTCTGCAGATCGAGGAGCGCTTTCGAGAAGTGCTCGTAGGAGGGAATGAGGGATGTGTTGGATGTGTGGTCGAAGTCGATGCGCGTCAATGCGAGAACTGCATATGAGGACAGCAACAAGGGCGTACAGATGGAGAGGATGGAGGAGAGACACTCCACCGACAATGGCAATTGCCGCCTAGAGTTCAGGGAAGCGCTCGAGGCGACGCTATGAAGGGCCGCAGCAGCAGCGTGTAGAGGGGCCGCCAGGCCTGGAGCTGCAGCAGTCTCTAGCCGTGAGGGCGTTTCGCTGACCGCACCTCTCTGCCCTGAGGAAGCGAGGCGAAGTTGGCGAGCGCCCAGAGGAGTCTGCGCGTGAGAGAGGGCGAGCGAGCCCACATGTCGTAGGAGCTGGAGGGCAGCGACAGGCGCGGCGCCAGCTCCAGGAGCGTGTTGCACTGGATGAACAGCGCGTCCGCCGCGAGGAGGACGTGCTAGGGGTGAGGAACCGGCTGTGCGAGGACTGCACCGCGGGGGATGCTGCAGAGGTTGCCGACGATGCCCCAGACACTCTCCAGGGCGGACAGCTCTTCCGAGGAGAGGGGATGGGGGAGATGGAGGAGCTGGGTCATCGTGTCTCTGCATGTGAAGCAACGGAATGGGAAGTACTGGATGAGGCCAACAATTTGCTCACACAGCAGGGGATTGTTGTCGTCGAGGGCGCGAATGCTGTCTGGCTCTCCCGTGAGTGCCCATCTACATGACATGCAATAGAAATGCAATACAGAATGGTGAGTAGAGACCGCGTTGTTGGAAGGGAGAGCGCAATCCGAAACGCTTCGCGATTTGGAGCCTCCTTCGTTGCTTTCATGGCCTTTTCGCGCTGTTTCAGCAGCAGGGAGTTGATGTTGCACACTTTGGTGACCTTTTGCTTCAAAACGGCCAGCTCTCTCTGGATCAGAGAAATGCACACGCTGTCCTGCTTAGCTTCCTGCATAGAGGGGGAAAAGAATGCGCCTTGCGAGAAGACGCTGGATGGAGGGAACAGGAAACGGATCACAGAAACACGCTCCTTTAGTTTTGTGTATACGAAGAGCAGGAGGAGAAAGCGAAGGGAGAGGGAGCCATTCTTTTCTGTGCCGTTTCGGAGTTTGGTAGGGGTGGTGTGGATCCGTAATGCAGTAGTCGCAGTCTTCATTGCTGGAATGGGAAACATCCTCGATTGCTCTACAGGGGTGATGTGCCGTTTTCCCGCATTACGCGTAGGACGCGATTCCAGACGAGGGGACTCCGGCAAAGGAGCAGACAAATGTGGACAATCAGGGCTACTTGGTGGTGGAGAGCAAGAAGCGGTTTTTGGATTCGTGCATTTGGAAATTGCAGCAGCAGTATTTTAGCACGCTGCCCCACAGCGCGTCTGCGTTGAAGAGAGTCGTCCTGTCCGAAGCTTCGAACGGCTACGTCGCGAAAGTAGGATGAGCGAGCGGGAGTCAGTAATTCCGTTAGATGTACGCCAGCGTGATCCTGGGCTATGTCCTTGATTGGTACGCAGACCCTTCCCACAACACATCAGAACCGCTGTACATCGTCGAGGTGGGCGCTGGATTTGGAAAGTTGGGGTTTTTGATCATGTACCGGCTCTTCGAGATGAAGGAGCTGTGGCCCAGCACAGACACTCCTCCCTTCGTGTACGCATCCATCCACTGTAGTAACAGGCAGATATGTGCTGACGGAGGCATCTTCCTCGTACGTGGAGATGTGGCGCCGCGACCCGCTGATCTCGCAGTTCGTGCAGATGGGGTACATGGACTACGGGCTGTTCAACATCGACACGGACGAGGCGGTGCGGCTGGAGAACACGGGCGTGGCCCTCGTGCCCCGCGCGTTGCACGCGCCGCCCTTCCTCGTCTTCTCTCGCGTGCTCTCCGCGGCGCGGCAGGACGTGGTGATGCTGGACGGCGCCGCCGTGAAGCCGGGCGCGCTGACGCTGCTGAAGCGCGGGGACGCGGCGCCAACGGCGTGCCTGGAGGACTACCGGTGAGTGCAGGCGGGTGCTGTGAGGTGCAGCTACTCCTGGAGCTTCGAGGAGGCCAAGGAAACCACGCTGCCGTGGTGGGCAGAGCTGGGTCCGTGTCTGCAGCGCGCGCGGGGCGA
>QWCN01005513.1_pt1 | contig 12417 bp, 6 predicted proteins | sample 1972711 | NCBI WGS metagenome assembly QWCN01 (sample SAMN09866707, study PRJNA288562) | Human gut metagenome isolate term1_stool, whole genome shotgun sequencing... | isolation source: gut | host: Homo sapiens | place: USA: California | reverse complement strand
CTTCTTGTGAAATTTGCTCTTTTGTCTCTTTCTGTCTCGAATATTTTGTACTTTTGTGTCGCATTTTGGAGATTTTTGTCTCTTTTATTCTGGTATAAAAATAAAAAACAAGAAATTACGAAATAGAATGGAAATTGCAACGAAGTACAATCCTGCCGAGGTTGAAGGAAAGTGGTATGAGTATTGGCTTAAAAACGGATATTTCAAGTCGAAACCCGATGGCCGTGAACCTTATACGATAGTCATACCTCCGCCAAATGTTACGGGTGTGTTGCACATGGGGCACATGCTGAATAATACGATTCAGGATATTTTGATTCGTCGTGCCCGTATGACCGGAAAGAATGCTTGTTGGGTTCCGGGTACCGATCATGCTTCTATCGCAACCGAAGCGAAGGTTGTGAACAAATTGGCAGCTCAGGGAATTAAGAAAACTGATCTTACACGAGAAGAATTTCTGAAACATGCATGGGAATGGACAGAAACTCACGGAGGAATTATCTTGCAGCAACTCCGTAAGTTAGGTGCTTCTTGTGATTGGGACAGAACGGCTTTTACTATGGATGAGCTTCGTAGCGAAAGTGTCTTGAAAGTTTTTGTCGATTTATATAATAAAGGACTTATCTATCGGGGTGTCCGTATGGTAAATTGGGATCCGAAGGCTTTGACTGCTCTATCCGATGAAGAAGTCGTTTATAAAGAAGAACACGGAAAGTTATATTATTTACGCTATAAGATTGAGGGTGAGGACGGATATGCCGTAGTCGCAACGACCCGTCCTGAGACGATTATGGGAGATACGGCTATGTGTATCAATCCGAATGATCCCAAAAATCAGCATTTAAAAGGGAAGAAAGTTATTGTTCCGTTAGTAAACCGGGTAATTCCGGTCATCGAAGATGATTATGTCGATATCGAATTCGGTACGGGTTGTCTGAAAGTCACTCCGGCACATGATGTTAACGACTATATGCTGGGTGAAAAGTATAATCTGCCGAGTATCGATATTTTTAACGATAACGGTACGATAAGCGATGCTGCCGGAATGTATGTCGGTATGGACAGATTCGATGTCCGTGTTCAAATAGAAAAAGATCTGGAAGCTGCGGGCCTGTTGGAAAAAACGGAGGCTTATACTAATAAAGTCGGGCATTCGGAACGTACGAATGTTGTGATAGAGCCTAAACTTTCTATGCAATGGTTTTTAAAAATGACCGATCTTGCTAAACCGGCGTTAGAGGCTGTAATGAATGACGATATAAAGTTTTATCCGGCAAAATACAAAAATACATACCGCTATTGGATGGAAAATGTTAAGGATTGGTGCATTTCCCGTCAGCTTTGGTGGGGACATCAAATCCCTGCATATTATCTTCCCGAAGGTGGGTATGTCGTAGCAGCAACTAAAGAGGAAGCTTTGGAACTGGCTCGTAATAAGACGGGTAATTCTGCCTTACAAACGGAAGATTTACGACAAGATGAAGATTGTCTCGATACATGGTTTTCTTCTTGGTTGTGGCCTATTTCTCTGTTTGATGGAATCAACAATCCGGGAAATGAAGAGATCAATTACTACTATCCGACAAGTGATCTGGTAACAGGACCGGATATCATCTTCTTCTGGGTGGCGCGTATGATTATGGCAGGTTACGAGTATGAAGGAAAGATGCCGTTTAAGAATGTTTACTTCACAGGTATCGTTCGCGATAAATTGGGACGGAAGATGTCCAAATCCCTTGGTAACTCTCCCGATCCGTTGGAACTGATAGAGAAATACGGTGCTGGTGGTGTACGTATGGGTATGATGCTTTCAGCTCCTGCCGGAAATGATATTCTTTTTGATGATGTGCTTTGTGAACAAGGACGTAACTTCTGCAATAAGATATGGAACGCTTTCCGTTTGATTAAAGGTTGGCAGGTAGATAAAACTCTGGTACCTACCGAGGCTGCTAATCTGGCTACACAATGGTTTGAATCCAAACAAAACGAAGTGGCTGCCGAGATGGCGGATCTGTTCAGTAAATACCGTTTGAGTGAAGCATTGATGGCTGTGTATAAGTTGTTCTGGGACGAGTTCTCTTCCTGGTATCTGGAAATGATAAAACCGGCTTATGGACAAGGTATCGATAGCAGTACTCATAATGCTACTCTTTGTTTCTTAGATAATCTGCTTCATTTGCTCCATCCGTTTATGCCGTTCATTACGGAAGAGTTATGGCAACAGATGTATGAACGTAATGCGGAAGAGGGTGAAAGCTTGATGGTAAGTGCCTTGACTCAGGATACTTATGTAGATATGGAGCTTGTTCAGCAGTTTGAAGTAGTGAAGGAAGTGATTAGTAATATCCGTAGTATCCGCCTTCAAAAGAACATCGCACAGAAAGAAGCACTCGAACTGCAGGTGGTAGGAGAGAATCCGGTAGCTGAGTTCAATGCGGTTATTCAGAAAATGTGTAACCTTTCATCTATCGAGGTGGTTACCTCTAAAGCAGAAGGAGCTTCCTCCTTTATGGTAGGAACGGCTGAATATGCAGTACCATTGGGAAATATGATTGATGTGGAAGCTGAAATAGCCCGTATGGAAGCCGAACTGAAACATAAGGAAGGTTTCTTGCAGGGAGTTATGAAAAAATTGAGTAATGAGAAGTTTGTAAATAATGCTCCGGCAGCTGTACTTGAACTTGAACGTAAGAAACAGGCAGATGCAGAAAGTATTATCAGCTCTTTAAAAGAAAGCATTGCTGCATTAAAGAAATCATAATTATTTGATATTTAATAATGTGTAAATACGAGGCACCTCATGATTTTGAGGTGCCTTCCTTTTTTAGATTAGAAAATAATACTATCTTTGCTAATCTATTTATAAGACACGAATGAAACAAGTACTGAGAATTGCCATCTTTTATGGGTTGTTCTTTCTTCTGGGAGGAACCTTTTCGGCTGCATCAGCTCGTAATGGGCAATCAGAAAAAGAGATACTAGTTTTGAATTCCATTAATTTTAATCTTCCTTGGGCTAAAAATTTTTATTGGTATGTACATGATCAACTTCGAAGCCAGGGTATATCCGTAAAAGCTGAATCATTGTCTGTTCCGGCTTTGATTGATACTATGGAAGTGAAAGCCATGCTTACTCATTTACGACAGAAATATCCCCATCCACCCACGGCAGTTGTTATAATTGGAGATCCCGGATGGATTGTTTGTAGGGAACTGTTTGACGATATATGGAAGGAAGTGCCGGTAATTGTGACTAATTCTCGTGACCATTTGCCCGCTACAATGGAAATATTGTTGTCACATGCTTCATTAACGGAGGCAAATAGTGTTCCGGCTGAAAAGTGGAGGAAGGGATATAACATCACTACTTTAGCGCAACATTATTATGTCAAGGAGACAGTAGACCTGATTTATCAGTTAATACCCGATATGCAGCGCCTCGCATTTATCTCTGATGACCGTTATATTAGTGAAGAAACTCGTGGAGATGTAAAAGATGCGGTAAAAGCAAATTTCCCTGATTTGACATTAGATTTGTTATCAACTACAGAAATGTCTACAGAATTATTATTGGATACTTTACGAGGCTATAAGGCGAATACGGGAATTATATATTATTCTTGGTTTGAATCTCATAATAAGGACGATAATAATTATCTTTTCGATCATATTCAGGATATCATTACTAATTTCACTCCATCACCTCTATTTCTTCTCTCATCCGAAGATTTGTCTAATAATACTTTTGCCGGAGGTTATTATGTTTCGGCAGAATCTTTTGGTGATTCATTGTTAGGTATATTAAATCGGATATTATCCGGAGAGCAAGCGCGGGACATTCCGGGGAGTGTAGGTGGTAAGGAAAGTGCGTACCTTTGTTATCCTGTACTTAAATCTCATAATATTCCTTCTTATCGTTATCCGGATAACGCTGTTTATATAAACTCACCTAAAACTTTCTTTGAACAATATAGGACTGCTATTCTGTCTTGTCTGGTGATCGTACTCATTCTGATAGCTGCTATTTCCTATTACATTCGCATTCTTCGGAAAGCATATGGTCGTTTAAGCGATGCCATGGAGAAGGCAGAGCAAGCTAATCAGTTGAAATCGGCTTTTTTGGCAAACATGAGTCATGAGATACGTACTCCGTTGAATGCAATTGTGGGTTTTGCCAATATGTTGCCAGATGTAGAAGATAAAAAAGAAATGCGTGAATATACTGATATTATCGAGACAAATACCAATCTGCTGCTTCAGTTGATAAACGATATTCTTGATATGTCGAAGATTGAAGCAGGTACTTTTGATTTCTACCCTTCGTTGATAGATGTGAACCAAGTCATGGAAGAGATTGAACAAAGTATGAAATTACGTTTGAAGGGAAATAAGGTGAGTATTGCATTTACTGAACGTTTGCCGGAATGTAGTTTATATGTAGACAAGAATCGATTGATGCAGTTGATGTCAAATTTTGTTGTGAATGCTATCAAATTTACAGAAAGTGGTACTATTCGTATGGGGTATCGTAAGGAAGATGCTAATACTATCTATTTTTATGTTTCCGATACAGGATGTGGAATGTCTCATGAACAATGTGAACACGTTTTTGAACGTTTTGTGAAATACAATCCGTTTGTTCAGGGTACAGGTTTGGGACTTTCTATTTGTAGTATGATTGTAGAACGGTTGGAAGGTAAGATCGGAGTAACGTCGGAAGAGGGCAAAGGATCTACTTTCTGGTTTACTTTGCCTTATAGAGTAAGCCGGGCTGAGACTGAGACTCTTAGATCAGAGGATGATCAGTGAAAATAAAATCGCCGGAAGTAAATAGAGCATTTCTTCCGGCGATCACTATATGCTGATTTTCTTTTATTTCTCCAATAATTCTTTTAGAAACTCATCCAATTCTTTGTCCAGACCTTTTAGTAGTTCATCACTGACCAATAAAGTATCATCATCGACCAGCAACAATTCGGCTACAGTTTCCTTCTCTTCGTCTACCAACACAAATGAATAAGGCTTTAAAATCGTTACCTTTTCAAAATCGCCTGCATTTTTCATTCTACAAAGAAGGTTACGCAGGGTAGGTTCTACATTATCCATAAAGTCGTCACCTTCATAAGTGGCCCATTCCTCAATCATCACGTCAGCCAGTTCCTCATCATCGTCATTAAAAATGTTGAGTTGTCCGGATGTCTGGTCGGGTTGCAAATGAATATCTGATACGACTGTCTGTTCACAGCCACATACATATTTGCCGACTGCCTTTTGGATAGCCGATTCGATGGTAGATAGTGATTGTTGGCTCAATTTCATGGGGTTCCTTCTTTTTGTTAGTTCAAAGGTATGAAAAAAATAATAATTGCTGCATGATTTTCTTAAAAATCATCATTAAATCGACTCATTTGCATTTTTATCTTAGTTAATGAGGCATATCTTTTATTTAATTCGGTGACATAGAGTGACGTTTGATAGAAATTTGGAATATCCCTCAAATTTACATTAGTACTATCTTTAATTTGATCTACCTTATCAATTTTTTGCGCAAGCTTTTGTGCTATGGTTGCCCATTCCACTGCTTTGGCAATGCTATCTTTCATTTCGTAATAGACAGCGATGTTTGTAGCAGCTTTCAATTTCTTCTTTTTTCTTTTTGTGTCATTGAAAACTTCTTGCCAAAGCTTATAGGCTTTTTCCCATGAGCCCTCACGTGCATAAACGCTAGCATCACGCATCTGTATGGAACCATTCGTATAAATAAAACGAGCGTCTTTTTTCCAGTACGGGATTAAATATTTAACAGGGATCGTACCGGCAAACTCAGCTGCTTCTTTTAGTATTTGTTCTTCCGAAATCATTCGTGCGTTTATTTGTTCTTTCGTACCAACTTCTTCCCAATAAATGCTATCGGTAGTCGTGAGTGTGTTCATCGGTTTTTTTAGCGTAGGGAGGTAAGTCCTGATAGTAGGAAAAGCTTTTAGATCTATTGTCACTTGATGATAAGTGCCATAATCATCTAGATAATAAACTGATCTTCCAGTCATAAACCGTACACCTTCTACTGCAATGATGAAATCTACTCCTAAATTTGATGTTAATGTACGAACCTCCTCCTGACTTAATTTACTTTCACGAGGAATTCTATCATTGGCTCGTAAAGCAGAATCGCAGATAACAACTGTTTCGAAATAGTTTTGTTTTGCAATTTCTTCAGCAAGAGATTCGGTTACAATACGAGGATCACCGTTAGCATAAGCTGAGGCACCTCTCGTATGCATGAGATCATATAAACTTTTCTGAGCTAAAGTTATCAAAATCAATGCACTGTCTGGTGGAGTACTACAGTTGTTCACTATAGCCACTTTCCGAAGTTCAGGCGGAAAGGATATTTCCGCAGGATTTACATACTCGATAGGGATTTGTTCCAAACTTTGGCAACTGCCAAAGAATAGTGCGAACATACAGGCAAATGCCAATGAATCTAATTTTGCCATAGTGCCGAATATTTAGTAGTTAAGTTTAAACAAAGATACTATTTTAAATGAATAAAAGAAAGCCTCAAACAGTTTTTAACCGTTCGAGGCTTTCTTTTTTTTCAGTCACGAATAGGGCATAATTAGCTATTCATAAACTAAGCGTTTTGCCCGTGACAATTTTTGTACTTCTTGCCACTACCGCATGGACAAGGATCATTACGTCCTACTGTTTTTTCTGCACGTATCGGTTCGCGTTTTTGTTGTTCGCGGGTATCCTGACTGGCGGCAGCTTGTTGGTTCGGATCACTAAGATCTTGTTTCTGTTCGCGGTATTTGCTCATGTCCTGGCGTTGTTCCGGAGCAGCCTGGCGAACTTCCACGCGTCGTGGAGCTTGTTCATCAGGAGCTTCCTGTACAGGAATTTGTCCACGCATCAAAACAGAGACTGTCTGGTTATTGATCTTGTTTACCATTGCGTCAAACAATGTAACAGATTCCAATTTATAAATCAACAACGGATCTTTCTGCTCGTAACTAGCATTCTGTACAGAGTGTTTCAGTTCGTCCAGTTCACGAAGGTTTTCTTTCCATGATTCGTCGATGACGTGCAACAGAATTGATTTTTCGAACGATTTAACTACTTCTTTAGATTCAGTTTCATAAGCAGTCTTCAGGTTACAAGAGATATTGTACATACGTTTACCATCCGTGATAGGAATCAGGATGTTCTCATACATTTGTCCCTGGTTTTCATATACCTGTTTGATAACCGGATTAGCGATTTGAGCCAAACGGTCTGTTTTCCGTTTGAAGTTCTCCATTGCCATTGCGAAAGCCTTTTCTGCCATTACCTCTTTCTTCTCGTTACGGAATTCATCTTCCGTGAACGGACATTCCATAGCCAATGTTTGAAGCATTTCCATCTTGCAGCCTTCGTAATCGTTGTTTTCGATAGCATTTGCGCAACGGTCCCAAACCATGTTTACGATATCCATACCGATACGTTCACCCATCAAAGCATGGCGACGTTTTGTATAGACAACTGTACGTTGCTTATTCATTACATCATCATATTCCAGCAAACGTTTACGGATACCGAAGTTGTTTTCTTCTACTTTCTTCTGTGCACGTTCGATAGAATTAGAGATCATTTTGTGCTCAATCATTTCGCCTTCCTGGAAACCGAGTTTATCCATAACACTGGCAATACGGTCGGAAGAGAACAAACGCATCAGATCATCTTCCAATGATACGAAGAATACAGAAGAACCCGGGTCACCTTGACGTCCTGCACGACCACGTAACTGGCGGTCTACACGACGTGACTCGTGACGTTCTGTACCGATGATGGCAAGACCACCTGCCGCTTTTACTTCCGGGCTCAGCTTGATGTCGGTACCACGACCAGCCATGTTGGTAGCGATGGTTACTGTTCCGCTCATACCGGCTGTGGCAACAATGTCAGCCTCTCTTTGGTGCAGTTTAGCATTCAATACGTTATGTTCAATCTTACGCATTGTAAGCATCTTGCTCAACATTTCTGAGATTTCTACTGAAGTAGTACCCACCAATACCGGGCGTCCTGCCTGAACAAGTTGTTCGATCTCTTCGATAACAGCTTTATATTTCTCACGTTTAGTTTTGTAAACGCGGTCGTTCATATCTTTACGTGAAATCGGACGGTTGGTTGGAATAACGACTACATCCAATTTGTAGATATCCCAAAGCTCGCCTGCTTCCGTTTCAGCAGTACCGGTCATACCGGAAAGCTTATGATACATACGGAAGTAATTCTGCAATGTGATTGTAGCAAATGTTTGTGTTGCAGCTTCCACTTTCACACGTTCTTTAGCTTCGATAGCTTGATGCAATCCGTCAGAGTAACGACGACCTTCCATGATACGTCCGGTCTGTTCGTCTACAATCTTCACCTGTCCGTCGATTACTACGTATTCGTCGTCTTTTTCGAACATGGTGTAGGCTTTCAGTAACTGATTGATTGTATGTACGCGTTCTGATTTGATAGCGTAGTTAGTCAGTAACTCATCCTTCTTTTGTAGTTTCTGTTCTTCTGTCAGTCCCGGCACATTTTCCAATTCAGAAAGCTGTGCTGCGATATCAGGAAGTACGAATAAAGTCGGATCTTCTGAATTACCGGTAATTAAATCTACACCCTTATCAGTCAAATCTACGCTGTTCAGCTTTTCTTCAATAACAAAATACAACGGGTCAGTAACCTCGTGCATACGTTTGTTATTTTGCTCCATGTAGATTTCTTCTGTCTTCAACATTCCGGCTTTGACTCCCTGTTCACTGAGGTACTTAATCAATGCCTTGTTTTTCGGCAAACATTTGTGGCTACGGTATAATGCAAGGAATCCCTCTTCGACCTCTTTTTTATCATTCGACGCAATCAGTCTCTTCGCTTCAGACAGATATTTGGTTGCCAATACCTTTTGTGCTTCAACAAGACGTTCCACTAGTGGACGAAGTTGTTCGAACAATTGGTCGTCGCCTTTAGGAACCGGACCAGAAATAATCAACGGAGTACGGGCATCATCAATTAATACGGAGTCCACCTCATCGACGATAGCATAGTTGTGCTGACGTTGTACAAGGTCTTTCGGGCTGATCGCCATATTGTCACGCAAGTAGTCGAAACCGAATTCGTTGTTAGTACCAAATGTGATATCAGCCAGATAAGCCTGACGACGAGCATCAGAGTTCGGCTGGTGACGGTCGATACAATCTACGCTTAATCCATGGAACATATAAAGCGGTCCCATCCATTCGGAGTCACGTTTTGCCAGATAGTCATTCACAGTTACCACGTGTACACCGTTTCCGGTCAATTCATTCAAGAATACAGGGAGGGTAGCCACAAGGGTTTTACCTTCACCGGTTGCCATTTCCGCAATTTTACCTTTGTGCAGAACCACACCACCGAATAACTGTACATCATAATGAACCATGTTCCACAATGTATCGTTACCACCGGCCATCCAGTGATTCTGGTAAATAGCCTTATCACCTTCGATGCGTACAAAATCTTTTGATGCAGCCAGTTCGCGGTCGAAATCGGTAGCAGTAACTACGATTTCAGGATTTTCAGAGAAACGTTTGGCTGTTGCTTTTACGATAGAGAAAGCCACCGGCAACACTTCATCCAGTGCCTTTTCGTATTTCTCCAGAATTTCTTTATCTATCTTGTCAATTTGAGCGAAAACTTCTTCGCGGTCTTCCAGTTCTATGCTTTCGATACTTGCTTTCAATTCTTCTACTTTCGCACGTTCAGCGCTAGCCGAGTCATAGATATATTGCTTGAGCTCTAGCGTTTTGGCACGTAGAGCGTCATTGTCAAGTGCTTCAACCTCAGGGTAAGCAGCTTTGATCTTCTCTACCCAGGGTTTGATTTCTTTCATGTCTCGAGTGGATTTATTTCCAAAAATCGAGCTTAAAATTTCATTAAATCCCATTTGTATTATTATGTTTATTATTTATCGTACTGAAATAACGTGCGCAAAGTTACATTAAAATGCTGATTTATTTATACTTTACGCCTTGTTTTTGCGGGGAAACTTTTACCGGATGTCGGTAATAGGAGCTACTGTACAGGCATTCGGTGCCCGTATGCGCATGAAATTAGCCAGAGTTGGCGCAATATGGTCTATTGTTACAGGTGTCTGTATGATAGCTGGTTTCACCGAATGACCGATGAAAATCAGCGGAGAAGGAATGTACGAATGACGTACGACCTTACTAGAATTGGTATCTTCATTGACAATGGTCCATCCCGGAAGGACGTCAATTGTCAGATCTCCCGAGCGTTGACGGTGAAAACCATTACGTATCTTATAAATTTCTGGAGTCCATGCTCCCAGCAGGAGTCTGTGGGCAGAATAAGCTTCATTCACTCCACTGAACTGCATCAGGAATTCTGCAGACTTTTCTTGTACTTCTATTAGGTTCAGTTGCTTTTGTTCCAGTAGTTTGTGATTCAGGTAAATCTGTTGATCGTAATAAGCTTCTACATATTTTCCTTCGCCGTATGTAGCCATCAGGAACATATTTAGCAGAGCGGCGCAACGATTTAGGTGAAACTCTCCGGTAGGAATCTTATACAATCCCGAATCCGTTGATTCACTGTCTGTATATCCGGTAGAAGTGATGAAAATCAATACGTTTTGTAAACCTACTTTTTTATCCAGAATGTCCAATAGGCTGGCGATACTACGGTCCAGGCGCACATAAGTGTCCTGCATCTCCATGGCACATTCTTGTACGGACTTATGCGAATAGTTGCCTGCGTAATATGTCAGTGACAGTAAGTCAGTAATGTCATCCGTACCGAGAAGTGCTTTGGTCACGACTTCCTCTGCCAGCATATTTACTTCATCATTTACAAAAGGACTTGTGATAAATCTTCTAAATTTGTTTTGACGGTCGTCGTCAAATTTATATTTGAATGCTTCATCCCGCCAATCTGGCAGGAATGTGTACATCATTTTAGGATAAACCGGTTCCCAGGTAATACCGGAGATGCGGAAATCAATAGCTTGGCGATCGTTATATTGGCTTGCCCACCATGGGAATTCTCCGTAATATGTGGTTCCACTCCATTTTCCGGTATTCGGGTTGAGCCAAAAAGCTCCGTTAGCGGCATGTCCACCGGAGAATATGGCTGCGTCACAGGTAGGAGCAATAGCATAGACTTGTCCCTTACCTTGAGTGGCTATTTTTAGTTCGTCGGAAATGGTGGAAGTCAAAAGCTTTGTCGGAGCACAAGTCATGTCTCCGTAATATCCCATATATGCAGTATCATCCGTGCTATTTATCAGTCGCAAAGTGGAAACATCCATCCATTGGCTGGAAATAATTCCATTGACAGAAGGCGTTGTACCGGTATATATAGCGGCAATTGCAGAAGCACGGTCTACGTTATTAAAAGTATATTGAGCGTTGCAGAACACTCTTCCCTCTTTCCAGATTCGCTTGAATCCTCTGTCTCCGTAAAGTGAGGAAAAAGCTTCCAGATAGTCCGTACGTAATTGATCAATAGTCAGTCCTACCACTAACTTGGGGGAAGTGGGGAGAGACTGAGCCTGTAGCCCTGTGAATGTGAGTACGGTGATAAGAGAAGTTAGTAGTCCTTTCATTATTTCTTTTTATAATTCAAAATCATGTTGCTCGCTGAACGTATCAGCAAACTGAGTGCCAAAGGTACGACAGCAAAGTCAATTCTTTGCGGAATGAGTGGAAAAAGCACTATAAATAATGTTAAAACAATGGCATTGAAGGTCATATACCAACATTTTTTCCTTTTCCGGATACAATATATAATGTAGGGAAGGAGCAAAAGTTGTCCCGGATGAAATACAAACAGCAGATAGTTTGAACTGACAGCCGGATGTTCTGAAAATATAGCAAGGAAGGCAAGTATGCATCCTGCAAGACCGGCGATACCGAACAAGACAAGATCAAATCCCCAGAGTCCTTTTTTCTTGCGGATACCGTAGATGGTAACGGCAGCGGTTACTATAAATACGAGCAACGTGCATTGCAGAGGGGTAGGGAACCAACTGTTTTCGTTCCCATCAGGCGTCACATCGACAATCGTTTCTGTGGATGTAACGAGTGGACGCTGTTGTCCGTCATGATCTATCTTTGCATTAGCGAAGAAATTCATCAGATAGAACGGAGAAAACATCATCTGTCGCTGGGTGATCGGGCGATCGGCTTCGCTGCCAATACAGAGGTCTATACCGAAACGTGACCATGGATAACCTTTGCAATACTGGTGGACAATATCCCGAAAAGAACGGGAACCATCCTGAGGGTCTTCGGGATAAATAACTTTGCCTGTGATACATTCTTCTATTTTATCACGTGGACGGGTAGCGCAATTATCATAGAAAAAATTATAGCGATAGATGCGGTTT
>QWCN01005509.1_pt1 | contig 12422 bp, 12 predicted proteins | sample 1972711 | NCBI WGS metagenome assembly QWCN01 (sample SAMN09866707, study PRJNA288562) | Human gut metagenome isolate term1_stool, whole genome shotgun sequencing... | isolation source: gut | host: Homo sapiens | place: USA: California | reverse complement strand
TGAAAGATAAGTTTGCTATAAGATAGGGAAAATTTGTTTAAAGTACAATGTCTATTCTTATTTGCACAGTTGTATAAAACCATAAGAGAAGCTATGGAGATACTCTCGAGAAACTACCTCTTTTTCGTTGATTACTCGAAGATTATTCAGAGCTTATTCATACGAGCATGGATAAGCAACGTTTGACCTTCGAATGAGCTCTGAATGAGGGGGATTATTTGGTATTTATCTGTACTTTATTTGGGGTATATTTGTGTATGAATTCCGCAAAAATAAAACTTCCTCTAGAATTTCCAGAGGAAGGTAAAAGTTTAAAGGGTAGGTTTATTCCTCTTGGGAACGTAAGGTCACATTCTTTAATGCATGCATATCAAATTTATGATAATTAATCCGTAAAACAAAATTATGACGTAAATATTTCTATATTGTGACATATGTAATTTTTAAAGTTTGTTACTTGTGGGAGATATTAATATTTCAGTTTTCATGAATATTGCTTGTACAATAATAGTTAAACTATAGATATGTTGTTTTATTATTACTGTATGTATTACGAGCAACTAATATTTATACGACGATATAAAAGGCATATAAAAAATAGTTTCACCTTGTTATTTAGCTTTGGTAGTTTATATAGGTTATAAATAATTTTCGTGGTGGATTAGAGATGTGCTATTTTTCAATGCACCATATTGTGTAATGGGGATGATTCGTTGGAAAAAGTGTAACGAATTTGATTTATTCGCTTGAAAAAGTGTAAAACTCTAAAGTACCAATCCAAATCAGTGGTAGTCAATATCTTTTGATCTTGTGATTCTTCATCTGCAATACATAATTAAATAGATAAAAAGTAATATCTTTGTGTATTATATGATGAGTTGGCTATGGCAAAGAATACAATGGGAACTAAGTTGCCCCGAAAATTGGAACTGAAGATGTCGGTTGTGGGAGAGCAGATTAAACTGGCTCGCTTGCGTAGGAATCTGAGTGTGGCTCTCTCTGAATGAGTATCAAAGTCTGCTAGTTTCATTAACTTCCAACAAAGCAGAGCTGGGTATTTTGCTTGATGCTTGCGAAGATTATATGCTTAATCGGAAAATAGCAGAAAAGATTATTTCAGAAGTGATTAAAGCCGTAAAAGGATGGCGAGAATTAGCAACACGACTGGGGGGTTCCAAGAGAGAGATAGATATGTTTGCCGGAGTGTTGGATGGTCTGTGTACGGTATGAAGCAAAAATCATAATGTATGATGATGGTAAATATTTAATTGGAGGATATGAAACAGCATTATATTCCAAGATGTTATTTGAAGAGATTTTCGGATAATGATAAATGTATTTATGCGTATGATAAACAACATTCTAAAAAGTATCAAGCCTCTTTAATGTCTGTTTGTGTTGAAGATGATATGTATTCTATTTCGAATGATTATCTAGAAAAGAATAAAGTAGAGAATGGAGGAAAAATAAATAGGTTATCCATAGAAAAGGATCATTTTGCAACAATGGTTGAACCAATGTTCTCTCAATTGTTGAAAACAATAGATGAAATAAAAAATGAATGGATTTCGAATAAAGAATATTACAGACTTAATTTTTATGAGAAAAGAGAAATCGCATTACATATTGTTACGCAGTATTTTAGATTGCCACAATTACAAGAGGCTACAGTTGATGATTATCTTAGAATGGAAAAAGCGAGCATTGATATGGTAAAGCATATCATGTCTATTCAGACAGGAAATGAAGCTTTTAATAATTTGCAAATAGGTGTTGAATGTGAAAAACCAGTTCTTCATGCAAATCTTACATATCTGAATGATGAGGTGTTGATGGATTTTGCCGATGCTATTGCAAACAATTATTGGGTGTTTTGGGTGAGTTTGGGACAAGATTTCTATACCTCAGACTTTCCGTTGGTAGTTGAACCCCATGTAGATAATGTGCGACCAACATATATGGGCTTGTCACAATATGGAAGCGAGTTGACTTATCCGTTGTCTCCAAGTATTGTTCTATCGGTTTTTGATAGGCATTATTTTTATAATAAAGCATCGTTAGATTGTAGCTTTATTATTGCTAATGCAAAAGAAGTGAGGCGTCAGAATATGCTTAGGTACTTTTATGCAACCCAGCATGTCTTTAGTTATAAGAAAGATTTTAGCTTGATAGATTTTATTTATGAGGCAGAAAAGAAAAAACATATTTTTATGGCTCCAAATTTAAAGTCTGAAATTGTAAGTGGTTTAGGGCGATATTGATGTCTATTTATATACTCTCCTTAATGAGATTTAGAACATTGGAAATAGCCTACAATAGGCTCTACCATGATAATGTCAATTATAGGATATATGTTTAGGAATGAGCATCTTATGAAAGGATTTGATTCGAGAAAATATGTAAGATATGAGATAATATTATGTTGACAAAACATTATGTTTGCAGTGCATAATAGTGTTGTGGTAGTATGATGTTGTATCAGTTGCAGTAATGCTATTTTAACCAAGTGGTTGGGATGGTCGTAGCTATAAGTTATTCAATTTCTTCTTTTAATGTATGTTTAAGTCTATGTGTTTTTATAATAAACGATTGATTATAATATGTTTATGTGTTACATGCAGATGTGAATAAATTGCATGTATTTGACAGAATGCAAGATTAACAACTATCCAAATTTTTCGGATAGTTCAAAACATAAATCTCTGTCGAGTCTATAAATGTAAGTAGATAATGTGAAGATGTTGGAGTGTTATTAAAAAGTCAAATGTCAGTTGGTGGTAGTAAAGAAATTTGTTTTATAAAATCGGAATCTTTGTTGTACTATATTGCAGGAAGTCTGATAGAATGAATTGAAATATTTTTAGTTATTGGCTATAATATGAATCAAAATACAGAATATGAGAAATATACTCAAGAAATATATCAGCAGCTATTGAATACTGATTTTGGGAATGTTAAAACCGTAGAAGTTTTGCATAATGTGAAACTTAGAGGGCGGTCTGGTCAAGAACACCAAATAGACGTATATTGGGAATATGAAATCGCTGGATTCAGGTGTAAAGTTGCTATCGAATGTAAAAATTATAAACAACTAATCCGATGCAGCATATTTACATCACTGATTATCAGCGACCATTCATTTTAATCGGTGCAACCTCTGTTTTGACAAATACACAGAATGTAGGGACAATTGTAAACCGTTGTATTTCACTGCTTTGCATATACGTGTTGTACCGCCTCTTTTCAGCCCTTTTGTGGAATGTCCGCTATCAGATACAAGGTATTGAATGATAGGACATTTCTGTATGGATGTTACAGAACGCTTGTTGAATACAAGGGTAGTGGTTTTCTTGGAAATTCTGTGGTTTATTGTGGAATTTTTGCCCTACGATGATTTGAAATGTTTGATTCGCTTGAAAAAGTGTAGAACCATATACGTTGTACTTGTTTTAGCCTTAATATTAACGCCTCAATCCTACTTGAATTATACCCTGTATGATATAATTGCAGTGGCGAAATAATAAATTATACCCATACTGATATAATATCGAATATTTGTGCTAACTTTGTACCCGAAAAGGTATAATACTGAATGTTTATGAATAATCTTTCTACTACGGTCAAAATGTTGCGAAAGCAATATAATCTGACACAAGAGGAACTCTCCTTGAAGGCGGGAGTAGGATTGCGCTTTGTGCGAGACCTCGAACAAGGAAAGGAAACGTTGCGCCTCGATAAGGTGAATCAGCTCCTTGAGTTTTTCAATTATGAAATGGTTGCCACTCAGAAAAATAATAATCAATGAGACAAGCCCATATATTTTACAAAGACCACTTGGCTGGTATTCTGACAGAAAACGATGCCGGGTATGAATTCTGCTATTTACCGGAATATCTCTCTCTTGAAAAGGCAAAGGCTGTTAGCATGACATTGCCTTTACAAGACGAAGCATATACAAGTCCTGTGCTGTTTCCATTTTTCGATGGTTTGATTCCTGAAGGATGGTTGTTGGATGTTGCATTGCGAAATACAGACATCAGTATTCTTGACCGGATGTCGTTGTTGCTGGCATGCTGCAAGGATTGTATCGGAGCAGTAAGCGTCATTCCTTTGGTAGAAAAGGAGGGAAGCCATGTGTAATTGCTTATATTGTTATCGTCCGCTCTTAAAAGGGGAAAAGGATATGCACACGGCTTGCATAAAGAAGTTCTTCGGAACGGCAACATTGCCAGTTCTTGATTATACAACAGAACAACTTGACCAGCTTGCTCTGCAAATCATTCAAGACCAAACCTCTTTGACCGGTGTTCAGCCGAAATTATCCTTGCATTTGAATGAGCATGAGGGCAGTAAACGATTGACTATTGTCGGACTATGGGGCGGTTATATTTGTAAGCCACAGACCTCGCAATATGAAATGATGCCTGAGGTCGAGGATTTAACCATGCACCTTGCAGAGGTGGCACGTATTGAGGTAGTTCCTCATACGCTGATGCGGATGGCAGATGATACGCTATGCTATCTTACCCGTCGGATTGACAGGACTGCTGCCGGAGAGAAGATTGCGATGGAAGATATGTGCCAACTGACCGAAAGGCAAACAGAGCATAAATACAAAAGTAGTTATGAACGTATCGGCAAGGCTGTTTTGAAATACTCGTCTTTACCTAAAATGGATGTTACCAATTTCTTCGAGTTGGTGCTTTTCTCTTGGTTGACAGGGAATAACGATATGCACTTGAAAAACTTCTCTTTGTATGAGGTGGCGGATATAATACGTTTGACCCCTGCTTACGATTTGCTAAATGCGGCTATCATCAATCCAAAAGATGATGAAGAGTTGGCATTAACCTTGAATGGTCGGAAGAAAAAGCTTCAAAGAGAGGATTTTACTAGGTCAGCAGTCACGCTGGGTATAGAGAATGTGATTGTAGAACGACTGATAAATAAGTATATCAAACTATTGCCCAAGTTTGAGACTGTCATTCAAAACTCTTTCCTAAGTGCTGAATTAAAGGAAAAGTATGGTGAATTGTTGAAGGAACGGCTTGCGAGGCTTGCACAAAGACTATAAAACGGTAAAAATACGCAATGCTATGGATATTTCCTTGTAGCTTTTATGATACATTGGGGTATTTCAGTTATTCGAAAAATTCGAATAACTGAAATACGATTATGAAATAGGTGTTACTTCAAACACAACGACTTGTAATAAACTTCCACGCTAGCTCTATCTGCTCAGATAACTCTTAACATCGTCAAAAAACTCTGAGTCAAGTTTGTGATTGTTATTGTAGAAGAATCTAACTGAAATATCTGATTCTATCAGTTTTGAGTTGACAGAATTTAGATAATGTTTAAGTTTACCAAGTTCTTTGCTTCAGTAAGAAATAATCTATTCTGTCATTTGCCAAATCGAGCAAGTCAGCCAAACGTATGAGTATCATCATATACTTCAAGCTGACTAATTCCTCCTTCGCTGAAGATTTCATTTCATATACATCAGTTGTATCCCATCCATGACTATCGGATATTATAGCTATTGTTTCAGCTTCAAGTTCAGAGAGGAAAGATAACATATTCTCTTGCCAATGACGGATAAACATTGCGCTTTCATTTGCGTGAGGTGCACGCACGCGATTTTCAAAGAAATCAAAAATATCTTGAAATGCTTCAATCAAAGACAATCCCATTTCTTTTCTAATCCGATGAATCTCGTCCATTGCGAATTTGTCTGATTTGTAAATATAGTCAATTCTCTCATTAAATGTCATCATACGTTTGAGCCACTTGCTGATTAATTGCTCAGACTTAGTATTAGAATCGTTAAATGAGGCTATATTCGGATGAATAACCATGCTTATATCATGTAAATAACATGCATTAAAGAGCAAGAAGGAATGACCTCGTCATCTTTGATGACTTCGGACTGCAGCCGCTTGACAACAACTCCCGTCTGGCGCTGCTCCAGATCCTTGAAGACTGCTATCAAAGAAAATCCGTAATCGTAACATCACAACTTCCGGTATCTAAATGGTATGACTACATCAATGAGCCGACCTTGGCTGATGCAATTATGGACTGCCTCACCGCTAATGTGGTTCGGGTTGAGTTAAAAGGTGACTCGATGAGAAGAAATAACTTTGCCGAACCGAAAACGACCATATCTGAAGTGGTACATTTGAAAATACTCTAGGAGGTACATTAATGTGATATAGTCAATTTCTTACTTGTATCTTCCCAAATGGGGCATGAAAGCATTGTCATGTCATCGGCGATAGTACCATTGAAAACATCATTTATAAATCCTTTCTTGCTAGCATGGTATACGATCATAGTTCCGTGTATTTTTTTGCATTTCCTTTAGATTTGTCAACGGGATATTTTTCTGCATTTTTGGCCAACTTGGAGAGAATAATATCTTTTATATCTAGTTGATATTTATCGGCAATAAGGAAAGCGTAGTTCATAATATCTGCTAGTTCTTCCTTTACTTTCTCAATACAGACATCTTCGGGTTTTTTCCATAAAAACGCTTCGTTTAATTCTGCAGCTTCTATAGACAATGCTAAAGCAAGATCTTTTCCATTGTGAAACTGATCCCAGTCTCTGTCTCGAGTAAATTGTACGATTTGTTCAATTATTTCTTGTATGTCGGATATATATTCTTTGGACATTGTATTTAATTATTTATAGCACAAAGTTATATTTTAAATTTATTGAAAGAAATGGGAATAATTTTCTATTACATCTATTTTTGTCCTTCAAAAGGAAGGGTAGAATAGTATATTAATATTCTCATTTTCTTTCAAAACACTATTTTTATCCCCAAAGATAACGATTTTTTCGAAATCGGAATAGATAATAAGCGACATGGAAATATTCGAATGGCTTGTATACATAAAACCTTCGGGAAGAAATTTATTGTTCAGAATATTTTGGTGTAATAAACATGGTAACAAAAATGGAGATCTAAATTATTGTTGTTTAATAAATTGATTGATATCATGTTTTTGTCTAATTCTATCTTTTTTGAAATGTAAAATTAAGAAAATGATTTTTTTATTTATTTAAAAGTTGTTGATATTAAGTTTTTCTCCTATTTTTGAACTAGCTAATTGTAGCTAAATTTTATTCAAAATTCATTTCTTAGCAAGGAAAATATGGCAAGCTGTTAAGAGAACGGGTTGGTAAGTTTGCCTCTAAATACTAATATAGAATACTGATTATGGATACATTAAGTCTCACGAAAGTAACATTATTGTTCATCTTAACTTTAATAGGAAGAGATGATGGACAAAAGAAACAAATTTTGGAGACGTCAACAAATGGCACGTGTGTTTAAGGTTCGTATGATTTTTTATGCCTCTTGTGGGAATCGCGTTATTCACGATGATGGTAGCGTTGATAATCATCTACATTGGTTTGAGTTGGCAAAAGAAAAATGGGCAAAAGTTTATAAAACTACAGGTGTTCCATGTAGTTGTTGGATGTGTAGAGGGGAGGAGTACGATCGTAGGGAATATAAGAAAGAGATGTTGCGTATTATTGAAGAATCATTAGATTAACTTTTTCTGTTTATAGATTATGATTTAGGGAAAGTTAAGTCCGTGTAAATGGATACTCCCTTGATCGGTAGCTAAATTCTTTGTAATGGTAAGTAAAATTCTTTTCACTTTGCTTTAAATCAATGCCATTTAATAAAAACTTAGCGTTTTGAGTTATTCGAATTTTTCGAATAACTTAAAATTTCACATTACTTTCTTTTGCCATATACCATATATCGATTTTATTTCCTCTATTATACTCACGAGCAAAATAAAATGAATAATTTTGTATTTGACGCAATCTATAATTGAATTCAATATGGCAAATTTGAATTTTGGTTTTAATATACATACTTTTTCATTCGATTCAGCGGGCTTACAACAGGCTTCTGAAGTTAAAAATGCAACGAATTGGCCGGTGGTTTATCTTATCAATAATGCAAATGTATTATATGTTGGAGAAACTACCAGCTTCGAACGTCGTTTTTCCCAGCATCTTCAGAGTAAAGAGAAAAAAGAACATAAATTCACAAAGATTTCATTTATAAATGATGGTGAGGAAAACAAGTCTGTGATTCTTGACTATGAAGCAATGCTCATCAGGCTTTTCGCTGCTGATGGTCACTATACATTGACAAACGCAAACAATGGCCAATCTCAATCACATAATTATCACAGAAGAAATGTTTATAGGGCAAAAATCCCTTATCTTTGGAGTGAACTGCCAAGCCATGGATTTAAGCTAAAAACATACGAAGAAGTAGTAAATAGCAATTTATATAAGTTTTCTCCGTATACACAATTAACTCAGGAGCAAAAAGAAGTAATGAAGCAAACATTGCGTGCTTTTATTGATACGTTAAAAGAAGGTAAAGCTGGTACGACTGTAATTAATGGGGGAGCAGGTACGGGTAAATCATTAGTTGGCATTAAGTTGATTCATATTCTTACTAATTTGAATGATTATTCTTCACATGATTCTTTTAGTGATTATGATGAAGAGTGGGAGTTATTATGTAATGAACTTATAGCTTTTCAGAAGAATATTGGAAGGGAGATTCGTGTAGCTTATGTTGCTCCAATGCAGTCATTCAAGCATGATCTGCAGAAAGTATTTAAGCAGACTGCGGGATTGAAGACAGATATGCTTAAAAATACAAGTGACATATCAGATAATATGACAGGCTATTATGATCTGGTTATAGTTGATGAAGCACATAGGTTAAAACATAAAAAGAATATGGGCATGACCATCGGTCAATTTTATAAAAATTGCAAACGGCATGGTCTTGATAAAAATACTGCTAATCAGCTTGATCTTATTATGGCAATGTCAAAATATCGTGTGCTGTTTTATGATCAGAGACAGTCTGTAAAACCTGCAGATTTAACACATGATGAATTTGAAGCATCTATTAATAAAGAAGGTCTGACGTCACCACAATGGTTATATCTTAAATCTCAGTTGAGATGCCAGGGTGGTGATGATTTCATTGACTATATCAACGATATTTTTGATTGCAAAAATCCCGAAAAACACAAGATAGAGAATTATGATTTCCGTATCTTTAATGATATAGACGATATGGTATGTGCTATTAAAGAACATAATAGCAGAATGGGATTATGTCGTACAGTTGCGGGATATGCCTGGGAATGGAAGACAAAAAAGCATATCAGTAAAAATATTACTGCGAGACAGTTATTAAATCAGAATCTATATGATATTGATATCTGTGGTCATAAATATGTATGGAATACTGTAGATAAAGGTTGGGTATTATCTAAAAACTCTATTGATGAAATAGGATGTATTCATACAGTACAAGGCTACGATTTGAATTATGTCGGTTTGATTTTGGGACCAGATATCGATTATGATTTTGTGAATAACAAGATTGTAATAAACAAAAAGAACTTCTATGATAGTTTTGGAACTAATATGCCTGAAGACGAGCTAGAACCATTTATAATCAATGCTTATAAGACAATGATGGTTCGTGGAATCCAGGGATGTTATGTGTATGCTTGTAATAAAAATCTCCAGAAATATCTGTCAAAATTTATTGATACTTATGTCAAGGAATTTGATGATAGTATTGGATCTCCGGATAAGACAGGAATAGTTGATGTCGTAAATAATAGAGATAAGTTTACAACTCATTTGCCATTTTTTCCAACGCTTAAAGCTGCATGTCATGATTTGTCGGAAATAGGATTATATGAGGAAATTATGCAATGGATAGATGTTTCTGATGACATGTCACGTCTGGATGAATCTATGTTTGTCGTAAGAGCTATGGGCAATAGCATGATGCCGATAATAAATGATGGAGACTATTGTGTATTTACACGCTATTCAGGAGGTAGTAGAAATGGAGAAATCGTACTCGTAGAAGGTTATAATATAAAAGATTATGATAGTGATAATATCGCCTGCACCATCAAGAAATATCATAGTGAGAAACGTGCTACCGAAGAAGGTTGGGAACATACTTCTATTGAATTGATTCCACTTAACCAAGACTTCGAACCTTTCAAGTTAGATCCTGATGATAAATCATTTAAGGTCTTGGGAATATTGAAAAAGGTGATAAGGAAGTAATATAAAATGAACTGGTTGGGATAACTAACTAGTTCATTAAATGGGTAATGTTACAACAATTTTGGTAACATTACTTTTTATAATCACTTTAACTTATCACTAACCATTTGGGCAAGTACACTAAGAAATTCTGTAAATATTATGCTTTTAGTGTATAATCTCTAAAATTTCATTTTCTCTATTTGCCCAATGTTTAATCGGTTGATGTAATCCACTTCATGTTTTACTATATTTGGATTGGCATATGCTAAAAGAGATGCTTTATCTATAGCGCCCAATTTATTAGATCAATAGTGTGTCAGACTACTTACCGATGCAGCATATTATGCTATTTGATTATCAATAGTTTATGGTTTGAAAGATAGACACCTCAAAAATTTACTTGTTTTTTTCGTCAAAAATCGAAGATTTAACGTTTTTAACCTTAGTTAGTCTTCAAACGAAGGGAAAAAGAGAAAAATAGCCCTCGTTTGCTCCGAAATCTCTGCTTTGCAAATATAAGGTATATCGGTGATTATTTCGCCGATTGTGGCTGCAACATCAGACATAGATTCACGATTTGCTGATTGCTTTTTGTGTCTGGATAAGGGGCGGATTTTGTCAGCTTTGTGAATTAGACTTCTGTTGCAACCAAAAGAAAAAGTCGGCAAGTATAGTTCTGCGAAGTTATCTCTTCTTCTCCCTCTGTTAGCTTTACTTTAATGCACGTATATATGAATACGGGAATAAAGTAAAGTTGTTTTTCATTTGAATAGCCAAACTAATCTTGAATATATGTTGTGTGGAGGAATTGTATGTGTTTACGTAACAAATAACATATTGTTTGTTGTGTGGATATATTGGCACTTATAGACAATATAATAGTGTTTACATTTTTCCAAAGCAAAATTATCTTGTTTTACACACTTTCCCCAAGATGGTTGTCGGAAGCTGCTGCAACTTTTATAAATAAACATAGGATTCGTTTGGAAAAGTGTTGTGTGATGTGGTGGATTCGTTGGAAAAAGTGTAACGAATCTGATTTATTTGCTTGAAAAAGTGTATAACCATATTATTGTACTTGGTCAAGCGTTTCTTCTAATCTTGCGATTTTTATTGCAAGATATTATTATAGATAGAAAGCACTATCTTTGCATATTATATGATAGGTTGATTATGACAAGGAATACAATGGGGACTAAGCTGCCCCGAAAATTGGTGTAGAAGATGTCGATTGTGGGAGAGCAGATCAAACTGGCTCGTTTGCGCAGAAATCTGAATGTGGCTCAGATTGCGGAATGCGCTACTTGCTCTCCGTTGACCGTGTCCCGAATAGAGAAAGGTGCATCAACAGTAGCAATTGGAATCTACTTGCGTGTGCTGTATGCTTTACAGCTTGACGATGATATTCTGGGGCTGGCAAAAGAAGACAAGTTGGGAAAAGCTTTGCAAGATTTGAGTTTGAAAACAAGGAAAAGAGCCTCGAAAAAAGGATAAAACTCATGTTTTCCTACACATAAGTCGAGAATGGCTCTATTAGGATAAAAAACACAGCTTGAAATTTTGTGTTATGCTACAAAAACATTATGTTTGCAACGCATAATGAATAAGATGTATGAAATTTGTTGATAGAATAGATGAAGCTGTACGATTGAAGGATGCTCTTACAAGAGAGAAGTCCTCGTTAGTCGTGATGTACGGTCGCAGACGGTTGGGTAAGTCAACGCTTATCAAAAGGGTATTGTCGGACAATGATGTTTATTTTCTTGCCGACCGTTTGCTTCACGGGGAAAGCTTCACGGTATACAAAAACGCGATCAGATTGCCGATACCGCAGCGGCGGCGAACAAGCCGGCAAACACAAATAGCAACAAGATGACGCCCAGCAAAGAGATGATCAGTCCCGCAATAGCCAGTCCTTTCGGAGTCCGGAACACACCGACGCAGGAAAAAATCAGGCCCAATACCCACAAGATCCAGCCGACTACCGGAACCCAACCGAGAAACAGGGCCAGCAGGGCTAATACGAACCCGGCCGTCCCCATTCCGTTCGACTTGGGAACAGGCTGATTGACAATAATGGTCGGATTACCCGAAGTTGTCGGTTCGTTGTTGGGTTGAATGACTTCCATAATCAGAAAATTTAAGTAGGACAATACCCAAAACAGCAAGCAACCGTATCGCTTGCATCACAATAAGCGGGTGACTTTCCCGTAATATAAGGACTAAAATAAACATATCGGCTGAAAAATCCAACACATCGGGTCTGTTTCTTGCGAAAATAGAACATG
>QWCN01005507.1_pt1 | contig 12426 bp, 10 predicted proteins | sample 1972711 | NCBI WGS metagenome assembly QWCN01 (sample SAMN09866707, study PRJNA288562) | Human gut metagenome isolate term1_stool, whole genome shotgun sequencing... | isolation source: gut | host: Homo sapiens | place: USA: California | reverse complement strand
GTCCCAGGAACGGAAGACTGCTTTGATTGCACCCATCAGCTGTTCCTTCGGATCATCCGGGAAGTCAGCACCAATCTTCTCTTTATATTCAGCTTTGAACTGATTAGCCAGTTCTTTCAGATCGTCAGCATCAAGCTCAACATCAAGCTTCACACCTTTTTTCTCTTTCATCTCATCAATGAGCTTTTCAAAATACTTTTTGCCCACTTCCATAACGACATCAGAATACATCTGGATAAATCTACGATAGCAGTCCCATGCCCAACGAGCATTGCCGGATTTCTGCGCCAGAACATCTACAACAGTCTCATTAAGACCAAGATTTAAGATAGTGTCCATCATGCCCGGCATGGATGCTCTTGCACCAGAACGTACAGACACCAGAAGAGGATTTTCGGTATCCCCGAATTTCTTGCCGGTAATCTCCTCCATTTTTACAATATATTCGTTAATCTGCCCCTGGATCTCTTCGTTGATCTCACGACCATCCTCATAATACTGTGTACACGCCTCCGTCGTAATCGTGAATCCTTGCGGAACCGGAAGTCCGATATTCGTCATCTCCGCCAGATTGGCACCTTTGCCTCCCAGCAGATTACGCATACCAGCGTCTCCCTCTGTGAAAAGATAAACCCACTTTGCCATTACATGCCCTCCTAATAATATAAAAAATATAAATCAAAAATGCGCATCGTGTAGCTGCCAGGCCTACTATGCGCACATATTTATTGTAACACATATAAATGTTTTGTCAACCGACATTTGTGCAGTTTACACAATATTGTTACTTTACCACGCTAAACTTTTGACATTTTATTAACAGATGTTCCATTTATAGGATGGTACTATGTCAAAAAAATCCTGCCGTCTTTCGACGACAGGATTTTACTGTTTTTTTACTATTATACTTATTTACCCTGCTCAAGAGCCAGAGTTCTGGTTGTGATATCGCATACCTCGGTCGGTCCGTAGTACTGGATTGCTCCCGGGAATACATAAGAGGTCTCAACAGCCCACTCATCTCTGTGTGCTTCAAAATATTTGAATGGCTTACCATCAAGCTCAACAAGTGCTTTCTTGATAACCGGCTTGTCCTCGCCATGTCTTCTCTCGATATTCATCATCTTGGTGATCGGCATACCGCCTGCAACCCACTCTTCTGCCGGTCTGGACAGGTTGGAAACCTTGGAAAGGTATCCATTGTATCCGTACTGGATCAGCATGAATGCGTTGTATCCAAGAGAGTAGCAGTAGTCAGCATCAAAGTTGGACGGGAATGCGCATCTTCCTTCATATCCGAAGAAATGAGTCTGGGTTGCGTATTTTCCAGTGTAGGTTCCTGCTGCTTTTCTTGCTTTCAGTTTGTCGCCTACCAGTGCTGCAAACAGTTTCTCGGACTCGATCAGAGATACCTGTACGTTTCCGTGCGGATCTCTCTCAAGGAACAGCTGCTGCTGAATAGCCTGCGGAAGGATTGCAAATACTTCCATAGCCTCTTTGGAAAGGCCTTTCTCGATGAATGCATATTTCTCAGCCCAGCTCTCCAGAGCGTTGAATGCATCTGCTTTGCTTCCTGCAAGAAGCTCATTGATCTCGCTGATCAGTGCAGAGAACTCCGGAACAAACTCAACAACACCCTCCGGGATTACAACAACACCAAAGTTGTTGCCATCTGCAGCTCTCTTCTCTACAGCATCTGCGATATAATCTGCGATCTCAGACAGAGACTGTTTCTTAGCCTTTACTTCCTCAGAGATCAGGCAGATGTTCGGCTGGCACTCCAGTGCACACTCAAGTGCTACGTGAGAAGCACTACGTCCCATAACTTTGATGAAATGCCAGTACTTCTTAGCAGAGTTACAGTCTCTCTCGATATTTCCGATAAGCTCGCTGTAAGTCTTGGTTGCAGTATCAAAACCAAAGGAAATCTCGATATCCTCATTCTTAAGGTCTCCGTCGATGGTCTTCGGGCATCCGATTACCTGTACGCCGGTCTTATGTGCTGCCATGTACTCAGCAAGTACACATGCATTGGTGTTGGAATCATCACCACCGATGATAACGATTGCGGTGATACCATGTTTTTTGCAAACCTCAGTAGCGATCTTGAACTGCTCTTCAGTCTCCAGTTTGGTTCTTCCAGAACCGATGATATCGAATCCACCGGTATTTCTGTACTCGTTGATATATGCATCATCAAATACGATGAAATTGTCTTCGATCAGTCCGCTTGGACCACCCTTGAAACCAATCAGGACATTCTCTTTATTGGTTGCCTTCAGTGCATCATACAAACCACTTACAACATTGTGTCCGCCTGGTGCCTGTCCGCCGGAAAGGATAACACCTACTACCTGTTTCTTGGATGCAGAAGTGTTCTGTCCTTTTTCAAAGGTAACCTCCGGCTCGCCATAAGTATTCGGGAACAGCTCAGCGATCTTCTCCTGATCTGCTGCACTTGTGGTCTTCTCGCCTTCTTTAACAGCGATCTCTGCAATACCGTTTCTGAGCATTCCCGGAAGCTTCGGGCTGTACTCATATCTTGCTTTCTGAAGTGGTGAAAGATTCATAATTATACTCCTTTGTTGTATATTTTATAACTATCCAGAGCCATACAGACTATGGCTCTGAACCATTACTTCAACTTATAAATTATCATTTTAACGTATTTTCGTCAACCTCTGAGAACTGATTAGAATGCAAATTTCTCATCAAAATATTTGTCAAGATCAGCAATTGCCACACGCTCCTGCTCCATGGTGTCACGGTCACGAACAGTTACGCATCCATCCGTCTCAGAGTCAAAGTCGTAGGTTACGCAGAACGGAGTTCCGATCTCATCCTGGCGACGATATCTCTTACCGATATTTCCTCTGTCATCGAACTCGCAGTTGTATTTCTTGGACAGCTCGGTAAATACTTTCTCAGCACCCTCGTTGAGCTTCTTGGACAGCGGAAGAACGCCAACTTTAACCGGAGCCAGTGCCGGATGGAAATGAAGAACTGTTCTCATATCCGGTTTTTCTTCAGTTCCGATGTTCTCCTCGTCATAAGCTGCACACAGGAATGCCAGAACCACACGGTCTGCTCCCAGAGACGGCTCGATAACATACGGAATGTATTTCTCTTTGCTCTCATCATCGAAGTAGCTCATATCCTGACCGGATACCGTCTGATGCTGTGTCAGATCATAGTCGGTACGGTCTGCGATTCCCCACAGCTCGCCCCATCCGAACGGGAACAGGAACTCGATATCTGTAGTACCTTTACTATAGAAGCAAAGCTCCTCCGGAGAGTGGTCACGAAGACGCATCTCTTCCTCTTTGATACCAAGAGCCAGAAGCCAGTCACGGCAGAATGCTCTCCAGTACTGGAACCACTCCAGGTCAGTGCCCGGTTTGCAGAAGAACTCAAGCTCCATCTGCTCAAACTCACGGGTACGGAAAGTGAAGTTACCCGGTGTGATCTCATTACGGAAGGATTTTCCGATCTGACCGATACCAAACGGGATCTTCTTTCTGGAAGTTCTCTGTACATTCTTAAAGTTTACGAAAATACCCTGTGCAGTCTCCGGGCGAAGATAAACAGTATTTTTTGCATCCTCGGTAACACCCTGGAAGGTCTTGAACATCAGGTTGAACTGACGGATATCTGTGAAATCTTTCTTACCGCATTTCGGACAGCAGATGTCATGCTCGTCAATGTAGGATTTCATCTCTTCCTGAGACCAGCCATCAACTCCGCCTTCATGCTCAATATGATTCTCATCCATATAATCTTCAATCAGTTTGTCTGCACGAAAACGCTCTTTACAGCTCTTACAGTCCATCAGTGGATCAGAAAAGCCCCCAAGATGTCCGGAAGCAACCCATGTCTGCGGATTCATCAGGATTGCGCAGTCAACACCTACGTTGTACGGATTCTCCTGAACGAATTTTTTCCACCATGCTTTCTTTACATTATTCTTAAGCTCTACTCCAAGATTACCGTAATCCCAGGTGTTTGCAAGTCCACCATAGATCTCACTTCCTGGATATACAAATCCACGGTTCTTTGCAAGAGCTACGATTTTTTCCATTGTCTTTTCCATAACTGTTCTCCTTCATCTTTAATAAATAATATAGGCATACTCATCTTCCGCTTCAATGGGCATCACTTCCACGGTATGTGCATCCAGTATTTCCACATTGCTGCTGACGTATTTCACCGGCTTCTCCAGCTGGATCACGCCTTCTTCCTTTGCAACTGCCACAGTTTCACTCTTATTCTCTGTCACATCCGCTGCTGTATATTCACCTTCATAGTCTGCATCACGGAAGATCATGTTAAATGACAGCCCTTCTGACAGAGCGTCCTCCACAGATCCCACAAACAGATATTCTTCATTATAAAGTCTGTACGTATCCGCATCCGCATAATGCAGCTTCAGATACATCACGCTGTCTTTGACTTCTGTACTTTCGACCGTAATCTTTGTCTCTCCCAGCTTCTGGTTATAGACATCTACTTCCTTCTGTACCATGGCTGAAAACTCATCGAGACTATAGTACTCCTGAGCAAAGCTTTCCACGATCGCCTGTGTGATCTCTCCGTTTTTTTCTATGTAAAGTGAAGATACCGACGGGTTGAAGGACTTATCCTTGCCACATCCAGTCATGAAGAGAACAGCCATCAGGACACAGACAGCCGACATCCATTTCTTCATTAAACTTCCTCCTTACCTGCCACAAGGGCTTAACTATTCCACATTATAACCGCTTTACAGGCAAGTTTCAAGTATTTCCAACGATTTGAAGCGGTGCTCCACATAATGCTTTCGAAGCCACGTGACCACCCTTGCGAATTCTGCGAAGACTTCCTCCGTCAGAAGAAAGGTATAGAGCTTCTCCACAGAAGCTGCCACCACATACTGAAGAGCATATTCCGTAGATGGATTCAGGTTCCAGTCCGAAAACTGTTCAAAGGTCTGGGGACACTCACCGCTGTACGTCATGGCCTTCAGTTCATATATGTAGCGGACCAGTTTTCTTGGAAGCGACGGCACCAGAAGCGCCCGCAGGGACTGATAGGCAAGCTTCAGAAAATCCGACCCATCTGCATTTTCTCTTGTATAATAGTCGGCAAATTCCAGAAAATACTGTCCGTAGCAGGCTCCCTCAAAATCCGTCATCAATTCGCCAAAATAATTCTGGATCGATGCCTGACTCATAGTATAGGAAGTCCTTCCCTCGTAGATCTGAAATTCACCGAACGCAAATGCATTTGCCGCAGCCATCAAGGCGCTTCCCGGCCTTCTGGCTCCTCTGGCAAATGCTCTGATTTTTCCGCGCTCTCTGGTCAGTAAGACCACCAGCTTGTCATAATCACCGACCGGTGCGGCAGACAATACCATGCCGGTCACGGTGTAGGTCTGACTGCTCATCTTTCTCTCCTGCTTTCTCGGACTTACAGTTCTTTACTCTGTAAGCCAGATAATCCCGTATATCTCCGGTGTGTGCAAATCGATCCCAACTGTCCATCCTTCTGCCTCCGCTTCTTCGGTTCTGTATGTTCATAGAATCCCCGAAGCGGATCAAAGCTATACTTCTTTTTTGTCGTAACCAAAATTTTTAATAAGGAAGTCAGAATCACGCCAGTCTTTCTTGACCTTGACCCAGAGTCTTAAATTGACCTTTGCATCCAGCATCCGCTCGATCTCATAGCGGGCTGCAGACCCGATCTTCTTCAGCATAGCTCCGCCTTTTCCAATGATAATTCCCTTGTGGGAATCCCGCTCACACACGATGGTCGCTTCAATATCCCAGATCGGCTGGTTTGACCGTTCCTTCATAATATCAATGGAAACAGCGATTCCGTGAGGAATCTCCTCATCAAGAAGCTTCAGTGCTTTTTCACGGATCAGCTCCGATACGATCTGACGCATAGGCTGATCCGTAACCGTATCTTCATCATAAAACATAGGACCATACGGCAGATATTTGAAGATCACATCGATCAGTTCTGCCTCATTGGAGCCTTTCAGGGCAGACACCGGAACGATATCTGCAAAATCCATCAGTTTCCGGTAAACCTCGATAAATCCGAATACCTGATCTTTTTTCACCATGTCGATCTTATTGATGACAAGAACAACCGGTGTATTGATATTTTTCAGCTGATTGGCAATGTGCTGATCTCCTGCTCCTACACGGTCAGATGGCTCCACCAGCCACAGTACCACATCTACTTCCTTCAGAGTCTTCTCTGCCACATTGACCATATACTCACCCAGCTTATTTTTTGCCTTGTGAATACCTGGCGTATCTACAAACACGATCTGTCCACGATCACAGGTATAGACCGTCTGGATCTTGTTGCGGGTGGTCTGCGGACGATGGGATGTAATAGCGATTTTCTGTCCGATCAGCCGGTTCATCAGGGTAGACTTTCCCACATTAGGTCTTCCCACCAGTGTTACAAATCCTGATTTCTTCTGTTCACTCATACTTTCTCCTCTTTATGCACCAAACAAACGGAATGTGGTGTCAAACAATTCCTTTTCTTTTTCGATCTTACTCTCATTTCCAATAACACAGAATGCACCTTCCTCAAGCAGCTCACGGATACCGCCTGAAAGTGCCCGGATATCCTCCGGCTGTGCGTCCAGTACTTCATCCCTGTATTTCTGAATATCTTCAAGGGTTGTCTGAGTCAGCCAGGATGCAAGACCACGGCTGCCTTCCATGGCCGGTGTCCGCGGAGTATCCATATCACTGATGGTTCCGATAATATATTTGGTCATATCACGCTCAGATGCATCAAACTGTTCCACATATTCCGGTGTCTGTTCGAATACCTCATTGGTCTGTCCCAGATTCGGGTCGCGGTAGGATACCAGATAACTGTCTCCATAAGTACCAAATCCGCTCATACAGCCATAAGCGCCGCCCTTCACACGCACCTGGATCCACAGATAATCGTAGCTTAAGATCACTTTCAGGATTCGATATGTGCCATAGTACTTCTTAATGTGTCCGGCTCTCGCCACATACTGAACAGCTGACGGAGTCTTGATACCTTCCCGTTTTACCGGACGCTTCAGAAGTTCTTCGGTTCTGGTTCTCTCTGGAACCGGTAAGGTATTCAGACATGCCTTCAGTGCCGGGAGTTCCTTCTTCACGGCTTCCAGTCCATCTGTTTCAGATGTGCAGCTTACGATCAGATTTTCCGGACGAAGCACATACTGCATCACCAGCTTCAGATTTTCCACGATCTGATCTTTCTTCTCTTCAAAATGCTTTTCCAGTTGTTCGATCAATCCGTAAAATGCAATACCACTGATCTGATCGGTCACCCAGGAAGAATCTGAAAATTCTGCCATCGCCCGCACTGCCGCTGCGGAGTGTCCAGAACCAGTCAGATACATCTGTAATCTTGATTTCACCTGTGCCACGATCTCATAGAGACGTTTGGTGTCGGTAAGCCTGGTTCGGCTTAAGATCTCACGCATCATGGCAAATCCAAAATCTGTATCTGAAACCAGTGCCTTGCAGCGCAGCTCCACCATGATCCGGTATTTTTCCGGCTCCCTCATATTTCCATACAGATTTACGGTAGAAGTGATGCCTCCGGTATGGCAGTTGATCTCGTTGAACAACTCACCATAGTTATAATTATCCGTATCCATATATCCCAGCACATGTTTTAACAGACCAAGATACGGAATCAGATCCGCCGGTACCTCTTTAGCATCAAACAACAGTCTGATATAATTGATACCGGAGGTAAACAGATTCTGATGAAGAACGGTAGTTCCTTCCACATTCAGCTCTTCATTGATAAACGGAGCTGCCTCCCGCTTAATATCCTCTCTTGCCAGCATAGGGATCTTTTCCAGATCTGCCTGTGGTGATGGCTCATCCTGATATTCCTTCAGTTCTTTTGTCTGTGCTGCCAATGCGTTCAGTTCTTCTTCTGACAGACTGTCTTTGTAGGCTTTCAGCTTCTCTGCCAGTGCTTCCTGCTGCTTTGCTTCCAGACCAGGCACCGGTTTTAATACCAGAAGAGCTCCATGCGGATTATCAAGGATCCAGGTCCTGATCAGAGCTTCAAAATAGCCTTCATCCAGCTTTTCTCTCATCTTTGCAAAACGATCTAATGCGATCAGATGAAGGAACGGCTGATTCTCATCATAGAGCCAGCTGTCAAACATCTGTAATCCGTACATAAGTCCTCTTGGAAAATTCCCAAAATCTGCCTCTCTGTAACGGAATTCATAATAGTTGATGCCAGCCAGCAGAGCCTTCCGGTCAAATCCGTTCTTCACAATTCCTTCCAGTGTCTCTCTGACCACTTTCATGAATTCGTCCTTCTGGTCTTCTCTTGCATGCTTTGCGATCACAGAAAAATACGGCTGCGCAATACCATTTTCATAAGAGCTTAAAATGTCTTTTCCAATTCCTGCATCCAGCAGAGCTTTTTTAAGCGGTGCTCCCGGTGCAGACAGCAGGGCATATTCCAGCACCTGAAATGCCAGATAAAGATCTGCGTCCAGCGAGGTTCCAACCACTGTGCTGTAAGATAAATATGCCTGTGCATCGTCGGTCTCTTCCTCAGACACCGGATATTCCACGGTCTTCTCCACCGGCTTTGCAAATGGCTTCTGCAGGGCAATGCTGGAATCCATCTCCAGATACTCATAATGGCTTAAATATTTCTCATCGATCCATGCCAGCTTCTCTGCCATGTCCATATCGCCGTACAGATAGATGTAACAGTTGGACGGATGATAGTATTTTCTGTGGAAATCAAGAAATGCCTCGTATGTCAGCTCCGGAATCACTTTCGGGTCTCCGCCGGACTCATGGAAATATGGCGTATCCGGGTACAGTACCCGCATGATCTCACTGTCCAACATATCTTCCGGCGAAGACAGTGCACCCTTCATTTCATTATAGACCACTCCATTGTAGATCAGCGGACTGTCCGTATTTTCCAGCTCATAGTGCCAGCCTTCCTGACGGAAGATCTTCTCTTCCTTATAAATGTTCGGATGAAATACTGCATCCAGATACACATGCATCAGGTTCTGAAAATCCCGTTCATTGCAGCTTGCTACCGGATACACTGTCTTGTCCGGGTAAGTCATGGCATTCAGGAACGTATTCAGGGAACCCTTCACCAGTTCCACAAACGGATCCTTCACCGGGAAATCTGTGGAACCGCAGAGTACGGAATGTTCCATAATATGCGGTACCCCCGTACTGTCTGATGGCGGTGTACGAAATCCTATATTAAATACTTTGTTTTCATCATCATTAGATAAAAGTGCCACCCTCGCACCTGTCTTTTTATGACGCAGCAGATATCCTACAGAATTCATCTCCGGGATCTGCTGTTTTTCTATCAGTTCATAAGCTGCTAACTGCTCTACTGTCATAAATCTTGTATGACCTCCATGTTCTTTTCTTCTGTGTAGTATATACATTCTTTATGAGTATAACACAGGATGGGTGGATTTTCCATGGAGGAAATCGCGATATTTTTCTTCACAAACACATGCAAAAAAAGTGAATTTTCACTTTTTTCAGTGAAAATTCACTTTTTATCACTTCTACGCTTCCAATGCATGTTTCACATAGATCTGTCGAACCGCTGGGTATTCACCCAATCCTTTCAAGATGCATTCTACTTCATATCCGGCTTTTTCAAATGTGCTTTTCCAGGAATCCTCCTCATCGCCTGACATATCATTTATAGCATGGTCTCCTGCCACCACCATAAACGGTGCAAGAATAACTCTTTTCACATGCAACGTCTGAATCTTCTCAAGCAAAGTGTCCAAAGATGGTTCTGCTTCCACTGTTCCCATAAATACCTGTGGATATCCCAGTTCCTTCAGCCGCTGATCCAGTTCTGTATAAACACTGTTACTATCATGAGGGGTTCCATGTCCCATAAATACAACTGCTTCCTCTTTTTCGATAGTTCCAATCTCTGCCATCACTGCCTGAAGTACCTCGTCTGTATCTTCCGAAGTAGTCAGCAGCGGAGTACCAATCCGAACCTGTTCAAACTGACTGCGTCTTTCCAGAACAGCTTCTTTCAACTGATCATATTCAATTCCTCGAATCACATGGGTTGGCTGCACGATCACATCCGTAATTCCATCTAAAAGCATCTGCTCCATGGCTTCTTCCACGGTGTTGATATGTACGTCATCTCGCTTTTCTATTTTTCGGATGATCATACCGCTGGTCCAGGCACGATAGAATGCTCTGTCTGGCATTGCCTTCTGAATATCTGCCTCTATCCGATCAATGGTTTTCTCTCTGGTTGCATTTACACTGGTTCCAAAACTCACTACTAAAATTGCTTTTTTCGCCATACGATAGATACTCCTTGATTTGATTTCTACTATTACTTAGTGTAGCCTGATTCGGCAAAAAAGTCCATAACCCGAATTGGAATAGCTCAAAGACACAGACCTTATATCCACCGCAGGCAGCATGTGCAGAGGAACCGCTCCCGCTAATTCCTCGTCCAGCGGTACTAAGCTTCGACCTTCGCCAGAGGTTCGGTCGGAAGCAAGTACCGGGACTCCGGACGTCCCCTGCACATGCAGACCTGCGGCAGCTACAAGTTCTATGCACCGTAACAGCTCGCGAATGCAGCAGAAAAGCTCCCAAAACTTGCAACAGCCCAGGGCGATAGAAATAAACTGCGCTGCTATGACTTGGAGCGAACGAAGTGAGCTCCGTGTGTCGGCTGGTGCGTACACTGCAAGTGTACGTATCCAGACGATACACAGAGCTTAGTTTGTCCGATACACGTCATACGAGCTTTTATTCTATCACCCGGGGCTACCGCAAGACTTTATCCGAGCTTTTTTGCTGCTACAATGAAGTATTTACAGCATTGACTCCGGCTTAAACAGTGATCTCACCTGTTCGATTTCTTCTCTGCTTGCTGGGGCCGCAGGCACATAATAGGATTTCTCCCTGGCGATCTGATAGATCTGCTCCTGAGCAGCCTCTGCCTTATTTCTCATCTGCTTCAATGTCTGTTTAAGCTTCGGATCCTCGCTCTGAGAAATATACTCCGCATACATTTTCAGTTCTCCGTTGATACCGGTCAGTGTATCACTAACCATGGTCTTTTCATCCATCATGATCTGTTCCTCCTATTTCAAGAATCCCATAAGCTGCTGTTTGTTTTCTTTGGCAGACTGAGCCGCCTGCTCAAAATACTGTCGAACCTGGCTGTCAGTTGCTTCCTGCGCATATGCAGAAAATTTTGCATGACAGGTCTCGCTGCCGCCGATCAGATGACGAAGATTCTGTACATCCAGTTCTGATAACTGTGCCATAATAAAATACCTCCTTGTGGACCATACTGATTACGGCAGTAGTATGTGTTCACAGGGAGGTTTTCATAACATTTAAAATTTTCCAGAATTCCTGTACCGGACTCTGTATCATCTACATTTCATCATATAATTTTTCATATTCTTTTGCAGAATGGCTCCAGGAGAAATCTGCTTTCATGGCACGCTCTGCGATCTTATTCCAGGAACGCTTTCTGTCATAGTAGATCTCCTCCGCATAGCGGATCGCACCCAGCATCTCATGAGCATTGTAATTGGTGAAGGAGAATCCGGTTCCGGTCTCCTCATACTCATTGTACGGCTCCACGGTATCTTTCAGTCCACCGGTCTCACGAACGATCGGCAGTGTTCCATAACGCAGACTCATGAGCTGACTCAATCCACACGGCTCGAACAGAGACGGCATCAGGAATGCATCGCTGGCTGCATAGATCTTATGCGACATCTCGTTGGAATAATAGATGCAGGCTGCCACTTTGTCGCCATATTTCCATGCGAAATGACGGAACATATTCTCGTAACGCTCCTCGCCGGTTCCCAGCACCACGATCTGTACTGCATCCTGGCAGAGCTCATCCATAATACAGTCGATCAGGTCAAATCCCTTCTGATCTGTCAGTCGGGATACAATACCGATCATCATGGCTTTCTTATCCTGCGCAAGTCCAAGCTCCTTCTGAAGCTCCAGCTTGTTCTTTACCTTTTCCTTACGGAAATTGTCCACGGAATAATTCTTATAAATATGTTCGTCCGTCTGTGGATTCCACTCGTCATAGTCAAGACCATTGACAATTCCGGTCAGTTGTCCGGCTCTGGCACGCATGAGCCCATCCAGATGCTCTCCGAAGAACGGAGTCTTGATCTCCTCAGCATAGGTACGGCTCACCGTCGTGATCCGGTCTGCATAGACGATGCCTCCCTTTAAGTAATTGGCATCTCCAAATGCTTCCAGCTTGTCTGCTGTAAAATAAGACATATCAAGTCCGGTCGCATCCTGCACGGTCGGGATATTCCAGACACCCTGGAATTTCAGATTATGGATGGTCATCACTGATTTCATA